>Ga0315282_10005529_pt1 | contig 21483 bp, 14 predicted proteins | sample YL17G07_20_MG_FD_203693 | JGI IMG/M metagenome (GOLD analysis project Ga0315282, IMG submission 203693) | Sediment microbial communities from Yellowstone Lake, YNP, Wyoming, USA - YL17G07_20 | ecosystem: Environmental > Aquatic > Freshwater > Lake > Sediment | place: USA: Wyoming | collected... | reverse complement strand
ACAAGGATCCGATTGTCGCAGTGTTGACGGCAATGAACAAAGAAAGCGACAACTTTGCTGCAGAGATGGTGTTGCGGACGCTCGGAGCGGAGAATGTCGGTACCCCCGGAACAGCTGCGAAAGGAGTTAAAGCAATTAATGACTTCGTCGATGATATCGGAGTCCCTCGAGCTTCGCGTCGCATCTATGACGGTTCCGGCATGTCACATCAGAATGCGCTGAGTGCAAACGCCTTCGTTGGGTTACTCCGTTACATGTATACACGACGCGATCTCTTTTACGCATTCTACAGCACCCTCCCCTCAGCTGGAGTCGATGGAACACTGCAATATCGGATGAGCGGCACGGAAGCAGAGGGAAACCTTCGTGCGAAGACCGGCACACTCAACGGAGTGACGTCCCTTGCCGGATATGTGAAGTCCGCAGACGAGGAGCTCTTGGTCTTCTCCATTACCTCCCAAGATTTTTCATCCGGCCGGAAGCGCTACAAGTCTCTGCAGGATAGCATCGGCGTGATCCTCGCCAGTTTCAGTCGGGGTCAATACTCAGGTAATTAGGTTTTCTCTTCAGATGCGACGAGCGAAACGATCTCCCTGTAACATCGCTGTCGCCTTTCTCTTCTTCCTCACTTCTTGCTCTCCGCTCTATCGTTCCGAGAGTGATGAAGCCGCTGTTCTCAACCTCAGAAAGTCCGTCGATGACATCCTGGCCGACTCTATCTTTGTCCCCGTCCGTGCAGGAATCAAAATAGTCTCCTTGAGCGATGGACGGGTGCTTTATGAGCGAAACAGCAGGGCTTTATTCCATCCAGCCTCGAACTTGAAGCTTCTCACCGCCGCGACGGCTCTCCACGCACTCGGGAAAGAGTACAACTTCAAAACCGCCATCTACTCTGACAGCGTCATGAAGGACGGAATTCTCCTTGGCAATCTCTGCATCAGAGGCTTCGGGAATCCAGATCTCAGCGTAAAGGATCTGAAATGGATGGTCGGCCAATTGACAGGAATGGGAGTAGAAAGAGTCCGGGGAGATATTGTGGGAGATGTGTCGTTTTTCGATGACCTTTTCTGGGGAAGAGGTTGGATGTGGGATGACGAGCCATCTTCCGATGAGGCCTTCATTACGCCGATAAGCGTCAACAAGAATTCAGTGAGGGTTCTGGTGAAGCCCGGGGAGAAAGTTGGCGATCCAGTGTATGTTCATCTCGACCCTGAAACAAAGTACATCGAACTAGCAAACAATGGCCTCACGGGCCCTGACACGACCCTCATCTCGATTGAAGCGACGAGGAAATTCAAAGAGCGGCTGAACACCATCGTCGTGAAGGGGACCCTGCCTCAAACTTCACGTGAACACGAGTTTGTCTTGAGCGTATGGCGGCCAGAACTCTATGCCTTGAGTCTCTTCCGAGAAGAGCTCGAGCGAGAAGGGATCGTCGTTGAAGGCGCTGCGCGATTAGGCACCCTTAGAGAAGGGTCGAAGCTCCTTGTTCTTCATGAGTGGCCAATCGATTCCGTGGTGATCAATATGAATAAGATGAGCGACAATCTTTCAGCAGAGAATACGTTGAAAGTCGTTGCAGCCGAAAAGCGTGGGATACCGGGGACTTCGATGAATGGGATTTCCGTTGTGAATGAGTACCTCTCATCACTTGGGATTGACACGACCTCATACCTGATGGTAGACGGATCGGGTGTCTCTCACTACAATCTCATAAGTGCAGAAACGATCATCGAACTTCTCTCAGCAATGTACCGAGAAAAAGGGCTCTTCGACCTTCTGAATAATTCTCTTCCAGTCGCAGGAGTGGATGGAACGCTTGAGAATCGGATGAGGGGGACTTCGGCGGAGGGAAAAGTCAGAGCAAAGACTGGAACGCTAAGCGGAGCGAGTTCGCTCTCAGGTTACGTACAAACACTGAACGGTGGCGTTCTCGTTTTTTCAATCCTCATGCAAAACTTCATTGGTCCACCAAAGCCGTTTCGTGACGCACAGGACAAGATAGTCGAACTCCTGGCAAGGTTCCGGTCGAGAGAGATCAGCGGTCTCCAGTAAGCGTCAATCAACAGAACGGATGTTGATGTTCCCTCCTGATGTCGAGAGCTCGATGAGGTTCCCACCTCCATTAATTTTCCCGTGAAGCTCGTCCTCGCTGATCTTCCCCAAGACCATGACGGGAAGATCGCACTTCACCGATCCGCCGCTCGTCGAAGCCTGAACGTTTGCTGCGACGTCTTTTGAAACGTACACGGAAACGTTCCCACCCGACGTTTCCAGATGGATGCCTCTGTTCTGACCATACAGCCGAGCTTCGATATTCCCACCGGAGGTCTCACCAAAAATCCTTCCATTAACCCGCAGGAGCACCACCTCTCCGCCAGAAGTTGTAACTTTCACTGAGCCAAGCACACTGTCAACTTTGATATCGCCCCCCGAAGTGTGCCCCTGAACATCTCCCGTAACGTTCCTGACCAATACATCCCCACCCGATGTCTCGCCGTAAATATCCCCGACGATAGAAAACAACTTCAACGTACCCCCTGACGTCTCACATCGAACGTTCGCATCAACCCCTGTGACGTTCACATCTCCACCCGCAGTACTGATCTTCGGTCTGAAATGGGGAGGAACCTTGATGCGAAAAACTATGTCCGAGCTCTGCCAGTGCCATGGAAAGAATCGCCCCCTCTGCTTTCCGACGATCGAGACGGTGCTGTCATCAGAACTGAACTCCACCCTAAACCGTTTGAGCTGCTGTTCGTCGCCACTCATTTCCACGACAACAGATACCTGATTCTTATCCCATGCTTCGACAGTGACACTCCCTGCATCAGTGTCGACCGTAAGCTCGCCCCGTGGTTTGACATCAAAGACTCTGTCAATCTTCTTTTGAGCCTCCCCGGACCCCTCCCTAATCCAACCCTCTTCAACAAACCTGCCTTCCCGTCCAGACCGCGCGTTTGAGTAAGCAATCATTGCGGCGACGAAGACGACTCCCGTGAGAAGGAAAAGAAGGATCTTCAAAAGTGTTGTCTGCTTCGTTTCCATTGGGTATCCTCCTATGACAGCCCCAGCAGTTTGCCATCTCTCTATTGGACTTTAACGAAAAGAGATGAGTAATGTTTCGCCGTATAGAAAGTCAAAGGCTGTTCCGATTATTCAGAACAGCCTCTTCGCGTAGAGATAGCCCAGACAACGGTTACAAACGAGGCTTCTCGGCCTTTCCACCGCGGCTGTACACGGTGACTCCGGGAACCCCATACACCATCACGTTTTTCTGCTCGGCGTTTTTCACAGCCTGAGTCGTCTGCACGGGTTGGTTCTTTAATTGTCCTCCAAGCGACAGGACGTTCACAAAGAGCGTGGAGACGAGAATAATAACAGCTGCAGTGATTGCCGTCAGAGTCGGGAGAGAGAGAGCTATTCGCCGCTGCCAGAAGGGTGCCTTGACTTCTAGACCGTGCTTGCCAAGTGTGTAGACGTACTCCCGGTGCTTGATCTCCTCAAACAGATTCTGATCGATCTCGTCCGGGAAAGTGATCTCTTCCTCATGTTTCATCGACTTGAATTTCATGATGGAATCCAGGAAGAGATGACAGTCGAGACAGTTCGCAAGATGGTCAAAGAGCTGAGTTTGGGCCCCCGGACCAAGCTCGTTGTCCATGAACAGGCTCACCTGTTCCTTATATTGATTGCAGTTCATGACCTACCCCCTTTCACGTAAGATTGGTCTCAATAGTTCAAATAGTCGCTGCCGAGCTTTGAATATCCTTGACTTGACAGCACTCTCCGTATCGCCCAAGACCTCAGCGATCTCCCTGTATGAAAGATTCTGGAACTCACGCAGAAGCAGCACTTCTCGGTATTCCAGTCTCAATTGAGCAAGGAATTTGTTCAGCAGGTCGACCGACTCCTGACGCTCGACAAGCCTGTCAGGTGTCTCCCCTGATGGACCGCTGAGCAAATCGAAGTCAATCTCTTCAGCCGCCTCGTGCTTTGAACTCCGATAGATTGATAGACACTGATTCCGAGCGATGGCAAACAACCAGGAGCTAAACCGTTCTGGTTGTTTGAGCTGGTCCCGACACTCAAATACTCTCAAGAACACTTCCTGAACACAATCCTTAGCAGCCTCCGTATCGAGAAGCATCTTCGAGCAGAAGATGTAGATTGACCGCTTGTATCGGTTATAGAGCGTGACGAAAGCCAGGTCGTCGCCGCTCTGGAAATCTCCTACTAGCTTGTCCTCCTCACTTGGCAAGGCCGTCTCGAATTGGGGGACCCACTCTACTATAGTTAGACGCAGTTTCTTCAAACAAGTTGCCTGTTATTGAAGAAAAAACTGATTAGATGGCAAAGCTGTTGATTTTGAGGGCCTCTTTCCTTAAGTTGCTCAAAAGCATAAGAGTTATGCCATCAACAAGATTCCTTGTCCGCTCTTCTGTACCGGTGCTCTGCTGCCTGCTCGCCTGCTCCAGCGACCAGTCAAAGGATGTCCAAAAGCCATCGAAGAGCACACCTGCCGCTCGGATGACTTCAGCGCCAGATTTTTCCGGGAAAGAGGCTTTTGGCTACTTGACCGCTCAAACAGACTTTGGCCCACGAAACCCTGGATCTGCAGGCCATAGAAACTGTCTTGATTACCTGGTCGGTGAACTGGAGCGTTTCGCCGATGCAGTAAATCGCCAAGAGTTCACGCACACTGGACCCAGAGGTGAACAAATTAGGCTCACCAACATTATTGCTTCATTCAACCTCGCTGCAACGAACAGGATAATGCTCGCTGCACACTGGGATACGCGACCCTGGGCTGACCAAGACAACGATCCCAAGAAACGCGAGAAGCCCATCATAGGCGCTAACGATGGGGCGAGTGGTGTTGCTGTTCTTCTCGAGGTGGCGAAACTGATGAAGCAAAGTCCCCCTCCCATGGGGGTGGACATTCTGCTATTCGATGGAGAGGATCTCGGGCAGAAGAATGACCTTACGAATTTCGGACTTGGATCTAAGTACTTCGCAGCCCACAAGGCACCCACGTTTAATCCGCAGTATGGAATCCTTCTCGACATGGTTGGCGATGCGCAGCTTGAAATCCAGAGAGAACCGAATTCTCTCAGGTACGCCCCAGAGGTGGTCCAGTATGTTTGGACCACCGCGGAGAAGCTCGGCCTGAGGGAGTTCGTCAACGACACCTCCCCCGACATCTACGACGACCACATCCCGCTGAACGAAGCCGGCATCAAGACAATCGACCTGATCGATTTCAACTACCCCGATCACTCCAATCGCTACTGGCACACGAGTGAGGATACGCCAGACAAGTGCAGTCCCTCCAGCCTACAGGTTGTTGGCACACTTCTGACCCACTTGATTTACGAAAGCAGCCAATGACTTCGGTCCTGGCTTTCCCCAAAGCCTTCACCGCCGCTGAAACCGTCTTCACAAGTGAGCTATCCCGAAAGTCGCAGGCCATCAGAAGGTATTGAGGAACAACCGCGAGTGAGAATAACAACAATAGATATTGGCACGAATACAGTCCTCATGGTCATTGTGGACCTTCGGAATGATGGACGGATTAGAACGCTAAGGGATGAGATTGCCTTCCCAAGGCTGGGAAGAGGTGTTGATGAGTCGGGTCTCATTAGTCCTGAATCGATGGACCGGGTGATCAGCGTTCTGAAGGATTACAGGAAATCATCGGACACCTCGGGTTCTGAGAAAATCATCGCGTGCGGAACAAGCGCACTCCGCGATGCAAGGAACAGGGACGAAGTAGTTACAGCGATTCGGCGGGAGGCTTCGATCGATGTGGAAGTCCTGAGTGGAGAGGAAGAAGCACACTGGACATTTCTTGGTGCTCTCAGCCTTGAGCATGAATCCTTATCGGGCTCGACTCAAAACCACAGACGATTCTCAGTGATTGACATAGGCGGGGGGAGCACAGAAATTACACTAGGAACACGCGACCATGTGGAAAAACGGCTGAGCCTCGACGTAGGCTGTGTGCGGTTGACAGAACGCTTCTTTCAAACGACACCTCCAACCTCCAAGGAACGTCAACGTGCAAAGGTTTCTGTTCGGGCAGCTCTTGGAGGCTTGGGAGATATCGATCCAAGGAGATATGAGCTTATCGGTGTCGCGGGGACGATGACAACTCTCGCGGCGTTAGACCAGGACCTATCGAGGTTCGAGGCCGACAAAGTGGATGGGTACGTTCTTACTCTCGAAAGAATTACAGAAATCTTTGACAAAGTGCGCCCTCAAACCCTGGATCAGCTTCGATCTTCCCCTGTCATTTCGTCCGGTCGTGCAGACGTTCTCCTCGCTGGAATCTTGATCCTCATCGAGTTTATGGCAATCTACCACTTCGACCGAGTTACTGTCAGCAGCAGAGGCTTGAGGTACGGTCTGGTTCTAAGGGAGCTTGAGAGAATGAAGGGGACCGGGAAGAGAGGCTTAGTCTGATTCCTCGGCTGCTCGCTTCGGGACTCGATCATCAAGCGACGATCCTTTTGTTCCGCTCAACGACTTCTGCAAGAGCATGCACGGCGTATTCGATGTCACTCTCCGTATTTCCGCGGCCAAGAGAGAACCGGAGACTGGCACTTGCGGTTCTTTCATCGCGGCCCATCGCGAGAAGAACGTGAGACGGCTCAAGGCTCCCTGATGTACACGCTGACCCGTTCGACACAGCCACACCCTTTAAGTCGAGACTGAGCAAAAGGACTTCTCCATCAACCTCCGATTTCCTATTGTCGAACGAGACACTCAAGATATTCGGCATGTTATAAACCGGGTGAGTGTTGACAATAAGCCCATCGAAGCGGTCTTGAAGTTTACTCTTGAGTTGATTGCGCAATTCACCGAGCCGTTTCATCTCGTCATCCATCTCCTGCCTGCAAATCTCCACCGCCTTCGCTAGACCTGCTGCCAGCGGGACATTTTCCGTCCCAGCGCGTCTCCCTCTTTCTTGCCCACCACCGTGGATGAGATTCTCGATGGATACCCCTTTCCGGATGTAAAGTCCGCCGATCCCTTTCGGCCCGTAAATCTTGTGGCCAGAGATGACCAGCAGGTCTATGCCGATCCTCTTGACATCGAGCGGGATTTTTCCGAAGGACTGGACTGTGTCAGAGTGGAAGAGGACTCCATTCTCTTTTGCAATCCGTGCAATATCCTCGATTGGGTTCAACGTCCCAACTTCGTTGTTCGCATGCATGATGGAGATGAGGCATGTGCGCCCGGTGATGCTGCGGCGAACGTCCTCTGGGTCGACCCGACCATATTGATCCACTGGTAGATAGGTTACTTCGAAACCAAGTTTTTCGAGGAAACCGCAGGAGCGGAGGACAGCATGATGTTCAGCCTTCGAGGTGATGAGGTGGGTCTTTCCTTTCTGTCTCAGCGCGAAGGCAACACCCTTAATCGCATGGTTGTCCGATTCTGTACCACCGCTTGTGAAGAAAATTTCCCCGACTTCGGCGTTCAGGAATCTTGCCAGGACCTCCCGCCCCTCCTCCAGGGCTACTCTGGCTTCACGGCCGAACGCATGTATCGACGACGCATTGCCAAACGCCTCGCTGAAGAATCGTTTCATCGCCTCCAAAACCCGGGGATCTACAGGTGTCGTCGCGCTGTGATCGAGGTAGACTCGCTTCACCCTATCCTTCTGTTGAACTTCCAACGAATTTCTCCCACGACAATTGAGTTTCATTTGAATAGTCTACTGGGGTGTGAAAAGCTCCTCAAGGGCAATTCGAAAGCCCAAAGGCTGAAGACAATATACGGTCTTCGCCGGAGTTTGTCAAAAGGGGGAAAACAAGAAGGCCGATACCTTCTCACATAACTTGAGGAGATATCGGCCTCAGCGAAGGAAAAATCTCTTAACGAGAACCAGGCCCTCTGCGTCTTTCTCGCTGGACGTCCTGGATGATTTCGCGAAGTTCCCGACCAAAGTCCCTATCGAAAACTATTAGCTTTGCAACCTGTCGAGGTGTCAGGATCCCTCGAACCTCTTTATAGAATCGCGTGCGGGCGTCGGCAACTCTCTGGCCGAGAGCAACGATCTCATCAAAATCCTTCTGATATGCCTCAGATTTTTCATCTCGCTTCACGAGGGAGTCGAGATCGTCAATGATGTTGCTCCGCTCACGCTCGAGTCCTCTCAGCTCTTCTTGAAACTTATCGTATCTGCTGAAAAAGCGGATAGATTCTTGCTCACCTAACTGAAGCACCTCCATAAGTCGAATCTTCTTAAACTGCTCAAGCCGCTGCATTCTCTCCCCAGGCGCCCGGGGAAAGTTGGGTCGTTGCGGTGGGAATGTTTGTGCGAACGCGACTTGAAGCAAGACCAACGTGAAGAAGATTGTTAGATACCCGAATCGGTAAGTCATGTGCTTTCTTTTCCGTCCTTTCTATAGCGTCCCATTACCTCCGAGACGTTCAATGACAGTCTCCATCTCTTCATCCGTGAGATCTTCCAGACCTGAGTCGACCAATCCATGCAGGTTCACTTCTCGCAACTGAATGAACTCGTCACTCGATGCCGCAATGAGCGAATTGATGGCCCGGCGAGTATCCTCATCGTGAGGCAGCATTGCTTCGAGACGGCTCGACGATTCGGGAACGAGTAGATCGGATGAAGTCTCCGCCAGCCGATGGAACTCTGAGGCGCTCATCTGCTCCACGACCTGACGCACTTCGGAGAACGAGTCTTTCGACTCCGGAATGATTCCAATCCGGCTGACTAGAAGGATAGTGACGATGAGCGCAGCAGAAGGAACGAGAAACTTGTGTACCCATGGAGCCAGTTCTCGCCCCGTTCTCCTTTCCTCGCTGAGTCGATTATGGAGACGTGGGAGAAAGTTCGTCCAATATGTCTCTGAGGGAATCGACGGCTTGGCGCCCTCGAGAGCCAGGAACGTTTCCTTCAGGGCGAGAGCTTCTTCACTGCACGAGACACAACGTTCGAGATGATCCTGCACTGCTCTCTGCTCTTCACCACTAGTGCGATGCGAGAGAAAGTCAGGAAGAAGATTTCTTATCTCACGACAATCCTCCGTCATGGCAAGCCCCTGCGCGACTATTGTGATTCTTTCAAATACCGTGAGATCTTTTGGACTGCTTGGAAGTAATTTGCTTTCATTCCGCCGACCGACCGCTTTAGCAGCTGTGCAATTTCTTCATAGGGAAGATTTTCATGGTACCGCAACACAAAGACCGTCCGCTGCTTTTCGGGCAGCCTTGCGATCGCTTCATCGATAAGTGTTTTCTGTTCCTTCGATTCGAGCTGTTCATCCGGTCCCGCCTCATCCGACAAGAGGGGAGCGATGATCTCGTCGAAATGGACAAAATCTCTGATCTTGTTTCTCCTCAACAAATTCAACGAGGCGTTTACTGTCACTCGATAAATCCATGTGTAGAAAGTCGATTCGCTCCTGAATCCTTTCAGCGAATCGTAGATTTTGATGAAGACGTCTTGGGCAACGTCATCAGCATCTGCATGGCCACCGACAATCCGTCGCGCTATCCAGTACACCCTCTCCTGGTAGCGCCGGACCAGCTCGTTGAATGCCCTGACATCACCTTCCTGAAACTGCTTGATTAGCACTTCGTCTGTTTTATCAGGCATTCGAGCTTGCGGCCCGCGAGCGTGCTCATATTAATAGACAAAAAACAAGGGGAAAAGTTTAAGTGCCCCCGTCGGCACTGGAATATAGAGAGAAGGGCTCTCATTTTCAATGGGGATTCTCAAGAGCGCGAATTGAAGAGGCATTTTATGTATTGAAAACCCTTCTTGGCCGTGCGGAAGCGTTGAACGCGGTAACCCCCTCGCAATGTGGGAGAATTTGAAAAAATTTAAAAAAAACCTTGACATTCACTGCCGAAACATATATATTTGTGCAAAATTCAAAGCAGGGGGAATTCGTCTACGATCACGTACACGCTACGACGAAAAGTTGACCGAATGGGGGAACCTCATAGCTGTTGATACGACTCTCAAGATTCTCGCCCCCCTTAGTGGGAATTCTTTCCGACATAATGACTTGCAGTAACCTCATCATAAGCGCACAAAGTGAGAAACCCTTTGACCTCATCACGCACCTAAACAGGAGGTGAATCGCTTATTGAGCGTCCTTGACACAAGTTAGTCTCTCCCCCGCACCGACGGGTCGGTTCCTAAACATGCACTTGCGTCTCGAGCGAAAGGAACTTGACCTGCGAGACCCAATCAATTCTTTTATTCACGTGCTACACAAACATCGGGAGGAAACAATGAACGGTAGAACCTTTGTACGACGGCGCACACCAAATCCATCGCATTCTAAGTCGGAGAAACAAATGAACTTCAAAAAACTCTTCACGATGGTTCTTGTGCTTTTGTTTGCTGCGCTGGTTGGCAGCGCATCTGCACAAACCTTCTATGTAAACAACTCGAGTGGTAATGACGCCAATTCTGGAACGGCGCCTGACCAGGCGAAGGCTACGGTGTTCTCTGCCCTGATTGCAGCACCTGCTACATCCACTATTTCAGTGGCTGCGACGGGCATTAATTACATCGAAGCTGCTCCTGTAGTGAGAGGTACATATACGTTTACCTCTTCCGGCGGAACACCCGTTTTCACCAATGCATTTAACGTTGGTGTTCAGGGCTGGGTTGGCGCTATCACAAGCATAACTGCTGGACCGAACTCTGTGGTAACGACAGCCGCCGCGAACGGAATCAAGAATGGTGATCTGGTCTACATTGATGGGACAGGCAATACTAATTACGACAAGAAATACTTTACAGCGTCCGCTGTCGCGCCCCTCCTTAACACATTTACAATCAACAACACAGCTGGCCCCCCCTTAGGCGCTGGCGGTAATGTTGCCGCAAGAGCGGATGTCACTTTCCAGGGTCCGTTTGAATTTGACGGTGGATTGAATTTGAACGTTGGAACGCTGACCAACGGCAATCAGCTTACCGTCAAGGCACAGGTATATCGGACGGAATTATGCTCGATTACTAATGGTGGTCTTGTGTACAGTGGCGATGTGAATGTTGTTTATGATAACCTGTACACTGCCACTGCAGTCACAATCACGACGGGTCTTGAGTGGCCTCCGGCAACAACAGCAAACAATGTGAGCACCCAAAATACATCAACTGGTGGCATTACTCTGAAACTCAACAATGCCAGCACAATGAAGGGTGTGCTGACCACAGTCGGGGCGTTCAATCTAAATACTTACCAGTTGACCATCAATGGCGCTAATGCTCATACCATCGGCGGTAATGTTACCAATGGCACACTTGGTTTCGAGATGACAGGCGCTGCATCTATCACTGGTGCTTTCACGATACCGAATGTGACTGCTAACAAAACCACATCAGGTTTGGCAATCTTCACCATCAACAATACTATTACTGGAGTAACGGGAACCACCACGCTTAACAATAATGCATCCGTCACTTCACAAGTTAACGGTGATATGGGTGCTATTGTGCTCAATGGGGCTGGCAACTTCTGGATGCAAGCCGTTGCGGCACCTACGACGATTGGGGCTGTCACAATGGCCTCCACAAGCACAGGTAACGCCACGCTAGATCATGATGGTGTTACTCCTGGTGCCCTAACAACCGGAGCTCTCACTAACAGTGGTACTGGTACTCTTACGTTTGGCGTTCCTGCCAACGTCACCGCAATCAATGTTGGCACGTCTGGCAGCGGCACGAATGTGTTATTGAACAGCCAGATTCCTGCTTTCAACACTACTGCAGCGGTCGCAGGCAAGGCTATTATCGCTTTCACGGATGTCCCGGTTACAGTCTGGGGGAGTGTTACAAACTCAACGGTTTTCTCCGGTTCGAGCGATGAACTGAATAATAATGGTAACGGCTTAATTACATTTGGCAATACTGGAACTGTGGTGAGCATCAAGAATACCTTAACGTGCAATGTTTCGGGTTCTTATGCATTCACGTCATCCGGTACTGGTACCAACAATGGCCTCATCACCTTCGCGAACGTTGGAGGTAATTTGGTTCTGGCAGGTGTAACCAATTCTTCAACGTTAGCCGCTGACAACACGGTAACTTACGCCGCAAGCATTAAGGCTATTACCGGTGGCGCTGGAACGGTTACATTTACCGCGATGATCAACAACTCCACCTATGCAGGTGCCGATATTGATTTTTCACTTATGACCGGAAACATCAGCGGCACATCAATTACGCAGAGTGGAACAGTGAAGGGTGGTCAGGTTAAGTTGGGTAATGGTACCACCATCGCGTTCACCGGTGATATCACGAGTACACGATTGGTTACGGGGTCAGATGTTACGATCGGCACCGCTGCCTCTGTTGCCTCGCTCGCCGGTAAATACATTATTAATCACGGCGCTTCTAACATTGTTGTCAACAGTGTATCAGGAGCAGGGACGGTCAGTTTGTCTGGTATCACATGTGACGGGACCGGAACAATCTCGTTCCCGAACGCTACTGGTGCCGGCGCATTTACATTCGGACCTTTCAACGTGAGTGCGGGCAAAGTAGTCTTTGGAAATGGCACCGGTGCTGTGAACATCACCGGCGTTGTGATGCTAACAAACGGCGAAGTTGATTTCGGTACGGCTGGTAGAGCGGTTACATTGAGCAACGCCTCGATCCAACTTGGCGGCGTTGGCACAAAAGTGACCTTCACCAGCAGTCCAAGCAATCTCATTCTTGCGCAGCCCATTCCAAACGTCAATCAAGTGGTTACACTTGGCACGCTGGATGAGACTTGGCCTGGCTGGGTCGATGTGGCGAACGTGGCCCTTCTCCCACCTCCGTATGTCTACTTCCGGTCAGCAGCAGGGTCCACAGGAGCTCCTGGAAACCTGTATATCTTGAACACAGGTGCTAATCCTAATGGGTTGAGATTTGATACGGGCAACCCTACAGTGCTACAGACAGTGCAACTGGATAACGCAAGACTGTATGTCGGGAGGAATACAACACTCGTCGCCAATGGTGGTGGCTTCCAGAACACCTCTGGGTATGCAACCATCAACGGCGGTTTTGTTATGATGTCTGGCGGTGTTGGCGTAGCTCAGCCGGTTAATCTTGCAGCGCCCTACGCAGGGGCAACGTTCGGAAACTTTGGCGTTGATAATAGCTCGGGTACAGCCCCTTGTGTCACTTTCGCCAACACTGCAACAGTGGTGGGGGATTTCTACCTGGCACAGGGTCAGGTCAACCCCACTAATCTGGATTTTACGGCTCCTTCTCCTTACTCGACAATTTTTAGAACAGAAGGAACATTCCAGCCGATTCTTCCAGACCCGACGAGCAAGGTCAATGTCACGTACTTTGGCGGTGACAAAATCACGAGTAACGAGATCCCTGCTGGCACCTCAAAGTTGTGGAACTTGACGGTTGCAACGACGAACGGTGCAAAGCCCGGTTATGGCATTATCGCGATGAGCGGCGCATTAACAGTGAATGGCACTCTGACAATCAATGCCAATCAAGCTCTGTACACGGATGTCAACGTCTTGACGATGCTTGGTGCATCAGCTGTCATTTATGGTTATTTGGTGGATAACGGCTCTCCAGATTTCATCCTTGCGGCTGCGACCGGCACGACAATCACGGGTGCTGGCTATCTGCCAACTATAGAAATAGGAAATAGTTCACTCGGCAACTCAGTCTCAGGTATTACGGGTCTTTACAGCAAGGGATTTGGAGCCGATGGCGCATGGGGTGGAGGAGACGATGACTTCACAAATGCAGATGGCAATATTTCCTACGTCAGCGGCACAGGAGACACGGGTTCGTCTCTTACTGTTGGCTTCACTGGTGCTGGTCCTCATTTCTATGATTTAGTGATTGGTGTTGCTCCACTTCCAACAGCAGGAGTCGAAACGTTTAAACTTGGCAGTAATGCTGTCATGTCCGACAATATCACGCAGGGCGGTGGCATTATAGACCTAGGTGGATTCACGTTAACTCATAAGGGGACTGCATTCTCTACCGACGGTACTCCTGCCAACGGTACCCAGATCCAGAATGGAACGCTTATGTTTGTAACGAATGCGACCAACCTGAATGTGATCGGCGCCGTCGATACAATCAAGGCGAACGTGACCTTCAATTCGCCGGGCAACACGATAATTCTGCCGGCTCTGGCTTCTCCGCCATACCCATTGGTTATAACGGGTAATGTCGTGCTATCTGATAACTCTGGCGGTACCGCTGGAACAGCAGTTGATATCGGCGCTGGTAACACCCTGACACTCGGCGGTGCAAGCGTCACCGTTTCAGCGAATTCAGCCTTTACTGCTACTACTGGCGGAACAACGGGTGTGCTGGATCTCACCAATAGCGCTCCGAATACGTTGCTGACTTTCACAGTCCCTGCTTCTGCAAGTGTTGCAAACCTCACGATTGACGGGAACGTGACATTGGCGGGCGGGATTACAGGAAGTACGTTGACAGTAACGAACTTCGTTCATAATTCGGGCCTGTTCACGTTTGGCACTGCGGCGCTGCAGATTGGAAACGCCACGACCGCTACATTCACCAGAAACGGTGGCACATATAGCGGGGACGGATACTTGATTTGGAATAGCACGACACCTGCCGGGTTCAAGCATTCAGCAGTAAGTGCTGCCGGTGCTATGACAATCAATAGTTTCCAACTGAAACAGGCTCTAACGCTGCAAAACGCAGTTAATCTGAATGTTGTTAAGAACCTATACCTGAATGGTGGATCGTTGACCAACCAGGTTGGCGGCACTGGGCCTGGCTACGTGTTCATGGGTGACACAAGCAACGTTCCGATGATCAGAGTCCTTGTTCCTAATGATGTCTCGACCAACGCGCTGCAATTCACGAACACAAATGCGGACTTTACGTTCAATGGACCGAGTGGCAATACCGTCTCCATAAGGGTATGGCCAGCCTCTGCAACACTCGCAAGAGACGTTATCGTTAATATGGCGTCTGCTGGTAACACACTTATTCTAGCTGCAAACAGGACCATTATTCGTAGCTTAACCCTAACTACGGGCGTCCTTACTTGGGATAGTCCAACAGTCATTACAATTGCAAGTGGTTCAACAATTACGCGGAATGTCGACGGCGCTTTGGACAAGAATGCAAACGGTGACGCTACACTCGGTACACTCACTGCTCCTAACGTAAACCTGGTCTACACGGGCGCCCTTGGTAATAGCGGTATTGAGTATTCGGATCCAGTAGTTGTCAATAATCTAACTCTCGGCACATCGACAACTGCTGGTACAGTTACACTGAACACAGCAAGGACGGTCGCTGGTACGGTAACAATTATCAACGCTGGCTCTGTACTAACACTTGCTGAGAATACCACATTCAGTGCAGCACAGAACATAACTACTGGATGGATTGTAGTGAACGTTGGTAAGACGCTCACTCTCAGTGCGGCAAGCACGTTGAACAACGTTACGGGAAATGTCACAGCAAGTGCTGCACTGACAATCAACGGCGCTCATTCTGCCGGCAATATCACTGCTTCGAGTGATGTTACAGTCGGTACTGCAGGTTCTTTTGCGGCATCCTCAAATCTAATCTTTGTTGGTACAACCAGTGTAACATTAACAGTTCCAGCTGGCGGTACTTTTGCCGGCAACGTGACGCTCCAGAAGACAGGAACTACGCCGGTGCCGCGCGTAACTCTCGCAGGCGGTAACTTAACCATCGTCGCCCCCGCGCAAATCAACTTCATGAATGGGCTGTTTGTGACGGGGAGCAATACTCTCATTCTCCCGACCGTGGTGCAGGGATTCACCCGAAACGTGGCGGCAGGCAACTATAGCCATGTTGTTGGAATTGTATCGAAGGCACCGGGTAATGGCTTCGCCGGCCGGTTGGAGTATCCTCTTGGAACACTCCAGAGCGTCCGGACACCTGCTCGCTACCGTCCTGTTGCGATCACCTTCCTTCTCTCTGATCCCCTTCTCCAGGGCGGCGCGATCACGTTCACACACGTCGACTCGACGCCAGATGGACTTGTGGGGTTGAGAGACAACAGTGGCAAAGGGATTGATGCTGGGCTTGATGCACACAGCAGGCGTATCTGGCTGAACGCCTACCCCCTCTTCTACTGGTTGGGCGCTTCACAATACGGCCTTGGTCCTTCACAAACGTTCGATCTCGAACTTACAGGTGAAGGATTCAATTCCTACCCCGACACCGGACTAGCGGCGGTCAATCGCCTACGGATCATCCGGCGGTTTGACGGCAATGCCAACAACCGGTGGGTCCTTCAGGGCGGAACAAACTACGCCAGTTTCTTGTTCGCCGATGCTGTGACTCCGGGGACGACCTGGCCAATTGTAAGGGTAATTGGCTCCAGTGGTGGTATCGAGCCGCAATACTCGCGGTTCACGTACGGGTATGACGGACTTGGAATTACTGAGGTGTCCCCTGGGCAGGCAGAGATTCCGACAGAGTACAACTTGTCCCAGAATTATCCAAATCCATTCAACCCCACCACACAGATCAACTTCGATCTGCCGAAGCAGTCACCAGTCACCCTGGAAATCTACGACATGCTCGGCCAGAAGGTCAGAACATTGCTCAGTGGGGATATGATGGATCCGGGGTACTACCATGTCACCTGGAACGGAACAAATCAGTACGGTAATTCCGTTGCGAGTGGCGTGTATTACTGCCGGATTGTTGCGGACAAGTTCACGTCGCTGAAGAAGATGATGTTCTTGAAGTAGTCCAGATGTGAATCGTGATAAGAGACCCGTGGTGCACCAGCGCTACGGGTTTCTTATTGTTTATTAAATCTCGCGACCCAGGACCAGTTCCTTTCCATTTGAATTTCTGTCGTGTAAGCGAATTTTTGTCTTGACAATTTGATGCCTCGTGTGTATATTGGACGAGGAATCCAAGCGTTTTCCCACTCACTCGGATCTTCCAGCGGATGAAGTGCACTCTGTCCATTCCTGAGCTTCTGAAAAAATTGTTTTTCAGTCCTTGTACAGTCCTGACCCTTGGTGAGGTTTGACTTGAGACCCACCGTCCAAACGGAGGAGAAAAATATGGGAAATCTTCGATATTGCTTTCGCTGGTTGATAACGTTGGGCATTGTAATTCACGCTGTTCCGACTCTGGCACAGATTGGGATGGTGTCTGACCAAGGCAGCAATAAAGTGGTCGTCTTTAACGGCGCGACGAATACCGTCCTAGGAACAGTATCTATACCCGGGAGTCCAAACCTCTACGACTGTGCCGTAATGCCAGACCAGACCCTTGGGTTCACCGTGGACTTTGCAGCGAGGGTATGGGTCATCAACCTCACAACCTCTCCGCCAAGCCTTGCCGCAGGCACGAATCCCATTCCGATTTCCAACAATGGTGAGGATATTGCGATTACTGCTGACAAACAATTCCTAGTGGTGTGTGACGGGGGAGGTACCCAACCTGTCTCGGCTGTCCGAATTGCTAGTCGCACCCAGGTTAGCACCCTCGCTACAGGTGAATACACGAATGCGATAGAAGCCTGCCCAGACGGCTCCATCCTGGTAGGAGCATTCTCACCAGGTACGGTGCGCAGACTGAAGATTGATAGTGGAGGGAATCTCACGAACACAGGCGAGGTGTTGTCAGGCGGCCAGCCAATGAATGTATACTGTGCGCCCGATGGTGTCTCGGGCATAGTCGTGGATTTCGGTACCAACACTGTGAGATCCTTTAAGATTAACGGGCTTGGGTTGGTGGACACTCGTAGTCTACCTGACCAAGGGCTCTGCGGTGCGATTAGTCCGGCGGGAGACCGAATCTATGTGCGCACCCTTGGCGGGTCAAACCGCGTTGTCGCTTTTGGATTCAATTCTGCCACAGGCGCGCTAAGCACCACTCCAATATTTTCGATCCCTGTTGGAATCGCTCAGTCTAGTTTCTACGGGGTCGAGCAGTTGGCTCTGAACCCGGACGGCACGAAATTGTACGTGCCAGAGCCAGGGACAAGTTCTGTAAGAATCTATGATGCTAGTAATGGGAACTTCCTGACCTCGATCACAAATCCCAGTATCGTCGAGCCTGTGGGGATCAGTTTTGGCGGCAATGTCACGTCAATCGCTGGGATGGTGTGGGAGGACCTCAATGGTGATGGAACAAAAGACATTGGTGAGCTAGGGTTGGCAGGGTGGACAGTCAACCTTGAAGGACCCGTCACCATGTCAACGACTACCGATTTGTCTGGCACCTATTTGTTTAGTCCCCTGCTAGCTGGCACGTATATCGTCAGTGAACAGATAGTGGCCGGATGGTTACAGACGGCTCCGCCAGCGCGTACGTATACCATCACCCTGGCAACCAATCAATTCAGCTCTTCCAATGATTTTGGCAACAGGAACCTAGGCGGTGGTGGACGAGGTACAGTAAGGGGAGTGGTTTTTGATGATCGAAACGGCAATGGCGTGAGAGACGCCGGAGAACTGGGCCTCCCAGATTGGACGGTTGAGTTGAATGGTCGAGGGGTAAGAAAGACCATCCAGACGGATGTCGGAGGCAACTACTTATTCACTGGTTTGCCTCAAGGTGCTTATACAGTCACTCAAATGGTGCCCGACGGATGGGTCCAGACTCTTCCAGCTGACGGCCAGCCGTACAGTCTTACTCTCGCGAACAACGCGGACCGACTAGGCGTGGACTTCGGGAATCGGGATGCCGTTACAGGTGTTAACGAGCCTGCGGGGAATCCAGATGAGTACGCGCTTTACCAAAATTACCCGAATCCGTTCAACCCAACGACGAGGTTATCGTTCTATCTTCCCAAGGACGGCTACGTGACACTTAAGGTGTACAATGTTCTTGGCATCGAGATCGCGTCGCTCTTTGAGGGACGGATGTCTGTCGGAACGCACTCCCTTGTCTGGGATGCCCAAGACATCCCGAGCGGTGTCTATGTCTATCGACTTAGCGCGGGCAACTTCGTTGCCGTAAAGAAGATGGTGTTGATGAAGTGAGTAAAGGAAAGTCTGTAACCAAAAACCCCGCCCAAATGGACGGGGTTTTTTATTTGAAGTGTCCCAACGGTGAGACAGACGAAACTCTCATTCCCAACCCTGGTTTTCGAGTAATTGTTCCTCTGGGGTCTTGCCAAAGACCCTAGCAGGAACTCCAACAACCACAGTTCTGGGCAGCACATCCTTTGTCACCACAGCTCCAGCCCCCACCACCGCATCAGCACCAATTTCAATTCCCGGCAACATCACGGCTCCCGCTCCGATCCTCCCTCCCCGTCTCACTGTCACGCCTTTGAAGTGCTTGAATCGCTCCTCCGTTCTCCCGAGGTAGTTGTCGTTCGTCGTTGTCACCATGGGCGCAATGAAACAGAAGTCTTCTATCGTTGAGTAGGCGGTGATGTAACAATTCGTCTCGAGCTTACACTTGCTGCCGATCGTGGTGAAATTCTCGACGGTGACATTTCGCCCAACGATCGTGTTGTTACCGATGGAAACGTTCTCTCTCAAGGTCGCTAGGTCAGCGACAAACACGTCATCGCTGATTGTGCAGCCCGCGTAAATAACAGCCTGAGCTCCGATGATGCAATTCGTCCCGACCACGGCGGGCGGGAGCTTCGGCTGGCCTTTGTCCTGGAAGATGCTCCTCTTCGCTCTTGCCGGCTGCTTCCCTATCACCACGTTATCGGCAATCCGGACATTGTCTCCAATTCGGCTCTCAGCATGGATTATGACATGGCTCCCGAGAGAACAGTTCTTTCCGATAACGGCACCAGACTCGATCACACAGTATTTTCCAAGTGTAGTGCCTCTTCCCACACGGGCAGCTTTGTGAATGTATGAATTGGCAGATTTCAATGACAATCGAGCCTCCCTCCGAGCCAGCCAGAGTCCAGGTCTAGCCTTTCCTCTTGGCTATTTTTCGAATAGCATTCTTCAACTTCTTGTACGTATCTTGCATGTCCTGGGAAATGAGCTTCGTATCGGTGAGAACAGGAAGGAAGTTTGTGTCGCCTTGCCAGCGGGGTACGACATGGATATGAACGTGGCCTTCTATTCCGGCTCCGCTTGAACGGCCGATATTCATCCCGACATTGAAACCATCAGGGTGAGATACACGTTCAAGGAGCTTCATCGCCAGCTTCGTTCCATTCATCAGCTCCAGACATTCGTCGTCATTTAACTCATACAAAGTCGCCCGGTGTCGATATGGCACGACCAAGAGGTGGCCGCTGTTATAGGGAAACAAATTCATGATGATAAAACATTCCTTGCCCATCCACACGATGAACCGGTCCGTCTCGTCTGTCCCGCTCTGCACACCACAGAAGATGCATTTTTTTGAGCGCTTCTTCTCCGAAAAAGAGTCAATGTATTTGGATCGCCACGGAGACCAGAGACGCTTCACTATTCTTCCTCTTTCTTCTGCTGCTTTGCGGAAGCGGCCACGATTTTTTCCGTAATCTCCCGAGGCACCTCCTCATAGTGAGAGAACTTCCTGTGATGGATCCCCCTCCCTTGGGTCATCGAACGCAGGACTGTTGAGTACTTATGGAGCTCCGCAAGGGGGATGAGTGCTCTGACCTTCTGCCGGCCGCCTTCGGAGTCCATGCCCAGGATTTTTCCTCGTCGGCTCGAGATGTCACCGAGGACGTCTCCCATAAATTCCTCCGGGACGATGATATCGACTTCGTAAATTGGCTCGAGGAGGATTGGCTTGGCATCGAGAAACGCCTTCTTGAACGCCATCGAGCCAGCAATCTTGAATGCGAGGTCGGAAGAGTCCACAGGATGGTAGGAACCATCATCGAGCGTCACCTTCACGTCAACCACCGGATAGCCTGCGAGGACACCTTGCTGCATTGTCTCAACAACACCTTTCTCGACGGCCGGTACATACTTCCCGGGGACAACGCCTCCGACGATTGCATCGACGAACTCGTACCCTTCACCCCTGGGCTTTGGCTCAACCTGAAGCCAGACATCACCATATTGTCCACGGCCGCCAGACTGCCTCTTATACTTTCCTTGTACCCTGGCTTTTCCTCTGATGGCTTCTCGGTAAGGGATTCGAGGCTCGGTCATCTCGACGTCCACCCCGTACTTCTCCTTCAGACGCTTCACGATGATGGCAAGGTGCAGCTCGCCCTGTCCACTGATCACAGTTTGACTGAGTTCCGGGTCAACCTTTACCAGGAAAGTCGGATCTTCCTCGTGGAGTGCGTGGAGACCCGAAGCGATCTTTTCCTCATCACCTTTCGCTTTCGGAACAATCGCCGCGCTGATAACAGGCTCTGGAAAGTCGATCGGAGGAAGGAGAACGGGGAAAGATTTGCTGCTGAGCGTATTGTTTGTGTGCGTATCCTTCAGCTTCACCACTGCACCAAGATCGCCAGCAACGAGCCTCGCCACCTCTTTGCGTTCTTTCCCATTCATCACATAAAGCTGACTTAGGCGCTCTATCTTGTCGTTTGACTCATTCACAAGGTCCATCCC
>Ga0315282_10005528_pt1 | contig 21488 bp, 18 predicted proteins | sample YL17G07_20_MG_FD_203693 | JGI IMG/M metagenome (GOLD analysis project Ga0315282, IMG submission 203693) | Sediment microbial communities from Yellowstone Lake, YNP, Wyoming, USA - YL17G07_20 | ecosystem: Environmental > Aquatic > Freshwater > Lake > Sediment | place: USA: Wyoming | collected... | reverse complement strand
TCACCGGCTTTCGTCTCGGGCTGGGGGGCGCGCAGGCCAAGTACGGGGTCACACCCGACCTGACCGTGTTAGGGAAGATCATCGGCGGCGGGCTTCCGGTGGGGGCCTACTGCGGTCCCCGCCACCTCATGGACCAGATGGCTCCCGTCGGCCCCGTCTACCAGGCAGGGACGCTCGCCGGTAACCCCCTCGCCGTGGCCGCGGGACTGGCCACCCTCCAGGCGCTCGAAGTTGAGGGCTTCTACCAGGCCCTCACCGAAAAGACCACCAGCCTCGGCACAGGCTGCCTCGAGGCCGCCCAGGACGCGGGGGTCCCCGTCACCGTGAACCAGGTGGCCTCCATGCTCACCCTTTTCTTCCGCGAACCCCCCGTCGGGAACTACGACGACAGCCTTGCGAGCGATGTCGAGCGCTTCGCCCGCTTCCACCGCGAGATGCTTCGTCGCGGCATCTACCTGGCACCATCGCAGTTCGAGGCCATGTTCCTTTCCGCCGCGCACACCACCGGCGACATCGAGGCTACCGTGGCCGCAGCCCGCGAAGCCTTCGCCGCCGTCGCCAACCTCCGCTGAGGGGCGGTGCCACGCCAGGAAACAGGATGCGGCAGAGGGTCAGGTGGCGCACCGAAGCGGGAGGTCTCGGCTAAACGTGGCCGGAGCGCTCACGCCACCGCTCCTCCGCAGCCGGGAGGCGCAGGTACATGGGCTCCAGGGCATGCGGGTCATCCGTGAGTCCGCTCCGGTAGCGCTCCCACCCCAGGGCGTGCACCCACTCCACCGCCGGGAACCGGTCCGGTTCCGGGGCCAGGACAAACTCGCCCGCCCGGAAGACATCACCGTACCGGCTCAACCCTCCCCCCGTGACGCAGCACCCCGGCTGGAGGGCGGTCACGAGCTCAGCCGGTCGGACGATGGCCGGCCCGAAGACGCGCTCCCACGTCCCCGCCGCGCCGGTGAAGCGGCCGCGGCCCGGCTCGGCGGGTTGGTCGGTGAGCTGGTAGCGCGCTGCGTAGAGTTCACCCCGCGTCGCATCGATGACGACACACACCTCGGGATGGCGCTCCGCCACCCTTGCCGCCACCGCATCCGTCGCCAGCACCCCCACCATCTGGCACCCGGTCGCCAGGTAGATGGCCTTGGCCACGGCGACGCCCACCCGCACACCGGTGAAGGACCCGGGGCCCAGGTCCAGGATGACCAGCCCGAGCTGACCGAGGTCCACCTTCTCGCGGGCAGCGAGCCGACCGAGCACCGGGACCAGGTCCCGGGCATGACGCATCCCCGGCGCCAAGCGCTCACTGGCGACCAGCTCCCCGTCGCGGCCCAAAGCCACCGCTCCCAGCGGGCAGGAACTCTCCAATGCCGCCGACCAGATCATCTCGTCCCTTCGACTTCGCTCAGGGTGTAGTGGGTCAGGCGAACCACCCCCCTCAAGCGGTCTGCCAGTAGCAGAAAAGAAAGGAGCAGCCCGTTCGACCGGGCGCTCCTTTCCTCCTCCCGTGCGGAGATATCGCCAACCGCAGTCCTGTGCCGGACAGGCTTACACCGTGTCCTTGAGGGCCTTGCCGGCCCGGAAGCCCACACCTTTGCTGGCCTTGATTCTGATGCTCTCACCGGTGCGGGGGTTTCGCCCGGCGCGGGCTTTGCGGCTACGAACCTCGAAGGTGCCGAAGTTGACCAGGCTCACGGTGCCGTCCTTCTTCAGCCCGTCCTTGATGCCGTCCAGCACGGCGTGAACCGCTGCCTGCGCCTTGGCTCCCGATAGGTCAAGCGCCCGGGCCACCACCTCCACCAGCTCAGCCTTGTTCATCGCCCTGACCCCTCCTCAGCAAAGGCCGCACACGACCGAAGCCCTCTGCCCCGCTCCCCGCGCGTCCTATGTAGCGGAGGCGGCCGGACCCCTGTCAAGAGAAAAATCGCTCCGGGGAAAGTTCTTGACCCTTGCCGGGCGCCGTCGGTAGACTACCGGTCGTGTGGGTGCTTTCGGTTACCCCGGTGGGCCGCTTCCGTGGAGGATGTTTCCGGAGGCGATGCCGTTCGGCCGGGCCCTGCCGGGGACACAGGAGTCGGGCGATGATTGACAAGCGGCTGCTCGAAATCCTTGTCTGCCCCAAGTGTCATGGCGACCTCGTCCTGAAGCAGGACAGGCTCATCTGCCAGGGCTGTGGTCTCCGCTACCCCATTCGTGACGGCATACCGGTGATGCTCATCGAGGAAGCGGAACCACCGGAATCACCAACGGACGAGAAGAAGCCGACCGCATCCTGACCGAGCGCCCGGGAGCGAGGAACGAACGCACAGTGCGGACAGCACTTATCTCTGACATCCACAGCAACGTCGAGGCCCTCCAGGCCACCCTCAGCGACATCGACAGCCAGGGGGTAGACCGTTTGCTCTGCCTGGGCGACGTGGTCGGCTACGGCCCCAATCCCCGGGAGTGCATCGACCGGCTCACCTCCTGTGACCTCTACATCCTCGGTAACCACGACTTCGCCCTGCTGGACGAAGCCTACCAGGAGGGCTTCACCCCCAACGCCCGCCAGGCCCTGGTCTGGACCCGGCGGGTGCTCTTCGACCCCAGCTTCCCCCTGGTGGAAGACCACATCTGTGACTTCTTCGGCAAGTTCACCCAGACCTACCGGGAGAACGGCATCCTCTACGTGCACGGAAGCCCCCGGCGGCCCGTGGAAGAGTACATCTTCCCCGGCGACGTCACCTTCCCGGCCAAGATGCACGCCCTCTTCGGCCTCATCGAACGGGTCTGCTTCGTCGGCCACACCCACCTTCCGGGCATCTTCCTCGAGGGACTCACCTTCATCCCCCCTCAGGACGTCCCGGACGGATTTGCGTTGCCTGGGGACGAGAAGTGCATCGTGAACATCGGCTCGGTGGGTCAGCCTCGCGACGGGAACCCCACCGCCTGCTACGTCATCTTCACCCAGGAGGACGACCTCCCCGGACGGGTCGAGTTTCACCGGGTGTCCTATGACGTCGAGGTCACCATGGCCAAGATCTACCGCATCCCCGACCTCTCGAATGACCTCGGCCACCGCCTCGCCGCCGGCCGGTAGCTCTCGCCCCTCACCAAGCAATCAGCACGTCCCTCCACTTGGCTGGGTAACCCTTCTTGGCAGCATTTCGTTGCGGTCAAGCCCTTACCGTCTTCCCGATTCGGCAGCACGGCGAGAACAGCATTATTCTCACCTTTACTTCACTCCCTCCTTCGACTGCCGCTCATTTTGCGTCTGCGTCTCGGGGCCATTCCAGGGGGGAAGGTGGGAAACTGCCGCCCGGGTCGCAAGGTGCATCGAAGAGGTCGCCCACCCAACGACCGGGGTTTGAGTTGAAGGTTCCCGAAGTGTCAGCGCACCTCTCGGCCTACACCCATCTGGCCCTGGAGGTACGGAACGTGGGTCCCCAGCGAAAGTGTCATGCAGAACGTCTTGACGCTCATATAGAAGAAAGAGACCTCGCTCGGGGCAGGTTCGCGACAGGACAGTCGCCCGGCCGTTTATTCGCACTCGGTGCGTTGCGGCCATCCGGCTTCTCTGTTGCGCGTTCTCTCCCGGCGCGCTACCATCCTGCCCGGCAAGAGAGCGACCGAGGCGGCGCCTGAGCCCCCGGCGTTAACCCATCCTGAATCATCATGGAGAGACCATGCTGCTGCCCACGGTCTACATGCACTTCAAATCGAGGGAGAGTCGGAGCCGGTTCGTCGCCGACCGGTTCAAGGAGTATCTGACGGAGTCCGTCCTGGACGTCGGCTGTTACGAGGCGCCGCTGCGGGACCTGCTGCCCTCGGTGTCCTACATCGGCGTGGACTTCGCAGGAAAGCCGGATATCCATCTCGACCTGGACCAGGCCGGACGACTGCCTTTCAGGGACGCGTCATTCACCGCCGTGCTCTGCATCGACGCGCTCGAGCACCTGGAGAACCTGCACGCGATGTTCGATGAGCTGGTGCGCGTGTCCCGTCGATATGTCATCGTGTCGCTCCCGAACTGTTGGTGCGATGCGCGCCGGCCCATTGCGCGAGGGAAGGGGAAGTTCGGACACTACGGCCTGCCTCTGTGCCGGCCCGACGACCGGCACCGATGGTTTTTCAACCTCACCGAGGCGCAGTACTATGTCCAAGGCAAGGCCAGGGAGCGAGGGCTGGGGCTCCGCGAGCTCTTCGTCACCGAAAAACCCCGTAACGTCCTCCTCCGGTGGGCGAGGCACCTTCGGTATCCGGGGGCGCGCTACCAGAACCGGTACAGCCAGACGCTCTGGGCGGTCCTGGAAAAGAACACTGCGCAAGCTCCCGCGTGAGCTTTCCGGACGTCACGAGGACCGCTCCCACGAACCACGCCGCCGCGGGCAGAAACCGTCAGCTCGCGGAGCGCGACACGGGAGCTCGCCGCCGGCCGCTGAGCATCACCACCCAAGCAAGCGCTCCTTGCCATCTGTTTTCCCGCACCCTCCCGATGCCGAGCCGTTCCACCACACGTCAAGAAACCGGCCCGTCACCCCCTGCCCGCCTGCCAGTTGCATAGACGATATTCTCCGCTCCAGGAATCGAGACCGGGAGCCGAGACAATACGAGGTTCATAAGCCGCACCAGAACACACAGGAAATACAACCAATCTACCCGTGCGTTCCGCAAGCGAAGAATCCGGAATGTCCCCGGCCCAAAACGCCCCGCCCGCGTCTCCGTGAGCCCCACGTTTTTCAGAGTGCGGGCCAATGCCTCTGGCTCCATGATCGCAACATTGCATCTCCGGAAAATATCAGGATCACACTTCTCGCACAACCAACGCTTGAGCCGCGGACTGGCAAGATTGGGCACGGTTGCCAACACCGTCCCGCCCGGCTTCACGAAATACAGGTGTCGCTGGACCACAGGCCCGGGGTCTCGGAAGTGCTCCACAAGCCCGAAGCTCGTAACCAGGTCGAATGACCCCGGCGGAAAGCTGGACTCCCACATGTCCTCATGCCGGAGGTCAGCCTCGACCCCCATCCTGGCAAGGAGTTCCCGCGCCTTCAGTATCCCCACCCCCGAGTAGTCCAGCCCATGGTACGCATTGTGTGGCGCCACCTGATGCATCATCGCCATAGTGACGCCCGGCGCACACCCCAATTCGAGCACCCGTATCGGCCTTCCCTGCGACAGCCAGCCCCCTTTCAGAAGGAGGCTCTGCAAAGGCCGCCGGCGTCGGGGCAGCGCGGGAGAACCGCTGTCGTGCTTCCCATTCCACCAGTCTTTTGCGGTCAACGAATCACGAACTTCCATCCGGACCTGTCCTCACCTCAACGTCCAGCCCGTAACCGGCGCACAGAGCCTGACCAGCTTGCACCTCCTCACACCCGGCCACAATCGCACCATGTCCGAAATGTGCCCAGCACGCAGGAATGAGACACACAAGGTCAAGGCAACGCGAATTTACCTTTTTGCTCGACCCATCGCAGCTCCCCCTTATGCTGCTCAAACCACACATCGTAACGCTCCGGAGGCGTACCCGCCGGAAAGGGCACAAACTCCTCAAGCAATATGTCCACATGCTGAGTACCCAACTCGGTACGCAACGCATCCACGCCTTGGCGTCGAAGGGACACGAGGAGCCCAAGCAGTTCCAGTCCCAAGACGCGCCGGTTCTCCCTGTCGATCAGGAAGTCACGAACCTGGTACCAAGCCAGGTCTTCCGGCGAGAACACGTCAACTATCCTCAACCCGTTCTTGGCAGCCAACTCCCTCACGTGCGCTTCGTCGAACAGCAATCGAAAGTACTCGAGCATCTCCTCCTCCGAAAGCTTCCCCGCAATCCGGCCCACGATAACGCGCCGTGGTGGCCATCCCTCCTCATCCCACGTGCCCCCTTCGAAGCGCCTCTGGCCTTCTCGCCATGCCCAACCCCAGGGCCAGAAGTCAACCATCGCTCCACGCGCGGCGTATTCGTGCCCCGTCTGGAAGCACTGGTCCTCGTACTTGAGAGAAGCAGTCAGCGCACTCCTGACGCTGGCGCGGGGTTGATGAACGCCTTCGCACCCCAACGCAGAAACCAAGGCGATGACCAAGAGAAGCGCGCAATCGCGCGAGGTCGCGCGCCCATCGCCCCGCAGACTCACCGTCACGCAGTTCCTCAACATGTCGTCACTCCCCTGACGCTCTGCCCCCAAGCCCAAGCCCTCGTGGCACGAGGCGGCCGTGGCTGACCCGTCCACCGTCGGCTCGGCCCGGCCGCCCGCTGGACGGCGGGCGCCCGATGCTCCTTCCTTGGTCGAGAGAGCCTGTCCGCTGGGGGCATCCTACTGGGAACCTCCGGGTGGTCAAGGAAGAAAACTGGAAAAGCGCAGGCAGCAGGGCTCGCCCTGGTGGGCCTCATCGGCGCGAAGGGAGGCAGTCCCCCGCGCAGAGCAAGTAGCGAAGGGATACACGCGGAGCGTTGACGTCGCCAGCGGGGTTCGGGTACAATCAATCGGTTAGCGTTCCTTCTTGCGGGCAGAAAGGGTAGCGGTGGCGGACGTTTCCGTGGAAAAGCGGTGGGTCCTGGCGCTGGTGCTTTCGGCACTGGTGCTCCTCGCCTGGCAGCTGCTCTTCTCTCGCCGGCCGATGCCCACTCCGCCGCCAACGCCTGGTGCCCCGGCTCCGACAGGCGCGCCCTCTCCTGTCGGGGCGGTGAGCCCGGCTCAGGGCCCCGGCCCGGGGCAGCCCCAGCCCGCTGTCCCGGAAGGCACGAGCACCACCCCGGCCGCCGTTGTCCAACCGGTCACTTCCGGCACCGAGGAGGAAGCGGTGGTGCTCAAGGGGCAGGAACTGGCCGTTCACCTGACCAACCGGGGGGCATGCATCACCCAGGTGGAGCTGGTCAACTACGCGTCGCCCTTCAACCACGAGGAGCGCCTGAAGCTGCTCTCGCCTCCCGAGGACGTGGGGGCCCTCCAGGTGATGGACGTCAGCGGGCAGGTGCCGTTGGGAGAGACGGTCTATCAGGTGCGGGAACGGTCGGATGCGGAGGTGGTGATGGAGGCGGCCTGGACGAACGGCCTCCAGCTGCGGAAGAGGTTCCACCTGGACCCGGCCCGTTTCCACGTGGACCTGGAAATCGAACTGACGAACACGTCGGAAAGCCCCCTCACGCTGACCTACCTGGTGGTGGGTTCGCCCGGACTCCGTCCCGAAAGCAGGAACGCCTCCGACCTGGTGGCCAAGGTCTGCCTGAACCGCATCACCGTTACGAGCGTGGCGGCGCGGAGCCTGCAAGGAAAGGGGCTGCGGGTCTACCCCGGGGCGGAGATGACCTGGCTGGCAGGGACCAACCAGTACTTCGCCGCGGTGCTGGTTCCCCGGAAAATGGTCCCGGCCGCGGGGATACTTCTGCCCGCGGCGAAGGCGGAGCTGGTGCGTGCGGTGGCGGGCTACCTGGTCGGGCCCGCGGCGAACCCCGAAGAGGCGAAGCGCCTCGCGCGCTTGGCACCCGCAACCAATCAGGCGGTGGCCGCCGTGGTCAGCCCGCCGGTGGAGGTGGGGCCGGGGGAAACGGTCACCCAGTCCTACCTTTTCTTCTGTGGCCCACAGAAGGAGGAGGTGCTCTCTTCCTACCAGGAGGAAGGGCTCCCCTCGCTGATGAGTTTTGGGGTGTTCTCGCCGGTGGCCTCGCTCATCCTCTTCATCCTCAAGGGGTTCTACAAGGTGACCCGCAGTTACGGGCTCGCCATCATCCTCCTGACGACGCTCGTCAAGGCGGCGCTCCTCCCCCTGAGCCTCAAGGGGCAGGTGTCGATGCAGCGGATGCAACAGCTCCAGCCCAAGATCAAGGAACTCCAGGAACGCCACAAGGACGACAAGCAGAAACTCGCTGAGGAGCAGATGAGACTCTGGCGTGAGCACGGGGTGAGTCCCTTCGGGGGGTGTCTGCCGACGCTCATCCAGATACCGGTCTTCATCGCCCTCTACCGTGTCCTGCGCACGTCCTTCGAGCTTCGCCAGCGCTCCTTCCTCTGGATGGGCGACCTCTCTCAGCCGGATGCCCTCTTCACTCTGCCCTTCTCCCTCCCCTTCATCGGGAACAGCATCAACCTCCTGCCCCTTCTCTGGATGGTGAGCATCGTGATTTCTCAGAAGATGATGCCCCGGCCCAAGGTCGAGGACCCGCAGATGAAGCAGCAGCGGACGATGATGACCATTATGCCTCTGATGTTCGGCATCCTCTTCTACGGCCTCCCCGCCGGCCTCCTCCTCTACTTCGTGACCCAATCCTTCCTGAGCATCGGCGAGCAGAAGCTCATCCGCCGACACTTGGACAGGCTGTCCGCCTCCGCACCCCAAGCCAAGCCGGCCAAACGGCCGGAGACTCCGCCGGGGAAACCTGCGCGCAGGGCGCGCTGAGGAGCCGAGAGCGAATGGGTCGCGCGGCGCACTTCACCAGCCTGCTCACCGACACCATCGTCGCCGTAGCTTCCCCGTCCGGGGAAGGAGGTCGGGCCATCCTCCGGCTCAGTGGGGAGCGGAGTTTCCCGCTCGTCCGCTCGCTGGTTCGAGCCAAGGAGGCGCGCGATGCGCACCGCCTCAAGGAGCCCGCGCCCTACACGGTGGCCCGGGGCGAACTGGCTCTCCCCGGGTGGGTGGTGACGCTTCCCGTTCTCGTCTACCTTATGCCCGCGCCCCGGAGTTACACACGGGAGGACGTGGCGGAAATGCACCTGGTGGGGTCCCCACCGGTGGTGCTTGCGGCGCTGGAGGCCTGCCAGGAGCGCGGGGCCAGGCTGGCTCATCCAGGGGAGTTCACCCGCCGGGCACTCCTCGCCGGGCGCATCACCCTGAGTCAGGCGGAGGCCGTGCTCAAGGTCGTCGATGCTCAGGACGAAGCCGCGGCCCGCTCGGCGCTGCAGGAACTCGCCGGGTCCCTGGGGAGCCGGTACGCCGAGGTCGCCGAGCGGCTCTTCAGACTGGTCGCGGAGGTGGAAGCAGCCATCGACTTTTCCCAGGAAGACATCGAACTCATCTCCGCTCGCGAGCTGACCAAGGCCCTCACCGAGGCGCAGGCGGAAATCGAGTCACTGCTTGCGAACGCGCGCGAGCGGGCGGTACAGGACCTGCCGACGGCGCTCATCTTTGGCCGGCCCAACGTGGGGAAATCGAGCCTCTTCAACCGCCTCCTGGAGCGCGAGGCGGCCCTGGTGACACCGGTCCCCGGCACCACCCGGGACGCGGTCGAGGGCATCCTCCACCTGGGCGACTTCCGCCTGAGGCTCCTCGACGGCGCCGGACAATCGGAAGGTGCGGGCCCCCTGGAGACCCGGGCCGCAGCGCGCACCCGCGAACTTCTCACTCAGGCCGACCTGGTCCTCCACCTCATCGACGGGAGCCAGCCGCTCGCCGACGAGGACCGCCGGCTCGCCTCCCTCGCCGCGACCGGGCCGCACCTCTGGGTCATCTCCAAGGCGGACCTCCGCCGCCGGCTGAGCGCCGAGACCTTGGCCGACGTGACCGGGAGAGAACCCGCTCATCACGTCTCCGCCCGAAGCGGCCAAGGCCTGGAGGAACTCCGAGAGGCCATGCGCTCAGCCTTCCTGAGCGGGAAGGCCCAGGCCGCGGGTGCCCGCGATGCGGGCGCGGGGTTCCTGCTCAACGCCCGCCAGCGCCAGGCGCTCCAGCGGTCGGCATCGGCGCTCGTGGCCGCGCGCCGGGGCTTGACGGAAGGTCTGGGTGAGGAGTTCGTCGCCACCGACCTCTGGGAAGCCCTCGACGCCCTGGGCGAGGTCACGGGAGAGCGAACCAGCGACGACGTCCTGGACGCCATCTTCTCCCACTTCTGCATCGGCAAGTAGGAGCGGGGCGCGCACCCGCACCCAACCCTCTCCCAACGGGAGAGGGCCGGGGTGAGGGGCCGACCATTTTGCTTGTGGAGGGTCTCGGCCCGGCCGTAGAATGGGACAGGCTCGGGAGGCGTGCAGCGAAACCCAATTCCCACCAGTGAGGAGGTACGCTGCTTTGCATCGACAGGTTGGGGTCCTCTGTTTGGTTTTCGCCCTGTGCCTCTTTCTTTCCGCTGCGCCTCCCGGCAGAACGGCGAAGGCTGACGACGGGTCAGTTGCCAAACGCGCTCAGGACCTCCTTCCCCAGTCCACCCTTGCCTACATCGAACTTCCGAACCTGAGCCAAAGTCGGGCCCGGCTTTCGGAGAGCGCTCTCGGGCGCATCCGAAATGAACCCTCGGTCGACCGCTTCCTTTCCGAGGGCCTCCCGGTCACCCAGAGGCTCGGGGGAGCCCTCTCGGAGAGGCTCGGCTTCGGCTGGGCCGACTTTCGCGATGCCTTCACGGGCCAGGTCACCCTGGCCCTCCTCGATGCGCGGACCCTGGAGACGGAAACGCTCTGTTGGCTCGGGCTCATCGCCGACGTGGACCCCTCCAGCCCCACCTTCACGCACCTGCGCGACCTCCTCCTCACGAAGTACGCCGAGGCGACCGAGAGCGAAGCTTCGCAGGTCGAGGTGGCACATGTGCCTGCGACCATGCTCCGTGAGCAGGACGACACCACGCTCTTCGGCGTAACGACCGCCGACCGCTTCATCGTCGTCCGCGGCCCCGACCGCACGCGCACCCAGGAACTCCTGTCCAGCCTCCTCAGCCAGGAAGGCGGGAAGCTGGCAGCAGAGACGACCTTCCGCGCCGCGCGCGAGCGCGCGGCCCTCACCCACGAGGACCTCTACGCCTACGTGGACCTCAGCAGGCTGCTTGCCGCCTTTCTGCCGGAAATGCCCGAGACCTTTCGCCGGGGCCTGGAGGTGAGTGGCGTGCTCGGCCTCCAGGCCGCGACCCTGGCCGTGAGCATCGAGCCCCCAGGCGTCCGCGACGAACTCTGCCTGCTCGCTCCGGCGCCCAGGCGGGGGCTCTTCGCGCTCGGCGACCCGGCCACGCTGGACGAAAGCACCTGGCTCCGTTACGTCCCGGTGGACGCGGTGAGTTTCTCCGCCGGGCGCATGGATTTGGGGACTACCTACCGGCTCCTCTGGGAGCTGGGCGAACTTCTGGTGGGGCGTTCCGCGACGCGCCTGCACCAACAGTTGGCGGAGTTCGAAGGCGAGGTGGGGGTGTCGGTCGGCGAGGACATCCTCGACCAGGTCGGCCCGGAGATGGTAGAGTTCACCGTGCTCCCGCGCCTTGGACCCGTGGGCGGCCGTTCCGACACCCTCATAGTCCTGGCCGTCAGGGACCGGGAGCGCCTCCAGTCAGCCCTGGACAGACTCAAGACCTACTTCCAGAGCCACGGAGGAACACCGCCGGAAACGCCCAGCAGCCTTCTCCTGGGCCCCGGGGAGGCTTCTCCGCCCCAGCCCATCCAGGTGCAGTGGGAGGAACGGACCTTTGACGGGCATCCGCTCACCCGCGTGCTCATCGCCAACCCCTGGCAGCCCGTCGAGCCAAGCTTCACCTTCTACCGCGACGAGTCGGTGACTCCGCCTCGGGACCTCCTCCTCGTGGCATTTCGCTTCCAGTCGCTGAAGAACATGCTGAGTTACGTGGCCGGGTCGCCCGAGGCCGCCCACCCACCGTCCGGGTCACCTGAGACGCGAGCCGAGGCCGAAGCAGGTTCGGGGGTGGAACTTCCGCAGCAGGCGGCAGCACGGGGCGCCCGCCAGCCCGATGCGGGCCAGAGACCGCGTCTCCCCGACATCCGGACCAACCCGGACTTCAGCCAGCTCCGCCCGGCGCTTCCCGCGACGGTCGCCGACCTCAGCTACAGTGACCTTCGCCGACAGTTCCTGGCCACCTACTGGCTGGCTGTCGCCTTTGCCTCCCTGGCGCAGGGGCAGAGCGGCCAGACCCTGTTCAACCCGGACCTCATCCCGCCCCCGGAGGACGTGGCCCAGCACCTCTTCGGCCTGGTCACCGCCACCACCAGCGACGAGGCAACCATCCGCTACCAGGCCTACGGCCCGGTGGCCTACAGCACGCTCGTCGCCGGCGGAGCGGCGGCGTTGGGCTTCGCGGTTCCCACCAGCATCCGTCAGCACCAGCTCGCGAGCCGAAAAGAGTGTCAGGCGCACCTCGAGCGGCTGGGGGTGGAACTCTCGCTCTACGCCAGTGCGCACGACGGCCGGAGCCCCCAGAGCCTGAAGGAGCTCACCGATGCCCAGGCTGTCCCGGCTCTCTCGGCGGGGGAAGCAACCCTCCCCGACTGGCTCCGCTGCCCGGGACAGCCTCTGGCGACGGGTATCGGCTACGAGTACGTCCCTGGGGCGACCAAAGACTCTCCGCCCCAGACCATCGTCGCTTACGACCGGAAAGGCAACCACCCGGGTGGCCGGAACGTCCTCTTCGTCGACGGCCGGGTGGTCTGGCTCAAGGAGGACGTCTTCCAGCAGACCCTCAAGCACTAACTCCACGAAGGAGCCGGGCGCCCATGGGCTGACGGGCGCGAGAAGAACGACTGGATCGACGAGGGTGAAGAGACCGGCGGTCACAACGGTTCCCTTTGCACGGCTCAACCGAGCTTGCCGAAGTCTGCTGAAGGAGGGTAGCCCATGGCGCGAAGAGGGTGTCACGCACTGCGTCTCGCAGCAGTCTTTCTCTGGCTGGCAACGGGAGCAACCGGCCTCCAGGCCGCCGCTCCTTCGAGCCCGAGCCTCAGCGCCCAGGGCGACCTGAGCCGGGAAGTGCCCGAAAACACCATCTTCTACGCTAGCTTCAGTGGCCTCACGCCTCTGAGAGAACCTTTCAAGAACACGGCCCTGTACGCCATCTGGCAGGAGCCCGAGGTGCAGGCACTCCTGGCCCAGCCGCTGGCTGACCTCAAGACACGGATCGAGGCAGGCACGTCCAGCTGGCCGCTCCTCTGGCCCGAGGTCTGCGACCTCCTTGAAGGGCCCATGGCGCTGGCCGTCTTCCCCACGGCCGGGGAAAAGCCTGATCTTGCCGGCGTCCTCGTCGCCCGTCCCAAAGACGTCGACCGGTTCCGTTCGGCCCTGACCAAGTTCATCGACAGTGCGCGGGCCGGGAAACTGAGCCGGATGTTCGACCAGGCGGCGCCGGTCCCCATCCGCCGGGCCCGGGCCGCGGCGCGGAGGGCCGTCTGCGCGTCGGACCTCAGGCAGGTCGGGGAGGCCCTGGCCCACTACCAGGGGGACAAGGGCGGCGAGCTTCCTTCGTCCCTGGCCGACCTCTACCCTGAATACCTCGCCGCGAAAGGAGCCCTGGACTGCCCCGGTACCGAGGTCGCCACCGGCTACCTGTACGTCACCGGCCTGAAGCCGGCCAACGTCGAGAAGCCCGAACTCCGCATCGTCGCTTTCGACAGGAAGGGAAACCACGAAGACGGCCGAAACGTCCTCTTCCTGGACGGGCACGTGACCTTCCTGCCCGAGGCCGACTTCCAGCAAACCCTCGCCGCCCAGCCCGATGTGGAGGCGATCCGCAAGCTGGACGCAGCGGCCCCAGCGGAAGCCCCGCCCGCTCCTCCCGCTCCGCCCGCCCCCGACACCATAGGCTCGGTCACCGTCACCCCGCTGACGGATGCACCGGACTCACCGGGCTACTGCTTCGTTGACGGCCTCTTCCTCCTCGGGTTCGACATAGGCCTTGGCGGAAAAGGCTCCCTCGAGGCCTACCTCAGTTGGCGGAGCGCGACCGACCGCACCCCCCTCTCCTCCGCCAAGGGCTATACCGACCTGGGGGCCAAGCTCCAGCCCACGGGTGCCCGCCAGCCCGATGCGGGTGCCCGCCAGCCTGATGCGGGAGCCCGCGAAGCGAGCGCGACGCTGCTGGCCTACCTGAACATCGCCGGCATCCTCGAGGTCGGACGCAATGAAATGAGTGAGGAGGACAAGGCGACCCTCGCCGCCCTGGCTGTGGACCGCCTCGACTGGCTGGGCGCGACGGTGACGTGCGACCCGCCAGGCTGGCGGACCCGGCTCTTCCTGGCCTGGCACGGCGAGGCCACGGGGCTCCTCGGGCTCCTCCCCACGACCCCGGTGCCGGACGACCTCCTTGCCCTGGCGCCCAGCGAGAGCCTGATGGCGCTTGCCCTTCGCCTCGATGCCGCCGACTTCTACGACCGGTTGCGAGCCCTTGTGGCCACTGTCAACGCGGAGGACGGCGCCGCCTTTGACCAGAGCATGGCCGCCTTCGCCGCCGAGACCGGCGTCAACCTGCGGGAGGGCGTGCTGGCCCCACTCGGTCACGACTTCCTCCTCTACCCTGTGCGCACACCTCTGAGCGCCTTCGGCTTCGACGCCGTGCTCGTGGTGCGCGGGACGGACGAGAAGAAGTTGGGGCCCACCCTCGACCTCCTGGTCGCCTACCTGCGCCGGCAACTGGAGGCGCAAGGCGGGACGGTCGCGCAGGCCGTGGATGATGCTGGGCACGTCTTGTACTCGCTGCGCTTCGCCGTGGGCGGTCCGCCCGTCGCCCCGAGTTTCGCCGTTGTCCCCAACTACGCCCTCGCCTCCCTCTACCCGGCGACGGCCCGCGCCGCCATGGCCGCTCTCACCGCCGCCGAGCGCCCGGCCGAAGCGGGCCTGTCGGCGAGCGACAACTTCAAGGCCGTCCGCGCCAAGCTGCCCGCACAGGGGGTCTTCATCTCCTACCTGGACGCTGGCCGCTCCTTCGAGATGTCCTACCCGCTCCTGGTGAACCTGCTCACCATGTTCGGGCAGGCCTTCGCCCTCGACCTCTCCCTCCTTCCGCAGCCCCAGACCATCAGCAAGCACCTGGGCGGCTCCCTCGCCGTGGTCACCGTCGCGCCCGTCGGGCAGGCGCCCGAAGGCCTGCGCCTGGAACAGTACTCGCCCACCGTCATCCACGCAGGCTTCTCCCCGGAAACAACGGCCGTGGCTGCAGCCATGCTTCTCCCGGCACTGGCGAGAGCACGCGAGGAGGCCCGCAAAGCCGTCTGTGCGAGCAACCTGAAACAGATGGGGCTGGCCATGGCTATCTACGCCAACGACCACGAGGACAAGTTCCCGCCGACACTCACGGACCTGATGCCCGACTACCTGACTGACGAGGGACTCCTGCACTGCCCTACGGACACTTCCAAGGAGCCGAGCTACCTCTACGTCCCCGGCCTCAGCGTGACGGACGAGCCCACCCTCATGCTGGTCATTGAGCGTGCGGGCATCCACGCACGCGGACGGAACGTCCTCTTCGTTCACGCACATGTGGCCTGGATGGAGGAGCAAGCCTTCCAGGCGCAGTGGGCTCAGGAGCGAGAGAAGTTCAACCTGCCCAGCCTCAAGGACCTCGGCGATACGGTCGAGGAAAAGCAACCCGGCGCACCTCAGGGGAAGGAGTAGCGGTGCCCGCTCGGGTGGTCGTCGTGGGCAGCGCCAACACCGACATGGTGGTGAAGGTGCCCCGCCTGCCCGGCCCCGGGGAGACCGTCATCGGGGGCGAGTTCGTCGAGGCTCCCGGCGGCAAGGGGGCCAACCAGGCGGTGGCCTGCGCCCGGGCGGGAGCCAGGGTCTCCTTCGTCGCCCGGGTCGGCGCCGACGACTTCGGCCGAAACACCCTGCGCGGGCTGAAGCGGGAAGGCGTCAACACCAGGTACGTCGTCGCCGACCGGGAGAGCCCCTCGGGCGTCGCCCTCATCTTCGTGGACGACGAAGGTGAAAACGCCATCGCCGTCGCCCCCGGGGCCAACATGCGCCTGACGCCCGAAGACGTGGAAGCAGCCGCCCCGGCCATTGCCGGAGCCGATTGCCTGCTCCTCCAACTCGAAGTGCCCCTTGCCACCGTCGAACGCGCCATCCGCATCGCCCGCCAGGCGGGCGTCCCCGTCCTCCTCAACCCCGCCCCCGCCCCCACCCGCCCCCTTCCCCCAAGGCTCCTCAGGCACGTTGACGTACTGACGCCGAACCGCGCCGAGGCCGCGGCCCTCGTCGGCCAGCCGGTGAGGAACCTGGCCGAAGCCCGCGCCGCCGCCCGCAAACTCCGCGGCCTGGGACCCGCGCGGGTGGTCATCACCCTGGGGAAGGACGGGGCCCTCGCCCAGGAGGCCGCGCCGGTCCACGTGCCCGCCTGCCCCGTGAAGCCCGTCGATGCGGTCGCTGCGGGCGATGCCTTCTCCGCAGCGCTGGCTGTGGCCCTGAGCGAAGGGACGCCCTTCCTCGAAGCCTGCCGCTTCGCCAACGCCGCCGGGGCCTGCGCCGTCACCAGGTTGGGCGCGCAGCCATCGCTACCCACCAGGCGGGAAATCGAAGCGATGCTCGCCCAGGGCGGATGTTGAGCAGGACGAAAGAACTCACCCGGCTGAAGGAGCCACAGGCGCCAGGGCGGCTCGCCGAGCCCGCCGGCCCTCGGGACCGCGGCGGGACCGTCGAGGCACGACCCCCCGCTCCGCTTTTTCCCATTGACAGCGCCCGGGGAGGCGCTATAGTGCGTTTTTTGTTCTACGGGTGGCGTCACTTCTTCAGGTTTTCACCTCGGTGCCGGGTGCTTTCGGGAAAGGGACCCTCACATGGGGAAGCAAGCGGAGGACGTGTTGCGTGAAGCGGAGACCAGAAAGGTCAGGTTCATCCGCCTGTGGTTCACCGACATCCTGGGCACGCTGAAGAGTTTCTCCATCACCGTGGAGGAACTGGAGGACGCCCTCGCCCAGGGCAAGTGGTTTGACGGCTCCTCCATCGAGGGGTTCGCCCGCATCTTCGAGAGCGACCTCATCGCCTGCCCCGACCCCGACACCTTCCGGGTGCTCCCCTGGCGCTCGGCCGAGCCGGGCGCCGTCGCCCGCATGTTCTGCGACATCAAGACCTCTGAGGGTGACCCCTACCCCGGCGACCCGCGCTGGGTCCTCAAGCAGACCCTGGAGCGCGCCGCCCGCCTGGGCTACACCTACTACGTCGGCCCGGAACTGGAGTACTTCTACTTCCAGAACTCCGACCCCACCAAGAAGCCCCAGATCCTCGACGAGGGTGGCTACTTCGACCTCACCCCGCTCGACGCCGCCAACGACATGCGCCGGGACACGGTGCTCGTCCTGGAAGAAATGGGCATCCCCGTCGAGTGCAGCCACCACGAGGTCGCCCCCAGTCAGCACGAGATCGACCTCCGCTACGCCGAGGCCCTCACCATGGCCGAGCGGGCCATGACCCACCGGCTGGTCGTCAAGGAGGTGGCCCTCAAGTACAACGTCTATGCCACCTTCATGCCCAAGCCGCTCATGGGCCAGAACGGTAGCGGCATGCACGTCCACCAGTCCCTCTTCCAGGGCGACAAGAACGCCTTCTACGACGCCCGGGACAAGTACCACCTCTCCCGCCTGGCCAAGCACTTCATCGCCGGGCTCCTCCGCCACAGCCGGGAGATTTCCGCCGTGGTCAGCCAGTGGGTGAACTCCTATAAGCGCCTGGTCCCCGGCTACGAGGCCCCCGTCTACATCTCCTGGGCGCGCCAGAACCGCTCCACGCTCGTCCGTGTCCCCGCCCATCGACCGGGGAAGGAGAGTTCCACGCGCTGCGAGTACCGCGCCCCCGACCCGGCCTGCAACCCCTACCTCGCCTTCTCCGTCATGCTGGCGGCCGGGCTCGCCGGCGTCGAGGGCAAGTACGAACTGCCCGAGCCCGTCGAGGAGGACATCTTCGAAATGACCGAGGAGGAGCGGCTGAAGAAAGGCATCCACACCCTCCCGGGGAACCTCTTCGAAGCCACCCAGGAGATGGAGAAGAGCGAACTCGTCCGCTCGGCCCTCGGCGACCACGTCTTCGAGAAGTTCCTGGCCAATAAGCGCATCGAGTGGGACAACTACCGCACCTACGTCACCGACTACGAACTCAAAAAATACCTCCCCATCCTCTGAGGTGCTGTGCGGAGCCGGGGAGCGGCGCGTCCGCCGCTGCTCCCCGGCTCCCCTCTTCACCTGCTCCCCTCCCGGATTCCCGTTCCCCTTCCCCCACCGACCCACTACAATATGCCCCAGGAACCTGACCCGGAACGTCAGGCCTGACCGGTGACCCACAATGAGGGAGAAAGGAGACACACCTGTGCCGCAAGTGCCCATCGCGCTGCAACTCTTCTCTGTCCGCAAGGAATGCGAGAAGGACCTCCCCGCCGTCCTCGACGCCGTGGCCGAGATGGGGTACGAGGGGGTGGAGTTCGCCGGCTACTACGGGCGCACCGCCGAGCAACTCCAGTCGCTCCTCAGCGACCGAGGCCTACAGGCTGTGGGGACGCACATAGGCGTCCAGACTCTCCTGGGGGCCGAACTGGAAAAGACCGTCGAGTTCAACAAGACCATAGGCAACCGCTACCTCATCGTCCCCGGGCTGCCCCGGGAGTATACCGACTCCCTCGACGCCTGGAAGCGCACGGCTGCCCTCTTCAACCAACTGGCGGAGAAGGTGGCCGACGAGGACCTCCAGGTGGGCTACCACAACCACACCGAGGAGTTCAAGAAGGTCGGCGGCGACTGCGCCTGGGACGTCTTCGCCCGGAACACGCGGAAAGACGTGGTCCTGCAACTGGACACGGGTAACGCCCTCCATGGCGGCGGCGACGTGGTCTCGCTGCTCAAGGCGTACCCCGGCCGCTCGACGACCGTCCACCTCAAGGAGCATTCCGCGACGAACGACAAAGCCCTCATCGGCGAGGGCGACATCCCCTGGAAAGAGGTCTTTCGGCTCTGTGAGACCGTGGGCGGGACCGAGTGGTACATCGTGGAGCAGGAGACCTACGCCTACCCACCGCTCGTCACCGTCGAAAAATGCCTCCAGAACCTCCACAACATGGGGAAGTAGGAGCAGACACAAAGGAGGCGGAAACCTCTCATGAACCTGACGGAGCTCGAGCGGCAAGTGCTCCTCGCCCTGCTTGAGCAGGGAGCAGGAAACCTGAACATCCTCGAGAAGGTCGACCTACGGAAGCTCCTGCGTTGCACGATGGAGGACCTGCAGAAGAGCGTGGAACATCTCCGCGGCATGGGCATGGTTGCCGACAACAACAGCGGAACTGCTGAATACTTGACGCCAACGGGCAGGGAGGAGGCCAGAGAGCTTAAGGCAGCACCGGAACGCGAACGCCTGGAGAAGGCCGAGGCTCGTCGGCGGTTCTGGTTGAGCAACCTCGAGCGGCTGGTCTGGCTGGTGGTCGGGTTCGCCCTCGGCCTAGGTTTCGACCTTGTGCGTCTTTACCTTGCGAAGCGGTGGAACCTGAACCCGTGACCGGTGACAGGAGCATGCCTGAAAACACGCTCTACTACGGCGACGACCTGGACACCCTCGGGTGGCAAATCGCCTCCCAGCGCGTTCAATTCTCAGAGGCCTGTTCGGTCAACTCTTGGTGGCCGGACCAGAAGGAAGCTTTGCTTCGACGCTCGAAGGCAGCGGTTCTCCCAATGAGGGGGGCACCCCATCAAGATGCTGAGCTCAGTTCCACTCCGGCGGTTTGCAGAGCCGGTAGCCGTCGGCTTTTGTCAGAACTGGCGGGAACAGGCTCTTGGCGAGGATGGCTCGGCCGATGGTGAAGGAGGCTGTCGCCAGGTTACGGAGACGTTCCGACGCACGAGCTGGGGGAAACGCCACGACCACTCGCTTGCCCGAGAACAACGCCTGAGTCCGCTGGACGGCCCCGCTGAGGTCACTATCACCGGATACCAGCAACGCTGTGTCGAAAGCGTCTTCGTAGGCATCGCTCAGCAGCTCCACAGCGATATTGACGTCAGTCATCTTCTCCTCGTGGGTCACCCAAACCGAACCGCACTTGTGGCAGGCCACGAGCTTGGGCAGGTAATGGCCATAGTAGATGGAGAAGTCCGGCAGAGTCTCGAGGGCCTCGAGGTACGTTCCCTGGCGTTTGCTCTTGCGGGGGTCTGCTGCCGTCGAGGACACCCGAGCCGTGAAGTACTTCGTGTGGACCAGGTACTGGTCAGGCTTGACGAGATTCCGGACCAAAGACCGGATGTCAAGCCAGTAGAGGCTCTTCCATCCCTTGGCTCTCAACCCGTAGTAGAGATTGTATCCATCAACGTAGGCGATCACCCGGTACATGTGTCTTCCCTTCCACGGGAGTGAGCCGAGGGCCCCTTCTTCATCCGTATCGGCTGAAGCGAATGGGCGTTCAGCGCAAAAAAGAGGGGAACCCGCAACTTTTTCGCTTGACAGGAACCGGTTCCTGAGCGATAGTAGTTGTAGGCGTGACGGTAGTGCCAGTGGAAGTCGTTCTGGTAGCCATTGTCGTAGTCGTTGTGGTAGCCGTAGTAGCACTTGTAGAAGTATAGGAGTAAGCCCCCCCGGCGATAGCATCGCCGGGTCGACGCCCCCTCGACGAGGGGGCGTTTCTTTTCGATCCGGTGCAGCCAACTGAGTACCGAGCGTTTTGGGCGTTGCTTGCGCGGGAGCTGTCCAAGGTAAGGCGAGGCCCGCCGCGCTCTGGTCCTGGTCGCACAGAAACGGCGGCGCTTGGGCGGGTTCCCAGTCGAGTGTTCGCGGGAAGGAAGAAGGCTGGCCCGCGAGCTTGAAGGCAGCCGGCCTCCAACTGTAGGATCGTGAAGGGAACTGGGGTTCGAGCGGAGGGAAAGGGATGAAGCAGTACCAGTTTGGAGCCGTCATCGTGCGGGAGGGGAAGTGGTTCGTCGCCCGCTGTCTCCAACTCCCAGTCACCTCCCAGGGCCACACCCTCGCCAAGGCGAAGGCCAACCTGGAGGAAGCTAGCGCCCTCTACCTCGAAACCTTCGGCGACGAGGACCTCGCACCGTCGCCTGAAGAACTCACCCTCACCACCTTGACCGTCACCGTCTGATGCCCCGATTGCCCACCTGTCAGCCTCAGCACCGAGACACTTCGGCCCGCGTGGTTGACCCTTGACGCTGCCTTTCGAAGCCTGTAGCCTTCCTGCGGAAAGAGCCACTGACTTGAGGACGACATGGGCAAGAGACCGACGTGGGATGAGTACTTTCTGCGCATCACCCGGGAGGTAGCCACCCGGAGCACCTGCCTCCGTCGGCAGGTGGGGGCCATCCTGGTGCGCGAGAAGCGCATCCTGACCACGGGCTACAACGGCGCCCCCCGCGGCCTCCCCCACTGCTCGGAAGCGGGCTGCCTGCGCGAGCGGAAGAAGGTGCCGGCGGGGGAACGTCACGAACTCTGCCGGGGACTCCATGCGGAGATGAACGCGCTGCTTCAGGGTGCGGTCCATGGCATCCACATCGAGGGGGCGACGCTCTACTCGACGACCTACCCGTGCTCGCTCTGCGCCAAGATGCTCATCAACTGTGGCATCAAGCGCATCGTCTGCACCGAGGCCTATCCCGACCGCCTGGCCAAAGAGATGCTCAAACAGGCGGGCATCAAGGTCGTCATCGCTGTTCCCGGCCACCAAGACCCGACAAGACGCTGAGAACAGCCCAAAAAAGTGGAAAAAATTTCCCTTGCATGGCGCTGTGGATATTCGGTATATTTTAGGCATCGGCAGCTGGAACGGGGCTGTGGAAAAGCGTCGCGAGCGGCTATCTGATGCCGACCACAGCAAGTTGTGGTGAAATCCGGGATTTTCGGCTTGACATCCTACATGTTGGGGT
>Ga0315282_10005527_pt1 | contig 21490 bp, 17 predicted proteins | sample YL17G07_20_MG_FD_203693 | JGI IMG/M metagenome (GOLD analysis project Ga0315282, IMG submission 203693) | Sediment microbial communities from Yellowstone Lake, YNP, Wyoming, USA - YL17G07_20 | ecosystem: Environmental > Aquatic > Freshwater > Lake > Sediment | place: USA: Wyoming | collected... | reverse complement strand
AGAAACTGATTTACCTAGAAGAAATACTTTCTAAAACAAAATTTTCAGAGCAAATTAAACTTAAATTTAAACAACAAATATCATTGAGGAATTTAGTCAAAATTGGTCCGCCAGATGACTAATGCCCTTTAAAAATTATCGAACCGGATCGTATCCTCCTTTGTTAAATGGATTGCACTTTAAAATTCTTTTTGCGCCCAGAAAACAACCTTTTAATGCCCCGTATTTTTCAATGGCCTGAAAAGTATATTCGGAGCAGGTCGGAAAAAATCGGCAACCCCAAAAAGAAGGGAAAAAATTTTTGAATATTCCCTTTTTGGGCGAAAAAATTTTTTGATAAAATTTTATCAGTTTTTTCAAAAATTTAGTCATCCGTTAATCCAGAAATTAATAATATTTTTTTAATCGCTTTCTCAATTTCCGGATATTTTTTATTTTTTATTTCCGGCCTGACCCCGATAATAACATCGTAACCGCTTTTAATCCGGGCTAAATTTGGATAAATAATATGGCTTAACTGCCTTTTTATTTTATTGCGCGTGGTGGATTTCTTGGAAACCCTGTTTGAGACAACAAAACCGAATCGGCTAAAGGCAAAATTATTTTTCACGATTTTCAAAAAAACAAATTTTTCATTAAATCCCTTTCCCTTTTTAAACGCTACTTGGAAATCTTTATTTTTTGCAAGCCGATTGACTTTAGGCAGCATACTAAAGTTATCTCATTATCTGGTTAATATTTTCCTCCCCTTTTTTCTTCTTCGGGACAGAACCCTTCTTCCTCCTCCCGTTCCGGCTCTTTTTCTAAAACCGTGAGTCCTCTTTCTTTTTTTTATTTTTGGATGATAAGTAAAGCTCATACCCGGTAAGACAACTTCGAATCTCTCAATAGGCTAAGGAAGTCAGATTTCCCTAAGACCTATTGAGAGGACGTTGTTTTCTTAGGTCCTTTAACTTGAAAAATTTGCCCAATTAAAGCAACTCACTTTTATTTTGCCGACTGAAAGTTTTTCTTGGAAAAACTTTATTCGAAGTTGCTCTAACGGGGCATATTTTTTGTTTTATTTTAATTACTATGTTAAAGTATAATATTAAAATTTGAAAAGGTCAATTTATTTTGTTAATTTTTCAATTTCTTTCTCTGGAACTTTTGATTTTTATTTTATAATTTCTGATTGCTTGATTGTCAATCTTTGTCCACTGTTTTTGCACAAGTTTTCCCCAGAACAAACTTGACCTTATCTTCCGTTGATTTTATTTTAATAGTATCTTAGGATAAATACGGAATTTACTTTCCCCAAAAAAGCTGGAAAAAATCAAACTCAAATAACCATTCAAATATGACAAAAGAAGAACTCTGGCAAACGGTCTTAAACGAAATGGAGTTAAAAATATCCCCGGCAAATTTTGCTACCTGGTTTAAAGACACCTCCATTTCCTCCCTAAAAAATCAGCAAATAGAAATCGCTGTTCCAAGCGACTTTGCCAAAGAATGGTTTACCAATAAATACCACGCATTGATTTTCAAAATTTTGAAGAATAAAATTCAAAGCCTGAAAAAAATTGAATATATTACGGTCGGACCGTTTCAAACCATTTCTACCGCCCAAAAACAAATCCAAAATATTTCCCAAGGTAAAGGGCAGCTTCAATTTCAGGAATTTAAAATTGACAGAAAAACAAATCTTAATCCAAAATACACTTTTGATAACTTTATAGTCGGTTCCTTTAATGAGCTCGCTCATGCGGCCGCTTACTCAATTGTTCAAAATCCCGGCCAGGTTTATAATCCTTTGTTTATCTATGGCGGAGTTGGAGTGGGAAAAACCCATCTTCTGCAAGCAATCGGAAACAAATTAAATCAAATTAAAAATTCTTTTGAAATAAAATACCTCCAGGCAGAAAAATTTTCCCAGGAGCTCGTCCAGGCAATTAGAAGCAAATCAATGGATAAATTTAAAGAAAAATTCCGAAATTTAGATATTTTAATAATGGATGATATTCAATTTATAGGGGGAAAAGAAAAAACCCAGGAAGAAGTTTTTCACACTTTTAATTCCCTATATGAAAAAAACAAACAGATTGTGTTTTCTTCTGACCGACCACCAAGCGCCATCCCTTTAATAGAAGAAAGACTTCGTTCAAGATTTGAGGGGGGGATGATTGCTGATATAAACTACCCCGATTTTGAAACGCGGCTCGCAATTTTGAAAACAAAATCTGCGGAAAAGGGACTTGAAATCAGCGAAGAAATACTGACTATTATTGCTACCAATATTCAAAAAAACATTCGGGAACTTGAGGGGGCATTAAACAAAGTTGCCGGTACATATCATCTTAATGGAAATTCATTGGGAAAAGAAGAAGTAAAAAAAACCCTCAGAGACTTTGCCTGCTCAATGAAAAAAACCACCACTCCCAAAAAAATCATTGAAATAGTGGCTAACTTTTACGATATTAAAATAAGCGATCTTTCGGACAAAACCAGAAAAAAAGAATACGTCCGGCCAAGACAAATAGCTATGTATTTGTTGAGAAAGGAATTGAATCTTTCCTTCCCTTCAATCGGCGAAAAATTCGGAAAAAGAGACCATACCACTGCCATTCATGCCTGCAAAAAAATAAAAAAAGAGGTGGAGGAAAATGAAGCTTTAAATGAAGAAATCCACCAAGTCAAACAGTTAATTTATAGTTAATAAGCTGTTGATTTTAAGGGGTTTATTTGTTGACTATTTGAACAGTGATAAATTTACAAAAATTTTTCCCCGGTTTCTCCAATGTTTTTGAATATCTTATCAAGTTGTTTTCCACAATTTATTAAAACGGATTTTAAATCAAATTTATCTTAATTGTAAACTAAAAATAAAAATCTAATAATAAATAATAAAATATATAAATATAGTTTATTATTTATTATAAATAATAAAATAAAAATGAAAATTTTTTGTCTTCAGGAAAATTTAAAAGAGGGATTAAATATAATTGAAAGAATCATAGGAAAAAATCTTTCCCTGCCGATTTTAAACACTGTTTTGATAGAAGCCCAAAAAAATTCTATCAAGTTTTGTTCAACCAATTTGGAAATTGGAATATCCTGCTGGATTGCGGGGAAAATAGAAAAAGAGGGTTCAATTTGTATACCAGCTAAAATTTTGAGCAGTTATATAAGCAGTTTACCAAATAAAAAAATAGAAATGAGCTCCAAGGAAAACAAACTGAATTTAGAATGTGAAAATTATAAAGCTTCAATTTCAGGATTCAGCCCAGAAGATTTTCCAATTATCCCTCAAATAAAAGAGAAAGAATTCGTCTCCGTTGATTCTTTCAAATTATGCCAGGGATTTTCAAAAGTTATCGGTGCTGTTTCTCTTTTGGAAACCAAACCGGAGATTTCCGGAGTTTCTATCAATTTTAAAAAAGATTTTGTAAAATTTGTCGCTACTGATAGTTTCAGATTGGCCGAAAATACTATTTCTTTTGAGAAGCCGATTAATTTGGAAAAATCGATAATTGTGCCAGCAAAAACAATCCAGGAGGTAATTAGAATTTTCAATGAGCCGGAGCAAAACAAGTTGGATGTAGAAATATATTCAAATCCCCACCAAATTCTTTTTGTAAAAAATTCCCAACCAAAAATTCAGTTAATCTCCCGTTTAATTGAAGGAGAATATCCCAATTACGAAGAAATTATTCCCAAAGATTTTTTGACAAAAGTATTATTCAATAAAAATGAATTGTCCCAGCATATTAAAGTAGCCAGTTTTTTTGCCGGTCGAAGCAATGATTTAAAAATGAAAATTGACTCTGCCCAAAGAATGGTTGAATTTTCTTCTTCGAATCCGGAAGCAGGAGAAAATAAATCCGAAATTTTTGCTTCAATTGAAGGAGAAAAAATGGAGATTACTTTTAACTGCAAATTTTTAATGGATGGTTTGATGAATATTGACGATGAGGAAGTTGTTTTGGAATTAAATGGCGAAGACAAACCGGGTCTTTTAAAGCCGGGCAAGAAAAAAGATTATATTTATATTGTTATGCCGATAAAATCTGTATAGTAGAATAAAAAATCAGTGGTATACCACTGATTTTTATTTTGGATTGATAATTATTTATTGCTGGATTGAAATGGGAATTTCTTTTTCTGTTACATTTTCGGCGATATCCGCCACTTTTATTTTAAGTATGTAGTTTCCATTTTTGATATTACCTGGCAAAAAAAGATTATTTTCTACTTTTTTTTCTTTTTCGTGGTCTGGGAAATTTTTTGAATTCAATAAAGTTTCGTTTAAAAAATAATCTATTTTTTCAATTCCAAGCAGCGAGGAAACTAAAAATTTGATTTCGATTTGTGAGCCCTGATTAAATATTGATTCGGGCGGGGGAGCCAAGAGATTAATTCTTGGCAAGTTTTCCTCGGTATGGATGTCATCGTATTCTTTTGGGGAAATTTCTAGTTTAAGATTTTTTGTCAGTTCATTTTCAGGCAAATTTAACCATCTTTGAATTCCCTGTTCCCAATTTTCATATTGGCTGTCAAGGGATTGGTCTTGCGGCATTTCTCCGCGCGGATCATCTTTTCCCACATAGTACAAGATTGAATGGATTTCCTGAAAATCCCTTTTTTCAATAAGGTCTTGAGGGGTGAGGGGGCCGGCAATTTTGCCGGAAATTTTATCAATTTCCAGAGTGGTTTTTTGAATAAACTCGCCATCCAAAACTGGCTTCCCGGTTATTTCAGTTTCCGGTTTTATAAATTCCTCAATCTCCTCTGGCAGCAAAAAATCATTCTCATTCTTGGATTTAAGTTCTATTTTTTGAGTTTTTATTTCATAAGCTTTTTTCATAAATTCATTCCAAATCGGGGCGGCAATGTAACCAGCCACTTTTTTTTGGATAGGGGTATTATCATTATTTCCGGCCCAAACCCCACAGACAAGAGAGGGAGTATAGCCAATTGTCCAGGCATCTTTGTAATCCTGGGAAGTGCCGGTTTTCACGGCTGCCGGCCTCGAAACTAAATTTAAAGGCGAATTTTCGCCAAACATTGGAGTTCTGGCTTCGTTATCAGACAAAATATCATTTATCAAAAAAGTAACATTCTCCTCCAGAACTACCTGGGGGTTTAGTTTAAATTCCTCAATAATTTTGCCTTTATTGTCTTCGATTTTCAGAATAGCTGTTTTCGGATTTAATATGCCGCCTGTGGCAAATGCACCATAAGCCGAAACCATATCCAGCAATTTTACTTCCCCGCCCCCCAATACTAAAGGCAAGCCGTAATAACTTGAAGGTTCATTTAAAGTGGTGATTCCCAATCTGTGGGCTAATTCTATTGAATCTTCTATGCCTGTTAAATAAAGTAATTTTACTGACGGGATATTTAAAGACTGGGCTAAGGCCTGTTTTATTGTTACCGGCCCCCTAAATTTTCCATCATAATCTTGGGGGTGGTAACAATCCATACCATAGTCGCTTTTTTCCTTGCTCGCATCTGCGGGGCAGGCAGGATTAAATTCAGTTTCAACGTCAAAAAGAACGGTATTCGGCGTATAACCCTTCTGGAAAGCCCTGGAATAGACAAAAGGCTTGAAAGCCGAACCGGGTTGACGGTCACAAATCGCCACATTGACATTCGGGTCAAAAAGACAATTTTTTCCGGGCTTGCAATTTTCGGGATAGGGACTGGCAAAATAATCTTTTGAGCCGACCATTGCCAGAATTTGACCGGTTTTTGGGTCCAATGCCGCCAACGCCTCATTGTAAGTATTAAATTCGGCATTTCTTTTTCCGATGTTTTTTATTATCTCTTCAGAGGCTTGCTGAAGTTCTGAATCAAGGGTTGTGTAAATTTTTAATCCTCCTTTTTTGAGATAATCCTCACCATAAGTTTCTTCAAGATAATCTTTGACATACATCACAAAATGAGGAGCTTGTTTAATTCCGGGAAACTTTGAAATAAATTTTGGAACTTGTTTTTGGGCCTCCTCTTTTTCCTTTTGAGAGATTAAACCGAGGTTTACCATTCTTTCCAGAATGTATTCCTGTCTTGCAAATAATTCGTCAAGATGGGAGCCGTAGGGAGAAAGGCGACTTGGTGCTTTTGGCAGGCTGGCAAGAATTGCGCTTTCGCTAAGACTAAGGTCTTTTGCCGATTTGCCAAAATAAAGGCGGCTTGCCGCTTCGGCCCCATAAGCATTCATGCCATAAGAGACCTGGTTTAAATAAAGCTCTAGAATTTGCTCTTTTGGATAGCGAAATTCAAGTTCAACAGACAAAATCGCTTCTTTGATTTTTCTGGCAATGGTTCTCTCGGGCGTTAAAAGAGCATTTTTTATAACCTGCTGGGTTATTGTCGAGCCCCCCTGGATTACTTTTGTTTCTTTTAAGCCGAGTTTAATTAAGAAATTATTCAATACCGCCCTTAAAATGGCTTTAAAATTCAAGCCGAAATGGTGGTAAAAATTGGCATCTTCAGTGGCTATGGTTGCCTTTTGAAGCCAGGGGGAAATTTCTGAAAGCGGGACAATAATTCGTTCCCTTTCACCCTTTATTTCAAAAAGCAAAACCTGGCCAGTTCTGTCATAAATCCTGGAGGGCTGGATGTTTTCCTGTTGTTTTTCGATTTTGGTTAAGGAGGGGAGATCTTTCGAAAAATAACCAAAGATGCAGACTCCAATTAAAATCAAAACAATCAGGCAAAGTAAAAAAAATTTTAAAATTTGGCGCCAAATTTTATTTTTTCGCCGGCTTTGGGTTTTGAAATCTGTTTTTTGAAATATTCTATGAATCATAAAATCAAAGATAATTTTGACCTCTTCATTTTAACAACTTTATTTTGGTCTTACAATCCCTTAAGATAATCGCTTGCCCGCCCAAATTTTGTAGAACAAAATTTGGGCGGGCTTGTTTATATTTTAATTTTATTATAAATTTAAATTGATGACAGTTAACACCGATTCCGAAAAAATTAAAGAGATTCTTACCAGAAGAGTGGACGAGGTAATTGAAAAAGAAAGTCTTGAGAGAAAGCTTAAGTCTGGCAAAAGATTAATTATAAAACTTGGGGCCGATCCGACCTCTCCTGATTTGCATTTGGGCCACACCATTTGTTTGGGAAAATTGAAAGAATTTCAGGACCTGGGCCACAAAATTATGTTTATCATCGGCGATTTTACGGCCAGAATCGGGGACCCTTCGGGAAGAATTAAGACCAGGCCCGCTCTTTCCGAGAAAGAAATCAAGAATAATACCAGGACTTATTTTGAGCAGGTCGGGAAAATTTTGGATATTAAAAAAACCGAGATAAGAAGGAATAGCGAGTGGTTTTCAAAAATGAGCTTTACTGAATTATTCCGGCTTTCTCATTTTTTTACAATCAATCAAATTTTGGAGGGAAATATCTTTCGGAGGCGCTGGGAAGCCCATCAGCCTATTTGGCTGCATGAGTTTTTTTACCCGATTTTGCAGGCTTACGATTCGGTAATGATTAAGGCCGATGTTGAAATCGGAGGAACTGACCAATTGTTTAATATGATGGCGGGAAGGATTTTACAGCCATACTTTAAGCAATCCTCCCAGGATATAATAACCCAGCCGCTTTTGCTCGGCCTTGACGGTAAGCAAAAAATGAGCAAGTCCCTTGGAAATTATGTTGGTATAACCGAAAAGCCGGAGAGCCAATACGGCAAAATTATGTCAATTCCAGACTCTCTTATTTTGCATTATTTTGAACTTTGCACCGACATTTCTCTTGATGAGCTGGAACGAATCAAGAAAGATTTTAAAAATCCCAACACAAATCCAAGAGATTTAAAGGCAAGGTTAGCTAAAGAAATTGTTGCAATTTACCATGGTAGAGTTAAAGCAAAAAAAGCGGGGGCAGAGTTTAATAAAGTATTTCAAAAAAAAGAAATTCCTCAAGAAATAAAAAGTTATAAAATAGAGGATAAAACCTTAAACATTTTAGATTTATTAACCAAAATTAAATTTTTTTCTTCAAAATCCCAGGCTAGGCATTTGATAGAGCAGGGAGGGGTTAAAACAATATTTGAGAATAAAAAAGAAACGATAAGCGACTGGAAAAAAGAAATCGAAATTAAAAGGGGAATGGTGATCCAGGTCGGAAAAAGAAGATTCGCCAGATTAGCCCAGTAAGACAACCCAGTAGTATAACCTTCGGTTCACTACCGGGCTTCGCCCCGTAGAGCTACTTCGTGATTCTACGGGGCTTCGCTTCGACAATTTTTTTTCGAAGCGGAGCGACGATAGGAGCGAAGTCCCGTACTAAACTCGAAGAGTTTTAGTGCGGGGTTGCTCTACTGGGTTGGATTAAAATTTAAATTTTATTTTTCTAAATTTTCAAAAATCAAAAAACCCTGAATATTCAGGGTTTTTTGATTTGGTTTAAAAATATTCTTATACCTCGTCACTTTCTTCCATTTCTTCCTCGCCTTCTTCCTCATTTTCTTCCTCGGGTTCCGCGGGCTCTTCGTCCAGTTCTTCTTCGGTCGCTTCTTCTCCGGCTGTTTCGGTCTCTTCTTTGTCCTGGTCGATTAAATTTGATTTATACTCGTCAGCTGAATAATTCATGTTTTTATTTTTAATAAAAAATTAAAAGTTTAATTATTTTCGACCTGATAATTTTGCCCCCTTAGCAAATGCCAGGAGCAATGTTAACCTTGGCATTCTGGGCAAAAGACGACGTCTTGTCTATATAATAATTAACCAAAGGAGGTTGTCAACCCCAGAAATTGTGGATTTCTTTTTATAAGGAGTTTGTGCGGCAGATGGCTGTGGCCAGGGCGTCGGCGGCGTCGTCGGGTTTGGGAATTGTCTTTAAATTAAGCAGAATTTGAATCATTCTTTGAACCTGCTGCTTGTCGGCTTTCCCAAATCCGGTGACCCCCATTTTTACCTGCAAGGGGGTGTACTCAAAAATCGGAATATTTGATTTTGCAAGAGTCAAAAGAATCACTCCTTTTGCCTGGCTGACTTTCATTGCCGTTTTCAGGTTTTTAAAGAAAAAAATATCCTCGACTGCTGCGACATCGGGATTGTGTTTTTTGATTATTTTTTTAAGTTTTTCTTCCAATTCTTTAAGGCGCAGGGCGGGAGAATTTCCGGGATTAGTTTCGATGCAGCCGTAGTCAAGACATTTTATTTCGTTTTTTATTTTTTTTATCAGACCATAGCCGGTTGCAGCCGTTCCGGGATCAATGCCGAGGATTATCATGTTCCAATGTTTTAATGTTGTAGTGTTTTAATGTTGTAATGCAACATTACAACAAGCGAGTGAAGCGAGCGGTCTAACATTTCAACATTATAACGATTAAAGTTTTAAATTTGAATATATTTCCTGGACATCATCATTTTCGTCAAGGGCCTCAAAAAGTCGGTTTAGCTCTCCCCGAGTTTTATCATCGTTAATTTCAATGGGATTTTTAGCTACCCAGTCCAGACTGGCCGATTCAATAATCATATTTTGGTCTTCAAATTTCTTTTTTACGGATTCCAAGTCGTCAATTTTAGTATAAACATCCAGAGTATTTTCGTGCCAATAGATATCTTCTGCTCCAGAGTCAATTGCCAGAAGCTCCAATTCTTCTTTACTTTTTTGGTTTTGGGTTTGGGATGCCGGGTTTATCAAAATAACACCCCGTCTTTCAAAAAGCCATTGAACGCTTCCGCCCTGGGCAAGTTTTCCGCCATTAGCATCAAGAATATGTTTAATTTCGGACAAAGTCCTATTCTTATTGTCGGTTACCCCTTCAATTATTAGAGCCGTTCCGGCCGGGCCATAAGCTTCATATAAAAATTCTTCCAGGGTTGCTCCTTCAAGTTCTCCTGTTCCTCTTTTTATCGCCCTTTCGATATTGTCGCTTGGCATATTGAAAGAACGGGCTTTTTCAATAGCCATTCTTAGCTTGGGATTAGTTTCCGGGTCGCCACCATTCTCTTTGGCGGCAATGGAAATAAGCCTGGCGAATTTTGAGAAAATTTTCCCCTTTTTGGCATCGGCTATTCCTTTTTTGTGTTTAATTGTTCTTGCGTGACTGTGTCCTGACATATATTAATCAATTTATCTTTATTTTCTTATTTTGACAAGTCCTAAGCCGGCCAGAAAACCGAAAATAATAATTAAGATAAAACCCAGCCATGGAGAGTTTAAAATGCTTTTTTGGCTTTGATTTTTTGAATTTTCTCCGGGCAGTTTTTCCGGCGTTGAAGATGGTTCGGTTTCCAAAGGAGTTGGCTCCGGAGTCTTTTGATAATTTAAGTTTTGTTCTTTCGGAGAAGCTGACGGGGTCGGGCTGGCGCTTTTTTGGTTTGGCAAGCCGGGAGTCGGGCTATTTGTCCAGAGATACTTATTTCCTATTTTTGAAATTGACCATCCTTCTTTTGTTTCCTGGTAATCTATTTTTTGGGCGATCGTGTCGTTAGGATAATAAAGTTCCAAGTAGCTCTCGCTGTTTTTTAAAGTAAGGCCGGTAGTTTTGACTGACAGGACTAAAAATTCATCTGGCGAAATGAAAGTTTGCTCCGGAATGGTGTAAGTTTTGTCGCCGGATTTCAGTTTCCAATTTGAAATATCCACTTTTTCATTAGCTTCATTGTAAAGTTCTATCCATTCGTTTTCTTCGTCATTGCCTTTTGGATTTGGAATAAATTCGGAAATTTTTAAAGAGTTTATAAAAATATTTTCCGGCGCGATTGCGTCATCGGTTGCCTCAGTTTTGGGCGGAGTAATGTCGGCAGTCGGTGTCGGAGTGGGGGAGGGAGTCGGATTTGGCGAGACCGTTGGATTTGGCAATGCGCTCGGAGCTGGCTGTTGGGAGGAGGAGTTTAGCGCCCTTGGCGTTCCGCCGGCATTTTGGCTACTTTGCCAGTTTGAGGCAAGATTTCCTTCGGCTTTTGGATTTTTTCTTTCCATTGTTTGTTTTGTCGTATTGTCTCCAGAAAACCAACCAGAAGAGCAATCAACTAAATCAACCAGAAAATTATTATTGTCTCGCAGTTCCAGTTTTTCGCCAATATTTTCCAGAGCGCCGGTGTAAATCTGGTCGGCTTTGATGTTTGGCACGGTTTCATCGTCGGTTCTCTCCAACAAAAAATATCCCAAAGCCGGAATAGTTCCTTTTAGGGTAATTGTTGGCGAACCGTCTTCGGCTTTAAGCGTCCAATCGGAAATATCAATCGGCGCCGCAGTATTATTGTATAATTCAATCCACTCGTCATTGGCCGAAGCCGAGGTCCCCATCCAGGCGATTTCGTTGATAATCACATCAAGCGAATTTGCCCCAAAAGAATTTAAAGGGATTAGCAGTAGAGAAAGAAAAATAAAATATAGAAATTTCATAACTAAGTATTATTATCACCATTTTAAGATTTTGGCAAATTGATTTTTCAGAACTAAAAAGCCCATCCCGGGCTGTTTTTGTTTTTATTAAAAATTTTAATCCTTAAAATAAAGGTTTTTGGTTGCCTTTGTGTTTTATTTTCAAATGTTTGTAAGCGTGGGGCGTCACCACTCGGCCTTTGGGAGTTCTTTCAATAAATCCGATTTGCATAAGATAGGGCTCATAAATATCCAGAATCGTGTCTTCTTCTTCCGAGGAGGCCGAAGCCATGGCTTGAAGACCGACCGGTCCGCCGTTGAATTTTGTGATAATCACCTCAAGAATTCTCCGGTCAGCCGGCTCGAGCCCCAAATCGTCTATTTCCAAAAGTTCAAGCGCTTTTTTGGCAATATCGTAAGTGATGACTCCTTTTCCTTCAACCTGGGCAAAATCCCTTACTCTCTTTAGCAAACGGTTGGCGACCCTAGGAGTGAAGCGGGAAGATTTGGCAATAAGATTTATCGCCTCGGGTTCAATCTGGACATTCAAGAGTTCGGCCGAGCGCTTAATTATTTTTTCGATATCCTCAATTTGATAAAAATCAAGCCGGAAAGTCGCTCCGAATCTCGAGCGCAAGGGCGAGGTTAAAAGAGCCATTCTTGTTGTCGCGCCGATTAAAGTGAAGCGGGGAAGCTTCAATTCCATTGTTTTTGCCATTGGTCCCCTGCCCAAAATCAAGTTCAGTTTGAAATCTTCCATTGCCGGATAAAGCATTTCTTCGACAATGCTGTTTAAGCGGTGGCATTCGTCAATGAAAAGAATGTCTCCTGCAGAAAGGTTTGTTAAAATAGAAGCCAAATCGCCGGCTCTTTCAACAGCCGGGCCGGAAGTGGTTTTAATTTTTGTTCCCATTTCTCTGGCAATAATATAAGCAAGGCTGGTTTTTCCAAGACCAGGTCCGCCGTAGATAAGCAAATGCTCGGTCGGCTCGCCTCTTTTTCTTGCCGCTTCAATGATAATGCGCAGATTTTCCTTTATTTTTTCCTGGCCGATGTATTCGTTCCAGGTTTTGGGCCTTAGAGTCGTATCGAGTTCCTGGTCTTCTTTTTTTTCTTCGGGATTGGTAAGCATAAAATTAAAGTATTGACCCCACCCGATTTTTAGTACTTTTGTCCAAAAAACTCGGGGGGCTTGACAAAAATTTTTAGGTATGCTAAGATATAGTGTTGAATGATGGTTTTAAAACTGTAGGCAATTGGGCTTGTACCTAGGCCTTAGGGGGTTATTCTTAGTCTTTTGGAAGACCTGGTTTTAACTGGGTTTCTCCTCGGAATATCTCGTTCTCTCTGGGTTCCCCGGGGAGTAATTGCCTACAGTTTTGAAACCGTCTTTTGGTTGCCAAAATTTTGAATTTTGGCGGCCTTTTGGTTTCGGTATTATAAAATTTTTCCAAGAACCCTTTCAGCCTCCTCAATTGTTGTCATGCCTTCCAAAATTTTCAAAAGAGCATCTTCCTGCATCAATACTAAGCCCTTTTTTTGGCTGAGCTCTTTCAATTCGGTAGTTGAGGCATAAGAAATAACGGATTTTTCGATTTCCGGGTCAATTTTAAATATTTCAAAAACAGCAATCCTGCCCTTGAAACCGGTGTTGTTGCACTCCGGACAGCCGCTACCTTTAAAAATAGTTTTGGGCAGGGAAGGCCTGATATTTTGGGGCAGATTATTTAAAACGCTTTCTATTTTTTCTTTCAATTCATTACTTATTTCTATGGCCTTTTTACATTTTTTGCAAAGACGTCTCACCAGTCTTTGGGCCATGGTAACGTTGATTGCCGGAGCAATAATTGACGGCTGGACTCCCATATCAATTAAGCGGGGAATAGCGCCGATGGCGTCATTGGTGTGCAAAGTGGAAAAAACAAGATGTCCGGTTAGGGACGCGTGACAGGCAATTTCGGCTGTTTCCCGATCCCGGATTTCGCCGACTAGAATTACATCAGGGTCCTGCCTGACAATAGCCCTAAGGCCATTGGCAAAATCATATCCTTTTTCCGGTTTGACCTGGGTCTGGGAAATTCCCTCAAGGTGATATTCAATCGGGTCCTCAATCGTAATAATTTTAATTTCTGGCGAGGTAATTTTTTTTAAATAGGCGTAAAGAGTGGTTGTTTTTCCGGAGCCGGTCGGACCTGTAATTAAAATCATGCCGTTCGGCCTTCTGATCTCGGTTTCCATCAATGTCAGCAAATCTTTTCTCATCCCGAGTTCTTCAATGGAAATTAAGGATTTTGGATTTAAAACCCTCATTACGATTGTTTCACCGTATTCAGAAGGCAGGATTGAGGTTCTAATTTCAATTTCCAATCCTTCAGAAGAGATTGAAAAACGGCCGTCCTGGGCCCTATCTTTGACATTCAGTTTTAATTCAGCTAAAATTTTAATTCTTGAAAGAAAAAGATTGTAGGCCCGGGTGCTTAGATAAGTTATATCCTGCAACATGCCGTCAATCCGGTATCTTAATTTTGTTTTGTCTTTTTCCGGCTCGATATGAATATCGGAAGCGTCAAGAGAAAGAGCGCCGCCAAGCAAAACTTCGGCAAGTTCGGTTGTTTTTTCTGCCGAATATTCGTCGACCACTTTTTTTAAATCATCGGTATTATTTGCTGCTTGTTTGAACTGATCAAGTTTTTCTTTGGAAATTTTCACTTCGCCGGTAATTTCCTTTAATTTTTTGGGAAGTTTTTTGTAGAAATCCAGAACTTTCTGGAGGCCGGATTTTGAAACAAAGAAGACGTTTACTTTATAGCCCCCTGATTTGAAATTTTCCAAAATTTCTTTTGCCCGGGGATTTTCCGGATTTCTTGCAATAGCTGCTATGACTTTTAATTCTTTTTGAATTATAGCCATTTCCGCCTCTTTTGCGGTTTCTTCTTCAAGAAGTTTGAGGGCCTCTATATTTATTGGGACTTTTGAAACATTAAGATAAGAAAGATTAAATTCCTCAGCTTCTCTTTGAGCCGCTCTTTCCTCCGCCTCTTTTTGGATTTTCTTTATTTTTTTTTCTTCTTCTTTTGAAACAGCCATTTTGATAAAAAAATAAACCCCACTTCCGGCAGTGGAGCTCGATTTTCTCAAAAGAATTTTGATTTCAGCCCAACCATTATTTTACCCTATCCCATCTTTTATTTTAAGTCAACTTTTTACCTATTTTAAAGAAAGAATTAAATTTGCTATAAAGAATAATATGGCAGAAAAAAGGCAGATTAGAACTTATAGTCCAAAGGAGACTCAAAACTTGGCTCAAAAGATGGCTCGGGAATTTGTCAAAAAAACTGGCTGTTCTAAAAAAGCCCTGGTTTTGGCTTTGGAAGGGGATTTGGGCGGAGGGAAAACAACTTTTTTGCAAGGCTTTGCCAGGGGGTTAAAAATTAAAGAGAAAATTTTGAGCCCTACTTTTGTCATAATGAAAAAATTCAAGATTCGTGTAGATTCATGTTCAGATTCGTGTAGATTCGTGTATTTTTATCACATTGATTGTTATCGGATTAAAAATCCAAAAGAGATTTTAAATCTTGGCTGGAAAGAAATTACTAATAATCCTCAAAATATTGTGGCAGTTGAGTGGGCTGATAAAATCCGAAAAATTTTGCCAAAAAAGAAAATCATTATTAAATTCAAATTCGTCAATAAAAATACCAGGCGCTTGACAACTTATTTTTAATTTGCTAATATAAAGTGTTCCTTACAAGTAAATAAAAGGAGGTTAAAAGTGGCTGAGACTTTCGAGGAGTTCAAAAAGAGATTATTACAAAATCCTGAGATTAGAAAAGAATATGAAGCTCTTAAACCTGAGTTTCGGGCCAAGAGGGAGGAAATAATAAGAAAGATTTGGAAGCGGGTAAAAGAATGTGGGTTGCCTTCAAAAGAAAAAATAGAATGGTTGGTGAAAAACACACCTAGCTCTGAACTGCGAACTATGCTTAAAGATTTTTGGGAGGCGGTTGTAATTGCTTATGCCTCATCAAATGCCTCATCAAACCCCGAGATTCTTAGATATGAAATAGAGGACTGGGAAGCTACTATCGAGGCTTTAAACAACCCCGAGCTTATGAAGGCATTGAAATCGAAGAAACACGAATATACAAGAATTTAAAGAATCTGAATCTGTTAGCTGCCATAAGAAAATAAAAAAATGCGTAAAAGGTGTCGGATTTTCCGTGCCTTTTTATTTTCCCTTGAGGACTATCGAGGTTGTGAGGACTATCGAGGTTTGAGGACTATCGAGGTTGAACCTCGATAGTTTACCTCAATAGTTTTATTATTCTAAAATGATGTCCTTGATTTCTTCTAAATTCATTTCTTTGAGCCAATTTTCCATTTGTTTTTTGTATTCTTCTTGCCCATCAAAAAACTCTAAAAGAAATTTCCGGGAAGTAACCGAAGGAAAATTTTTCTTTCCAATGTAGTCCAGATAGCTTGACCAGCGATAGTTTTCTAAAAATTTCATTGCTTTTTTGTAATTTCTAATTTTTCCTTCCCGCCAGTCAGATTCAATTAAATCCAATGCATTTAAATGAATATAATCAGGAAGGTAAATAAAATAAGCTTCTTGCTTAACTAAAACGGCCTTAAATCTTCCTTGAAACAAGGGACCAACTCTTTTATATTTTTGATTAAAATACATGGTATAACCCGTGCCCAATTTTTGCATGAATTTGACAATTCCCTGATCTTTTCTCTGTCTTAAGAGTAAATGAAAATGATTTGGCAATAAAGAAAAACATAATATTTCCACTAATAATTTTCGCGGTTGTCTAATATATCGAGGTTGAACCTCGATATTTTTAAGACGGGTAAAATAAAAAGAAGTATTTGTTGCCGGTGCTCCATCATTAAATTCAAAAAGACAATGAATAAATCGAAGATAATCTTGCTTATCTAAAAATATTTTTCTTTTCTCCACTCCGCGGTTGTAAATATGATATATTTCTTCATTAGCAAATTGAGGTTTTTGCATATTTCCATTTCTGCATTATAGCAAATAAATTATCGAGGTTCAACCTCGATAATTTAAAACAGTTGGATAAAGTGATAAAATGAAAGAAATATGCCAGAAAAAAAGCGATTAATTATCATTGACAGCAATGCCCTGATTCATCGGGCTTATCATGCCCTGCCTCCTTTATCAACCAAAAAAGGAGAAATAGTTAATGCTCTTTACGGATTTTTGCTGGTTTTTTTCAGGGCGGTGAAAGAATTGAAACCGGATTATATAGCCGCCGCTTTTGATGTTCCTGCTCCGACTTTCCGCCACAAAAAATTCAAAGAATATAAGGCAAAAAGGCCGAAGGCACCGGATGAACTTTACAGCCAGATTCCAAAAGTTAAGGAATTTTTAAAAGCTATCGGCGTTCCAATTTTTGAAAAAGAAGGATTTGAAGCCGATGATATCATCGGTACAATAGCCAAAACCGCCTCCAAAAAATTAGCCTACCCCAAACCCGAAGTTATAATTTTGACCGGTGATTTGGACACTCTGCAATTAATTGATAAGGAAATTAAAGTTTGCACTCTGAAAAAAGGAGTTAAAGATATCACTTTTTATGACGAAAAGGCAATAAAAGAAAGATACGGGCTGACGCCGGAGCAGCTTATTGATTTCAAAGGATTGAAAGGCGATCCGTCCGACAATATCCCAGGGGTTTTTGGAATAGGGGAAAAGACGGCGATATCGCTTATCAAAGAATTCGGTTCGATTGAGGAACTTTATCAAAAAATTGAGAAAAATTCGGCAGAAGCAAAAAGAATTCCACCGAAAATCAAAGAAAAATTAATCCGGTCAAAAGAGCAAGCAATTTTCAGCAAATCTTTAGCCAGAATTCAACTGGACGTACCGACGGACTTTAAAATAAAAGACTGCGAATTTGGAAAATATAGCGAAGAGAAAGTTCGGGATTTTTTGAAGAAATTTGAATTTTACAGTTTGCTCAATAAATTTTCAGGGGAAGTAAAAACAGCCGGGAAAACCGTTGATGCTGGTCAGTCAATAAAATCCCGCCACAGCGGGATCCCGCAAAAGGCGGGATCGCAAAATAAAATTTTTGAGGAAATTGAAAAATTGTATCAGGATGGAGTTTTTTCAGAAAAAATTTATAAAATAGAAACGGCTTTGGTTCCGGTTGTTGAGAAAATGGAACAGGCCGGGATAAAAATAGATACAGCTTGCCTCGCCGACCTTTCAAAAGAGCTCGGTTTAAAAATTCAAAATTTGGAAGAGGAAATTTATGGCATGTCTAAAGAAAAATTTAACATTAATTCCCCCCAGCAGCTTTCGCATATTCTTTTTGAAAATTTGAAACTACCAATCAAAGGATTAAAAAAGACGCCGGGCGGAGTTATTTCCACTTCCTGGTCAGAACTTGAAAAATTGAAAGACGAACATCCGATTATTAAATTTTTAGAAGAATACCGGGAGCTTTTCAAATTAAAATCAGGTTTTGTAGATTCTCTGCCGCAGCTTGTTGGGAAAGATGGCCGGATCCATCCGAAATTTCATCAGTTAGGAACGGCTACCGGCCGGTTTTCCTGTTCTGACCCGAATTTGCAAAATATTCCGATTAAAGGAGAATTTGGCAAAAAAATCCGCCAGGCTTTTATAAGCAAAAAAGGCTTTAAAATAGTTTCGGCAGATTATTCTCAGATGGAATTGAGGGTGGCGGCAGTAATTTCCCAGGACAAAAAGATGATGGAATTTTTCCGGCAGGGAAAGGATATTCATAAAATGACTGCCAGTCAAATATTTAATATTCCGGAAAGCAAAGTAAGGGAAAGGGAACGGTCGCTTGCAAAAACAATAAATTTTGGGGTGCTTTATGGCATGAGCGTTGTCGGACTTGCCCAGGCGGCCGGTATTTCGTGGGACGAAGCTAAAAAATTCATTGAAGAATATTTTGATGATTTTTTGGGCGTTGCTAATTATGTTAAAAATTCGATTGAGAAAGCTAAGAAGTTTGGTTTTTCCGAGACTTTTTTTGGCCGAAAAAGATTTTTGCCCGAAATTAATTCCATTGATTTTAGGTTGCGTCAGGCTGCTGAGAGAATGGCAATTAATCATCCGGTTCAGGGAACTTCGGCCGACATTATCAAAATGGCGATGATAAAAGTCGTATCATCGCTGGAAAAAAGCGGCAAGAGTGCAAAAATGATTTTGCAGATTCACGACGAGCTTCTTTTTGAAATAGAAAATAGCAGCGTTGCAGAGGCGGCGGGAGAAATTAAAAAAATTATGGAAGGAGTTGTAAAAATGAAAGTGCCACTTGAGGTCGATATAAAAGCCGGAAACAATTGGGGAGAACTCGAAGAAATTGTGATATAATCAAATAAAGGATATTTTTAAAAGAAAATAAAAATGTTTCGCATTTCAGTTTTTACAAAAATTATTTTAATAATTTGTTTTGCGATTATTTTGCCCCTGACCGTTTCTAATTATTTTATTATTGCCACTTACCAGAAATTTATTGACAGATACATTTCGGGAATCGGAGCCGAGGAGTTAAAAACCCAATTTAATCTTTTCCAAAGGAGCGCTATTTTGCAAAATATCGTTATTTTTATTTTGTTTTTTTTGATTGTTTTTATTGTATTTGTTGCTCTTTCAAAAATAGTTAACAGCCCAATAAAGAAATTAGTTGAGGGAACCCGAGAAGTAATCAGGGGAAATCTGGATGCAAAAGTTTCAATTAAGACCAAAGACGAGCTTGAAGTTTTGGCCGATTCTTTCAATCAAATGGTGAAACATTTGAAAGAAGCCTTTTTGAAAGTCGAAGAGGAACGCAGCAGAACCTTGGGCGTAATTTTGAATTTTATTGACGGCATCTTGGTTTTTGATGAAAAAAATTGTTTAAGAATTATAAATCCCGAAGCCGAAAAAATTTTAAAAGTAGCTGACTTTAAGGATGTGGTTGGCAAAAATCTTGATGACCTTAAAAAAATTCCAAGTTTTGCGCCGTTAATCAAGTTAATTGGAGATAAAGAAATTAAACAGATTTCCAAAAAAGAAATTCGTTTTGGGGGAGATTTCGCCATTGGTAGCAGGGTTTCGGTATTTGAGATAACGACTGTTCCCCTTCCCCATGGAGAAAAAGTTTTTGGGCATTTAGTTATTCTATATGATGTAAGCCGGGAGAAATTTATTGAAAAATTAAAATCGGAATTTATTTCTTTGGCTGCTCATCAGTTAAGGACGCCGACTTCAGTTGCCAAATGGATACTAAATTCGATGATAAACGGCGGGGCGGGTAAAATTACGGGAAAACAAAAAGAGATGCTGGAGAAAGCCTATTTTAACAATGAGAGAATGATAGCCGTGATTGATGATTTGCTAAATGTGGCCAAAATCGAGGAAGGACAATTTTTGGGCGTCTTTACTAAAGAGTCCCCGAAAGATTTAATTGATAATGCAGCCGAAAGATATAAGGACTTAATAGAAAAGAAAAAGATAGATTTCAAGATAATTGTTTCCGGGGAACCATTGCCCAAAATTGAGGTTGATAAAGAGAATATGATTTTGGCAATTGAAAATCTGATTGAGAATGCCGTTAAATATAATTTAGTTGGCGGCAGGGTGACAATCGAGTTAAACTGTGATAAAATGGGATTAAGAGTAAAAATACAAGATACGGGGATGGGGATTCCAAAATATCAGGAGGAAAGAGTTTTTTCAAAATTTTTCCGAGGCGACAATGCGATGAGGAAAGGAACTTCCGGTACGGGTTTGGGACTTTTTATTGCCAAAAGTATCATTGAGGCCCATGGTGGAAAGATAGGTTTTAAATCAGAAGAAAATAAGGGAAGCATTTTCTGGTTTACACTTCCAGTATAAACCAGAAAGTCAGAAAGGGGTCGGGAGGATTGGGTGCCTCGAACCAATCCTCACTTCGCTCGGATGGTACGGGGCAAACATCAACAGAGAAAAAAGTTTGATAGGAAGTAATAGCCCCGTACTCAAATCCGAAGGATTTATAGTATTTGGGATGGATTAGCATCATATGGAATAGATTTAGGAAATATATTATGCAAACCATTGTTAAAAATCTAAAATTTCAATACTTCATTCCGGTTTTATTTACCAGCGGCATTATTTTTGTAGCTTTAGGCTCCAGCAATCAGCCGCTTTTTTCGTCTCTGGATGATTTTGTTCTTTTCGCCTCCGAAGAACTAAAGCTGGAAGAAAGTGTTCAGATTTCCAGCGGCGACCTGGGTTCTAATCAAGAAATCAATATTGATAAAGACGTTATTGTCAACGGTAATCTTTTTACCGACAAGATTGAAATTGACAAGAACGTCCAAATCAACGGCAATGTTTCCTACAATAAACTGGACATAAAAAAAGACTCCCAGATTCTGGGTCAAAAAATTACTCCAGTTTCCCTCCCGATTGGCCAACTGCCGGAAATTCCCAATTTTCCTGTTGGCACCCGGAATTTCCGATTCAGGGGAGAGAACAACACCCTTTCATCGGGAAATTACCGCAATATCGTTCTGGAAAAGAATTCCAAACTTATCCTTAGCGGTGGCACCTACAATCTCAATAAGCTGGAATTAAAAGATAATTCCAGCCTTATTTTTCAAGCTCTAACCACTATAAATATCCAGTTCAAGCTCAAAGGCGAAAAACACATTTCCATTCTGCCTAGCCAAAATCTTAATCCCCAAGATTTATCCATCAACTACCTCGGCATCAGACCAAAATACGAAAAAGAAGAAAGAGAAGATGATGACAATGAAATAGAAAAGCTTCTTGACGGAAAAGAAAGGAAAGACTGCCATGAACGGAAAATTGGCCGACCGGTTGTCTTTGGAAAGGAATCGTTTCTCAATTTTAAACTCTTAGCGCCAAAAGCCAAGGTTCATCTTGAAAAAAATACCATCCTGAGAGGCAGTATTTGGGCGGAAAAAATATTTGTTGGTGAAAATTCTATAATAAGTCAGACCCTTTGGTTCGCTATTTCAGTGAAGCCCGAAGACATTCTTCACGATGGTTCACTCCGCTATTTTGTGAATTTGATTAATGTTGATTTTACTGATGATGTCACGCAAGAAGATGCAGAAAAAATAGATAGTCTCATCAATGCCAAAATATCCGGTTTTGAAC
>Ga0315282_10005526_pt1 | contig 21492 bp, 19 predicted proteins | sample YL17G07_20_MG_FD_203693 | JGI IMG/M metagenome (GOLD analysis project Ga0315282, IMG submission 203693) | Sediment microbial communities from Yellowstone Lake, YNP, Wyoming, USA - YL17G07_20 | ecosystem: Environmental > Aquatic > Freshwater > Lake > Sediment | place: USA: Wyoming | collected... | reverse complement strand
AGGAGGAATTCTTTCTTCCGTAACACAATCCCCAAATTCCGATTTAGAGAATGAACCCCTTTTTCTATTCTGTCATTGCTAGCACCTGAGAGGTACGTGCCTGCGCGCTGAAGCGCTACGACGCGCAAGCGTGGCAATCTCATTGAAAAAAAGCGAGATTGCTTTGTTTCACTCGCAATGACAATTTCCTAAATCGGGATTTGGGCAATCTGGCCAAGGTACAATGTTGTGTGTAAAAAGAGAAAGAGGGGTGTTATCCTCTTGGGAAGATTTTTAGCAAAATACAATCCCAATGGAAAGGAGGACACACCCCATGTCAGGATTTTTATGGAAGGCAACTGTACGTAATGTAAATCGAGCGCTGAAGGAAATCAATGCATTTGAGTGGGAAGGAGATTATCGACCGGAAGCGGCGAGTCGTCTCAAAGAGCTCTTAGAGGAGAGGATGGATGAGGAGTTGGAGCAATATTTGGGGCGAGCCAAACATGAGCGGAGAGAGAAAGGGGACGTTGAGGACTATCGGAATGGATTCTATGTTCGTCACCTATTAACGGAGATAGGAAATCTTATTCTTCAGATTCCACGGAGTCGGAAGGGATTTGTATTGAGGGTGTTAGAGGCTTATAAGAGGCGGTCCCGATCAGTGGATCAGCTGATCATGGCCTGTTTTGTATTAGGGATGAGTACGAGGAAGGTTTCCACGGCCCTGTTGTCGCTTTTAGGGGAGCGGGTTTCGGCGTCGACGGTGAGCGAGGTGGCCAAGAGGTTAGACCATGCGGTGAGGCGTTACCATGAGCGAAAGCTGGAGGATGGGTATCGGTTTTTGTTCTTCGACGGAGTGGTGCTCAAGCAGAAGGGAGCGGCCAAGGTTCAGAAGAAGATCATTCTTTGTGTTTATGGGATGAGCTGGGAGGGGAAGAAAGAGATGATCGATTTTCTTTTGGCGGCTTCAGAATCTCAGAATGCTTGGGAGGGGTTTTTGAGGGATCTTTACGGGCGGGGATTGGAAGGGAGGCGGTGTGAACTGATCACGACCGATGGGGGCAATGGGCTTCGGAATGCCTTGGAAGTGGTCTATCCTCGGATTGCGCGGCAGCACTGTTGGGCTCATAAGACGCGCAATGTTTTGGATAAGGTGAAGAAGGCAGATTGGGAGAAGGTCAAGAAAGATCTTCAGCGGATCTCTCATGCGAAGAATCGGCAGGCAGCGACCCAGGCTTATTGGTCCTTTTGTCAGAAGTATCGGGAGGTCTATCCAGGAGCAGTGAAAAGCTTAGAATCAGAGATTGATGATCTGCTCTCTTTTTATCAAGTGAAGCTTTCTCCGAAGGAGAGACAGGGGCTGGATGCCAAGGAGATTCAGCAGGCCCAGATGGTGTTGTGGAGGAAGATCCGAACCACCAATCTGATAGAGAGAGCGTTTCGGGAAGTAAAGAGGAGGACCAGACCTATGGGGGTCTTTGGAAACAAAGGTAGTATGGAACGAATCCTTTATGCGGTATTCTATCACTACAATTCTAAAGGTAAAGAGGTCCCCTCTTTCCTTTTTACACACAGAGCTTGATAATTCCGGGGTAAGGGGCCTCTTGTCTTTTTAAACTGGATTGTTTAATAATACGTATATAATTTATCCTTATCATCCCATCTGCGTGCAGGCGGGGGAAACGAAAGGAGAGGTTTTATGTTGAGGATCTTAAGGGAACATGCAACATCGTGGATGCTCCGAGGCATTCTGATATTGGTGGCTGTGACTTTCATCTCATGGGGAGGGTATTCCTTAATCCGGGAGAAAAGGCTTACTTATGCCGCCAAGGTGAACGGAGTCGCCATCGAAATCAAGGACCTAAATGATAACTATCAGAATGCGATCAAGCAATATCGAGATGCCTTGGGTCCATCATTTTCTGAGAAGATGTTAGAAGAACTCCACCTGAAAGAGAAGATCTTAAACGATCTCGTCTCTCGAGTTCTCATCCTTCAAGAGGCATCCCGTTTGGGACTTACCATCCCTGATGAGGAACTGAGATGGACCATTGAATCCGTCCCTTCTTTTCAAATCAATGGTCAATTCGACTCACGCATCTATGAAAGGTTTCTTCGTTTGAACCGGATGAGTCCAGAGGACTTCGAACGGATGCAGCGGGACAATCTCATGCTCTCAAAAGTGACAAATCTGATTAAACTGAATGAAGAGAAGGTTTCTGAAGAGGAGACTCTGGAGACCTATCTTTTTGAGAATGAACAGATCAATCTCGCCTTCTTGAAGGTCGCCCCTGAAGCCTTTAAAGGGCAGAGCACTGTGAATGAGGTGGAGACAAAGGACTATTTCCAGAAACACCAAGAGGAGTTCAGGGTTCCCACTTTCCTTCAGATCCAATATCTCATCTTTCGACCTTCTGAATTTGAAGGGAAGGTTGAGGTCTCGTCCGATGAAATCAAACGATATTACGATCTACAGAAGGAACGATTTAAGATACCCAAAAAGGTCAGGGCAAGGGAGATCCTGATTAAAGCCAGCCCTGAAGACCCACCCGATAAAGTTGAGGAGAAAAGGAAGAAGGTCGAAGAGATTTTAGAGCAGGCTAAGAAGACAAAGGATTTTGGTTCCTTGGCAAAACAATATTCTGACTCGACCACCGCCTCTAAGGGAGGCGATATGGGATGGGTTCAGGCAGGAACAGTGGATGCGTCGCTTGAAAAAATTCTCTTCTCAATGAAGAAGGGGGAGCTAAGCCCGGTGGCAATGGGAAGAGACGGGTTCCATATCTTTAAAATAGAGGATGAGGTCGAGGAAAAAGTTAAGTCACTTGAGGAGGCAAAAGACCAGATTCTTCAAACTTTAAAGCAAGAGAAAACAAAAAGTGAAGCCTCCCGGAGAGCGGATGATGCCTTCTACTCACTTTTTCGGAGTCGTGATTTAGAAGGGTTTGCGAGGGAGAAGAACGTGCCCATCCGCACTACAGGGTTTTTCAAGGAAGGCGATGAAATCCCAGAGGTAGGCAAGAATCCCACTTTTTACAGCAATGCCTTCTCACTGAAAGTCGGAGAGATCTCTCCTGTAGTGGACATCCCACCCAATTTCTTCATCTTGAAGTTATTGAATAAGAAGGACTCCCGAATCCCTTCCCTGGAGGAGGTGAAAGAGGAGGTAAGAGGAAAAGTCATTGAAATGAAATGTGAGGAGAAGGCGCGTCAGGTAGCTGAGGATCTTCTCAGTCAGATTCGAGCAGGCAAAAGCATGAAGGAAGTAGCGAAAGATCGAGGGATTCAGATGGAAGAGACAGGCTTTTTCACTCGCGCGGGAGGAATGGTTCCTAAAATTGGGCCTGTTGGAGAGTTCATGGCGACACTCTCTACACTGACAGAAAAAAGTCCTTCTCCTAAGGAGGTCCTTCGGACAAAGGGCGGATATTTTGTAGTAAGGTTATCAGGTTTGGCACCCGCTGATCAAAGTAAATTTTCATCCGTGAAGAAGGACCTTCAAAAACGGCTCATTTACCAAAAGCAAGAGGAATTTTTCCAGAATTGGCTCCAACAATTACGGGCTAAAGCCAAAATCGAAATCAACAAAGATGTGCTTTAATCTGATTTGTGGAATGTAAAAATTAATGACGACCCGCTTCTGAGTGACCTCCAGCAATGACGTATGCCGCGTCGGATTCGGCTGGATTTTCAAGAAAACATTCTTCTTCCCCTTCAATATGAAAAGCCGAACCTTCTTTTAAGCTTCCTGAATAATGCCCTGTTATCTCCAAATCCCCTTTCATCGCCAGGAGGATCTCCTCGTGTCCTGGACCAGGCTTCACCAGCCTTGCTTTTTCCTTTGACTTCAGAACGCCATAGATCATATAGCAAGCATGACTGCCCGTTTCTCGATAGCCGAGTAAAAACTCCCCCCTACCTGAACATATTGCCTCATTCCTAACTTCAAATATCCTCATTCTCAATCACTCCTCTCGGTGATCTAGGTCATATATTCTTCAAATTCGAAAGCCGTATGCAATTAACACCACCTTAATATTATAATCCCTTGCATTTTTTTGGCAATCTTTCTGACAAAATCAAAGAGAGGGAGTTCAGTATTTGCAAATCAGATGAGAATGTATCATTTATATATGAAAGGGAGGACCCTCATGAGAAAGGTCAGAAAGATTAAGAAGGTATTAAAAAGTAAACCAACCATCGAAGGAGCGGGTGTCCATTTAAAGAGAGCTTTCGGATTTTACCAGGTCCCGTCACTCGACCCCTTTCTGCTTCTGGATGATTTTCATTCGAATCATCCCGACGACTACATAAGAGGTTTCCCATGGCACCCCCATCGAGGGATCGAGACGATTACATACGTGCTTTATGGCAAGGTTGAACATGGGGACAGCATGGGAAACAAGGGGATTATTTCCCCTGGGGATGTACAATGGATGACCGCTGGCAGTGGTATTATTCACCAGGAAATGCCCAAAGGTCAGAAAGATGGATTGATGTGGGGTTTTCAACTTTGGGCAAATCTCCCGGCTTCTCATAAGATGATGGATCCGCGCTATCGAGATGTAAAAAGGAATCAAATTCCAGAAACGACATTGGAGCAGCGAGTGAAGGTAAAAATTATTTGTGGGGAAGTGAATGGCGTGAGGGGACCGGTACAGGACATTGTCATCGATCCCGAGTACTTGGATATTACTGTTCCATCAACAACTAATTTTAAATATCCCGTGAAAAAGGGACATACTGTCCTTGCCTATGTCGTAGAAGGGAAAGGATACTTCGATCAGGAACGGGACTCGTACGCTTACCAGGCAGAAGGAGCGAACTACTTCGACTTGAAAAGGGATTGTTTCATGAACCCCGAGACCTTAATCCTATTCGATGAAGGTGAGGAGGTAGCTATCTCAACTGAGGAGAAACAGGTAAGATTTCTTCTCATTTCAGGAAAACCCATTGGAGAGCCTGTCGCCTGGTATGGCCCCATCGTGATGAACACCCAGGAGGAATTGAGGATAGCCTTTGAAGAATATCAGAAAGGAACTTTCATCAAACATAGAAAATAGGTTTGTGATGATGTCAAAATAATTTGTTTGATCTCCTTTAAAGAACTGGATAAAATCAACGCATGAAAGACAATCTTCCATCACCCGTCCATGAAGAAGCACCCCAAAGCCTAACGATTTATAAACCAGAAGAAGAGTTGTTCCAGAGGTTGCCTCTCTGCCAGTACTTAAGTGAGTTGCCTGAAATCACTGAGGCGGTGACGGAAAACTCGAACTCGAAAAAGAAAGAATAAGGAACACCAGCATTGATCTTCCTATTGGGCGCATGGCTTTCACCATTCGCCATTTAAGGTTGATACCAAAATTGAAAATAGGAGGGAATGAGAGAATGGAACAAAAAATACCCACGCGGCAGGAAGGCCTGGACCTGCTTCATCAATATAACGAAACCGATAGCCTGCGCAAACATGCCTATGCCGTGGAAGGAGTGATGCGTTACATGGCAAGGAAGCGCGGAGAGGACGAGGAGAAGTGGGGAACCGTCGGTCTGATTCATGATCTCGATTATGAAAGGTTTCCCGACCAACACTGCACCAAAACCGGAGAGATCCTCAGAGAGCACGGGTGGCCGGAGGAATATATCCGGGCTGCTGTCTCTCACGGATGGGGGATATGCTCTGACGTCATGCCCCAGACCACCTTGGAAAAGGCCCTGTACGCCATCGATGAGCTTACAGGACTTGTCGTGACAACGGCTTTAGTTCGTCCCTCAAAGAGTGTCCTGGATGTTCAGGTCAAGTCGGTGAAGAACAAATGGAAAGACAAGAGGTTTGCAGCCGGCGTAGATCGATCGATCATCGAAAAAGGAGCAGCGATGCTCCAAGTGGGATTGGACGAACTGATTGATGATACGATCAAAGGGATGCAGGAGGTAGCAGAGGCAATAGGACTAAAGGGCACTCCAGTGTAAAATTTTTTGTCCATTCGCCTAACTCCGATTCTCTGGTATAGTCAAATGGCCGTTTCCGAAGAGGCGGCAGATTTTTAGAAGTATCATAAAATGTTAGAAAACGAATTTAAGAAAAAGCGACTTGCGGCAGAATATGAGGAAGCCGCAAAGGAAATAAAGCAAATCAACCAGGAACTGGAAGGAACACTTTCTGATGGCCTTGATTAAGCGAGGAGAGGTCTGGCTTATAAAAAAATTAGGTCGCCTTTCTGAAGAGTTGATGGATAGGGTCAACCAAGCCCTAAAGCTCCACTATGATCTCGAATAGCCTCCTCGACACTAATCGAATTTTGGAGGTTTGACCCTACGTCTCCTTCCTATCACCTCGAAACGCTACCCAAAGAGACCAACCCCAGGACAATCCTGTGAGGATTGACTAATTCAACTCAGCCAACGACGTTATATATTCTACCTTATGGAAATAAGATATTTTTTCTTGTCTTTGACATAAATAGAGGTGTCTCTTCGTTGATTGATTTGTGATTTTATGGACGTTATATATATCTGGAGAGCAAGGGTAGACTCCCAACGGTCCCCAACGTCCCGTGCCTTGTTTCGTTAGTAGAGGGTATTTAGGTTGTATCTGAATCAATGTCTCGCATTTTCTTATTGAGAGGAGCTTAAGTCTGATTTACCTTAAACTTTCCGAAAAACTAGTATTGAATTTCAGAAGAAAAAAGCGAGGCCCTAACACGACACTCCAGCGGACGACTGATAGCCCCGCTGACCTCAATCGATATCTTAAAAACCTCTTGACAAGATATGCATTAATCATGCATATTGATACATATAGAGCAGGAGGGTTATATGAGGACAACCTTAAACATCGAAGACAACCTGATTAAAAAGGTTTCAAAGCTCACAGGTATTAAAGAAAAAACAACGCTCGTTAAGCTTGGGTTAGAGGCATTAATTACAATGGAAACCAGTAAGAGGCTTGCAAAACTGGGCGGAACTGAAAAGGCACTGAAAATGATACCTCGCCGGAGAATAGCAGAGCAATAAAATGGTTCTTGTCGATACTTCCGTTTGGGTGTCTCACCTCCGTGATGGAAATGTTGGCCTTGAGAAATTACTGAATGATGGGGAAGTTGTATCCCATCCATTCATTGTTGGTGAGCTTGCCTGCGGGAATCTCCAAAATAGGCATGAAATCCTTACCTATCTGCAATCACTTCCTATGACAATCTTAGCCGAAGATGAAGAGGTCTTGAAATTCATTGAGAATAATGAACTGATGGGAAAAGGGTTAGGTTATATAGATGTTCATCTGATTGCATCGGCTGTATTAACGGATGTTCCCCTTTGGACGTTCGATAAAACCCTGGAAAAGTTTACTAAGAAAATTGGCATAAATTATTGATAAGAAAAGACTTTTTGGTCGCACCTTCAAAATTCAATTTGATTCAACCCCTATACTTTATACACGGCATACTGCCAGGCAACGGTAATAAGGCATTTCCCCGTTGATCTGAATTCAGAAGAAACATCCGATGTGAATAATATTGATTTTGGTCCCAGTTGAATAACTTCCCCCTTCTTCAAGGGTGATCTGTCTGGTACCCTGAGTGCTTCTTCCAAAATGTGGGACATTCTCAAATGCAGGAAAAGCTTTTTGAGGATATTATTCTTCAACGTTATATCTGCCCATCATCTAGTGTATTGAATCTAGCACTTCTTTACAATGATGACGGGGGTTGTCATTCCCGCCCGGTATCAAGTACGGGGTAAACTCCGTCGGGAATCCGGATTGTCTCCGGACCAGAAGGGCCTCTGGCCCAGAGGGAAAAGACTGGATTCCCCCGTATCAAGTACGGGGCAGGCTTATCAGGTCCGGAATGACAAAATGCGAAAAGTCATTTATGAAACATTATACTTGGAGTTCTCCCCGTAAAATCGTGACCGCTCGCCCTCCCAAATAGACCCGATCACCGGCTACCCGGATGCGCAATACTCCACCGCGCTCCGAGGCTTGGTAAGCTATAAACTCATTCTTGCCAAGCTTCTTGCTCCAAAAGGGGCCAAGGGTACAGTGGACAGATCCTGTCACAGGGTCTTCATTCACCCCTACTCTTGGGGCAAAAAATCGGGAAATAAAATCATAACCAGGAGAAGTGGCTAAACTGGTCACTGAAATACCGCGGACAGGCACTGTCTTTAGCAGGGTAAAGTCTGGCCAAATGTTTCGAACGGATTCCTCAGAATCCACCTCGATGATATAATCAAACTTGCTTCGGCCAACGTATTGAGGAGTTATTCCTAAGGCTTCCAAGAGCCCAGGAGGAGCACTCGCCGGCTCATCTGGATTGGCTGGAAAATTCAATTCAATTTGATCCTCTCTCATCTCAGCAATCAATAAGCCGCTTCGTGTGAGGAATCTAGCCTGCTCTTTGGAATTCAACAAACCTGTCTCCCACAATATGTGCGCACTCGCCAGGGTGGCATGACCACATAGGTCCACTTCTGCAACAGGAGTAAACCAGCGCAAGTGAAAACCATCCTCTTGTTTGTAGAGAAAAGCGGTTTCGGATAAATTCATCTCTTTGGCTACGTTCTGCATCCAGGTTGGGCTGCAGGGTCCAGGCAGAATACAAACCGCCGCGGGATTGCCGCTAAAAGGCTTTTCTGTAAAAGCATCGACTTGAAAGATCTGTACCCCCATTGTTCTTGCCCTCAGCTTTTCAATACATTACTTCCTGACCAGTTCAACCTCTACATAAATATCCACTTCATCGCTGACTAACAGACCTCCTGTGTCTAATACTCTGTTCCACGTCATACCGAAATCCTTGCGGTTGATTTTTGTGGTGGCAGTGGCGCCTCGCCTGAAATTGCCCCAGGGGTCTTTCACTTCCAGGGTCGGGCCTTCCACATCCACTGTTATTTCCCGGGCCACATCACGGATGGTCAGGTCTCCTATCACTTTCAACCTGTTTGTATCGGTTTTCATCACCTTCTTGGCAACAAAGGTGAGGGTCGGGTATTTGATCACGTCAAAAAAGTCCGGGCCCCTCAGGTGTTCGTCCCGCTTGGCATGACCCGTATTCACAGAGCTTGCATCGATCGTCAACTCCACCATTAGATTGGTGATATTCTTGTCGTCCATCGTGACCAGCCCCCTCGCCTTGCTGAAATCCCCCTTGACATTGGAAACCGTTAGGTGGCGGATCTTAAATTGGAAGCTTGAATGATCAGGATCAATTTGCCAGGTGGCTGCATCGGTGAAAAATGGAACGAATAAGATGAACAATGCGATCGTTAGGGTGATATAACGTTTCATGATCTTTGCCCTCCTTTGAATTCGGTCGGTTCTCTTTTTACCAATGGAGCCCCACGGGCAAAGCCCGTGGTTCCCAAGAGACGCCCCATAAGGGGCGAACATCCCGTACCAGAGGACCAATTCACCCATGGGTAAACCCTGTACCGTACTGGTTCAGGGTAGAACCCGTGCCTGCACGCCGGAGTACGTTACGGCACGCAGGCGTGGTCCTCTTGGTTCGGGATAGTATAATAATATCTGCCTATCAGTTTCTCCACCCTGTTCTAATTCTAAATGAACGACTCAATGACTTCATGATGGGGCCAACTTTTTTATGGAAGACACTTCAACTTTTCATTTCCATTAATTCTCGGCCTCACGTAGAACGGATCGCTGCCCATGAGGAATCGTTCAGGAATGGATGGGTGACACCTTACTTTTTTCTCTTAGTTCCGAGTAGACCTTGTTCGACTTATCGCTCATCAGATCCTTTGGCCGCAATACGGGCAAAACATAAAGTCCGAGGTCATTTCCCGGCCACATTTAGGGCAGGAGCGAATGGGCCTGTACTGGAAAGGGCTCGAATGCGGTCTGCCATTTTCATCGAAAACCCCACCACAGCGGTTGCACTCCAGGAAGCGTTCTCCTCGCTTGATCGGGATGAGGGGAATAAAGAAGAGGCTTAGGTAATGGTCAAGTCGTTTGAGCCGAGCACAGGGTAAGCCGCATTTTGGGCAAGTCCTCGACTGGTCATCAAGCTTGACTCTTCTGGGTTGAATACCGCCTATGAAAACGAAGGCGCACCTCCTTTAGAGCCTGCGAGGGATGGGAAGGTGTCCCTTTCCTTGTGTTTGCCTTACATTAAAATAGGATAAAGAGGCTATTTTATCAAGATTTAAAAATTGACCCGTTCGGCGGCGCCAAGCCTCGACCTTCGGGTCGGGGAGCCGAAGGGTTGACATTTTGAATAAAAACCGTGAAAAATGATTAGAAATTTAGACCGGAGAGGAAGGGAAAAATATGATCCGCTTCAAAAAACGTGAGGAGAAGGCTCTCCTTCATAACCCGCTCAAAGGATTTGAGATCGATTCTCAGCCAATTGAATATCGGGAAGATCCCATCAGCGGTCTCACCTCCTTCGTACGGACTGGCCGGGCCTTCTGGGCAGGAGTTTACAAGACCGATGAAGCCCTATTAGAGAGATTGGTCGAAGAAACCCGGGGGAGATGCTTTTTCTGCCCGGAAAAGGTGGCGACCTCCACTCCCAGGTTCCCGGCTGATTTCATTCCTGAGGGTAGGCTGACCAGAGGAGAAGCAACCCTCTTTCCCAACCTCTTCGCACATAAGCGATATTCCGCTATCATCACTACAACTGAGAAACATTATCTTAAGCTCAATGAATTTGAGCCGAGCCTTCTTATCAACGCGTTCAAACTGGCAGACTTATATATCCGTCGGGCTCATGAGAAGGGAGGGGTCGAGTATGCTGAAATTGGTGGCAACTACCTTTACCCGGGTGGGGCGAGCGTGGTACATCCCCACCTTCAGGTCATAGCGTCCCATGGGGCCCACTACTTGATGAGGCTTTATATGGAAAAAGGGAAAACGTACTACAGGAAATATTCTCAAAATTTCTGGGAGGAATTGGTAAACAAGGAGAAACAGCTCGGCGAAAGATATTTAGGAAAAGTGGGATCCACGGAATGGTTCACTCCGTTTGCTCCGATCCGGGAGGATGAAGTGGATGCAGTTGTGCGAGGGAAATCCAATTTTTTGGAATTTGGGGATCAGGACTGGGAGAGCCTGGCCCAAGGACTTTCACGAGTGCTCAAAGCTTATCACGACAAGGGGTTTTCTTGCTTCAACTTTGCTATCTACTCGGGCCCTCTTGGTAAGAAACTTAAGTACCTTTGGGCAGGAATCAAGATCGTCTCTCGTCCCAGTGTGCAACTTTACTCAGTGAGTGATTTCTGGTACTCGAACTGTATCCTTCTTGATGGGTTCGTCGTCGAACCACCGGAGCAAGTAGCTAAAGAAATGCGCCCCTATTTCCCTTAGGGATCTTATCCTCCATCGTGCATGATTTGTGCTTTAGGTCTCATTCCCTCTTGGGCTGAATGCCTTGATTCAGCTTCAGATACAATCCCAATGCAATTAAGAGAGTAGCTAATGATATAGCATTTGCACCGATGATAATGAAATCTTCAAGATGCATTCCATACAACATCCATAATGCAGCCCCTACACTAAATTGGATCAGTGTTAATCCACTCACATCCTTGACCGAATGGGTTTTCCACATCTTGACGATCTGCGGAACAAACCCGAACATTGTCAATGAGGCTGCGGCTATGCCTAATATCGTCCACCACATGTCTTTCTATTCCTCTCTTATGAGCGCCAAATTTAATGCAACAACAGGGTTTATTTATGCCTCCAGATATTGTAAAATTATAAATTATCATTATGCAAAAGGCTCCTACTCCTAACAGGTTGAACAGGCCAGAAGAATGTTTGATGGAGAGGCTGGGAACTAAGCCCTCAAATGGCAGGGGAATATAAATGGGACTTCTGAAGCTGCTGACCAAAGATCCATTGGCTTTTGCTCTTATTGTCATTCCCCTTCTTTTTTCCGTCATCCTCCATGAGCTGGCGCACGGCTGGGTAGCTTACAGGATGGGCGACGCGACCGCCAAATGGTTGGGCCGGCTGAGCCTCAACCCGCTCAAACACCTCGACCCCATCGGAACCCTCATGCTCTTTCTTGTGGGTTTTGGATGGGCGAAGCCGGTTCCGGTCAACTTTAACAACCTCTCGGACAAGAGGAAAGGACTCATCTTCGTCTCTTCGGCCGGGATTGTTGCAAATATCCTCTTTGCCTTCGTCACTCTCTTATTTATCCGGTTGGTTTCCGCAAATCCCTCAGAGATCGTGATCATCCTCGTTTACTATGTGGTTCAGATCAACATCACGCTGGCCGCTCTTAATCTGATTCCCATTCCACCCTTAGACGGCTCAAAGATACTGATGGGAATCGTATGGAAAAGAACCCCGTATTTCCTCGCCCGCCTGGAACCTTACGGGTTCTTTATCATCATCGGTCTCCTTTATCTGGGCATTTTGAATCCGCTTATCAGGCTCTTCCAGTGGATAATCGGGACCCTGATTGGAATTCTGTTGCCCTGAAGATTCGATGGATGATTCGATCACCACTTTTCCCACATCTTCTCTCTTCTTAGGAGTTGTTGATCTTAAATCGGGGTGGGGAGATATGTTCGTTTTTGCAGACCGGACAGCGGCCTGGAGTGTTCAGACGAGTCCGCTTCTTGAAAGAGAAACCACATTGTCTGCAAGAGGCCGGCTCCGCAGTAAGGCGTTTAGGGCGTACAGACTTTGCAATATGCTTGAGATGATCAAGCGCTTCTCTTTCCTTAATCCCGAACAATTTCGAAATCTCTCGCAAATCAAGACATTCCCCTTCCAGGGCTTCAGCAATCCTCTTCCTCAAAGTTAACATTGTCTGCTGGTCAACCCTATACACTATGCGATTTGTAGGAAGGCGATATTCTAACCCCTGATAATTCTACACGGTACACCCCTGATCTGGCTGGCGCCGTCTATTGGATCAAGAGGACCATCCAACGTATGTGAAAGATTGATATTGGGCTCCAATCTTTCCATCAAATCCTTCTTCTCCGCGTAATGAAAGTGGGCATTGCCCCATATGACCTTCGGATGAAGTTGAGGGGCGAATACGACTTTCCTCCTGAAGCGATTCCTGTTTTGATGCGTTTCTATCCACACCCAATCCCCTTCCCTTATTCCCAGTCCTTCTGCTGTCTCCGGGTGGACTTCAATAATCGGGTCCGGCACCCTTTTGCGGCGGGAAGGCAAGGTAAGGCCAAGGCCGTGGTAGATCTCCAACATTCTCCCGTCCGTTAGGATCAGGGGATAATCTTCCAAGACATCCCTGGCAGGATACTTGTCTTCATAATAAGGAAGAGGATGATATCCGAATTGTTCGAGTTTCGTTGACCAGATTTCGCACTTCCCTGTTGGTGTTTCAAACCCCGGTTTGCCATCAGCGCGTAACAACCCTTTCTCATACTTTTTCTCGGTGAGAGGCACCGAGATAATGCCCTTCTTTTTCAATTCGTCAAAGGTGATGCCGATTTTCTTCAACCTTAAATCGTACAGATCTTCCGGGGTTTTGATCGGTTCCGGAAAGGGAAGACTCCCCCCCATCCGATTGAGAAGGTCGAATAAGACCTCATATTCATCGCGGCACTCTCCTACGGGTTCGATAACCTTCTGCCGGGCAGCGATGAAATTTGGATAGCTCTGGGCGTCGACAATCTCGTCTCTTTCCAGCCAGCAGGCAGGGGGCAGGAGATAATCAGCGATGTCGGCCGTGGGTGTTCTGAAGAATTCAACCACAACCAGGAGTTCCAGTTTCTTTAAAGCGTCTATCACCCTGGTGCTGTCCTCGGAATGAACCACTGGATTGCTGCTCGTCCAGAGGGCCTTAATTAGGCCGCCTTTCTCCAGATCCTTGTACCAAAGCCCGGGATGAACCTTCGACCGGATGGATCGAGGTCCGGAAAAGAGAGGATATTCCGCCGCTCCTATCTGCTTCTCCTCAGCCTTTCGGTCGGGTCGCAGGATCTTTGAAGACATTTCAATATAGGAGTTGATAGGGTATTGCACTACCCCGTTCCCTTCTTTGACATCGAAATTGCCGGTGACCACGATCAACAAGCTCAGAAGGCGCGTTGTCTGGATGACGTTCGTATGCATCGTGGTCCCCATGTGGCTCATAAGGACGGCTGGTTTACTCGTAGCATACGCCCTCGCTGCCTCGATGATCTGCCCTGCCGGAACCCAGGTTATTTGTTCAACTCGCTCAGGTGAAAAATCCTCAACGACCTTCGTAAATCTTTGCCATACTGTCTCACAGGCAACCTCTTTGCCGTTCATTAACTTGACCTTGAAGGTCCCGGAGAGTTCTGGTGTCATCTCTGTTCTCTCATACTTCAAGTTTTTCGTACTGTAAACAACAGGGCTGTTTGATTTCATGTCCCAAGCCAGAAAGTTGTCAGGCTGTCCTCCTTCTCTGACTTCGCTCTCCCGAAGAAGTTTCATTTCGTCCGTTCGTACCAGAAACGGCGCGTTCGTCCACTCTCGGACAAAGGGTTCGTCATAGAGCCTTTCCTTTATGATGACATTCAGCCAACCCAGGGCCAGGGCATCGTCCGTGGCGGGTTTGATTTTCAACCATAAATCAGCCTCCCTTGCCACTTCATTTCTCCTTGGGTCTATGACAATCAATTTGGCTCCCCTCTTCTGCCCTTCCTGGATCCTCCACCACTTCGGCGGAAAGGAGACCGCCATGTTGTGCCCCCATAGAACAATCGCTTTGCTGTCATAGAAATAGGCGCCGGTCTGCTCACATTTCACGTTTATCCCGTAAGTCAGGACATCGGCCATGATGTGCGGGGTGAAACAATAGGGGCCGTCAATGGTTAGGTGTTGCGGAGTACGGATTGCCTGACAAAAAATATAAGTGGGTATGACCCCTCCTTTCGGATAAGTCCCGAATCCGAGGGTGATCGCTTCCGGACCATGAATTTCGCTAATCTCTTTGAACTTTGCTGCGATCTCATCCAACGCCTGATCCCAAGATATCTCAATCCACTTTCCTTCCCCACGCTCCCCTACACGCTTCATGGGGTGCTTTATTCGGTCTGGGTGATAGAGAAGTTCATCGTAAGTAACGCCCTTTATGCATAGCCTCCCTCTGTTCTGAGGATGATCCGGGTTCCCTACGATCTTAGTAACCCTCCCGTTTTCTCTATGAACCAAAACTCCACATCCTGACATGCATCCTTCGCAAACAGTCCTGATGATCTCCTTTCCCATCTCTCACCTCCAGCTCCAAGAACCCCATTCTTTACGCTAATGTTGCAAAAAGAATCATATAATCCAGCAGACAGGCCTGCCTGCTAGGACTTACGCAACATCAGGGTTTACAAAATCTCAGATCGATTTCTCCCAGCCCTGCCCAAGATCAACGATGGGCCGGACGTCCTCGATCTCAAAGGTCACTGCCGCGTGAAGTGCCTTGGCTGCTTCCTCCCCCACAGCCTTGGCGGTTTGCGCCCTTGCCTTTTCAAGTTTTTCCCCAGAGGTTGCATATTCCTTCATCTTCAAATAAACCCTGATCCCTTTCCATTCAGAGGATGTCTTTCCTGGCTCCATGATCATGAACACCGCGTTTGGGTTCTCCCGGAGGTTATCAAACGTTCGATTTTTACGGAGTGCCATCACCACCGTCTTCTCATCCACCATTCGAGGAGAACCAAAGCAGGCAACGTTTACCTTTCCACCCTTCCCCGAGGTACTCATGCACCCCAGCCTCGGCTGTTTGTTGAAGTACTCCATCAACCTTGCATTCATGTGAACCTCCTTTCTGTGCTAACGTTTCAAGACCTGTCTCCCACACCTTTTCTTACCTTTCACTCATTATTTCTGTCAATAGCTTAAACCAAACTACCCGCGCCTTGAAGGCGAGGAGCTTTTAGACAAAAGTCGACTTAACTCGACCTAAAATCCCCTCCCCCTGAAGAGATGAGGAAGGGTAAGGGTAGTTGAATCATATCACACTCTAACGAACATCTGCTAAATTTATTTCTTTGCCTTAGCCATTCTTACTTAAAAATGAAGTGAAACTCTTACCCCTTACGTCTTACCTACTGTAAAACAGGGGAATGACTTTATGAAATTTTTCAGTTAAAATTGGAAGTGTTTAAATCAACCCTGAGCGGTGCTTCCTGTCCCTGCTTTCAAAGGCGGGGCTTAGCGCCGTCGAACGGGTCAACAAAGTCGTAAATAGATCTAAAACCATATCAGACAGAAGGAGGTTAAGATGGATTTTTTTGAAACCATGGAAAGTCGTATCAGCCGGAGGGCATTTTTGCCAAAAAAAGTTGAAAAGGCGACATTGGAAAGAATTCTGAGGGCCGCCAACCGCTCTCCTTCCTACATGAACACACAACCCTGGGAGATTTTTTTGGTGACGGGGAAAAAGAAGGAAACCCTTGCGAAGAAACTCTATGAACAGGCTTCCTCCGGGACGCCCCTGGTACCGTATATCCCCTTCCCCAAAACCTGGCCGGAGGCTCATGACGAGCGGTCGAAAAGCCACCGGATGAGGCGTTTCAAAGCGCTGGGCATCGATCCGGATAAGGAACAGGATAAGGTGGTCGCCGGTTACCGGAATAACTTCAAGTTCTACGATGCTCCTTGTGCCATCTTTATCGCCATGGACAAGGCACTCACTTCGTGGTCTGTTTTCGACTGCGGCGCCTTTGTACATGGATTTCTGCTTGCGGCTCATGCGGAAGGGTTGGGCGCCTGCCCGCAGGCCATGCCCACGGCCTACCCCGATGCGATCCGCGCTGAATTGGGAATCTCTGACGACCTGGCGATCATTCTCTGCATATCCCTCGGATACCCCGATCTCGAAATGCCAGTTAACCAATACCGCTCCCTGCGGCGGGATATCAGCGAATACATCCGCTGGCACGGGTTTTAACCATTTCGTCAATGTGGGCCACGGAGTCCTGCCTGCCTCAGGCAGGCACTCTGTGCTCCGAATAATCCTCTTTGCGCTATGTTCTATTCGCGAGTGATGTATTCTTATTTTCAATAACTCAATGAATTTATGATTGGGCCCACTTTTTTATGGATGATGTATCAGGTTTCCATGTAGAATTGCCCAGAGACAAGCTCTGACGTCCGATGCCTTATCAAAGATCCTGTGCTACAAAATCGGTCAGATCTTTTTCTCTCAGAACCCTCCTTTTCCATGTTTCAAGAGAAGGAATGATAGGAGGCAGGAGTCGCAAAGAATAATAAGGTGGAAGCAGAGGAAGACCGATCAGATCTCCAAAGATGACCAACATAAAGAGGTTATCCAGATGTCCTTTTTCCTTCTTCATTTCCAGATCCATCTCATGGAGCGTCAGTCCATAGAGGATCTCCCTGGCCACTTTAGGAGAGCCTTTCAGTTTCGCCGCAAGAGACAAAAATAATTTCTTCATCAAATAGATCCCCTCCTTTTTCAAACCTGACCCACACGCCTTTCCCCTTACTAAAGCACGCCTACGCGGGACCCTACCCAGCACTCATCCTTTCATAAATGGTTGCTCTACTCTTTGTACCATGGTTAGTCATCGAATCTGGAAATCCTTGCCGATACTCCAAGCATTCCCGATGATTTCTCCGACTTCCCAATACCGGCTGTCCGGCATCGTCAGCAGAAAAGGCTTGATCTTTTCTATGTCGGGTTTGCCACCGGTCAAATAGCGTTCCTCGGTATAAACGCCGACAATCTCCCCGATAAAAAACTCACTGCCAGGGAGATCCACCGTGGTCACCACTTTGCACTCTGCGGTCAACGGGCACTTACGTACCATTGGAGCATATTTTAACTGTCCCTGAAAGGATTCGAAAATCTTCGACTTGTCTACCTTGGCACCAGACATAAGGCCCACATAGTCCACTGCCTTAATGAGATCAACACTAGGAATGCTGATGCCGAATTCCTTATGTTCGCGAATGCCTTTGTTTGTGTAGTGCCCTTTCCCTAAAGCCACCCCGATCATCGGAGGATTTGAGTTCACGTGGCAAACCCAGGCGGCTGTCAAGTAATTGATCCTCCCCTCAACCACCGTGCCGACAATAACCACCGGCATGGGGTAAACACGCGTACTGTTATCGATCTTCATCTTTTCCATCATGACTACCTCCTAAGTTCAGTTAGTTTTTTCAAGTTTCAAACGACGGACACCATTTCTTCAAGGTTTACCATCCTCTTTTGACTGCAGGTCCAATCGGGCAAGCCTATTGCGAACGAGGTCAACATGCTCTTTAAGCGTATAAACTTCTTTAAACAAGGCTAAGGGGACACGAATTTCATTGATGAAGGCTTCGATTCGATCCAGCGTGTTTTGATAATCCATCATCCTTCCAGGCGTGGAATCTTCCACTATTTCCATTTCGAGATTTTTAAGATCTTCATAACACCTGTAGAGTTTCCGACGGTTCCACCAGGAATAGAGGGAGGGGATGATTCGAAGCAGAGGAATCAGGATGACCGCTGCTGGCACCAGAATTAATATCATCCGGTCAATATAGGCGGCCATCCAGAAAGGAAGGTAATCAAGCAAGAAAGGGCGGCCGGATTTATAAAATCGTTCCGCAATATCACTCAAAGGAATATCCTGTGATTTGGGTGAAGGGAATTCGCCTGCCTTATGGACCCAGCCCGCGTCACCATGTATATCAACAGCAGCATCCAAGAGCAAATACATCATGGCCGGATGCAGGTTTTTTCGGACGATGAGATTCGTTGTCGTTGCCAAGAGATGGATGTCCATGGCCGGCTTGTTTTTAGAGAGATCCAGTATACCTTTAGGCAATATGACCTGAGATAAGGCTGGATATAACCTCGTATAGGCTTCCGCTTGTCTGAAATTCATCAACTTGACACCCTCGGCATGCAAGAGCTCCTGGACGAGTGCATTATCCACGGTGGAAGAAATCATGATGACATCCACCCTTCCTTCCAAAGTCGCCTTAACGGCAGCCGCACTGGGAAAGTCAAGTAATTGGGTGGGTGGGTCCGCAACGTTGCTCACCCTGAGCAATTCCATCGAAAATTTGCGCACCCCGCTGCCTTCCGGACCAATCGCAATTCTTTTTCCTTTAAGAAGGGAAAGGTCGTCAAGCGTATCCTGGCCTCGATAAAAAACCCATAGGGGTGAATAACATATCCCCCCTAAAGAAACGAGATTAGGGGCCTCTTTGGCTGAGATCGTTCCGCCCTGGACAAAACCGACATCGACTCGAAAGGACTTATCCTTCAGACGATTGAAATTTTCTACCGCACCCGAAGAGGGTAGTAACCTAAGATGGACCTTTTCGCGGGCCATGGCTTCCTGATACCGTTTGCCAAAGACCGAATAGGTTCCGCCTTCCATCCCAGTAGTCATCACTAAAGTCTCCGGCGGAGCAAACAACACAAAATGAAAGAGGATGATGCCGCAAATGATAGCAATCAGTACCACCAAAATAATGATCGATAGACGTCTACGAGATGAAATTTTAGTAGGTCCCCTATGGCTTTTTATCATGATCATCGCTCTCTCACCCCTCATGCCCAATCAGCAGGATCACGTTTGAACTTATGGTTCCTTATTTCTGTCAATCGGGTAAACCTGACTCGGAGTATTTAACACATGATAATTGTGCTTGAGGTAGTATCAAGACACAACGCAAACAACATCTAATAACAGCCTTTTCCCTCCAATTTTAGGATACACAATAGAAAAGACTTTTGCAAGCTTTGAAAGGGAGGATGTAATTACCTGTAAATAATTTTGTCCTTGCCAAACAGAAAATTATTGTGTTAACATCGGACGCGCAAAACATATAGAGGCGCCTCCGCAAAGAATGAATGGTCTTTGGAGCTATAATCCTCACTCAGCATGCCATTCTTTAAAAGGAGGTCTATTTTGGAAAGGGGGAAAAGATGGAAAAGGATTGGCACGAGTTAATTTCTCAGCCTCGGTATGATGTTCTTTTGGAAGAAGACGTCTGGGTAAACATGCGAGATGGGGTCCGGCTTTGCATCGATATATACCGACCACGAGCGGAAGGGAGGTTTCCTGCCCTCATCTCGTTCTCTTGGTATGGAAAGGACTCACAAAAGTTGCCCACTTCTCCTGAATACCGGATATCGGATATGCCCAGAGGAAACGGAGGCCATGAATGCGGGGAACAAGGCTATTTTGTTCCCAGAGGATACGTCCAGGTTATTCCTGATGTCAGAGGAGTCGGGCAGTCCGAAGGCGAGTACACCATCGACTGGGCCAAGGACGGGTATGACCTCATCGAGTGGATAACGAAACAGCCCTGGTCCAACGGAAACGTAGGCATGGCAGGGATGTCCGCTTTTGGCTGGGCCCAGTACTTCGTTGCCGCAGAACAGCCCCCCGGTCTTAAGGCAATCTTCCCCTTCGAAGCATTGACGGACCGGTATCGGCACCACCACTATCATGGGGGTATCTTCAACCATCACTTTCAGCTCAGAATGCCAAGTTTGATACCGCAGTGTCGCAGACCCCCACCCGCAAGTTTCAAAGAATTCCCGAAGGAGGAGTTAGAAAAGAAAATCAAAGAGCTTCAAAGCAATCTTGACATTCAGTGCACCCCATTTCTCTATTTGATAACGCAGGCACCAGAGCTGAACCCGGTAACGTTCGACATGCTCATGCACCCGTATGACGGTCCATTCTACCAACGGATCTCTGCTTATCCAAGGCTGAAAGACATCGTAATGCCCGCCTACCTTGGCGGTCGCTGGAACGGATGGGCCATCCATCTTCCTGGCACTTTTGACGCATATCAAAACGTAGGTACCCCAAGGGAGAACAGAAAGTTATTGCTTATCCCCGCAGCCCACTATTATGGCATGCACAGGCCGTTTCACGAGGTCCAGGATGTGTCTATAAGGTGGTATGATCACTGGCTGAAGGGTGTGGATACCGGAATCATGAACGAGCCGCCGATCCTGATATTTGTTCAGGGGATCAACCAGTGGCGTTATGAAACCGAATGGCCTTTGCCGGTCACAGTATGGACAAAGTTCTTCCTGCAGGGGGCTGGCGGGTTGTCAACAAGTCTTCCGGATAAGGGAGCCGAACCTCAGACATTCGTCAGTGATCCCTGGGCAGACGTCACCAAAGGTGCTGTCCCTATCCCAAAGGCCGTTTACGAGACAGAGCGGCTCAGCCAGAGCGTGGAAGTAACCGGTCCTCTCGCCCTTTACTGGTATGCTGCGATAGAAAGCCAGGGTGTCAAGGCGCGCACGTGGCGCTCGGACCACGTAGAGGCATTGGAACCTGCCACAAACAACACAGATTGGTATCTAAAGGTTTATGACGTCGACACGGATGGCTCCTTCCGGTGTGTCGCAGAGGGGTGGCTGAAGGCTTCTCACTATGAAGTGGATGAAAGTAAGTCGTTACCTTACGCGCCCTATCACCCACACACGAGGAGTCTGCCTATCGAGCCAGGAGAGGTGATCCTATACGCAAGCGACCTGAAAATGACCTCCAATGTGTTCCTGGCCGGGCACAGGATACGGCTTGAAATTTCAGCACAGGACCAGATGC
>Ga0315282_10005525_pt1 | contig 21495 bp, 14 predicted proteins | sample YL17G07_20_MG_FD_203693 | JGI IMG/M metagenome (GOLD analysis project Ga0315282, IMG submission 203693) | Sediment microbial communities from Yellowstone Lake, YNP, Wyoming, USA - YL17G07_20 | ecosystem: Environmental > Aquatic > Freshwater > Lake > Sediment | place: USA: Wyoming | collected... | reverse complement strand
GCAGCCCGCGCGCGTGGCATTCCATGGCCCACGCGATCGCCTCCGTCAGGGCGATGGCGTCGAGACCGTAGCGATTCGTCAGATCGATGCAGTGCAGCGCAAGCGCCAGATCGCTGTTGCCGATGCGGGCGGTGAAGCCGGCCAGCGGCTCGTACTCCGGCCCCTCGAGCGCGAGCCCCGGAAAGCGGGGATCGTCGACGCGCAGGAAACGGCTGCACGGGATCGTGCAGGCGAAGCACGCCTTGCCCTTCACCTTGTGAAGCCGTTCGATGGTCTCGCCGCTCACCGCGTCGGCACCGGCGAACGGGTGGCCGTCGAAATGGCGCGTCGGCAGGCCGCCGATCGTGTCCAGCGCCTTGATCAGGCGCGTCGTGCCGAGCCGCGCGCGAACCGCGTAATCCGGGTGCTTCGCGATCTTCTCGTCGAGCCGTTCAACGAGCATGCCGAACCGCTGCGGGTCGGCGACCTTCAGCGAACCGGTGCCGCGGATGGCGAACGCCTTCAGGTTCTTCGAGGCCATCACGGCGCCCATGCCCGTGCGGGCAGCCGCGCGATGGCGGTTGACGAAGACGCCGGCAAAGCGCACGCCGTTCTCGGCGCCCTGGCCGATCGCCGCCACCTGGACCGCGTCACCCACGGCCTCCTGGATCGCGGCGGTCGTCTCGCAAACGTCGGTGCCCCAGAGCGCCCGCGCGGGCCGCAGCTCCACGTGGCCGTCGGCGACCAGCAGGAAGACCGGCTCGCGCGAACGCCCCTCGATGACGACCTGGTCGTAGCCGGCGAACTTCATCTCCGGGCCGAAGAAGCCGCCGGCGTTGGAATCGCCGAGGATGCCGGTCTGCGGCGACATCGCGCTGATGTTGAACCGCGCGGCGCCAGGGAAGCTGGTGCCGACCAGGGGACCGGCGCCGAACACGAGAAGGTTCTCGGGCGACAGTCCGTCCGTGTGAGCGGGCAGGCGATCGTAGAGCGCCTTCACGTTGAGGCCGCGGCCGCCGAGGAACGCGCGCGCCAGCGATGCGTCGGTCGGCTGTCGATGGATCTCCCTGGTGGTGAGATCGACGCGCAGCACGGTGCCCGCAAGGCTAAACACGGTCGGCTCCAGTCTCGCCCCGCGGCCCTCGTCGTTCGGGCGTCCGCTCTGCCAGCGACAGCGCGCCCGTCACGCAGCGCCTGACGCAGGCGGGATCGCCCGCGCAGAGATCGCAGATGAGCGGCATGCCCGTCGTGTCGTCGAAGAACACGACAGCGAAGGGACAGGCCGCCGCGCAGGCGGGGCACACGATGCACGCGTCCGGACGGAACTGAACGGGACCGCTGCCGTCTGATTTCGACAGAGCCCCGACGGGACACTCGGCGACGCACGGCGCGTCCTGGCACTGGCGGCAGAGCAGGGGCCGATCGATGCCGTCCGCCTCGATCTTGACGACGCGAATCCGCGCGCCCGCGGTTCCGAACCGCCCGTGACGGCGCGCCACGCACGCGAGTTCGCACGCCCTGCAGCCGCTGCAGCGCGCCTCGTCTACCAGGATCTGCATGGCAGAATGAAAGCCGTGATGAAGGGCGTAACGATATCACAGGAGGGGCACGGCATGGGGTGCCCCTACTTGATCTGGAACATGACCCGCGCTCGCCCGAAGTAGATCTCGTCGCCCGCCTGCAACCTGGCGCCGCGCGGGCTGCCGCTGGGCAGCTCGATCATGCGTCCGCCGCGCACGATGCGCGTGCCGTAACTGCTGTGGTCGTCGAACAGGCGATATTCGGCCGGCGGGGTGAAACGGATGTGCGCCTGAGCGCGTGACACCGTCTGGCTGGTCTCGCTGTCGGCGTCGAGAAACACGATCTGGTTGCGCCGCACGACGCGACGGTGCCTGTCGGTCACTTCGGCCAGCCGCCCGATGTTCGTGCGCTCGCCGCTCAAGGTGTACGCCTTCTTGGTCGCGTCACCCTCGAGCACCACGATTTGCGCCGGACGAGCCGCATCCGCGGACGGCGCGGCCGGTTGAGTGGCCGCGCCTTCACGCACCGGAGGCTGGTGCGCGGCCGGGGATGGGGTGCGGGTGTACGCGACGCGGAACAGGATTCCGGCTTTCCAGTCCGGCCGCGCTTTCCTGAGGACGGTGACCGACACGTTCAGGCGTCCGGGGCGCTCGCAGCCCGCTTCCTGCAGCCGGTCTCGAATCGCCTCGAGGAAACCCGCATCGGGGTCGAGCACGGCCTCGAGCTCGGCGCGCGCCGGCAGAGCCGGTCCCGAGGCGCGCCGCGCGGTGGTGGCAGTCCGACTCCGGGAATCGCCGCCAAGCACCTCGATGGCGACCTCGTCGTACGGGAAGACGCGGCGCGACCGCCCCGCCGGCGTCACCTGCTCCTCGACGTCGTCGAGAATCGCGCGCCGGATCTCGAGCGCGGTCACCGGCGCATCCTTGCGCGCCGCGAGTTTCTCGATCGTCTTCTCGATCCGCACGACCTTGTCGAGGATGCTCATGACGGTCTCACAGGTGCTAGGTGCTAGGTGCTCGGTGCTCAGTGCGGTGCCTCGTGCCAAGTGGCGCTGGTTCTGGCGCTGCGCGCTTCTTTTCTTGACTGACTCGCGTCGTGGCGCAAGCACGAGCACAGCACCCTGCACCGCACCGAGCACTCAGCACCGCACCTGGCACCCAGCACCCGGCACCTGGCACTCGTACCTACTTGATCACTCCCACCTGCTTCGCGGCCTCGACGATGTCGCCCGCAATCGGGGCGGCGGCGGCGGCGCCGTAGCCGCCGTGCTCGACGACGACCGCGAAGGCGATGCGCTTGCCGGCCGGTGCGTCGTACGGCGCGAAGCCCACGAACCAGGCGTGCGACGCCGCATCCTTCACCTCGGCGGTGCCGGTTTTGCCCGCGATGGCCGGCTGGACGTCGCGCAGGCTGCGACCGGTGCCGCTCAACACGACGTCGCGCATGGTCCGGGACATCAGTTGCGCCAGCGCAGGCGCCAGGATCGGCCGCGGCGCATCCGTACGGCGATTGTGGTCGTCGATCACCCAGCGGCCGTACGGCATCGATCCACCGGCCGCGATCGTCGCCGCGACACGGGCCATCTTGAACGGCGACGCCAGCGCCTGCCCCTGGCCGTACGCGGTGAACGGCAGCAGGTCGCGGACCTGCTGCAACGACTCCGGCTGGCCCAGCGAGATCTCGAACAGGTGCGCCGTATCGAGGAGCGGCTGTGCGCCCAGTCGCAGGCCGAGCTGCGCGAAGTAGGCGTTGCAGGAGACCACCAGCGCGCGCCGCATGTCCAGGGTGCCATGGGGGTTCTTGTCCTGCACATCGTCCCGGACTGGACGCGCCCAGCCCTTGATGCGCGCGCCGACGCGGCCGTCCGACAGGCGCTCGCAGGTGAAGGTGGCGTGCTCGAGCGACGGGTCCTTGCGCAAGGCGGCGGTGGCGGTCACCAGCTTGAAGCTGGAACCGGGCGGATAGAGGCCGTAGCGGGCACGATCCAGCAGCGACTCGTCGTCGTTGTCCGCCGCCACGCGCTGGGTGTCCTCGCTGCCGCCCGCCGACGGGAGCGAGGCCGGCCACGGATAGCTGACGGATGCGAGGACATCCCCGGAGTCGGAGAGAACGAGGGCCGCGCCGAATTGCCCGCCTGCGCCTTCGAGGCGTTTCTTCAGCAGTTCCGCGACACGCATCTGCAGCCGAACGTCGATCGACATCCGGATGTCGCGGGACGTCTCCAGCAGGCGCCTCACCGCCGGGTGATCGGGCTGGTAGCGATGGCGGACCAGCGGCAGCAGCTCGCGGTAGTCGCGACGAATCACGCGCGCCATCGCGCCGGTGCGCGGGTCGGTGACGTTCACGACGCGCGCGTGGTCGTCGTAGCCGCGCAGCACGCGGTCCTCATCCCGTTCCTCGAACGACGTGTTGCTTGCGGCCCAGTTCACCTTGCTGTTCCAGTCGCCGAGCAGGTGGAAGGTGAGGCCGCCGAACGGGTAGCAGCGCGTGTCGGGGCGGGGACATTGCTCGTCGAGGTCGATGCCCAGCTTCTGCAGATCGTCGCGGTGCTGCTCGATGTCGTCCGGCCGGCTGGCGGCGAGCGGAATGCCGTTGCGGTCGTAGATCGTGCCCCGGACGATCCGGCCGGCGACGGCGATCAGCCGCGGGTTGTACTCGAAGCGCCGCATGCCGTCCGCCTGCACGGTGAGGCATGCGGCCGACACGTACTCGTCGGCGCGCAGCACCTGGACGAGACCGAGCCGGAGGATGACGATCGCGCCGAGCACCACCGTGATGCCCGCGAGCGCCATGGCCGGCCCCCGGAACTCGACCTTCCCGGCCGGCGTCGAGCGCTCGCTGATCGACACGAGGACGCCGAGCGCGGCGAAGTTCGCGAGCATCGACGACCGGCCGTAACTCAGGAACGGCGTGACAACGCCCGTGAGCGGCATCAGGCCCAGCAGGCCGCCGGCCATGAGAAGCAGTTCGAGCACGACGCTGACGGTGAGACCGAGCGCCAGGAAGAACGTGTAGTCGCCGGGTGCGCCGAGCGCGATCCGGAGCGCGCGCCAGGCAAACAGCGCGTAGAGGCCGAAGACGGCCAGCAGCCCCGCGAAGCCGAGTTCCTCGCCGAGCACCGCGAGCACCATGTCGGTGTGCGCCGCGGGGATGAAGCGCGGATCGCCCAGGCCGAGACCGCTGCCCGACCAGCCGCCGGTGGCAAGGGCCCAGATCGCGTGAGAGACCTGATCGCCGCCGCGCACCGGGTTGTCCCACAGCGATCGCCACATCGCGACACGCTGGACGACGGTGTGCGGGAAGTCCAGCACGTAGCCGGCGGCGAACCCGCCGGCCAGCAGCAGCAGCCCGATCACGACGAGAGTGAGCCGCCGGCGCGCGACGCCGTAGAGCGAGAGGAAGACGCACGACAGCACGAGCGCGGGCCCGAGATCCTTCTGCAGGAAGAAGAAGGCGAGGACCAGGCCGATGCCGGCCACGACCGGGAGGACGTACTCGAGGCGGGGGATCTCGAACGACGCGAGCAGCGGGTGAGGCGGCCGTTCCTCCTTGAGCTCGCGCAGCGCCTCCCAGCGATTCGCGAAGTAGCCGGCGAGGAACAGCAGCACGAGCAACCGGATGACCTCGACCGGCTGCACGCCGAGCAGGTTCACCTTCGCGTCGCTTGCGCCCGGCCCGCTGCCGAACAGGATGAGCAGCACCGACAGGGCGAACGCGGCGGCCAGCGGGACGTAACTGAGCTTGCGCAGCGTCGAGCGCTGGTAGTCGATCGCGGCGGCGGCGGCCATCAGCACGCAGCCGAGCGCCGTGCCCTGCGCGAAACGCACGAACAGCATGACGTCGCGCAGCGGGTCGCGCAGGCTCACCATCGCGATCATGCCGAGCGCGCACAGCAGCTGAACGATCGGGAGCAGCAGCGCGTCGCTCTTCCGCCCGCGCAGCGCGGCGAACAGGTGCGCCAGCCAGAAACCGGCGAGGAAGATCACCACGGCCACCGCAAACGCCCGGCGGTACTCGGCGGTCGATCGCACGACGAAGGCCGATTTCAGGTCGGCCACCTGGGCGATGGTCAGCAGGCGCACGGTACGTTCCGCGACCGGCGTTGCCTCGCGGCCGTTGGCGGGTGGTTTCAGCCGGTCCTTCAGGAACGCCAGGCGGCGGTCGCGGGCGATCTCCTCCGCAGTGACCGTCACGCGGCCCAGCGCCGAAGCGACGCTGTCCGGCACGCGGCGGGTCCCGCCGCTGTCGGCGGTGCCGACCGATGCGTAGAGGCGATCGGCGATGACACGACGCTGGCTGGCGTCGGGAATGAATTGCAGCGCGGGCAGCAGATCCGCGGCGCCCTGGACGCGGCCGAGATCGACAACGTGGCGGTCGGCGATCCGACGCGGGACGTCGGCGACACCGGCGGTCTTCGCGCTGAACACGAGCAGCAGCCCGGCCAGCGAGACGATCGACGTGCAGGCGAGCGCCAGCATCTCCACGCTTCGCCGAACCGTCTTGCGCGTCTCGACGGCCGTCTTCGCGCGATCGGCCGCGCTGCTGTAGGTAATACGCATGGTCCGAAGAACCAAACGGAGACGGCGCCTTAGGTCAGCGCGCGCCCACCTGACTTCTCAATTCTGAATTCTGAACTCTGAATTCCGTCACTTGCCGCCCAGGATCGACCGCAGCAGTCCCTTGAGCCCTGATTCGCCGGCGCTAATGGCCTCCTGCCTCGCCTTCACCGCGTCCAGTTGCTTCTGCACCAGCTTCACGTAGCTGCCCGCATCGCCGAACCCGATCGCCTTCCCGTAGAGATCGAGCGACTGCTGGTAATCGTCCGCCGCCTTCTTCAGGCACTCGCCTTCCTGAGGAAGGCCGCGCACCTGGTCGGCCTGCGCCTGCATCCGCGCGCCGCGGCGCCGATAGCCTTCGGCCAGCTGCACCAGCTCCCGGTTGCCCCGCCGGTAGCCGCGCCGCTCCGCCTCGTTCAGCGCGTCGTTGGCCTTGTCCAGATCGTCCAGGCCGTAGATGTACGTGCGGGCGAGGCCGAGATACGGATCCGGCCACCGCGAGTTGAGCCGCGCCGCGTCCTGGAACCGGGCGATCGCCGCGCGCAGGTTCTCGCCGGCCGGCTCCTTCCTGTGCAGGCGTGCCTCGCCGGCAATGCGCTGCAGGTGGCCCTCGCAGTACTGGAGGCTGGCCGCCGCGGCGCGATCGCCCGGGTCGAGGCGCAACGCGTCGGTGAGCCACTCGGCCGCCGTTCGCCACTGCGCTTCGCGGACCGTCGGCGCATCCTGCCGGTAGTCGGCAATCACATGGTCGGCCTGCGCGATGAGGCGCTCCTTCAGCGGGCCGCGCACACCGGACAGGCCAAGGCCGAGCACGCTGCGCCGTGACAGCGCCTGGTAGTCGTCCCAGATCCTGTTCACCGCGGGGCCCCGCTGGGTCGCCAGGGCGACGCGCAACTCGCGCGCCGCGCTCCACACGCTCGTCTCGTTCCAGACAATGAAAACGAGAAGGAGAAACACCACGGCGAGGGCAGCTGCACGGATGCGACGATGGGCGCGCCACAGACGGCGGATGGGACCGGTGGTCGCGGAGGCCTGCGCAACGGCGAGGGGCGCCACGTCCGGCGGTACGGTGATCGGGGCCGTCGTGCGCCGCGTGGCATCGGCGTCGACGGCCCCCGCCGTGCGCCGAGTTGAGTCGGCATCGACCGCGGCCACCGCCCGCTGCGTGGCATCGGCGTCTGTGTGCGGCGTGGAGTGGGTCGCCGCGACCGCCACGCCAACCGTCGTGCGCCGAGTCGCGTCGGAATCGGCGGCTTCCGTGGCGACGCGCTCCGCCGGGCCGGATTCATCGGGGACGGCCACGGCGGCCGCGCCGCTGTCCGTGGCGAGTGGCGGGTGACCAGTGGCGAGAGCCGATTCATCGCTCGCCCCTCGCCCCTCGCCCGTTGGCACTTCTTCCGGGCGCGTGCGCCGTGTCGCTTCCGTGTCGGCGCGATCGGCCAGCCAGCCGCGGTCCGCCTCGGTCGGCTCGCCGGCCCGGTAGGCTCGCAGATCGCCCGCCATCGCGGCCGCGTCCGGATAACGGCGCGCGGCCGCGGGCGCCAGCATCTTCAGCACGATGCGGACGAGGGCCGCGGGGCACGGGTCGGGCAGGGGCGGCGGCGCCTGGCGCGCTCGGATGATCTGTTCGAGCTTCTGCGCGTCCTGGTGGTCGAAGGGCGGAACGCCGGCCAGCATCTCGTAGAGCAGCACGCCGACCGACCAGCAATCCGCGTGGAAATCCACCTCGCCCGAATCGAGGCGCTCGGGCGAGAGGTAGGCGAGGCTGCCGAAGTCGTTGCGCGTCAGCTTTCGGGTGAGCGACAGCCCCTTCGCGATGCCGAAGTCGAGGATCTTGACCTGCCCGTCGCCGTTGAGCCGGACGTTCTTCGGCTTGATGTCGCCGTGGATGATGCCGCGGATCGACGCTTCGTCGACCGTGGTTTCGAATGCGTGCGCCTTTTCGAGGAACGCGCAGATTTCGGCTGCGATTGCCGCCGCGTGATCCGGCGCAATCGGCCCGCGCGCGATGCGCTCGGCCAGGTCTTCGCCATCGACGTATTCCATGTCGATGTAGAAATGGCCGTCGCAGGTGCCGTATTGGTGCACGCGCGGGACGTGCGAGTCGATGCGGCCGAACTGCTCCTGCAGGATCGCGCCACGCCGCTCGGCCTCGCAGATGTCGCGCGATTCCCGATCGGCGCGAATCTCGATGAGCTTGATCGCCACCTGGCGGTCATGTGCCGTGTCGCGGGCCAGATACACGTCGGCCATGCCGCCGCGACCGAGGCGTCGAATCAGCTCATATTTGCCGAACTGGCGGTCGAGCATTTCTGATCGGCCTTGGACCTTCGGCCTTAGACCTTGGGGTGTGTCGGCCAAGGGCCAGCCGCCCAAGGCCCAAGGTCCAAGGTCGCCCAAGGCCCAAGGCCTAAGGCCGAAGGTCTAAAGCCCACTTGCGTCACCGCCCCCGTCTTCCCGGCGTGGGCTTGACAGTCGGCGCCGGCGGCACCGGCCGCCCGATGATGTTGTCGCGCATGACCTCGTCCCGCTGTGCGGCGCTCAGGCCGCGAATCGCGTCGATGCCGTTGTTCGCGATGATGTTGCCAAACAGCGTCGGCTTCGCCGTGTCGTGGAGGTCGAGACCCGGCTTGAGCGCCTCCGGCTGCCGGCCGTTGTCCGCGATCACGTTGTTGAGCAGCTTCGGGTTCGCCCCCTGTCCGACGATCACTCCGATGCCGGGGTTGTCGTGGATGTAGCTGCTGCGCAAGGTTGGCCGCGACGCGCCGTCCACCTGCACGCCGGCGACGCGCGCCGCTGAAATCTCGACGTCATCCACCTCGCCGTCGCTGCGGCGCAACCGCACGCCGACGGCCAGGGGGTTCTGCGCGTCGCCGGTGATGCGGAACCCGGACAGCCGCGCGCGCCCTGCGTGGAACTCGACGGCGACGCCCGCGCGGCCATCGGCGCCAGGCGGCGCGATGATGACCGCCTCGCGCGGTTTCGCGCTGACGAGCGTGACCGAGCCGGTAAGAACGACCCGTTCCCGGTACTCGCCAGGCTCGACACGCACGGTGTCGCCGGCGCGCGCGCGATCGAGCGCGTCGCGAATCGCCGTGAAGTCGCCCTGGCCGTCCGGGTCGACCACCCACGTGCGGGGCCAGGAACCGACCGGCAACAGATCGCGCACGTAGGCGGGCACCGCGCGCGTCCACACCAGGGCGGCCAGCAGAAGCGCAATTCCCAGCAGAGCGCCGAATGCCGCCGCGACCCGACGCGACCCGGCAATCGACAGCCTGTGGTGCCTGATCCCTGATTCCTGGCCCGCCCCGGCGCGTATCGCCGCCGCGAAGCGATCGCCTTCGATGAACACCGCGCTGACGTTGTCCTTGCCGCCCGCGGCGTTTGCCGCCTTCAGCAGTTCATCGACGGCCAGCGCCGGGTTGCCCGCGCACTCGGCGGCGATCGCCGCGATGTGCGCCGAGGTGACCATGTCGGTCAGCCCGTCGGTGCACAGCAGCAGCGCGCTGTCCGCCTCGAACGGGACCTCGAACAGGTCGATGAACTCTTCGTCCTCGGGGTTGTGCGGCCCGGAGCCCACGTCGCGGAAGATCTCGTTCCTGCGCGGGTGGCGCATCGCCTCGATCTCGCTCAGCTCGCCCCGGTCCTCGCGGTCGCCGACGGGCGAGTGGTCGCGGGTCAGCTTCCGCATCGTGCCGCCCCGCAGCTTGTAGAGGCGCGTGTCGCCCACATGGCCGACCGTCGCACGGCCGTCGCGAACGACGGCGACCGTCAGGACACAGGCCATGCCGTTCCAGTCCGGGTCGCTCTGGCTGACGCGGTAGATTTCGTTGTTCGCCAGCGTGATGGCTTCCCGGATGCGCTCGGCAACCGTCCCGGTCTCGCGCTCGAGCCGCGCGCGCAACAGCTCCTGCGCAATCTCGGCCGCCTTGTCGCCGGCGGCCTGCCCGCCGACGCCATCGACGACGAAGAAGATTCCACGGTCGGCGCCGGCGTAACAGCGGTCCTCGTTGTTGTCGCGGCGCAGGCCGGGATGGCTGCCGGCGTGGGCGGCGAGCGGCGGGCGCGTCGTGGTGACGTCAGGCATCGCTCGTCACCGTCAGGTAGGCGAGGAGGCCGACGGCCGCAACGAGCAGGATCAGGAACAGATCGCGGAGCCAGTAGAGCGTCGTCATGCCGCGCCTCCGCCGTCGAACTGGAGGAACAACATGCCGGCCAGCCCGATGCGGGCGTGCGGCGGCAGCGGCACTTCGATTCCCTTGTCGCGCTTGTTGCCCTCGACGACCTCGACGCTCGACGCGACGGCCTGGCCGTCGATCGTGGTGCCCAGCGTGCTGAGGTCCTTCAGGTAGAACTGCCCCGAAGCCGGGTCGCGACGGATGCGGATGTGCTCGCGCGAGACGTCCGGCGAGCTCTGCACTTTCACGTCCACCCAGTAGCCGATTCCGCCGCGGCCAACGACGATCTCGTTCCTGGTCATGGAGAAACGATGCGGGCCCTGCTGATCCTCATACGTGAGGCTGGCAAAGACGGTTCCGTCCAACGCGGCTGCCGCGTTGGGGACCCCGCCAGCCGGGCCGGACGCCGCCGCCCCCGGCGTGTCGACCACCTGCTCGCGCCGGCTCGTCTTGCCGGCGCTCTGCATCGTCGTCACCCGGCGGGTGCGCGACCCGGCGAATTCCGCTGGCGTGGGCAGCACGAGCTCGGAGGCGACGGCGATATCGCCCGGCTGCATCTCGCCGTCCAGGTCGGGCTCGAAGCGGATGTCCCAGCCGTCTCGCGGCGGCTCGATGGGGGGCTGCACGGCGTCTTTCGAGAGCCACGTGCGCAGCTTATCGGCCGCCGATCGCTCGTTGGCGCGCCGGACTTCGTCGTCCAGCGCACGCCGCGCCTGCTCGACGACGAGCGGGAAGATCCCTTCCAGGCGCCTGTAATCGTCGGGGTGCAGGTAGACGTAGAAGCGCGTGGGCGCGATGGTCGAGAAGACGAGCGGCTCGAGGTTTTCGCGCATCGCGCGCGCGATCTCGAGGATGACGGCGCGGCCCGTCGCCACGTTCCCGGTTTCCTGCATGGAATATCCTCGTGGGGATCCAGCTTCCGCAGAACGGACGCCGGATTATGCGCTCTTTACGTTACACCGTCCCGGCTGGCGAGCGCCAATCCACGGATTCGCGCAGCACGTACCGATCCACAGATTCACACGAATTCACGCAGATTCAATTTCATCAACCGATTACACCGATTACACCGATTCTCAGTCTGCGAGACAGGCGAGGGCCGCAAAAGCGCCGGAGGTGCGCTTCGACGGCGGACCGCGCAGCGGTGTCCGCCTGCAGCGTGGGTGGGGCAACCGTTCACGAAAGCCACTCGCTCATCGGGCTCTCGTGAACGATTGCCCCACCCACGCCGCAAGCCGCCTTCGGCGGCTGTCGAAGCGGACCGACGCGTCCAATCTGCGTAAATCGGCGTAATCTGCGGATCCGTGCGTGATGCGCCCGAGCGGTCCTTCTTCTTGCTACACTGGTCCGCATGAAAGTTCCGATCGAAGAGCAGACCTGGTCGTGGGCGAAGACGGCAATCGGCTTTCGCCCGGAGTATCTCGACTTCGCGCGCGGCATCCGCGTCGGCAACCTCGAGCCGCACGAGCGCATCACCCGCATTCTCAAGACAGGGCTGGAGGCCCGTTACGCCCAGGAGTTCGTCACCGAGCGCTGGGGCCGCGGCGTCTTCTGGCAGTGGATTGGCTTTCTCAACCGCGCGAATCGCAACGCGAAACCGAAATCGAGCGACGTCAGCTTCGGCTGCTCCAAGTTCTTCCTGATGGTCGACACCGAGGAGCGGCGGTTCAAGTGCGGCATGCAGGTGGAGCGAGGCTACGTGCGGGCGCCGCGCGAGATGCGCGAGTGCCAGCTGCGCTCCGACTGGGACTGGCAGCGCCTGGCGGGTGCGCTGACGCCGCGGGGGCGGTTGATGCGAGCGCTGAAGCGCCTTGCGGACGACGAGTTCGAGATCCACGCGGGCAGCTGGTCCGAGCCGCACGTGTTCCGCAAGACGACGCTGCCCGGCGCGGCGCGCCTGCGCGCGCTGCTCGAGGAAGCGCCGCCGCGGGAATGGTGCGGATTCCAGGTGTACTTCGCGATGGACGAGCGCGACGTGCAGGCGATGACCGGCGGCGACCTCGTCGACACCATGATGGCGGTGTTCGACGAAGTGCGGCCGGCGATGAATGCGTGTATGCAGATCGCCATCTAGAAATCCAGCCCCCTACGGTTTGTTCGCCTTCCCGCCGATACGGACAAAGAAGAAGCAAGGGCGGAGCTTGCCTCCGCCCAGGCAGCTTGTCCCCGCCTGCCCTCTCGCCAGGGCCCGACGCCTCCTGAATCGAGGATCAGCGCGCAGCCGCACGGACATCGTGCAAGAATCCTCGGTCCGATCGTTCGTCTCGTATATGGAGCTGTTATGAGGCACGCTGCTGCTGCGGTTCTCCTTTTCGCGTCGCTCGCTACCGCGTCGTTCGCGCAGGCGCCGGCTCCGGCGGCGGGCTGGGTGGTGTTGCCGGTTGCCGACTATCGTGCGCTGCGCGACAAGGCCTATCCGCCGCCGCCGCCGCCTGAACCGCCGCCCGTAGCGGCCACGATCACGCGCGTCGAGTACGACCTCGACGTGGAGGGCGACGCGGCAACGGGCCAGGCGCGGCTGACCGTCGACGTCTTCAAGGCCGGCTGGGTCAGCGTGCCGATTCCGGCCGGATTGCGCGTGCGCGACGCGAAGATCGACGGCCGGCCCGTGGCGCTGGTCGACAATCAGGAGGGCAGGAGCGCGTCCGGCCGCTCCGTGCTCCTGTCGCGCGCCGGCCGGTCGGTCGTCACGCTCGATCTGGCTGTCCCCATCACCGCCAGGTCAGGGGTCGAATCGATCGCTCTTCCTCCATCGCCGTCACCCGTGCAGCGCGTGTCGCTCTCGCTGAAGTCGCCCGACCTCACGCTGAGCGTCAACGGCGGCTTCATCGCCGAACGCACGGCGGCCGGGCAGTCGGCGCGGTTCCTCGTGTGCGGCCGCTCCGACACGGCGCTTGGTTTGAGCTGGAGCCGCCGGCGCGACAACCCGGCCGCGACACAGCCGCTGCGCATCCGCGGGGCGGTGACCGAAATCGTCGGCCTCGCCGAGGACAGCGCGCAGGTTTCGGCCCAGGTGGGCGTGGAGGTGGTCCAGGGTGCGGCCGATCGCGTGACGCTGAAGCTGCCCCCGGCGTTCGTCGTCAGCCAGGTGTCTGGCGCGCTCGTCGCGGACTGGGACGCGCGGGGCAGCGATCTCGTCGTGTCGTTCCTGGAGCCCGTCGATCGCGCGGCGAGTATCGCCGTGAACGGCGAGTCGCGGTCGCCGCGCGAGGGAAAGATTGGCGTGCCGATCATCCGACTCGCGGGTGCCGAGCGCGAGACGGGCGGGATGGCGGTCGAAGTGCTGGGCGCGGGCGAGATCAAGGAATGGTCGCAGCGCGGCCTCGACGCCGCCGATCCCTCCGATCTCGGGCCGCTGGTCTCCGCGCGGCAGTCCCCGGCGCTGGTGGCATTCCGCTCGCGCCCGCAGGCCTGGGACGCAGTTCGTTCGCTCGAGGTGGACGTGGCGCGCTACACGCCGCAGGCGGTGCTGCTGGCCAATATCGAGGAAGCGCGCTACACGGCGCTGTTCAGCGAGGACGGCAAGACGCTGGTCGAGGCGGTCTACGCCGTGCGCAACAGCCAGCGCAGCTTCGTGGCCGTCACGCTGCCGCCGGGCGCGACGTTGTGGACCGCGTCGATCGACGGGCGGCCGGTCCGGCCGGGCCGGACAAGTGAGGGCGCGTTGCTGCTGCCCATTCTGAAGGACCGCGGCCGCGCGAACACCGCGTCCGCCGTCCGCGTGTTCTTCATCGACCGCGGCGCGACGTGGGCGTCGGACGGCGACATGACGTTGCGACTGCCCGCGGTCGATCTCCCCGTGTCGCGCACGGGGCTGCAGGCCTATACTCTCCACGCTACCGCCTGACGCTCGAGCCGGGACCGTTCCGGCTGGAGCCGTACGCGCCGCCGCAGAACGACGTGCTCCGCGGCGCGGGCGGGGGAGGTTTTGGAGGCGGGGCCGGAACCGGAGCAGCCCGCGGTGTGGCTGGCGGCGTGGCGGGCGGTGTCGTTGGTGGAATGGTTGGCCTGGCGCCGGCAGCGCGAGAGAAAGCGGCAGAACAGGAGACGCAGGATCTCGTCAGCCAGTACCAGCGGGCGAACCGCTCGGGCGCCATCGCGGGGCTGCTGCCAATCGATCTGCGCTTTCCTGCCTACGGGCCGTCAATCTTCGCGGCCACCGAGCTGACGCCGGAGGGCAAGGCGCCCGAAGCGCGGTTCACCTTCAAGCGCGAGGTGAAGTGACATGCGCCCCATCATCCTTCGTTCGATGCTCGCCGCCTGCGCGTCGCTGCTGCTGGCTCCGGTGTCGTTCGCCCAGACACCTCCGGTTGCGCCTCCCGGCGGCGTCACCCTGCCGCTCGTCGAATACGACAGGCTCGTGGACCGCGCGGCGCATCCGCCGGCGCCGGCGGAACGGCCGCCCGTCGCGGCCGTCGTCACCCGGGCGGATCTGCAGGTGCGCGTGTCGGCAGACAATGTGCGTGGCACGGCGACCGTGCAGGGTGAGGTGCTGCGCGAGGGACGCGTGAAGGTGCCGCTGCTCGAGGGCGCGCCGATGATCGGGTTCGTCGACATCCAGCAGGCGGGCGCCCCGGTGCCGGTCGTGACGGAATCGGGTACCACGAGCGCGATTCTGTCCGGTCCGGGTCCCTTTGCGCTCGCAGTCTCCTTCGGCAGCGACGTCACGACCGAGCCGGGCCGGGCGAGCGCGGCGCTGCCCGCGATGCGGGCGGGCACCGTGCACGCAACGATCGAGGCGCCAGGCGACAACGTCGATGTGCGCGTGGAGCCCGGCCTCGTCGGATCGCGGTCATCGTCGGGCGGAAAGACGATCGTGGATGTCACGCTCGACCCTCGAACGCCGGCCGTGGTCTCCTGGTCGTCCCGGGAACAGGCGGTGCGGACGCCGCGCGAGTCGCGACTGGTCACCGACGTGAAGACCCTGGTGACGGTGGCGGAAACCGACCTGCGTGTGGCCAGCCTCTTCGACGTCAACGTGCTGCAGGGCCAGCCGGAGCAGATCGATCTCCAGGTGCCCGAAGGGTTCGACGTGGTGAGCGTGTCGGGCGGCTCCGTGGAGACGGCCGGTCAGCAGGGCACCCGGCTGTCGCTCGCGGTTCGGGAGGCGGCGCGCCGGCGGCACCAGTTCCTGGTGACGCTCGAGCGCACCATCGCCGGCGGCATCCAGCATGCGGATCTGGCGTTGCCAGGCGTGCAGGGCGCGCAGCGCGAGACCGGCGAGGTTGCGTGGGAAGCCGCCGGCACGGTCGATCTGACGGCCGCCGAGTCGGGTCCGCTGCGCCGGCTCGACGTGAGCGAGGTGAACGCCTCGCTCTCCGCGCTTGCGCGTTCGCCGCTCCTGGCGGCGTTCCGGTACCAGCGGCGCGGCGACGAGCGCGTGCCGGTCGCGTTCGACGTGAGGCGGTTCGCGGATGCACCCGTGCTTGGCGCGGCGGCGGAAGACGCAACGGTGACGACGCTCGTTTCCTCCGAGGGACGCGCGCTGACGGAGTTCATGCTGCGCGTGAAGAATCGAGGTCAGCTGTTTCTCAAAGTCGGTCTTCCAAAAGGTGCGACGCTGTTGAGCGCCGAGGTAGACGGCCAACCGGTCAAGCCGGTCGACGCGCCGGACGGCGCGCGCGTGCCGCTCACCCGCCCCGCCTTCCGGCCCGTGGGCCCCTACACTGTGTCGTTCGTCTACGTGGAGTCGGGCAGCTCGTTCGGGAAGAAGGGCGACGCGGAAATGAAGTTGCCGCGCATGGATCTGCCCCTCGAAGTGCTCCATTACAAGATGCGGTAGGAGCCCGGCGGCGTGATGGCGAACGGGCTCCTACCAGGCGCGCTTCGCGCGCGATTGGATTCGCTCGAGGTGGGGCAGGTCGGGCACGGCACGTGGGATGCGTAGGGCGGGCCTTCAGGCCCGCCGTATGCGCGGCGCTTCAGCGCCGTGCTACCTGACCGCGCTCAGCGGCATCAGCCGTTCCGCGCGCAGCAACGTGATGTCCGCCGTCTTGAACGGCTCGATGAACCCGTGATTGACGCCGGTCAGCGTCACCGACTGTCCCGGCTGCAGGATCTCGGCGACGATGTCGTAGTGCTGGCCGACCATGCGGTCCGCGGCGTCTCGGTAGGTCGCGTCGTAATAGATGTCGCGGTACGCGTTCGCGCGGCTCTCGTTCCGCACGGTCATCGTCCACAGCAGCATTCCCCAGGGACCCCTCGACCAGGTGGCGCTCACCAGCCGCACTTCCGACAGGGCGGCGTCGGTGGCGATCACGTCCGGTGGCGGCGCGCCTTCGATCGCGTAGAGTCGTCGATGCGCGAGCAGATCCGGGTTCTTCCGAAGCACTGCCGCCGCGACGACCTCGCGATTCTTGTACAGCGACCGTTCCGGCGCCCGGCCGGCGATCATCCCCGCGTGATACACGATGCTCGAACCGAGGACGATCGCGGCGACTGTCCGCCACCGGCGGGAATCGATGAAGGTCCAGCAGTAGAACGCGTAGATGAAGCCGACCGGCGCGAGCGAATAGAAGGCGTGCGCCTGCGGTGGTTCGATGACGAACCAGTAGCTGAAGTAGGTGATCAGGACGGCCGAGACGACGAGCCACTTGAGCGCGGACCACTCGGCATGCGGCGAGCGGGTGCGGAACCACGACAACGCCATCCACAGCGGTTGCGCGAGGCCCGCCACGAACACGATCGCCGCAAAGGGGATCAGCCACGCATGGGCGAGGAGGAACTGCAGGCGGCGCGCGGTGTCGAGGCCGAGGAAGCGGCTGATCTCGAGGCTCGCGAACGAGAACAGGCGCGCGAGCGTGCTGAACAGCGTCAGGGGGGTCTCGACGTGGAACGTCAGGTTGCGTTCGATCCCGCCGCCACCCGCCAGCAGGCCGTACTTCAGGAAGGTGGGCAGCAGCACGCTGCCCGTCAACGCCGAGCCGGCGAGAAACGCGACCAACGCCACCGCAAGGCGCCTGGGTCCCTCGCGCATCGCCGACCACCAGGCGTACACGACGAACGGACCAAGCAGCGGCCACGACATGTGGATCTGCATGATCCAGAAGACGGCGGCGCCCATCATGACATGCGCGGCGGCGGCGGGAATCAGCCCCCGGCGCAGGCGCGGCGCCGTCTCGAAGAATCCGACGAAGAACGCGATCGCGGCGCACAGCACGTAGTCCGGGTTCATGACGTGCGTGCCGTAGCAGAGCGTCCAGGGAATGAAGAGGAGCCAGCCCCAGACGAGCCAGCGGGGAAGTTCGGGCAGCCGCCGGCACATGTACCACGCAAGGAGCGCGAGCGAGGCGAGCGACAGCAGGTTCAGCAGCACGAACGGCGCTTCCGGGGCCGGCACCAGATCCATCGGCAGGCCGACCAGCAGTCCCTGCAGAGCGCCCGGGATCTGGCTGTGGGTCCAGACGACGTCGGCGCCGAAGTACGGCCACGCGCCGGTCGCGTGATGGCGCAATCCGATCAGGAAAATCTGGGTTTCGTCCTCGAAGAAGAACTCCGAGCAGAGGCCGAAGCCGAGGCGATAGGCGAAGGCCGCGAGCAGGACGACGGTCCAGGTGACGATCGTGCGGAAGCCGGCGGTGCCGCGCTGCGCGGCGCCGCCGGTGGCGGAAAAAGTCATCAGCGACCGGGAGATCATACCCCATAGGGTGGGGCTGGTAGGGCAGGTGGGGCTGGTAGGGCGGGTGCGGCAGGGAGGGCGGCCGGGGCAGGCAGGGCAGGTGGGGATGTGGGATCCGGCTTTCCTTCGACTCGCTGCGCTCGCTCCCTTCGACTTCGCTCGGGGAGCCCCGAGCCTCGTCGAGGGGCTCAGGACAGGCAGCCGGACTGTTCAGCCGTCAGCGAACCCGTTGCACCGAGCCGGCGTCTTTCGTCGCCGCGCACGTCAGGCACTCCATGCCGCGTGTGGTCACCACGTAAGTGTCCTCGATGCGGATGCCGATGCTTTCGCTGGCGATGTAGACACCCGGTTCGATCGTGAAGACCTGGTTTACCTGGATCGGCGAGTTGGTGCTCCAGCCGGTGTCTCCGCCGTGTACTTCCCGGCCGACAAAGTGGCTGACCGAGTGCGTCAGGAACCTGTCGAGGGTAGCGTCCACGCCGCTGGCATCCCTTGCGCGAAGCGGGCTCGCCCGATAGAAGTCGCGCACCACCTGCGTCAGCCCGCTCAAAGTGACGACCCCCACGCGAACATTCGCCGCCGCCTGCTGCTGCCCTTGCAGGACCAGTTGGTAGAGCTCCAGTTGCCGCGCGCTGAACCGCCCCGACGCGGGGTACGTGCGGGACATGTCGGAGCAGTGCGCACTCGACGTGGCGCCGATGTCGATGAGCAGCATCTCGCCGTCGCCGATCTGCCGGCTGTCTCCCTCGTAGTGCAGTTCGAGCGCGTTCGGGCCGGAGGCGACGATGTGGGGGAACGCGGGGGCGCCGCTTCCTTCGTGGCTGAAGACGCCGTCGATCACGCTCTTGACGTCGCGCTCGAACTGGCCGGCACGCAGCGTGCGCAGCACTTCGTTGCCGGCCGCCGCGGTGATCCGGCCGGCCTCGCGGAACGAGGCGAGGCTGTAGCGCGGATCGAAGGAAGTCGTGTCGTCGGACGGCGCCGTTGGCGTCCGACCGCCGCAGGCGACGAGGACGATGACAAGGGCGAACGCCGGCAGGCGCAGCAGGTTCCGGGAAGCCATGGCTCGCGCCCTCGCCGCGCTGGCGCCTGATGGTAACACGAGCTCATGTTTGCCGCGCCGGGCAGCAGCGTGACGGGGGCGGCGTGCCAGGGCGATTCAGCATAGGGTAGCGTGCAGAACGTCGGGCAGAGCCCCGCCCTACGTCGTTCGAGAAGGCATGCGGCGCGCGCGCACGAGGCGCTTCAGCAGGTTCTCGCTGTAGAGCGGCGACTTGGGGTCGAAGCTGTTCCGCGTGACGCGGCCGGCGCAGTGGATGAATTCCTTGTTGCCGAGGTAGATGCCGACGTGCGAGATGTGCTGCGTCCGATCGCCGGTCGGGCGCGGGCCGAAGAAGACGACGTCGCCCTTCTTCAGATCGGCGAAGTCGCGATCGATCGACACCTCCTGCCCCTGCTCGCCCTGCTGATCGGCGTCGCGCGGCAGGTCAATCCCGTTCAGGAAGAACACCGTTTTCACGAAGCCGGAACAGTCGAAGCCATGCGCGGACGTGCCGCCCCACAGGTACGACACGCCGAAGAACATCTTCGCCGTCTTCTCGATGTCGTCCGGCGTCGCGCGGCGCGAGGCCTTCCACGCACCGAGATCCTGGACGAACAACTGTTCGATGGTCCCTTTGCGGCCGTCTGGCAGTTCGACGTCCACCCATCCTGACCGCACGCCGTTCGACTTCAGAACGTCCCCGATGGTGACGTCGCTGACCGGCAGCGCGACGTGGCTGGCCGCCTCCTGGACGAGCGCGAAGTAGGTGGTCGCGATCACCTTCGGCGCCGTGTTCCAGGCGTTCAGTTCGTCGGCGGTCATCAGCGCCACGTGGTCGGGTTCCATCCACCCGAGGTACTTCTCGGCGCCCGCCTTCACGTAATACCAGCCGCTCTGCTTCTTGAGCACCGTGACGGGCGCGCCCATCAGCACTTCGTCGACGAGTTCCGCTGCGTGCCGTGGCTGCGCGCGCATGTGCCCCACGCTGACGGTCACGACGCCCAGTCCGCGCGGTCCGACGCTCGCATCCGGCAACACGACGATGCGATCGACGACGTTCGCGTGGCCGGCATCGCGCGCCGCCTTGAGCGCCGCGTCCTTTGCTGCCGCATCCTCCACCTCGCCCTTGAGGACGAGCGCGTCGCCTTCGCGGGCGGTGGTGACATCGAACACGGCCAGCCGCGTGTCGGGCGCAAAGCGCTCCTTGACCGCCTTCAGGAAGTCGTCCGCGGGCTTGACGGCCCGCTGCTGGAACGCTGACGCAGGCACCAGCGAGAGGAGAAGAATCAGGAGGATGAAGGGAGATCGGCGGCGGAGCATGAATGGCCTCCGGGCGGGATTATACGCCCGCCTCCGCTGGCCTGCTGAGCCGGGCGGCCAGCTATGGCGGGGCTTCGCCGGCGTGCACTTCAGAGCTTCGGCTTGCCCGCCGAAGCCCCCGGGCGAAGGCGGGACCTTCGGACTTTCGGACGCCCGGTACTGCTGCGTTATACTGCGGCCATACCGGAGGACAAAACGATGCGAGCGAGCAGACGCTGGAACGTGCTCCTGGGCGGCGCACTGGCGGTCGCCATGGCCGCGGTCCCCTTCGCGCAGCAACGCCGCGGCCCGGGCGGGCAGGGGCCTCAGGGCTTTCAATTCCGATTCCTGGGTCCCGCCGTCGGCAACCGCGTGGCCTCGATTGCCGGCGTTCCCGGCGACACGTTGACCTATTACGCGGGCGCCGCGTCCGGCGGCGTCTGGAAGACCACCGACGGTGGCCTGCGCTGGACGCCCGTCGCCGACCTCATCGGCGTGGCAGCGATCGGCGCGCTCGCCGTCGCGCCTTCCGATCCGAAGATCGTCTACGCCGGAACCGGCGAAGCCTGGGCCATCCGCGACAGCGACGTGGCGGGCGACGGGGTCTACAAGTCGACCGACGCCGGCGCCACGTGGACGCACACGCCCGGGCTCGAGGCGACCGGCCGCATCGGCCGGATCCTCATTCATCCGACCAACCCGAACATCGCCTTTGCGTGTGCCGTCGGCCGGATGACCGGCCCGCAGAAAGAGCGCGGTGTCTTTCGCACCACTGACGGCGGCCAGCACTGGGAGCAGGTGCTGTTTGTCGACGAGAACACCGGGTGCTCGGGCCTCACGATGGATGCGCGCAATCCGAACGTGTTGTTCGCGGGCACGTGGCAGGTCGAGATGCACACGTGGGCGATGTTCAGCGGCGGGCCGGGCAGCGGTATCTACGTGTCGCGCGACGGCGGCACCAGCTGGACGAGGGTGGAAAGCCCCGGCCTCCCCAAGCCGCCCGTCGGCAAGGTGGACGTCGCGATTGCCCCGAGCGACTCGAACCGCGTGTACGCCCTCATCCAGACGAAAGACCAGGGCTCGCTGTGGCGATCCGACGACGGCGGCCGGTCGTGGCGGAACGTCAACTGGCAGCGCGGGCTCATCGGGCGCGCCGGCTATTACATCCACCTGGCCGTATCACCGGCAAGCCCAGACGAGGTGATGGTGGCGAACAGTTCCTTCTGGGTGTCCACCGACGGCGGCCAGAACTTCACCACGCGGCCGTGGGGCGGCGACACGCACGACATCTGGTGGGATCCG
>Ga0315282_10005524_pt1 | contig 21499 bp, 13 predicted proteins | sample YL17G07_20_MG_FD_203693 | JGI IMG/M metagenome (GOLD analysis project Ga0315282, IMG submission 203693) | Sediment microbial communities from Yellowstone Lake, YNP, Wyoming, USA - YL17G07_20 | ecosystem: Environmental > Aquatic > Freshwater > Lake > Sediment | place: USA: Wyoming | collected... | reverse complement strand
ACATCGCTGCTTGGGAGAACGATCGGAACAATCGGCAACCCAAAATCCATTGGCACTTTACCACCCGCGATGCTCGTACTAAGCTGAATCATCTTTATCCGAAGCTATGACTGTTACACAGTACTAGAGCAGTGGCAAAACCTGATAGACACCTTTTGGCATGGCGCAGGAAGGGTCAGCTTAGCTGGCGGCGGCCATGATCTCAGGCACGAGTTCCTCGCGGCCGATGGCCATGATGTGCACGCCGTCGCACATCCCTTCCTCGCGGATGCGGCGGATCATGCGTCCGGCGATCTCGATGCCTTTTTCAATGGCCCGGCCCTTGGGTGCGCCGGCCATCTCGTCGATCAGCTCCTGGGGCACGCGGACCCCGGCCACGTTCTTGTTCATGAAGCGGGCCATGGGCGCAGAGGTCAGCAGGATCACGCCGGCCAGGATCCTGACCGGGAAGCCGCGGGCGTAAGCCATGAATTTCTTGAAATTGTCCAGGTCGTACACGGCCTGGGTCTGGATGAACTCGGCCCCGGCCTCGATCTTCTTTTCGAATTTGATGAGTTGGGGTTCGAGCGGGTTGGCCTCGGGCGTGACAATGGCCCCGGCGCAGAAAGAAACGGCGCCGTCCAGGTCGTTGCCGCCCAGGTCCTTGCCTTTTTCCATCTTGCGGATGGCGGCCAGGAGCTGGCTCGAGTCCAGGTCGAACACTCCCTTGGCCTCTTTGTGATCGCCCAATAGGACCGAGTCGCCGGTCAGGCAGAGGACGTTGTTCACCCCCCGGCTGTGGGCGAAGAGGAGGTCGGCCTGGAGGGCCAGCCGGTTCCGGTCCCGGCAGGTCATCTGCAGGATCGGCTCTCCGCCCATCTCCTTGATCATCAAGGCTCCGCCCAGGGAGGGGTAGCGCATGATCGAGCTTTGGTGGTCGGTCACGTTCAGGCCGTCAACCTTGTCCCTGAGCAGTTCGATGTGGTGCACCATCTTTTCCAGGTTGGTGCCCTTGACCGGCGCCACTTCCGCGGTCACCACGAATTTCCCGCTGGTCAGGGCCTTTTTGAAGGAGGAAGCCATGATGGTATGGTCCTTTCTGGGTGAGGGTGCCTGGGCGCGTCCGCGCGCTCTTCTACTCGGGCGGGAGCAGGTGCTTGCCCGGCTTGGGTCCGCCCTGGTGGTTTCTCGGCGGCATCAAGCGTCTCATCAGCTCGAGCCGTCCCAGGGAACTCAGGCGGTTGTAGATGAGCGTCCAGGCGCAGTCCTTGTTCTCGTCGATCTCGCACCGCCCGTTCTTCGTACCTCCGCACGGGCCGTTGACCATGCCCTTGTGGCAGGAGGTGACCGGGCAGATGCCGCCGGTCTCGCCCAGCACGCAGGCGCCGCACTGGTTGCAGACCTCATTGAATTCGCCCAGGGCGGTTTCCAGGCCGATGAACACGGTGTCCACGGCCGGTACGACCATTTTCTTGAGGAGCCGGCCGAGGTTCTGCACGCCATAAGCGCAGCTCATGACCAGCAGGGCGTCGGCCTGGTTCATTTGCGGGCCCCAGGCTTCGAGGGTGTCGCCGCTCAGGTTGTCGCAGGCCACGGCCACCACGGTCCGGCCGGTGACGAGCTTGCCCTTTGCCTTAAGCTCCGCCTCCATGGCCTCGACCTGGGCCTGCCCGCCGGTCTGGGTCAGGGTGGTGCAGGTGCCGCAGCCCACGATGAAGATGCGGCTGAACCCGCCGAGCAGCCGTTCGATCTCTTCCAGCGGCTTTTTCCGGGTGATGGACCTGATCATCTACGTCCTCCTCTCGCTTTCAAGGTCGCACCGCAGACAGCGGGTGGCCTCGCGCCGGGCCTGGTCCTCGTGAAAGCCCCGCTCGACCTCCCGGAAGTCGTGGCTGCGGGCCTCGGGTGGCTCGATCTCGATGGGAATCCGGGGTTGGGCCTCGGTCAGTTCCTCTTCCAGGGCCAGCCCGGCCGCGCCGCCCAGACCCGTCTTCTCATCGGCGATATCCACCCGGCTGCGGTCCCCCCGGAGATATTTGTCCACAGCCAGGGCCGCCCGCCGGCCCGCGGAGATGGCCCGGATGACAAAGGTCGGACCCGTGGTGAAGTCCCCGCCGGCAAAGACGCTCGGCACGTTCGTGGCCAGCGTATTCTCGTTGACGGTCAAGGTCCCCCACAAGGCCCGTTCGAGCTGGCTGTCCCGGCTGAGGAAGGACATGTCCGGGGCCTGTCCGATGGAGATGACGACCTGGTCCGTATCCACGATCTGGGTCTGGCCCTGGTCAAAGGCCGGGTGGAACCGCCCCTCCTGGTCGAAGACGGACAGGCAGCGGACAAACTCGACCCCGGTCACCCGGCCGTCCTGCTGGAGGATGCGGCTCGGACCCCAGGAGGGGTTGATGACCACCCCTTCCTCCAAGGCCTCCTCAACGTCCTTGGCCCAGGCCGGCATCTCGAGCCGAGATTCCAGGCAGAAGACCTGCACGTCCTCGGACCCCACCCGCAGGGCCGTACGGGCCACGTCGATGGCCACGTTCCCGCCGCCGATGACCACGGTCCGGCCCTTGAGCGCCACGTTATGCCTGAGCCGGACGTCGTTCAGGAAACGTAGGCCGTAGTAAAGCCCGGCCAGGTTCTCCTCTTCGCCGGGAACGCCGATGTGCCGGCTGGCCTGGGCCCCGGCGGCGATGAAGACCGCGGCATAGCCCTCGGCCAGGAGGTCGTTGACCGTGTGGCGGGAGTCGATGGGCGCGTTGTAGCGGATCGTCACGCCGCAGCGCTCGATGTGCCGAACCTCCTGCTCGATCACCCCCCGCGGCAGGCGAAACTCGGGCACGGCCAGGCCGAGCATGCCGCCGGCCACGGCCTGGGCCTCGAAAACAGTCACGGCGTAGCCCATTTTGGCCAGAAAATAGGCGGCGGTCAGGCCCGACGGGCCGGCCCCGACCACGGCCACCTTTTCGGCATGAATCACCGGGAAGGGCTCAACCGGCCGGTCGGCCAGGGCGAAGTACCAGTCCGCGGCGAACCGCTTGAGCGAGCGGATGGCCACGGGCTCGTCCAGTTCCCCGCGCCGGCACTTGAATTCGCAGGGGTGGATGCAAATCCGGCCGCAGACCGCCGGGAAGGGATTCCGCTCCCGGATGATCTCCACCGCCCGCTGGTAGTCCCCTTGGGCGATGGCCGCCACGTAGTTGGGCACGTCGATCCCGGCCGGGCAGGCGTGCTGGCAGGCCGAGATGACCATCGAGTCGCAGACCGCGCCGGCGCACCGGTGTTCGAGGATGTGCTCCTCGTATTCCTTCAGGAAGAATCTCAGGGTGGACAGCACCGGGTTGGGCACGGTCTGGCCCAGGCCGCACAGGGAGGTCTCCTTGAGGGTCCGGCCCAGGTCTTCGAGCACGGCCACGTCCGCCATGCGGCCCTGGCCCCGGGTGATACGGGTGAGCACCTCGAGAAACTGGTTCGTGCCCAGCCGGCAGGGCGCGCACTTGCCGCAGGACTCCGAGCGGGTGAAATCCAGAAAGAAGCGGGCCAGCTCGACCATGCAGTTGTTCTCGTCCAGCACGACCATGCCGCCCGAGCCCATGATGGCGCCGATGCGCTGGAGCGTGTCGTAGTCGAGGGGCAGGTTCAGATGCTGGGCCGGCACGCAGCCGCCGGAGGGCCCGCCCATCTGCACGGCCTTGAAGGCCCGGCCCTTGGGGATGCCGCCGCCGATCTCGAAGACCACCTCCCGGAGGGTCGCGCCGATGGGCACCTCGACCAGGCCGGTATTGTTGACCTTGCCGGCCAGGGAGAAAATCTTGGTGCCCTTGCTGTTCTCCGTGCCGACCTGGGCGTACCACTCCGCCCCGTTTTGGATAATGAGGGGCACGTTGGCCAGCGTCTCCACGTTGTTGATGTTGGTGGGTTTGCCGTCCAGGCCGGCGTCGGCCGGGAAGGGGGGCCGGGCGCGGGGCATGCCCCGCCGGCCCTCGACCGAGGCCATGAGGGCCGTCTCCTCGCCGCAGACAAAAGCTCCGGCGCCCATTTTCAGGCCGAGGTCGAACTTGAAGCCGGTGCCCAGAATGTTCTCGCCAAGCAGCCCCAACTCGCGCATCTGGTCCAGGGCCACGCCCAGATGCTCGACGGCGATGGGGTATTCCTCCCGGACATAGATGTAACCTTGCTCGGAGCCGAAGGCATAAGCCCCGATCATCATGCCTTCGAGCACCGCGTGCGGGTCTCCCTCGAGCATGGCCCGGTCCATGAAGGCGCCCGGATCCCCTTCGTCCGCGTTGCAGATGATGTACTTGGGCCGGCCCGCGGCCCGGGACGCGAAGCGCCATTTCGCGCCCGTGGGGAAACCGGCGCCGCCCCGTCCCCGAAGCTTGGAGCGCGAGACCTCCTCGATCACCTCCTCGGGCGTCATGCGGGTCAGGGCCTTGACCAGAGCCTGGTAGGCGCCGGCGGCGATGGCCTGCTCGATGTTCTTCGGGTCGATGCGGCCGCAGCGGGCCAGGACCCTGCGCTCCTGCTTCATGTAAAACGGAATCTGGGCGCGGTGGAAGATCGGGCCGTGCGTATTCGGATCCTGGTAGGCCAGCCGGTCGATGAGGCGGTTCTTGACCAGGGTCTCGCCCACGATCTGGGCTGCGTCGCCCGGATCCACCTCCTGGTACTGAATGCCGGCCGGTTCGAGGCTGATCACCGGTGCCTTGGCGCAGAAACCATGGCAGCCTGTGGCCCGCACCTCGACCTCGCCGGCCAGGCCTTGCCGCTTCACTTCTTCCTCGAGCGCGGCCAGGACCTCGGCCGAACCATAGGCGCGGCAGCCGGTCATGCAGACCAGGACCCGCAGCCGCGTCTCGGCCAAGCGGGCCTGAACCTTGTTGCGCAGCCATTCGAGCTGGCCGATGGAGGTCAGTTTACTCATGCCGATCCCCTTCTTCCTTTCGGTACTGAGCCAGGACGCTGGCGACCTTGGGCGGGGAAAGCTTGCCGAAATAGGTCCGGTTGACCATCATCGTCGGCGCCAGGAAACAGGCGCCCAGGCAGGCGACCGTCTCGAGGGTAAACTGGAAGTCCGGGCTGGTCTCCCCTTCCTCCAGGCCCAGCTCCCGCTTCATCAGGCGGAGGATGCCCCGCCCGCCCTTGACGTGGCAGGCCGTGCCTCGGCAGATTTTCAAAACGTTCCGGCCTTTGGGCCTCAAGGAGAAGCCGGCGTAGAAGGTGACCACGCCCTGCACCTCGGCCGGGAACAGGCCCAGGGCCTCGGCGATGGGCTCGATGGCCTCGGGCGGGATGTAGCCGAAAGCCTCCTGAACGTCCTGCAGCAACGGGATCAAACCCCATGGCTCGCTCCGGCGCCGGTCGATCAAGGCGTTCAGCCGGGCCGCGTCGATCGGTTTCGCTTCCATCTTCCCTCCTTGCTTTCTCTCTCCCGGTGGGCACGGGAAACCTGGCCGGGCCGCCGGATTTACAACCTTTCGAGCCGGACGGACAAGGCCTGGGTGCCATATTCTTCCAGGGCCGCGAGCTGCATGACCCGGTTTCCATCGGCGCCTCGGGCGGCAAAGGCCACACCCGGCGGCAGGGCCTCCCGGAGCCGCACCACGGCCTCAATGGACCCGGCCCGGGAGACGACCCGCACCGGGTCTTGATCTTTGACGCCGAGGGCGGCCCCGTCCAGCGGCGAGATTTCGATTTCGCAGGCCAGGTTCATGGCGCGGAGGCGCGGCGAACGGCTCGTCCGCGTGCCGCTGCCCAGGTGAAAGCGGGTGGCGCCCAGGAGCAAGGTGATCGGGTAGTCGGGATCGGCCGGCGGGGCGGCGGGCCGGGTCGGCATGACAAAAATCGGCTGGTCGCGATGGTAGCCGTTGCCGGCGGCGGACGTGACCCAACCGCCGTCCGTGTCCCTGACACTGGCATACAGCGACGCCAGCTTGCGGATTTCCTCCCGGATATGCCATTCGGACCTATAGGCGAAGTCTTGGCCCAGACGCGCGGCCAGATCGTTCAGAATCTCCCAGTCGGGACGCGCGCTGCCGGGAGGCGCGGCGGCCGGCCCAAAGACCTGAACCCGGCCTTCCATGTTGGTGAAGCAGCCGCCCTTTTCGGCAAAGGCCGCGCCGGGCAGCACCACGTGGGCCAACTCGGCCGTTTCGGTCATGAGAACGTCCTGGACCACCAGGAGGTCCAGCCGCCCGAGCGCCTCTTTCACCCGGCCGGGCTGCGGCAGGCTGCGGATCGGGTTCTCGCCCATCACGTACATGGCCTTCAGGCTGCCGCGGCCGGCTTCGAGCACCATGCGTCTAAGATCCAGCCCCGGGTCCGGCGAGAGGCGCATCTGCCAGGCGCGCTCCCAGCGCTTTCGCTCGGCGTCGTTCCGAAGACCGGCCCCACCCGGAAGCGCGTTCGGAACCGCACCCATGTCCAAGGCCCCGGCCTGGTTATTCTCCGCCAAGGTGAGATAGATCCCGCCGGCCTCCGGGCCGAATCCGCCGAGAAGCAGATGGAGGTTCACCAGGGCATCCACGGCCGCCGCGCCTTCCGGCCGCTCGGTCAGTCCGGGCCCGGCCACGAGGGCCGTTTTCCGACCTTGAAGCAGGCCGGCTGCTTCCTTCATAAGCTCGATCTCGAGGCCGGTTTCCAAAGCGAGTTCCTGAAGGTCCAAGGTTTCCAAGGCGGCTTGGTAGGCCTCGAACCCGGCGAGGGCGCGGCCGGGCGCGGCCGGGCCGGCTTGGCCGGAGGCGAGCACCAGCGCGGCCAGGCCATGGAGAAGCAGGGCGCTGCGGCCCGGCCTTGGCCTGAGCCACAGGGCGGCGTGGGAGACGAGCTCGGTCCGCCGCGGGTCCGCCACGATCAAGGGGACCCCGTGCCGGGCGGCCCGCTTGAGATGGTAGCCGAGCACGGGCACGGAGTGGGTCGGCTCCGCTCCCAGGACGAGGATGGCCTCGGCCCGGGCCAGGTCCGCGAAGGGCTGCGGACGCCATCTCCCGCCGGTCCTTTGGTCCAGCCGCCTTCGGGCTTCCCGGCCGTAAGGGCTCCCGGTGTGGTCGATGTTGTTCGTCTCGAGGAGGACGCGAGCGATTTTCTGAAAGAGGTAATTCTCCTCGTTGGTGCATTTCGAGGACCCGAGGAAGGCGAGGCTGGACGGGCCGTTTTCCCGTTTGGTCTCGAGCAGCCCCCTGGCCGTGACCTCGAGGGCCTGCTCCCAGGAGGCCGGGACCAGCCGCCCATCCTCGCGGATCAGGGGCTGGGTCAGCCGGTCCGCGGCGAGCAGATAGTCGTGGGCGAAATGGCCGCGCACGCAAAGCGTGTGGCCGTTGGCCGTGCTGAGCAAGGGCACGGGCCCCACCTCCACCACCCGCTCGCCGCTCAGACCCAACTTCAAGGCGCAGCCCGCGCCGCAGAAGCCGCAGATGGACCGGGCCTCCCGCTCCGGCGTGCCGAGGGAGCGACCCTTTTTTTCGGACAGGGCCCCGGTCGGGCAGGCCGAAACGCAGGTGCCGCAGAAAGTGCAAGAGGATTTCCCAAGATCGGTTTCGTGCACCGTGGCCGGCCGCGTGGCAAACCCCCGGCCAACATAGTCGATGGCGCCCACCACCACCAGCTCGTGATCCACCCGGATGCACCGCCCGCAGAGCACGCACTTGCTCAAGTCCCGGACCAGGAAGGGGTTGGCTTCCTGCAAGGGCTGGACATTGGGCATGGGGTCGAGCCGGTGCTCGCCGATACCCAGCTCGGCCGCGATCTGCCGGAGCTGACAGCGGTTGCCCTTGCTGCACACCAGACACGATTCCGGGTGTTCGGCGATCATCAGTCGGACGATGTTTTTCCGGTGCGCCAGGACGCGCTCGCTGTTCGTGCGGACGGCCATGTCCGGAGCGACCAGGGTGACACAGGAGGCCAGGATACGCCCGCTCTTCTCGTCCTCGACCAGGCAGAGACGGCAGGCGCCGTAGGGTTCGAGTTCCGGGTGGGAGCAGAGTCTGGGGATGCGGATGCCGGCCCGGTCGGCCGCTTCCAGAACGCGGGTGCCGCTGGGGCAGACGACGACCTGGCCGTCGATGAACATGCGGATATCAGGCATGGGGTTGGCTCCTGTTCGACCGGGCCTTCGGCGCCCTCAGCGCAGCTTGGCCGCGTCCAGGTACCGGGCCAGTTTTTCCTCCCCGCCGATGGTGATGATGTGCACGCCCTGGCAGAGTTCCTTGAGGCCCGTGACCAGCTCGGCGAACAGCTCGATGCTGGCCATCTGTTTGTCCGGGGCCCTGGCCAGGTTCTGGATGACCCGTTCCGGCACCAGGCCGGCCTTGAAGTGCCGGTTCAGAAAACGGGCCATACCGGCCGTGCGCAGGATGATCACCTCGGCGATGATGGGCACGCCAAAGGGTTTGACCCGATGGATGAATTTTTCGAACCGGGCCAGATCGAAGACTGGCGTGGTCAGGAAGTAGCCGGCCCCGATCTGGATCAGCTCCTCCATCTCCTTCAGCTCCAGATCCGGGACGTCCTTGCCCCAGGCCGCTTCCACGCCCGATCCCAGAACGAACTCCGCCTTGAATGGCAGAGCCTCGCCCTCGATGGTCTGCCCTTCCCGGATATGCTCCAGCACCGAGCACAGCTTGCCCGTATCCACGTGGAAGAACATCATCTCCTGCAGGCTGTCGCCGGTGATGCGGTAGTCCTCGGTGAAGACCAACAGGTTTTCCACCCCGGCCCGGTAAGCTTGGGAAAAATCCTTTTGCAGTTGAGGCCGGTTTTTCAGACGGGTGGCCGTCTGATAGATGGCCTCGAACCGATTCCGCTTCAGCAGCTCGCAGATTTGGATGGTGTCGCCCACCACACCCTCGATCTCCACCTCGGTGATGGACACCCCGTCCACGCGTCCCCGCACCTTTTGTAGGTTTTTCAGCAACCACTCGGGTTCCTCGCCGATTGGCGTCTGGATTTCCGAAGTGACGGCGAATTTCCCTTTGCTCAGGGCTTCTTTCAGCTTCATGAATTTCTCCTCCGCCCTACGGCGCAGGCGGGTTGAGGTTCTGTTACGGGTCAGGTTAAGCCCAGCAGTTTGGCCACTTCCTCTTTGAGCTGTGGCAGAAGCAGCGGCTTGGAAAAGCAGACATCGGCGCCGTACTCTTTCATCCGCTTAAACTTTTCCTCGTCCAAATAGGCGGATAGGACCAGAATCTTGATATCGCGCGTCTCCGGGCTGGACTTGATCTTCCGGCAGACCTCATAGCCTTTGATGTCCGGCATCATGATATCCAGGATGAGCAGGTGAGGCCGGAAATGGGTCACCTGAAGGCCGGCCTCGAAGCCATCCGCGGCGGAGATGACTTCATAGTCGAACTCGTCCTCCTCCAGCGACTGGACGATGGTTTCCACGATGATGGGATCATCGTCCACCACGAGAATGCGCCTGCGCTCTTCCATGGCCACCTCTTCGGGGATGGGGATGCCCTGCTTTTTCATAAAAGCCTCGAGATCGGACCTTTGGATGCGGCGATGCCCGCCCACGGTTTTATAGGCCTTGATATGACCGGACTCGATCCAGTTGATGATGGTCTTGGGGGAGACGTTCACGAATTGGCTGGCCTTGAAGACAGTCAGGACTTCGTCCATGGGTATTCTCCTTGCGGCCTTCTGTTATAGTTATTCTATTTATTACAAGATTTACTATTTGTCAAGAAAAATTTTCCCAGGCGTGGAAAAGCCGGTTCTTATTGGATAATTATTTGTAATTCCACAAATTTTTTGGTGTCCTGGCTTGGAAGTTAAAAACTATAATTTCTAAAAATAATGTAAATTTTCTATAAAAACACAAAGGCCCGCCCGCCAGGACAGACGCCAAGCCGGCCCAGGAGTCACGGGTATCAGAGGAGGGGGATCAAAAAGGACAATGGCCGAACGGCCTGGAGACGCCTGAGGCCGGCTAGGTCCGGGTTGCGGCCTGGGGTTCGGTCGAGGCCGGCGGCGCCTCTCGCCAGATGGGCAAGGTGATGGTGAAGGTGGTGCCTTTGCCGAGCGCGCTTTCCACGCTGATGTCTCCGCCATGTTCCTTGACGAATCCGTAGCAGACGGACAGGCCCAAGCCCACGCCGATCACGCTTTCCTTGGTGGTGAAAAAGGCATCGAAGACCCTGGCGATGTTTTCCGGCGCGATGCCGAGGCCCGTGTCGGCGATTTCAATAAAGACGTTTTCTGCGCCGCGCCAGGTTTTAACGGTCAGGACGCCGCCGTCGGGCATGGCCTCCCGCGCGTTCTGGATCATATTGAGAAAGACCTGCCGAAGCTGGTTCTTCGAGGCGTGGACCAGACCCAGATCGGGCGCGAAGGTGGCCGAGAGCTGGACGCTGTTCTCCCGGAGCTGTTTGCCCACCAGGAGCAAAATCTCGTCCAGAATGGTGTTAATGTCGGTGGGTTGCTTTTCCTCCTCGTCGGGTTTGGAGAAAGAGAGCATTTTGCGCAGCATGTCGGTCAAGCGGAACGTTTCGGACAAGGCCATGTCCAGGATGCGCCGCCGCTTGCTCTCGATCGGGATTTCGGTTTTCAAGAGCTCGAGGGTGTTCATGATGCCGTAGAGCGGGTTGTTCAGCTCGTGGGCGATCTGGGAGGTCAGTCGCCCCATGGCGGCCAGCTTTTCCGACTGGAGAAGCTGCTCCTGCGTCAGGTGCAGGGCTCGTTCCATGGCCAGCACCTCCTTGAGGTCCGCGAAGATACCCACCGTGGCCACCTCCCGGCCCTGTCCGTCGTAAATGATGGCCGCGGACAGGTTGCCCTCGACGGTGGTGCCGTCGTGCCTGGGGTAGGCCAGGGGATAGGATTGGAGCCTGCCCGGGCCGCCGTAGCCGGGACCTCGCATCATCTGCATGATTTCCCGGGCCAGGCCTTCCGGGTAGATCTGGTCGATGTTCATCCGGCCGATGACATCCTCGGCCCGGTATCCCAGCACCTCCTCGGCGGCCTTGTTCATGAGGATGACGTTGCCCTTGAGGTCCACGGCGAAGATGGCGTTGGGCGAGCTTCGGATGATGTTCGTCAGGAACTCGTTGGCCCCTCTGAGTTCCTCTTCCATGCGCTTGCGCAGGGATTGATCCTGGATGATCCCTTCGTAGCCCAGGACCCGGCCCTGGAGGTCCTGGCGGACATGGGAGGTCAACAGCACCGAGATGGGCGAGCCATCCTTGCGCTTGAAATCCACCTCGTAGTCGATCACGTGGCCGTCCCGTTCGATCATCTCCTGGAACTTGCGCCGGTCCTCGGGCCTGAGGTACAGGTCCTTGTTGAGGTCGATTTTGAGGAATTCCTCCTTGGTTTCGTAACCGAGTATGTCCAGGAGGGCCTGGTTCGAGTTCAGGAATTTGCCTTCTTTGGTGCTGACGTAAACGCCGTGGCGCACGCGCTCGAACAACAGCCGGTAGTCTTCGGCCGAGGTCTTGAGTTCGCGTTCCTGTTTGATTTTTTCCGTGATGTCCCGGTAGATGGAGAGCTTCGAGACGGAGCGGTCGGCGTTGGTAATGGGGAGTTCAATGTGGCCGTAGACCTTGTCCACGGTGGGGATGTGGATCTGGCGGTACAAGGTCTCGCCCTGGAAGACCTCTTCGGCCTGGCACCATGGGCATCTTTCCTCGGTATGGTTGATGACCTGGTGGCATTTCAGGCCGATGCCCGGCCCAAAGGTGTCCATCATGGCCTTGTTCATGAAGTCCATGGTGAAGTCCTGGCGGATGATACAGACGCCGTCCTCCATGATTTCCAACACGGAGGTCAGCGTGGGCGTGGGGTGCGACATAGGCGGCCTCCCGAACCTGGTCCTTCAGAATAGGTGTAGCATATCACCTTGCGCCGGTTTAGAAAAGTCCAATCGGGAGGCCGGCCGGGAAGAAAGGGGTCGGGAGGCTTTTAGGAGAATTAGAAGTCCGCGGACAAAATGCGAAATATTGTCAGCCGGCTCAAGTCTGACAACGCCCTGACAAAGAAAAACAGCACGCCGCGAAATGCTAACGTGCTGTTTTTCGTTACTAAAAGTGGCGGGGACGACGGGATTTGAACCCGCGATCTTCGGCGTGACAGGCCGACGTGTTGAACCACTTCACTACGTCCCCGAAAGGAAGACCTTCAAAGAACCCTGGTAGGCGGAACAGGACTCGAACCTGTGACCCCCGGCTTGTAAGGCCGATGCTCTCCCAGCTGAGCTACCCGCCCACGGCGCAATCAATCTAAGAACAATCCCGGACCCTGTCAAGCAAAAAGCAGGACCGGAACTCAGTGGGCCGTCACCTCCGGGCCCGGCTGGTCCTGGGCCGGCAGAAAGGCCGCGTCCGCTTTCTGTTCCTCGGGTTCGACGAACAGGAATTCGCCTTCCTTCAGGACGACGGAGGCTTCGAGGACCTCGTCCATGTGATCCACCAGGATAATTTTGACCGCCTTGAGGATATGCGGCGGGATTTCCTTCAAGTCCTTCTCGTTCTCCCTGGGGATGAGCACGGTCTTGATGTTTCCCCGGTGGGCGGCCATGATCTTCTCCTTCAGGCCGCCAATGGGCCAGACCCGGCCCCGGAGCGTGATCTCGCCGGTCATGGCCAGGTCGCGGCGCACCGGCTTCTTGATCAGGGCGGAGACGATGGCCGTGGTGATGGTGATGCCGGCCGAAGGCCCGTCCTTGGGGATGGCCCCTTCGGGCACGTGCACGTGGATGTCCACTTTGCGGTAGAACTGCTCGCTCAGTCCCAGCGACGCGGCCCGGGAACGGACATAGGACATGGCCGCCTGGGCGGATTCCTTCATCACGTCCCCCAGCTGTCCGGTCAGGAGGAGCTGCCCGCGGCCGGGCATGATCACCACCTCGGTCAGCAGGATTTCGCCGCCCACCTCGGTCCAAGCCAGGCCGGTGGTCAAGCCGATCTCGTCCTTTTCCTCGGCCATGCTGTACCTGAACTTGGGCACGCCCAGGTACTGGGCCACGTTCTTGGCCGTGATCGGCAGCCGGGCCTGATCCGGGTCTCGGACGACCTCCTTGGCCGCCTTGCGGCAGATGGAGGCGATCTCCCGCTCGAGGCTGCGCACGCCGGCCTCCCGGGTGTAGCGCCGGATGATCAGCAGGATGGCGTTGTCCGAGAAGTTGATGTTCTCCGGCTTCAGCCCGTTGGTCCCGATCTGCTTCTTAACCAGGAATTGCTTGGCGATGTTCAGCTTCTCATCCTCGGTGTAGCCCGGCAGGCGGATGATCTCCATGCGGTCCTGCAGGGGCTGGGGGATGGTGTACAGGGTATTGGCCGTGGTGATGAACAGGGTCTCGGACAGGTCATAGTCCAGGTCCAGGTAATGGTCGTTGAAGGCGTGGTTCTGTTCCGGGTCCAAGACCTCGAGCAGGGCGGCCGACGGGTCCCCGCGGAAGTCCATGCTCATCTTGTCCACTTCGTCCAGACAGAAGACCGGGTTGTTCGATTTCACCTTGCGCAGGCTCTGAATGATCTTGCCGGGCAGCGCCCCGATATAGGTCCGGCGGTGCCCCCGAATCTCGGCCTCGTCCCTCACGCCGCCCAGGGAGAGCCGGATGAAATTCCGGCCCGTGGCCCGGGCCACCGACTTGGCCAGGGAGGTCTTGCCCACGCCGGGCGGACCGACCAGGCAGAGAATCGGACCCCGGATCTTCTTGACCAGTTTCTGCACGGCCAGATATTCCAGGATGCGTTCCTTGGGCTTCTGCAGACCGTAGTGGTCCTCTTCCAGGATGCGCTCGGCCTCGGTGATGTCCATGATGTCCCGCGTCCTCTCGTACCAGGGCAGGGACAGAATCCAGTCGATGTAGTTGCGCACCACGGTCGCCTCGGCCGACTGGGGCGACATCATCTTCAGCTTCTTGATCTCGTGGGCCACCTTGGACTTGGCCTCCCGGGAGAGGCGTTTTTTCTCGAGGGCCTCCTCGAGTTCCTGGATCTCGTTGGCGGCTTCGTCCCGCCCCCCCATCTCCTTCTGAATGGCGCGCATCTGCTCGTTGAGGTAGTACTCCTTCTGGGTCTTTTCCATCTGCTTCTTGATCCGACCCTTGATGCGCTGCTCGATCTCCATGATCTCCGCTTCCTGGCGCATGAGTTCGAACAGGAGTTGGAGCCGCTCGGCCGGGCTGATCATCTCGAGGAGTCTCTGCTTGTCCGGGAGCTTGATATTGGTGTGGGCCACGATGGTGTCGGCCAGTTGCGAGGGAGCGGTGATGGACTGCACGCTCTGCAGCACCTCGGCCGGAATCTTCTTGTTCATCTTGACATACTGCTCGAAAGAGGTGTGGACGCTGCGGATGAGCGCCTCCACTTCCATGGGGTTGTCCTCGGTCTCCTTGACGACCTCGACTTCGACATAGAAGAAATCCGGGTTGGGCAGAAATTCGACGATGCGGCCCCGCTCCTTGCCTTCCACCAGGGCCTTCACCGTGCCGTCGGGCAGCCGGAGAAGTTGCAAAACGGTGCCCACTGTGCCCATGGCGTGGATGTCCTGCTCCGCGGGCTCATCTTTTTTGGCATCCGCCTGGGCGACCAGGAGGATGCTCTTTTCCAGGTTCATGGCGTGTTCGAGCGCCTTGATCGATTTATTCCGGCCCACGAACAGCGGAACCACCATATGAGGGAAGACGACGACGTCCCGGAGGGGTAGAAGCGGCAGGTGCAGCTTTTCCCCCTCGGGCTTGCCGCCGGGCCTATTTCGATTGAGATTAAAAAGCATGATTCATGTCCTCTTGATGCAGCAAAACGGCCGTTTCGGTCTTGGTCGGGACGCCTTGGCCCGAGACAAAGGAAGGCCGTCTTTCACCGGCCTTCCCAGCGCTTCAAGCCATGATGAAGGACCCTCAGGCCGATTCGACCTGTTGTTCATAGAGCAGGATCGGCTGTTCGCCTTTCAAAATCACCTCTTCGCTGATGACGCACTCGCGGACGTTCTCCAGCGAAGGCAGCTCGTACATGGTTTCCAGCATCACCTTCTCGAGGATGGCCCGAAGACCGCGCGCCCCGGACTTGCGCTTGAGCGCCTCCCGGGCGATGGCCGTCATGGCGCTCTCCGTGAACTTGAGCGTCACCCCCTCGAACTCCAGCAGCTTCTGGTACTGTTTGACCAACGCGTTCTTCGGCTCCCGGAGAATCCGGCCCAGGGCCTCCTCGTCCAGCTCGTCCAGTGTGGCGATGATGGGCAGCCGGCCGACAAATTCGGGAATGAGGCCGAACTTGAGCAGGTCCTCGGGCTGGCAGTGAGACAGGATTTCACCCACGTTCGTCTCATCGCGCGCGCTGCGAATCTCCGCGCCGAAGCCCATGGCCTTGACACCGATCCGGGCCTGGATGATTTTGTCGAGCCCCACGAAAGCCCCGCCGCAGAGGAACATGATGTTGGTCGTGTCCACCTTGACGAACTCCTGCTGCGGGTGCTTGCGGCCGCCCTTGGGCGGCACCGAGGCCATGGTGCCCTCGATGATCTTGAGCAGGGCCTGCTGCACCCCCTCGCCGGAGACGTCCCGGGTGATGGAAGGGTTGTCCGACTTTCGGGCCACCTTGTCGATCTCGTCGATGTAGACAATGCCTTTGCTGGCCCGCTCCACGTCGTAGTCCGCCGCCTGGAGCAGGTTGAGGATGATGTTCTCCACGTCCTCGCCCACGTAACCCGCCTCGGTCAGGGTCGTGGCGTCGGCGATGGTGAAGGGCACGTTCAGGATGCGGGCCAGGGTCTGGGCCAGCAAGGTCTTGCCGCACCCGGTGGGGCCGGCGATGAGGATGTTGGATTTCTGCAGCTCCACGTCCCCCACGTCCACCTTGGTTTCGATGCGCTTATAATGGTTGTGCACGGCCACGGCCAGAATCTTCTTGGCCAGCTCCTGGCCGATGACGTACTCGTCCAGCACGACCTTGATCTCGGACGGCTTGGGGATGCGCAGGGCCGCATCGCCGTCGTCGCGCTCATTCTCCTCGGCGATGATGTCGTTACACAGCTCGATGCACTCGTCGCAGATATAGACCGAAGGACCGGCGATCAGTTTCTTGACCTCGTCCTGGCTTTTTCCGCAGAAAGAGCACAACAAATCTCCGGGCTTGCCCTCGCTTTTGCGCGTCATGAACGTTCCCTCCGGTCTTTGAACATGGACTCCCGCACGGTGATGACCTTGTCGATCAAGCCGTAGTCGACGGCCTCCCGGCCGGTCATGTAGAAGTCGCGTTCCGTGTCCGCCTCGATCTTCTCGATGGGCTGACCGGTGTGGTGGGCCAAGATGGCGTTCAGCTCGGTCTTGAGCTTCAGGATCTGCCGGGCATGGATGTCCACATCCGTGGCCTGGCCCTGAAACCCGCCCAGGGGTTGATGGATCAGGATGTTGGAATGCGGCAGGGCGCTACGCTTGCCCTTGGCGCCCGCGGTCAGCAGCAAGGCCCCGGCGCTCATGGCCTGCCCCATGGCCAGGGTGGCCACGTCCGGCTTGATGTACTGCATGGTGTCGTACACGGCCAAAGCGGCGGTGGCGCTTCCTCCCGGGGAATTGATGTAGAAGTGGATGTCCTTGTCCGGGTCTTCGGATTCGAGAAACAGGAATTGAGCCACGATGAGATTGGCTACGATGTCGTCGATGGGAGAGCCCAGGAAGATGATCCGGTCCTTGAGCAGGCGCGAGTAAATGTCATAGGCTCTCTCGCCCCGGGCGCTCTGTTCCACCACAATCGGCACAAGGGTCATGTCTTAGGTCCTCAAACTCTATAATAAGCACCTTCCGGCCGAGTTCAAGAGGCCTGGCCGGCCGAGGCGCGTCCGCCCTACTTCTCCGCCGGCTCGTCCGTTTTTTCAGCGGCCTGCGGCAAATCGGGTGCGGCAAATTGTATCTTAGCATTTTCCAGAACGAAATTCAAGGTCTTTTCCGCGAGCAGGTCCTCCTGGACACGGTCCAGCATATTGTTTTTGCTGTAGATTTCAAGAATGCGCTCAGGCGCTTGCCCGGTTTGGCGCGCCGTGGCCATCACCGCGCCGCGAATCTCCTCCTCGGAAACGGACAGCTCGTTCTCCTTGGCGATGCGCTCCAGGATCAGCCCGGTTTTCACCTGCTTCCTGGCCGGCTCCCGGTAATCCTCCTTGAGTTTCTCCTCGGACATGCCGGCCGCCTCGAGGGAGAGGCCGGAGCGGGTGAAATTGAAACGGGTGTTAGCCACCATGGCCTCCACCTCCCGCTGGATCATGCCGACCGGAATCTCGAAGTCGGCCAGGTCCAGCAGCCGGTCACGGGCCTGGGCACGCAGCAGGTCCTGGCTGCGCTGCTCTTCCAGGCGGGTGAGGTCCTCCCGGACGCGCCCGCGCAGGTCCTCGATGGTCTTGAACTCCTCGCCGAGTTCCCGGAGAAACTCCTCGTTGATCTCAGGCAGGACCTTCTCCTTGACGTCCAGGAGCCGGGTCTTGAAGAGGACTGTCTTCCCGGCCAGCTTCTTGTTGAAATGCTCGGGCTCGAAGTCCACCGTGATTTCCTTGGACTCGCCCTTTTTCAGTCCGACCAGGGCGGCCTCGAAGGCGGGGTGAAACAGGCCCCGGCCGATCTCGAGCTGATAGTTCGGGTTGGCCAGGCCCGCCACCGGCTCCTCGCCGGTGAAGGCCTGATAATCCACCACCACAATGTCGTGAAGGTCCACGGCCCGGTCCGCATCCAGGCTGCGGGTGGTGGCGTGCGCCTCCCGGATGCGCTCCATCCGTTCGTCCACCATCTCCTCGGTGACCACGACCGGTTGTCGGGAGAGCTCCAGTCCCTTGTAACCCATGAGCTCGAAGGCGGGCTTGATCTCGATGTTGAGGGTGAAGCGGAAGGGCTCGCCTTCCTTGAAATCCGCCTTCTCCATGTCCGGAGGGGAGGCGAGGTGAAAATCTTTTTCCTTGAGGGCCGCGGGCAGGGCCTCGTTGACCAGGGCCTCGCTCACTTCCTGTTCCACCTGGGGGCCATACATGCGCTTGACCATGGCCAGCGGCGCCTTGCCCGGCCGGAACCCCTTGAAACGGACCGTCTTGCCCACCTGGCGTAGCCGGTCCTCGAGACGGGTCTTGACCGCCTCGGCCGGCACCTCGACTATCAGCTTTTTCTTGGTGGCTTCCACGTCTTCCCAAACGAAATTCATATGCTTCTCCATCCGCACGGCGATGTGGTGCGAGAGAGGGGACTCGAACCCCTACGATCCAAGATCGCTGGCTCCTAAGGCCAGTGCGTCTACCAGTTCCGCCACTCTCGCCTGCAACTGGTTAGTCTCATTCATATATCGTGAGCCACCGCATATGTCAAGAACATTGCCCGGATGGCCTCGGGCAAGAGACCCGTGCAGGCGGCTCGAACTGCCTTTTTCCCGGACCATGAAACCCGACCCTGACGCCGGGTATTCAATGACCACCACGGCCAAGATCGCCGAGTGGGTCGAGGGAAAGGTGGGGGTGAGGGGCTAAAAAAACTGCGGCGGCTCTCAGGTTTGGGCTGACGTCTCTATAGAACCATTGAACTGGGCTTTAAGCCCAAAGGGGGCCCACCCTCTCACGCGGTTTAAACCACCTTATCCCGAGAGGGCGGACCGTCCGGAAGGCTCTTGACTTTTGCATCTAATACAGTCCGATTTCGACAGGTTTCTCTGATTATTTATTCCGGTGAGGCATTTTCTCGATTCTACTTGATCTACCAATCAAAATAGATAAAAGGATCTTGCCAACCTTTATTCTCACATTTACATTTCTCGTATTTCTTTCCGGGTTCCCTTCCCCAGCCATTTGTTACGTAGTCAACTTTCAAGCCAAAATGAAGATGGTCGTTAGACTCGTCTCTTTCCTGATTGTCATCATAAGCCTCACGAATATAACCAATATTTTCACCAGGTTGGACCTCTGCGCCTGGCTGAAGATCGCTTCTGATATGTCCATAGTAACCAAAAATCTTTTTGCCATCACAATCATGCTCTATTATCAAAAAAGAACGTTCCCAATTCTCGAATTCTTTGTTTTTGTACTTAATTTCCTTTGTTGCATTGTACCTCACCCAACCATGACATACACTAAAAACTTTACTTCGAGCGGCTTTAAATATATCTATTCCGCAATGTTGGTATTTCGGAAAATAATTTTGATAATCTGGATCACAAAACCCAGCCCCCATCTCATAAGGCTGTTCTAGTGGGAAATAGCCAGCTTCAGAGGATTGATGCAAATCGGCTATCCATGCTTCCGTGTTTCCATCAGGATTTATGCCATCACCCACGATTACCGTACCATCATCGGAAATACCATAAGCCCACGTGAGGGTCCAACCGGTCAAGTCGACCCCCATGGCAGTCAAGACGTCCGATAGGGCGCGCATTCCATTGGTTGCATCCCAAGTGAAGGCTCTATCACCGGAGGACGAACTGCTACCTCCGACGATAACAGAGCCATCTGCCGAAACATCCCAGGCCCTAATCAAAAAGTTGCCGCCGCCGCCAGGCAAATACCCAAGGCCAACCATGCCTGTGCTCGGGGTCCAGCGGAACGCTTCCATCCCAGAGGCCGAATAGCTATTCCCAACGACAACGGAGCCGTCTGCCGAGACACCATATGCCGCACTGCCATAGTAGCCACCTGGCAAATCCCCAAGGCCAACCATGCCTCCGCCTTGGGTCCAGCGGAACGCCTCGCCGCTAATTCCGACTATGACGGAGCCGTCTGCCGAGACACCTCTTGCAGAGCAACCGCCGCACCCAAGACCGACCATGCCACCGCTCTGGGTCCAACGAAACGCTTCCTGCGTTGTTGGGTTATAGCTATATCCGACGACGACGGAGCCGTCTGCCGAAACCCCCAATGCAATGCTATTAATAGAGTTAGGGTCTAAACCACCAAGGCCGACCCAGCCGTCTCTTTGGGTCCAGCGAGAGGCTTGAACCTGTCCAAAGGTGTTTGTACCCCAACCGACGATGACCGAGCCGTCTGCCGAGACATCATAGGCATAACTATGGAGTGTGTATCCGGGCAAATACCCAAGGCCGACCATGCCGTGTTTTTGGGTCCAGCGAAAGGCTTCCCTTCCCCCAAGGGCCGATGCACTATCCCCCACGACGACGGAGCCATCTGCCGAGATACCGGTTACCTCGCTTAAGCGGACGCCGCCGGGGTCTAAAAACCCGAGCCCGCGAAAGGATGCCGCTTGAGCCGCGCTATAACCCAGCAACAACGAAAGACAAAGAACCACCCCGAGGATTTTGGATCGCATAACATCTCGTCCTTTCCTTACAGCGAAGTGAACTGCAAGACCGGCTGTTGCCTAATGTAGTTCGAGGTAGAAGCTTGTGACTTAAGTTTTCATTTTTCTCCGAAGACCGACCAACCCCACCAACCCGCTTCCAAGCAACCACACCGCCCCGGGAATGGGAACCGCACCCGGACCTATATCGGCTAACCAAGCCTCAGCGTTTCCATCAGGATTGACCCCACCACCTACAATAAATCTACCATCATTGGACATACCTCAAGCGTATAAGAGGTCCCATCCAGTTAAATCGACCCCATCAGCGGTCAAGACGTCGGCCAAGATGCGCCATCCATTTGTAGAATCCCAAATGATGGCGGCTTGGCGTCCATTGGGATAAATGCTTCGCCCAACGATAACCGAGGCATCGGCTGAACCAGCAAAGGCATCACTTTCGATACCACCGGGTAGAAAACCGAGGCCAACCATACCCGTGCTCTGGGTCCAGCGAAAGGCTTGATTTTTTCCAGCAGTCGATCCGTCTCCAAAGATAACGGAGCCGTCTGCTGAGACTACAATTGCACCGCTGTAAAAGGCGCCACCAGGTAAATCCCCAAGGCCAACCATGCCACCGCTCTGGGTCCAGCGAAACGCTTCCGTCCCGGAGGCCGAATTGCTCGTCCCGACAACGACGGAGCCGTCTGCTGAGACACCCTCTGCCCAACTGTAAAAAGAGCCACCGGGTAAATCCCCAAGGCCAACCATGCCACCGCTCTGGGTCCAGCGAAAGGCTTCACCTCCAAAGGCCGAATTGCCGAATCCAACGACAACAGAGCCGTCTGCCGAGACACCATTTGCTCTGCTTCCAAAGGAGCCACCGGGTAAATCCCCAAGGCCAACCATGCCACCGCTCTGGGTCCAGCGAAAGCCTTCACCTCCAAAGGCCGAATTGCCAGAGGGCGAATTGCCCAATCCAACGACAACAGAGCCGTCTGCCGAGACATCCCACGCCCAGCTTCCAAAGGAGCCACCGGGTAAATCCCCAAGGCCAACCATGCCACCGCTCTGGGTCCAGCGAAAGCCTTCATTCCCAGAGGCCGAACTGCTCATGCCAACGACAACGGAGCCGTCTACTGAGACACCATATGCCTGGCTGCCAAAGGAGCCACCGGGTAAATCCCCAAGACCGTAAAAGGAGGCCGCTTCGGCAGTGCTAAAGCTTAACAATAATGAAAAACAAATCGCCGCCAAGAAGATTTGAGGTGCACCCGGTTTCCTTGGACACGGATTTGAGGTAAACAGACCCGAGACGTGGACAAGGAGGTA
>Ga0315282_10005523_pt1 | contig 21501 bp, 16 predicted proteins | sample YL17G07_20_MG_FD_203693 | JGI IMG/M metagenome (GOLD analysis project Ga0315282, IMG submission 203693) | Sediment microbial communities from Yellowstone Lake, YNP, Wyoming, USA - YL17G07_20 | ecosystem: Environmental > Aquatic > Freshwater > Lake > Sediment | place: USA: Wyoming | collected... | reverse complement strand
TCATGGTCCCGACGTGTCGGGATCGAATAGATGTGTGGTGGAACCTGGCCACCCCTTCATGGCGAGCCATCAACCAGGACCGACCAAAGAATTTTGCTTGACGGAGCCGACGATCTTATAGATGCGAAAGGGGAAAGGCGCACGTTCCAAGGCCCGGAGGCCCGGAAGACTTTAGCCCAGGGCGTGAGCCCTGGGGGACAACCCCCTCACCCGGCCTCCGGCCGCCCTCTCCCCCCGTGGGGGGAGAGGGCTAGGGTGAGAGGGAGGCCGCATCCGACCCACGGCTTACGCCGCGGGCTAGACTCCGCCGCCCCGGCCGGGGCTGTTTTCAGTGGGTCGCCACGGTCAGTCCGTCGACTGACAGATTCTGACTGTGGGCGTCTTCTTGTCGGGGAGGGCTTGCCCTCCCGTTTTGATTGGCGATCAGGGGGAGTCCGCCGATTGGCGGGCTCCCCCTGCCATGTTCGCGGAGCAAGCTACTTCGACTTCGCGACTTCCAGGTGGTTGGTCACCGAGAAGACGCCGGAGACTCCATTGGCGCGCAGGTTGGCCAGATTCTTGTCGCCTTCGTTATCCACGACGCCTTCCAGGGTGACATTTCCGTTCTTGACGATAATCCGGATGGGTCTAATGACCGGCATGGCGTACCGCTCCAGCGCCGGATAGCCGTAGATGGCTCGATAGAGCGCCAGGCGGAGTTGGTCGTCCATGGTCGAGGTGGGAAGGACCTCAATCTGGTTGTCCACCTTTTCCACGCCTTCAATTCGTTTGACTACGTTCCCAATGTCACTCTTCAGTGTCGGTCGCGTGACCTGCCCCGTCAGGGTCACGTTGTAACCTTCGACCTTGTACGAGATGTTGTCGAAGACACCAAAGAAAGGCAGCATCAGGATTTCGTGCCGGACTTCTCGCCGGATTCGCTCCACGGCCCGCTCGGGAACCGCTTTCTGTGCCTGCGCCGCCACCAGCACGCTCCACGGCGCGAGGAAGATGAGGACCGCGATAAGTCTGCGCTTCATGTCGATTCCTCCTTTGCGGAATGTCGATTCAATTAGCCTGATAAGTTCTAGGATACACCTTGTCAACTGCAAGCAAAACTCACCGCCCTTGACCGCCGCGGTGGCGCACCAAACGCCACAACCGCGCCACGGCGGGAGCATATCGCCCATCCGGCCTGTCCACAATCCCAAAACCTAGGAGTTCATTGAGGGATTCTGCGCTTGACGGACCCAGACCGGGCCGGATATAAGTGCCGTCGGCGCTATCCAACGACTGTCAAGCCGTGCTCAGCCGGGCTCGGCATGGCTTGAGAAGGGGGTTATTGAGAGGGGAGTGGCCCAAATGCCGCATCCTGTCGAATTCTGCCTATGGACCGACGCCAATTGCTTGCCAACTGCCTGCTAGCGATTCCCGCCTACGCCTTGGCAAAGGAAGAACCGGTGAAACTCCGCCCGCACCATCTTCTCGACATCCTTACGAGTTACGGTAACGGGGAAAAGTTCGAGCCGCATCCTTATGGGCATGCCCTGCACATTGTGGGTCCCAAGGTGCTTGCGCATCTGGAACTCCCCGTGACGTTCGTGGTGGCCGCGGATGACATATGCGCGCCGTGCAAGCACTTGAGGCCTGACGGCACCTGCGATGACGTGCTCAGCCAGCTTTCGCCGCCCATCTCCAAACAAGAGTACAACGACAAGCTGGATCGCCGCGTACTCGCGTGCCTCGATCTGCGGCCCGGCGCCACCCTGACGGCGCGCGCCTACTTCGAACTCGTGAATCGCCACGTGCCCGGCATCGAGAAAATCTGCACGCATCCCAAGGAAGATGAGCAGCGCCGCCTGGCCGGCATGATCAAGGGTCTCGAGATGCTCGGCATCCGCAAGCCGGAACAGGCGTAGCCCGCGGGCGGCTCTGTAGAGCGAGCGCGGCGGGCGCCGACCTTGCTTTGCCACTCGGCGCGACGGTGCGGCAACGGATTTGGTGAAGGAATGAGCAATGAATACCATTCGAGGAGGAAGCTGTGGCGAAGATCACCGTGAGCGACAACGGTTCATTGCGCGTGGAGGGTGAGGTCAAACTCTGCGACGCGACAGGAAAGCCCTTTGGATTGGGCGGCCGCACTACGATCAGCTTGTGCCGCTGCGGGCATTCCGAGAGCAAGCCCTTCTGCGACGGTAGTCACAAACGCGTGGGCTTCCGATCCCGGGTCGAGGCGCGCGACCTGCCGCCCCTGGCGCCCAAGCCGCCCGTGGCGTAAGAGGTCCCGGATCTGTTCGCGGGGCCGGTAGCGCTGCCATCCTGGCGGTAGGAACCAAGATGCCGGCTGGAAGCCGGCGCTACGGCGGGGGCGCTGCCAGGCTCGTCGCGGGCTTGGTTGTCGTCACAATCTGCGGCAGGAGGACATCATGAAGAAAGCGCACTTCGGTCTGGGCGTGGCAGTCTTCATCGCGAGCCTTGCGGGTGGTTCCGCGCGGGTGGCGGACGCGGGCTCCGCGTCTCCCCTGCTCGTGGAGACCGCGGACCTCGCGCAGAGACTCAACGAACCCGGCTTGCGCATTGTCGACGCGCGCACCCCACAGGAATACCGCCAGGGACATATTCCCGGCGCGGTGAACCTGCCCGCTCCGGCCACCGACAGCCTGGAGGCGAACCGTCAGGGCTATCCGTTGCCGCTGGGCCGTGCGGCCGAGCTTTTTCGAGTCGTGGGAATCAATCAATCTTCGCGGGTCATCACATACGACAACGGGGGCCATCGCTTTGCGGCGCGGGTGTTCTATGTCCTCGAATTCTTCGGCCATCCACGCGTGGCCGTGCTTGACGGCGGCTGGGCCAAGTGGCAGAGCGAAAACCGGCCCACGACGATGGACGAGCCCCACGTCGCGCCCGGCGATTTCCAACCGAAGGCCCAGCCCGGCATCCTGGCCACGGCAGGCTGGGTGAAGCAGCACCTGAACGATCCCAGCGTCAAGCTGGTGGACGCGCGCACGCCGGCGGAGTATTCCGGCGAGCAGGTGCAAGGGCCGCGCGGCGGACACATCCCCGGCGCCGTCAATATCGAAGGGACGCGCGTGCTGGCAGGCGGCGACGTCAAAACGCTGATGGAGCTTCCGGCGCTCCGCAAGCTCTTCGCCGACGCCGCAGTCAAGCCCGAACAGGAAGTTGTCGCTTACTGCCAGATGGGCGTGCGCGCCTCGGAGATCTACTTCGCGCTGCGCCTGCTCGGTTTCCCACGCGTGCGCGTCTATGACGGTTCCTGGGAAGATTGGGCGTCCCGGAGCGATCTGCCCATCGAAAAGTAGTCTGCTTCCCTGCCCCGCCGGGCGCCCTGTTCTCGGACTGTGTACCCCCAAGAAATTCCCCCCTCTATATCTGGCGAGACTTGCGCGCGGTGCTATACTTGGGGCCTGATCGCGGCTCGGAAATCAGACGAATAACTCACGGAAGGGCGACTCACAACAAACCAGTTCCTTACCACTGGAGGATGTGCGATGTTCCCACGGCGACGTTGCAGCACTCACCGGGCAAATCGCGGCCGCAGAATCGTTGGGCTGGCGATAGGATTCTCCCTAATGGCCTCGCTGACGGGCGTGGCAGGTGAGCATCGAGGCGCGCCCGGTACGGTCAAACCCGCGGCTCAAGCGACGGGCAAGGGCACACCAGCAGCGGCTCGCATGAGTCCCGCCCAGAACTACGGAAAGTTGCCGCTCGCCTTCGAGGCCAATCAGGGGCAGACTGATCCCCGCGTCAAATTCTTTTCGCGCGGCAAGGGCTATGCGCTGTTTCTGAGTGGCGATGAAGCGGTGCTCTCGCTGCGCGCAGGAAGTCAACCGTCAAAGGTCAAAGGTCAAAAGGCAAAGGCCAAAGATGACTTGGAGCTGTTGGGCGCGCCTTCGGCTTCCCCAGCACCTAGCACCCAGAACCCAGAACCGGCCGTCCTTCGCCTGAAGCTGGCGGGCGCGGAAGCAGGAGCCAAGGTGACTGGCCTCGACGAACTGCCGGGCAAATCGAATTACTTCATAGGGAATGATCCCAAGAAGTGGCGCTCGAATGTCCCCAACTACGGCAAGGTTAAATACGAGGGCGTTTATCCCGGAATCGACCTGATCTACTACGGCAACCAGCGGCAACTGGAATACGACTTTGTCGTCACGCCGGGCGGCGACCCCGCCGCGATCCGCCTGGGAATTGTAGGGGCGGGGCTTGCCCCGCCCGCGAGGGCGCAGCAAGCAGCGCCCCTACGGATTGACGCCAGCGGGGATTTAGTGATCTCGGCCGGTGACGGCGAAGTGCGCTTCCACAAGCCGGTGGTCTATCAAGAACAGTCGATAGTCGACAGTCGACAGTCGGCAGCCAAAAACAACCATCAATCTTCAATCGTCAATCGTCAATTCGTCGACGGGCGCTTCGTCCTGCTGGCCGATAACCGCGTGGGCTTCGAGGTCGGTGCTTATGACAAAGCCAAGCCCCTGGTCATCGACCCGGTGCTGAGCTATTCGACCTTTCTAGGAGGGGCTTCCATCGAGGCGGCCACGGGCATCGCTGTGGACGGCTCAGGCAACGCCTACGTCACGGGAGTGACCTCCTCCTCCGACTTTCCCGTCACCTCCGGCGTTTACCAGACCAGCTTCAAGGGCTATTACTACGACGCGTTCGTGACCAAGCTCAATTCGACGGGCAACACCGTCCTCTATTCCACGTTCCTGGGCGGAGCTGGCGAAGACGTGGGTTACAGCATCGCTGTGGACGGCAGCGGAAATGCCTACATCGCCGGCGAGACGACATCGATCAATTTCCCGTTTACCGCGGGCGCCCTTCAGACTGCGTGCGCTGGCACAACCTGTGATGACGCCTTTGTGACCAAGTTGGATCCCAGCGGGGCGACGCTCGTTTACTCCACCTATTTCGGTGGTACGGGCACAGAGTGGGCCAACCGGCTGGTGGTCGATGATTCCAACAGCGTTTACTTCGCCGGTACAACGGACTCGACCGACATTCTGATTCCGACGTCCGTCACTCCCTACCAGCCAACCAACCACGGTGGCAAAGACGCATTCCTGGCCCAATTGAACAACACCGGCACAACACTACTTTACTTCACCTACTTGGGCGGAACCGGCAGCGATGCCGCCCTTGACCTAGTCGTGAAGCCTGGTTCGACCACCGCTTACCTGACCGGAAAGACCCACTCGACGGATTTCCCCCACTCGTCAGGAGCTTACCAGACTGCTTTGAAGGGCACCGAGGATGCCTTCGTGACGGCGATTGACGTTTCGCAGCCTCCCGCCTCCGCGCTCGTCTATTCGACCTACCTGGGCGGGACGGGCGACGATTCCGCGGCAGGAATTGCCCTCGACGGTTCCGGCAACGTCTATCTCGCGGGGACAACGGATTCCGACACCGACTTTCCTCTCGTGAGCGCCACCCAAGCCACCTACGGGGGAGGTCTGGACGATATTTTCGTGGCCGAGTTGGACCCCACGCAGCCGGGCTCGCTCGCGCTCCTCTTTTCCACCTACTTGGGCGGCAGCCTTGACGATCAAGGCAGTCGGGTAGTGGTTGACGCCTCCGGCAATATCTTCGTGGGGGGCTTTACAAACTCCGTGGATTTTCCCCCCGCGAATCCGATTCAGGCGGACAACGCCGGCGGCTATGACGTTACCTTGACGGAGTTTTCCGACCGTGTGCTCTTCTTCTCGACCTATCTGGGCGGGGCGAACGATGAAGTCAATATCCCCAACGACATAGGGCCGGTCGGCGGGATTGCACTGGACACCGGGGGAAATCTCTACGTGACAAGCTATACGGGGTCCAATGACTTCCCCGTCACGCCCGGAAGCTACCAAACCACGGCGGCGGGCAATGGCGACGCGTTCGTGGTGAAGATCGGCCCGGCCAATAATGCGACCGCGGTCATCTTTTCCCCCACCGCGCTGAACTTTGGCAATCAGAACCTCAACACCCAGAGTGGGAACTTGACGGTGACGATGCGGAATATGGGAAGTGCGGTCTTGGGCTCGCTCTATGTCAACGTTCAGCCGGACGCCTCGACCACCGGGCCGACGGACTTCGGTCAAACCAACGGTTGCAGCAATGGCCTGGCTGGAGGAGGAAGCTGCACTTTCACCGTCTGGTTCACTCCCACGGCCCAGGGAACCCGGACAGCGGTCATCAAGATAACGGAAGCTCCACCCGGCACCAACGTTTACTACGTCAACCTGACCGGCACGGGCTCAGTGCCTCAGCCCACCGTCTCACTTTCCCCCACCAGTATCAATTTCGGCGCGGTGGCGGTCGGCGCGAGCAGCGACCTGCAAACTATCACGCTCACCAACACGGGCGACGCCTCCTTGACGATCTCCGGCATCGCGGCCAGTGGTGATTTTAGCGTCGCCCTTCCCAACACCCCCGGGGCGACGGCCTGTCAATTGCTTATTGGTCAAGCTCTCGACGTCGACTCCAGTTGCCGTATTCCGGTGATTTTCACACCCACGGCTGCGGGGGCGCGGACCGGAACACTGACTATCAGCAGCGACGCTCCCAGCAGCCCGGATCACGTGCCCCTGACGGGCACGGGGACGCAGCCGGTGGTGAGCCTGTCGACGACCAGCGTGAACTTCCCGGGGAATCCGGTGGGGGTGAACTGCCCGACGAAGGGCGTAACGATCACCAACAACGGGCCGGCAAATCTGGTGATTTCAGGCCTCACCGGCCTCGGGGAGCCGTTCGCGATCGATGCGAGCAGCACAACGTGCGCCGTCAACGCGTCCGTGGGTTCGGGGCAGAGCTGCGTCATCAACTTCAAGTTCGCTCCCGCGGTGACGGGGACGGTGAATCAGACTCTGACGATCACTTCCAACGCCCAGGGCAGTCCGCACAGCGTGGCGGTGAGCGGCACGGGGACACCGGCGTGCCGGTTGCTGGTGCAGGCGCACACGGCGACGGTGCTGCGTGGCGCCGACGCGCAGGACTTCGCGATCGAAGACACCAAGCCCAGCTGCTCGCCGGTGAACATCAATCTGAGGTGTTCGGCGGCGAATCCGGTGGCCTGCGCGCTCAATCCGGCGGTGATCGCTCCGGGCGGGGCGAGCACGCTCAAGGTGATGAACCTGAAGGCGTTGGCGGCCGATGCGGTCGCGGTGCGGGTCGACTCCACCAGCGAGTTCCGCACCGCCTGGGAGACGATGACCGTACTCGTCTCCGACTTCGCCTTCTCCCACGCGCCGGACACGGCCAGCGTCGTGGCGGGCGAGACGGCCCGTTATTCGCTCGCTATCCGGCCGGTGAACGGCCTGGCCGGCAACCTGTCGCTGGCCTGCAGCGGGGCGCCGCGGGGGGCAAGCTGCGCGGTGACGCCGTCGAAGATTACGCTCGACGGGGCGAGTATCTCGCAGGTGAGAGTGAATGTGAGCACCACGGCGCGGGCGGCAGGGCTGCCGCTGGTCCATCTGCCGAACGATGGGGCGCGGCCTAGCGTGCTCCTGCTGCTGATGGCGCTGCTGGCGCTGATGCTGGCGGCGGTCTATGAGCGGCGGGTTCGCACACGGTTGTTGCTGGCAGCGGCGCTCGGGGCGCTGCTGCTGTGGGCTTCCTGCGGAGGCGGCGGAGGGATGAACTTCAACGCGAGCGGGACGCCGGTGGGCAGTTACATGCTGACCATCACCGGCACCTACTCGAACGTCTCGAGCAGCACCCCCAGCTCACTGGTCAACTCGACCACCGTCACGCTGCAGGTGAATTAGCCGATGGATAGGGCAGGGGTGGTCCGCGTACGCTGCTGAACGCGTGCACCTCCGCGGCCTGACAGTTGATTTTCCCGCGGAGGTGATGGGCGCAATTCAAGGGCAAGAAAGAGAATTACAGGCAACAAAGTTATGGTCACAAAACAGGGATCCCTTTTGACGGAGGTAGGGCGATGGCTGGCCGAGGCGTTTGGGCAACACTGACGTTACTTCTGCTCACCAGTATTTCCGGATTCGCCGCCGGGCGACCGAATGATCCCCGGGCGGTGGGCTATCTGGCCGTTTCCGGAGAAGTCTGGGTGGATCATCAGGTGGCGCCCACCGGCACCGCCGTCTTTACAGGGGACAGCATCGCCACGGGCAAAGGTTCCGCAGCGGAAGTGCGACTTGCCTCCGGGGCGTCCGCGACCCTCAGCGAGAATGGCGAGTTGACTCTCGCTCCCGACGCGGGAAGTCCGACCCTCCGCCTCACCAAGGGCGCGGTGGCCGTGCGCCACCCCGGCGGAGACGCGGCGCGCGTTCAGGTGCCGGGGGCGACAATTGTGGTGCAGGGGGAGTCGGGTTTTCCGGCCCTCTGCCGCATCGCCTCGGCCGGGAGTGCCGCCAGCGTTATCGCTGACCGCGGCCGCATCGAGGTTCACGGCAAGGGCGCTCCGCAGCTTCTCCGCCCCGGCAAGTCGATGCGCCTGGAGGCCGGAATGCCGCAGGCCGCGGGCCAGACGGCGGGCAAAGTAAGCAATCAGATCCCTCGCGGCACCGTTCAGCATCCCGGCCAGGTCACCCCGGTCTCCTTGAACCTGAATGACAATATCGTCTGGGACGACGTCGTCCGCACCCTGGAAAACGGCCGCGTGCGCATCGCGCTGCTGGACGGGACGTTCCTTAACGTCGGCGTCCGGTCGATGATGAGGATCGTCAGGCACGATGCCCAGAGCCAGCAAACCGAAATCGAGCTGCAATTGGGCAGGCTGCGAGGACAGGTGGTGAAACTCAGCAAGCCGGGCGCGAGCTTCCAGATTAAGACGAACACCGCCGTGATCGGCGTGGTAGGAACGATCCTGATGGTTACGGCGACCCGGAACTCCACTCACGTCCGCTGCCTGGAGGGGATGGTCTCGGTGAAGAGCAGCAACCCGGCGATTCCGGGAGAAACCCACCTTGGCCCCGGGCAGCAAACCAGCGTCGGCCAGGGGCAGCCACCGAGCGGCGCAACCCCGTCGGCGCCCAATGAAGTTGCCCAGGAATTGAACCTCACCAATGCCGGTGAAGTTCCTTCGCCCGAGCTTGCGAGGTTGGGTGAGATCGGCCAGGTCGGGCGGGCAGCGCCGCCGGTTCCGAGCGCCGCTACGTCCGCGGGACAGGCCGGCGGAACGAGTATTGGCACGAGCTCCGCTCTCAACGTAGCGAGTGTGGCGGCTGGCGCTGCGTCCGCGGGCGTTTCGGGTGTGGCCGTCAGCAGGGCCGGAGACGCCCGAAACCAGGCGGCGGAAGCGAATGCCACCGCCAGTCAGGCGGAGTCAGTCAGTCAGTCCGCGGCAGCTGCCGCCAGTTCTGCCGGTGACGCCGCCACCGCATTCGGCAACGGTGTGCAGGGATTCATCGAACAGCTATCCCCCGGCGGGGGCGGCTGCAAATGCCTGCCGTAACCGGCTTCCGGAGTTCTCCGGTGGAGGGCTTGCTGCGCGGCAAGTGAGCGGCTGCAGCAAGCCTCGGCTCTATCAGGGACGGCCTCGCCCTCTCTCTCCTCATCCCCAGCGCCCGGTTTCTGCACCGTGCGTGATGGATTTCCACTGTGGTATCCTTCCCGCAGGGGGGCGTGACTTCGTTCGGGCTGCAGAGAGAATCCGCAAGCGCGGAAGAACCGATGAAGAGTAAGCTCGTCCACAACCTTTCCCGGCTCGCGCGCTTCGTTCGCAAGCATCGCGCCGGAATGCTGATCAGCGTGACGGTGTGCGTCGTCAGCCTGGGACTGTATGTGGCGCTCTATCTCGTCCCGCATCCCCATCCCGCCCTGCAATTCCTGTCCGACATCGAGCTGCGCACGCTCGATACACGCTTCCAACTCCGCGGACGCCGCCCGCCCGGCCCGCAAGTGGTGATCGTAACCATCGACCAGAAGAGCCAGGACGTCCTCGGGCGCTGGCCCTTTCCGCGCAGCAATTTCGCCCAGGCGGTGGACGCGCTGCGCGAGGCGGGGGCGCGGGTGATTGCGTTTGACGTGAATTTCCCCCAGCCCGATCAGAACTCCGCTCTCCAGGCCGTGCGGGAAATGCGCAGGCGGTACGAGGAAACCGCGCGGCGTGCAGGGCGGAATGCCAGGTTCGAGGCGCAACTCCAGGAGCTGGAAGCCGAGGCCGACAACGACAAGAAATTTGCCGAGGCCCTTTCCCGCTTTGATAACGTCATCCTCGGCTACTTCTTCCTGCCGCCGGAGGAAATCTCCGCGCAGAACCAGGAGCGCCTGAAGGAATTTCTGAATTATCTCTCCTTCCAAACTTATCCCCAGATCATCAACTCCCAATACGCGGACAAGTTCGAGGCGCACCGCGTGTACGGAGGCCTCTCGCCCAACCTGCCGGAATTCGCCGCCTCCGCGAAGAATTTCGGCTACTTCAATGTGATTCCCGACGCCGACGGGGTGGTCCGCCGCGAGCCCGCCATCACGCGCTTTCAGGGCAATTTCTATCCTTCCCTCGACATGGCCGCCTACCTCGCCTACACGAACCGGCCCCTCGATGAAGTAAGTGTATTTTTCAACCCCAACGGCCTGGAGCGGATCAACGTGGGGGCGCTGGCGGTCCCCACCGATCCCCAGGGATTCGTCCAGATCGATTACCACGGTCCGGCGGGAACTTTCCCGACCTTCTCGCTTTCCGATGTCGTGCAGCGCAAGATTCCCCCCGCAGCCTTTCGCGACCGCTTGGTGCTGATCGGGCCGACAGCCACCGGCATCCCGGATTTTGCCGTCACCCCATTTCAAACCGAAGCCTTTCCCGGCGTCGAGGTCCACGCCAACTTCATCAGCAATCTGCTGGAGGGACGCTTCATTCGGCGCGGGCTGCGCGAGAACCTTATTGACCTGGGATTCATTCTCCTGTTCAGCCTCGCGGCCGGGGTCGTGCTGAGTGTGGTCCCGCCCGTGCGGGCCACGATCATGCTGGTGGTCTCCCTGGGTCTATTTCACGCCCTGGCTTACCATCTGTTCGCGACGGAGAGGATCTGGATTGCAGCTTTCTTGCCCACGGCCACCCTAACGGTGAACTACGCGGGGATTGTCAGCTATCGGTTCTTCTCCGAGGAGCGTGAAAAGAAGCGGGTGCACGGCGCCTTCCAGCAGTATGTCGCCCCCAGCATCATCCATCAGCTCCTCGAGCGCCCCGAGCTGCTCCGCCTGGGAGGCGAAGAGCAGGAACTGACCGCGATGTTTACCGACATCCGGAATTTCACTTCCATCTCCGAAGGCTTGCCCCCCCACGACCTCGTCGAACTGCTCAACGAACACTTCTCGGAAATGACGGACCTGATCTTCCAGTACTGGGGGACCCTCGATAAATACATCGGTGATTCGATGATGGCTTTCTGGGGGGCCCCCTACCCGCAGCCCGACCATGCCGCGCGGGCTTGCCGCGCCGCGCTCGCCATGCTCCGGAGCCTCGGCGTGGCGCAGGAACGCCAACGCGCCCAGGGCAAGCCTCCCCTCGACATCGGCATCGGCGTCCACACCGGCCCCATGCTGGTGGGCAACATGGGCTCCCGCCGGCGCTTTAACTTCACCATCATGGGAGACAACGTCAATCTGGCCTCGCGTCTGGAGAATCTCAATAAGACCTACCGGACCCATCTCATCATCAGCGAGTCCACGTATCAGATGGTGCAGCAGGAAATGCTGGGGCGGGAGCTCGACTCCATCCGCGTGAAAGGCCGGTTGCGTCCGGTGAAGATCTACGAACTGCTGGGTCCGGCCGCGGGAAACTCCGAGCAGCGGGAGTTCGCGGGTCAATTTCACGCCGCCCTGGAAACCTACCGTGCCGCAAGTTGGGAGACCGCTATCGGATTATTCGGAGAGCTGCTGCGCGACCATCCCGACGACGGACCCACCCAGCTCTTTATCCAGCGCTGCATGGATTTGATCGAGAGTCCGCCCGAGGGTGATTGGGACGGCGTCTTTGTGATGAAGACAAAGTGACACTTCTTGACCCGCGGCGCCATCGCTCATCGAGCGGCGCGCCGGGAGCCCTCAAATTCCCTTGCGCGAACTTCAGTGACTTGAATCGCCGCTTCCGGCGCCCGTTGCGTCGGCCCTGGGCGCGATGGCATAGATCGCCCCCGCCCCCAGGATTCCTCCCAGCGTAATCAGCACCCAGGCGAAGTTGTAGCTGTGGTAGGTGTCGAAAATGCGGCCCGCCAGCCAGGGCGCGAACCACTGTCCCAGCGAATATCCCATGATGATGAGGGAAAGCAGCTTGCCGAGCGCGGCAAGACCGAAGCACTCTGCCGTGACCAGCGGAATGAGCATGTAGTCGGCGCCCATGGCGAACCCAAAGGCGAACGCAAATCCCCAGAGAGCAGTGCGATTCGGCGCAAGGAAAAGGATGGGAACCGCCAGGCTGAGCAGGAGATAGAAGAGGGCCATGACGTTCTTCTTACTGTAGCGGTCGGCGTAATGGCCCACGATCACCCGCCCGGCGAGGCTCGAAATCAGCAGCACACTCGCCAGACGCACCGCCTGCGGCGTGGAGAACCCCTGGTCTTTCAGAAAGAGAATGAAGTGCTGGCTGATCGTCCCCACCGCGCCGATGGTTAGGGTGGTTCCGGCCAGGATGAGCCAGAAATTGCGCGTTCGTACGGCACGCCTTACATCCACGGGGGCCACGTCGGGCGTGGAGGCAGCGTCCAGGCTGCTCGCGCCGTCCGGCAGCAAACCGAGGTCGGAAGGCTTCGAGCGCGTCACCCATTGCGCGACGGGAAAGAGCACAACCATAATCATGATTCCGATGATGACGAAGGTCTGGCGCCAGCCTTGGCGCAGGATCAGTCCCCCGATCAGCAACGGCGCCACGGCCCCGCCCACACCCAGCCCCAGATAGGCAAAACCCATGGCGCGGCCACGCTTCACCCGGAACCAGTTGGCCACCAGAACCTGGTTGGAGATCGGACCAGTCAGCACGTAACCGATGACTTCCGTGATGCAGAGCGCGTAGTAGTGCCACAGGCGCGTCATCCCGCCCATCAGCACGAGCGACAATCCCACAAACCCGATTCCCAGGAGAATGATCCGACGGGGCCCCAGGCGGTCAATGAGCACGCCGGCGAAGAAACCCAGCGCCAGCCCCACCGCCACAAAGCCGTAGAGAAACCCCTGCGTCACTTGCGCGCGCGTGAATCCCAGCGAGTCCACGAGCGAGGGATAAAAAACCGGGAAGCCGTAGTGAACGATTCCTACGACGAAGAAGAGATTGAGGAAGGCGGAGAGGGTGATCCACCAACCGTAGAAGATGCGAGCCGGCGGTGAGGCTGTTCGACCGTACATGAGATTATCGAAACTGGAAATTGGAAACTGGAAATTCCACAATGGGGGTTTAACCAGTTTCTATTTTCCAGTTTCTAGTTTCTATCCAAATTCTGGTCCGAGAATGGCGCAGACGAGCTCCGGCTGGCCCGGATGGCCATTGGGGCCGCGATACATCCGCGTGAGAGGCCGGGAAATCACAAAGCGTCGCGAAATAAGGAGGTCGCGAACCATCGCGTTGCTCCTCGGACAATCCACAAACACTGTGTCGCGTCCGGCGCGGCGAAGGAACTCATCCAGCAACTCCCGCGCCGTTGGTTCGTCCCAGGCCATCCAGGGGCCCAGGTGGTCGGCGCGCGACCCGCCCCGCCCCAGGGCATAACCGAGAAGGCTGCCCTCCAGTTCGATGGCCAGGGTAAAATCCGGAGCATCGGCGTGGAGAGAGCGCAGCAAATCGCCTCGGTCGGCGCCGAAAACTTCCCGGTCGGTTTCAATGATCTTATCGAGGTCCGGCACGCCGGAGCGTGAAAGCGCCGGAGCCACGGCGGGCTCACGACGCAGCACCCAGCGCTCGAGCTCGTATTCGGTGACGAAACCCAGTTTCTCGTAAATCGGCTTGCCCTGCGGCGTGGCATCCAGCTTCTGGGTCGGAACGCCGGTTTCGTCCAGGTGTTGAATCGCTACTTCCAGAAGCCGCGTGCCGATGCCCCGCCCTCGGAACGCCGGGTCCACGAGGACCATGCCGATCCACGCGAGCCGATCCTCATATACGATCGTGGCAGAAGTGCCGACGAGAGTCCCGTCCTCTTCCGCGGCGAAACATCCCGCGGGACTGGCGCGCAGAAAACGTTCCCAGTCGGCCGGAGTCTGATTCCAGCCCGCCAGATCTTTGAGTCGCGTTCCCGCAGGGATGTCTGATTGAGTCAGCAGCCGAATCTTCATGGTGGAGGTCTTACTTCATCACGGCATGACTGCGCAGCCGGGGTCGGGGGAAGCATCCAACGTTTCCGCGTTTCAGTCAATGCCTTTCATGCGAGGCAACGTGGAAAGCTGCAATCCCAAAATCCTCAATGCTTCGCTGTTTCAGACGCGCACGCTGCTCACGATCTCCGGCCAGTGGGCGCGGCACCAGCGCGCCGCTGTCTCCACGCTGCCTTCCGGCTCCCAGCCAAACCTCTGCCGCAAATCGAGCAGCCAAGCCAAGAAACCTTCTCGGGGGTCGAAAAGCAGTCGATGCAGCGCCTTCTCGGTCTTAGTTCCCGTCCGCATCGCGAACTCACCGTCGGGCAACTGAAAGAGGGTGTGCATCTGAAAGCTTGTGGCGCCGCGCAGCAGGTATTCGGCGGCGATGCGGCCGGACTGAATGTCCCCCGTCGCACTCAGCGGCAACGGAGATAATCTGCGCCCCTGCCCCTCGCCCGCCGGAGCGCTTGTTGCCAGCGAAAGATGTGTCTCGAGCGCCGCCAGATTGCGGTCGCTCAGGTCGGGCCCGCCGTAAGCCACACCTACTTTGTCTTCGAACCGCTTTTGCGGGTCGAAGAGACGATTAGCATAGACCAGGAAATCCGCGCGCCCGTCGCCTGCTGGAGCGGATTCGACAAGGTCCAGCATGCGCACCTGAAATTCGTCCTCAAAGAGGGCATTGAAGAGTTTCAGTCCCACGCCCACCCGCCCCGGCGCGGCGCCATGAATCAGGCCCGGAACGCGTTCCAGCCATTCCAGAATCTTCGCCTGCTGTGCGGCACGGCCCGAGCCGGCCAGCGTGGGACTGAAATCCTTCTCGAGCGGCATTACCTCAACACCGTGATGGCGATTCCAGATTTCCACGAGCGCTGCGGTGGTGAACTGGTATTCCTCTTCCTTCCAGAACTCTTCTTGTGGAGTGGGGAGGTGGTACTTGACCGACGGGGCGATGACCATGCCGGCGCTTTGGCCGGTTCGGAGCGCGTGATCGAAGAGATTCAAGTAGGCTGTAAAGGTGTCGAACCAACCTCGACCTTTCCAGGTGACCGTCCAACCTTCGCTGCCGCTGCGGCCGCGAATACGTTCGACGAGCATGCGCGTCTCGGGAATCGCCCACTCCCGCATTGTCTGCTCGCCCGCGCGATCTTGCGCAATCACGGTCTTGAGCACCACAAATCCCAGACCCGCTTCTGCGTCCCGCTCGATCTGGTGCGCCGCCAGCGACAACTGCCCGGAGGCTTTGCCAAAGGGATTCTTGATCGCCCGTCCGCCATACTCGCTCGCGAGCTCAATGCCGTAAACATCACGAACATAACTCTCCAGCGGGCGCGGCAGGCCTTCGCGGAAGCGCTCGAAGTCGGTGCGGAGGCGGCGATCCAGTGCCGGCGGTACCTGTGGTGGGCCTTGCAGGCGGATTTTGGGCGGAAGAAATTCCCACATCGCTTCAGGCCTCGGGGGAGTTTCCAGTCGCAATCTCTCCCAGCTCCGCCAAGGTTCTTCCCAATTGCACAAACTCACTTTCGGGCAGCGCCGGGCCCCAGGGATCGTGCGCCGACTCGCGGCCAATCACGCCCTGGTGCACCAGCGCCCAGAGCATCCGGCGGATATACCCTTCCATGGGAGGAATGAAAGTCACCTGCGACAGGCGATCGACCTTGGCAGAGAGCGCCAGGAACTCGCCCGCCCGCCCGTCGTAGTAAGCCTGCATCATCCCGGCTTGCAGAGCCGTGCACGCAGCGCCCATACCGATCAGCGCCGCCTGCGCGCCGCACATCAGGCTGTAGCCGAGGAACCGGTCTTCCCCCGTGATGACGAGCTGCTTGGGAAATTCTCGCGCCATCAGGCCCGTGACGCGCTGGAAGGTCATCACGCTGTCCAGCGTGGCGAATTTGATGCCGGCGACTCCGGGCAAGGCGAACAACGTGCGAAGCTGTTCCGCGGAGTACGGGAAGCCGCCCGCCGCCTCGTAAAGATAAAAGAGGAACTGCGGCGCTCCTGTCGAAGCGAGCGTCCGGTGATAGCTCAGCAGGAGATCCTCATTGCTCGCCACGTGATGAAACAGCCGGGGAGGATGAATCAGGAAGGCGTGCGCCCCGTGGTCAAGGGCGTCGCGAGCCATGGCCAGCGCTGAATCGAGATACGCCGAAAAATCCTCGGCGCGCTCGGGCGACCCGCCCACGCCTGCCACCACCAACTTGCCGGCGCCCAGTCCTTCGCTCCAGCTCCGCAGCACCTCAATGCGCTGCTCGCGCTTCATGAGCAACCCGCGGCCGGTGTGCGCCCACACCGCCACACCTTTGATGGGCTGTTTCGCCATCCAGGCGACGTACTGCTCCTGGGCGGCGGCATCGATTTCACCCTTCGCCGTGAAGGGGACCGGGACGGCGGGGATCAATCCGTGCCAAAGGCGGCATTGAGTCTCACCTGCAGTTAAGCGACTCATCCGGTAGCTCCTCGCGATCTGACCCAGCCTCTGCAATCTTGCCTAAAGTTGGGAACAGAGGCTGTCGATTGTCATTCTTGGAGCGTGAGCTTAACCTCTGCAGCGCGCCCATTTGCGCGAAGGGCGCCGCAGACTGAGACTCTGATGACTTCCCGCCAGCTCGCCGGAAAACTACATCGCCTGTGGCGTCGGGCACAAGACCTTCATCTGGAGGCTGCAGGACTCCTCGACAGCCTGGATGCCGGGGATCCTTCGCGTCGCCTGGCCCTGGAGCTGGCACTGCACGACCTGCTCGCGCTGTCCGCCCGGGCCGCCACCCTCGCGGCATTCGTCCATCCTCCGTCCCCCAAACGGCGAGGACACAAATAGGGCGGTACGCCTTCAGACCCGGGCCTTCAACCGGGGAACTCCTCCATCTTCACCCGGTATCGCTCCACTCTCCTCAGATCCACACGATACCCCATTCCCGGCCCGCCGGGCAGATGAATCCAGCCGCCTGGCGCGACGGTAATCGGTGGATCGACGACGTCGTCGATAAACCACCGATTCGACGCCTCAACGTCTGTCGGGTAGCTAAAGTTGGGAAGGGTTCCGAGGTGCAGTCCTTGCACCGAAGCGATTCCCAGTTCCGGCATAGTGCCCAACCAGCAGGGGATTCCAGCCTCCTGGGCGAGGTCGTGTGCCTGCAGAGCCGGTCCGAGCCCGCCCATGCGCTGCACCTTGATGTTGATGATCCGCCCGCTGTGTAGGCGCGCGATTTCCTGAATGGCAGCAACACTCTCCGCCGATTCGTCGAGACAGACCGGCGTGCGCAAGCGTCGCTGGAGTTCCGCGTGCTCCGCCAGCGCCTCGCGCGCCAGAGGTTGCTCAATCATCATCAGGTTATGCCGGTCCAATTCTTTGAAAACGGCAAAATCCTCCAGGCGGTAGGCCGCGTTGGCATCGACCATGATCGGGATGCCACGGAATCTCTCGCGCACCGCGCGCACCAGCTCAATATCATTTCCCGGCTCGATCTTGATCTTGATGCGCTGGTAGCCCTCGGCCAGAAATCGCTCGATGCGATGGAGTAGATCCGCCACCGTGGGCATCAGACCAATGGCCGCGCCCGAAGCCAGCGGCCGCGGGGCGCTGCCCAGCGCCTGCCAGAGCGGCAGCGCGTTTTTCATGCACCACCAGTCCCAGACGGCTCCTTCCAGGCCGGCCTTCGCGAACGGCTCGCCGGGGAACTCGCCGAGCCCTTCAAAACAACGCCGCGGATCCATCTCAGGGCGCGCGAGGAAGCTCGGCACGAGCCGCCCGCGGAGGAACTCCCAAGTCCCTTCCGGCGTCTCGGAAGAGTAAAACTCTCCGCCCATGGGCGAAGCTTCTCCCCAGCCAATTGCGCCCTCGGCCCGAAGCTCAATGAGGATCGCATCCTTGACGGCCACTGTGCCGCTCGAAATACGGAACGGCTCGTGCAGCGGAACCTGGACCCAGTGCAGCCGGATGGAATCTAGTCGCATGGAAGAGGAAAGAGTTTACCCAACTTTGCGCCGCGTGCAAAGGCATCTCTGCGGCGTGCGCCGCAACCGTGATCACCCCTCGCTTCTCCTGTGACCCCGCGGCCCAATTGACCCCACGCGAGGGAAGTGTGAAAATGAAAGCATGGACGAAGTAAATGTCTGCCGAACGCTCAGCAAACATCCGGGAGAGGTGAAGCGAAATGGACCGACGAGGGTTTCTGAAAAAGAGTACGGCGGCCGCCAGCCTGGCCGCTTCGAGCAAGATGTTTGAACCTCTGGCCGCCGCCAAGAGTGGCACGCCGATTCCCAAGCGGACGCTGGGCAAGACCGGGGAGAAGCTCTCCATCATCGCCCTGGGCGGCATCGTGGTGACGGACACTGACCCCAAGTTTGCGGCCAACATCGTGGCCGAGGCATTCGACCGCGGCATCAACTACTTCGACGTGGCGCCGACCTACGGCAATGCCCAGGAGCGCCTGGGTCCCACGCTCGAGCCTTACCGAAAGCGTTCCTTCCTGGCCTGCAAGACGACGAAGCGCGATAAGAACGGCTCGGCACAGGAACTCGAAGAGTCTTTGCGGCTCTTGCGGACCGACCACCTCGATCTCTACCAGTTCCATGCCGTCACGACGAAGGAAGACGTCGAGAAGATTTTCGGGCCCGCTGGAGCCATGGAGACGTTCCAGGCAGCCCGCAAGGCGGGCATGACTCGCTTCATCGGCTTCTCGGCGCATTCCGTCGAGAACGCCCTCGCCATGCTCGAGCGGTATGACTTCGATACCATCCTCTTCCCGTTCAACTTCGTTCTCTTCTCGCAGGCGAAATTTGGACCCACCGTGCTCGAACGCGCCAGGGAGAAGAAGATGGGTATCCTGGCACTGAAAGGCATGGCCAAGACTGTGTGGCCGAAAGATATAAAGGAGAGTGACCGCCCGCAACCCAAGTGCTGGTATGAGCCCGCTGCGCTACCGGATGAAGCCACGCTCGCCCTACGTTGGACGCTCTCGCAACCCATCACTGCCGCCGTGCCGCCGGGCGACGAAAAATACTTCCGCCTCGCAATGGACGTCGCGCAGAAGTTCACGCCGGTCAGTGCGGAGGAAGAGAAGACCTTGATGGCCCGCGCCTCGGGCGTTGAACCGATCTTCCACCTCGGCAACGCGTAGATCGGCGCTCGGATTCACCAGGGGCACAGCCCGCTGTGCCCCTGTCATCTCCCCCTGCAAAATGTGATAGCCTCTCCTGCTCTTTCCACTTTCTCCGAGGAGTGTCTCTTATGAATTCTCATTCTGACGACCGGAGATCAAACCTCCGCAGCCGCAACTGGTTTGGCAAGCGCGACCGCTGGGGGCTGGGTCATCGCGCCTGGCTGCGCTCCGAAGGCTTCAGCGAAATAGTCTTCGAAGGCAAGCCCGTGATCGGCATCTGCAATTCCTGGAGCGAGCTGAACAATTGCAACGTGCACCTGCGCCAGGTGGCGGAGGCGGTGAAGCGCGGCGTGTGGATGGCGGGCGGATTCCCGCTGGAATTCCCCACCATCTCGCTCGGTGAAATGCTGATGAAGCCGACCACCATGCTCTATCGCAACCTCATGGCGATGGACGTGGAAGAGTGCATCCGGTCTTACCCGCTCGACGCGGTGGTGCTGCTCTGCGGTTGCGACAAGACCACGCCCGCGCAATTGATGGGCGCGGCGAGCGCCGACATTCCCGCCATCATGGTTCCCGGCGGGCCGATGCTGCGCGGCATGTGGCGCGGCATCGAACTGGGCTCGGGCACTGACACGCGGCGCTTCTGGGAAGATGTTCGCGCCGGCCGCATGACCGAGGAGGATTGGTGCGAGATCGAGAGTTGCGTCTCGCGCAGCTCCGGCCACTGCACGGTGATGGGCACGGCTTCGACGATGGCCTGCATCGCGGAAGCGCTGGGCATGACCCTGCCCGGCGGTGCCGATATTCCCGCTCCCGATTCCCGGCGTCTGATGTCCGCGGAAGCGAGCGGCGCGCGCGCCGTCGAGTTGGCGCTCGAAGATCTGCGACCCTCGGCCATCATGACGCAGCACGCCTTCGAGAATGCCATCCGCGTGGACATGGCCATCGGCGGGTCGACCAACGCCATCGTGCATTTCGTGGCGCTCGCGGGTCGGCTGGGCATCGACCTGCCGCTCGAGAAGTTCGATGACCTTTCACGCACAACTCCTGTGGTCGCAAACGTCAAGCCCTCAGGGAAATATCTCATGGAAGATTTCTGCTATGCCGGCGGCCTGCCTGCCGTCATGAAGGAAATCAGCTCGCTGCTCCATCTCGATGCGCTTACCGTGACGGGCAAGTCCGTGGGTGAAAACATCGCACGCGCCGGATGCTACAACCGCGAAGTCATTAAGACGCTCGCCGAGCCGCTGCGCCCACAAGGCGGCACCGTGGCGCTGCGCGGTAATCTCGCGCCGGACGGCGCGCTCATCAAGCAATCAGCTGCGTCGCCGCACCTGCTCAAGCACAAGGGCCGCGCGGTCGTGTTCGAAAACGGCGAGGATATGGCCGCGCGCGTCGATGATCCGAAACTCGAAGTGGACGAGAACTCGATCCTGGTTCTCAAGAACGCCGGGCCGAAGGGCGCACCCGGCATGCCCGAGTGGGGCCACCTTCCGATCCCCACCAAACTCCTCCACGCCGGCGTCAAAGATATGGTGCGGATCAGCGACGCGCGCATCAGCGGCACGAGCTTTGGGACCATCGTGGTCCACATCGCGCCGGAAGCCGCCGTGGGCGGCCCGCTGGCGGTGGTGAAGAACGGGGATTTGATCGAGCTGGACGTTGCGGCGCGACGGATCGAATTGCTGATTCCTGAGGCGGAATTGAAATCTCGCCTCGCCGCCTGGAAGCCTGCAGAGCCACACTACCAGCGCGGCTACGGAAAACTCTTCCTCGATCATGTCCTGCAGGCGGACCAGGGCTGCGACTTTGATTTCCTGCGCGGCCGCACGGCCCGCGACTCGGGCGCCGTGCGCAGCTTCCGCAACCCGGCCATGTAGCGACCGCCCTTGCCGATGGGCGCATACACCAGAGACGCTATGGGCGCTCCCCGCATGGAGCAATCGTTATTGATACCCAAGGAGGACCGTATGCATCGCCCTCTCATAGTAGCTGCCTTGCTGCTGGCCACTGTTTTGAATTCAGCCGATGCCAAGGCCGATGAGACGATTCGGGTCGGCTTGATCCAGATGAACGCGCGGCTCTACGACAAAGAATACAATCTGACGCACGCTGAGAAACTGATCCGGGAGGCCGCGGCGCGCGGGGCCAGGATCGTCTGCACTCCGGAAGCGGCTGTGCAGGGATACGC
>Ga0315282_10005522_pt1 | contig 21501 bp, 23 predicted proteins | sample YL17G07_20_MG_FD_203693 | JGI IMG/M metagenome (GOLD analysis project Ga0315282, IMG submission 203693) | Sediment microbial communities from Yellowstone Lake, YNP, Wyoming, USA - YL17G07_20 | ecosystem: Environmental > Aquatic > Freshwater > Lake > Sediment | place: USA: Wyoming | collected... | reverse complement strand
GCTTGGCCACGTCCTCGCCTGTGGGGTTGTAAATGTTGATGATGCTGTAGGACAAGTACGCACTGCTATTCCAGACGAGCAGGTCAGGGGGTCGGTTTACTGTCCCTCCACCGTCTCCGCGACAGGCGAAAAGTCGCTGTCAAATCATGATTTAGACTCGGGGGATTGCATCTAAAGGCTGGTGTTTGTTTTTTCTGCGTTTTCTGTGATGAGATCTTTTAACACTTCTTTCACAGGCATCTCAAAACGCTGGCGCAATTGGTTCAGCAGTTTTGCTCCCTTTTCGGTTACCGAATAGTATTTGATGCGTCGTCCACCCTTTTGTGTCCGTTCGCCGGCTATGGCTCCTCTTTTTTCTAACTCGTATAGAAGAGGGTATATTATGCCTGGCTGGAATTTTTGTCCGGTTAATCTTTTCATCTCTTTGATAATCTTGTATCCTGACATGGGTTTCTGGCTTACAAGCCATAGGATAATAGCTCTGCTGAAACCCCTTACTGTGGCTCTAATCAGTTCTCCTTCTGCTTCAGCCATAAGGTAGATGCCTCAATGTGCCTCGTTTTTGTTATGTTTCACGTTCTTATTAACTTCTTTCCAACAAGGTTACAAAAGGTTGATATATCAAAATTTAAACTATTGCATCGTGGCAACGTCTATGGTTGATGTTATCAACGCGTTTATGCGTGGTCTCGAAAGACCGCTTATACTTTGGCTTATATCCCAAGGACCTAAACATGGATACGGACTTGTCAAGGAAGTCAAAAGACTAACTGGGCAGAAGTTGAAGCCAGGTACGTTGTATCCTCTTCTCTACTGGTTGGAGGATGAGGGATTTGTGGTGAGCGAATGGATAAAAAAAGGTCGCCGAGAGTTGAGGTATTACCGTTTAACCGAGAAAGGAAAAGCTCTTCTTGTGAGAGTGCGTGGTCTTTTCAGTGAGCCAATTAGAGGGATAATTGTTGATCTGCTAAGTGAGCCAAAAAAGGAATGAGTTTACAAGCCAAGTATTTTTCCCACTAGCACGTAACTTCCTACCACAGCGATTATGATAATTCCATATTTTCTTGCCGCTTTTTGTAGGCTCACAATATTTTCTGTTGTCGGATTCTTAAACGTGATTATGTAGCGCTTAGCGATTGGCATGCAAAAGGGAAGCGGTAAGAAAAAGAGGGGAAAATAGATGGAGGGCAACAGTAAGCCGAAAGCTGCATAGATAAAGGGCGAAAGGCCAGTTGCTAGGGATAAAAGTCCCATGGCAACGATGCTTTTCTTTCTTCCATACTTGACAGCGATGGTTTGAACTCCATCCTTGCGGTCTGCCTCATAGTCTCCAAGAGCCTGCAAAATGTGGCCACTGGAGTGGGCTAACACTAAGGGTATGGCACTCGCCAAAACAAGTGAGATGTTGACGTTAGATTGGGAAGACGTTCCAACTCCTATTAGGAACGGAAGGAAACCTGCGCCTATACCTGATGTAGTGGAATCCACTATTGGTACACTCTTGAGTCGCAAAGGTGGAATAGAATAGGCAGTCCAAAGGGCGAGGTAAAAGAGAAACAATGCGGTAAGGTTCACAGCGACTGCAGACACTAAGAGCAAGCAGAAAATTATCAAGGAAAGCGAAAGGATCAATGCAGCTCGCGGCGCAATCTTTCCAGAAGCAACTGGAAGGTTGGATTTTAGGATGTTTCGCCGATCTTCTTCTCGATCGAAGTATTGATTCAAAATAAAGATGCTGGCTGTGGCGAGTAAGAAAGCGGAGAAGACCGCCACAAAGCGTTCAGGGGAAGGTAAACCGAGCAGCATGCTTCCAAAACCGAAACAGAAAATCCATCCAAGCCAGTTGTTAATTCTGGCAATTTCAAGGTACTGTTTGAAGAACTTCATGAGCTCTCTCCCTTTTTTTCTATCGAAAACCGAAAACAGTTAAAGGGTCTTATGCAAGTCAGTCGAGCTAAGCACCCAAGAGAGCAACGATACGGAGTGACTGCGCATCACTTCCTATTTTGCCTCCTTGGGCTGTGGCATGCGGGTTTCTTCGTAGGATACAACCTCCCCTGTGCCTGTGTTTACCTTGAGCTTAAAAGATCCCATGGCAGGGAAGAAATATACCCGCTTGAACTTCACTTCTCCATGTAGTACCCAGCTATTTTCCTCCATATACATTGTTCTGAAAAAGATCCGCTCCGCTCTGGAGTGTCTTTGTTTGATGAATTGTCTCGCTTTTGCTTCCGCCTCTTCAGAGTCCAATGTTTTTTCTCCCATTCAAGCTTAAAGCATAAAATTCATAAACTATTTTGCAGTTCTTTCTCCTATTTCCGTCTCCGGCGGAGCATACTCAATTTTTCCAGTTGCAGCTCCAAGGTCTATTTCTGTGCCACCAATTAGAATCTTCAAGTTCGTGTCAACATTCCATACTCTTTTTCGCGAGCAAAATCTCGATGATCCACGAGAGTTTTTTTTGTGTCATGTACTCACTTCTCAGAACATAGATTATATCGAAATTTAAATGTTTTGGAAAATAAAATATATTAACCTCATTGACTTTCAATTGAGCCATTAAGACAAAGAGGGAAGAAGTTGGCAGAGAAAGCAGGCGAAGGTTACAAGATTGTTTTAACTGCTGATCGAACCCTGATGAGCGAGTATAACGGACACATTTTTCTAGGTTTCAGCGCCTGCGTGCCACGTGGGTTAATCCCCGATCGGCTTTATTTCTCTTTATTTTGTCCTTCGGTTGAGGCAAATGAGGACGGTTCAGCCAAGTACGCTCCATGCGGAACCAGAAAAATAGAAGCTGCTTTGTTGAACAATGGTTTCAAAAGAGAAGATGTAATCGTTGCCCACCCCGAATATCTTGAGAAGGTTGTCGGTTCAAACACAAAGGTTTTGGCGGTAACCGAAAACGACCCTCTGGGAATGGGACCTGCTACCTCCACGTTCACACAACTGTTCGGAGGACAGGCGTACATGGCGGTGAAGTTCAAAGAATTATTAGACCATCCCGCCGTTCAAATGCACAAGCCAAAGATTGTTGTTGGGGGGGCTGGAGCTTGGCAACTTGAAGATAGGGAAATCCGAAACAGGCTTGGAATAGACTGCGTGGTAATAGGCGAGGGTGAAAAAGTTGTCGGTTCTATTTTCGAGAAGGCAGTGAACGGCGAGCAACTGCCAGAAGTCGCGTACGGAGAAGTTGTTCCTGAGAATGAGATACCAGCAATCAAAGAAGCAACAGTAGACGGCATAATTGAAATCGCCCGTGGATGTGGACGCGGGTGCGACTTTTGCATTCCCACACTTCAGCGTTATCGTTGCCTTTCCATCGACCACATTCTGAAAGAGGTAGAAGTTAACCTGAGAGCCGGAAGAAGACCTCTACTACATGCGGAAGATGTCCTCAGGTACAAGGCAAAGGGTTTGGAAATAAACAAAGAAGCAGTAGTTGACCTTTTCAAGACTGTGAGAAACTATCCGGGCGTTGATTCGGTTGGGATAAGTCACTTTGCTCTTTCTTCGGTTGCAAGTGCACCGGACCTCGTTGAGGAAATATCAAACATTCTTGATGCAGGCAAGGACGGAGGATGGCTTAGTGGCCAAACCGGCATAGAAACTGGCAGCCCTCAACTGATCAAGGATCATATGATTGGAAAATGTAAACCCTTCAAATGGGAAGATTGGCCGCAAGTCGTTGTAGATGCCTTTCAGATTTTGTCCGAGAATTCTTGGGTTCCTGTTGCAACCCTGATCATCGGACTACCCGGCGAAACCGAGAAAGATATCGAACTGACCATTGACCTAATCAAGGAATTAAGGACTTTCAAAAGCTTGATAGTTCCCCTTTTCCTAGTCTCAGAGGGGGGACTAAAAGACAGGGCAGAATCATTCTCAGTGGACAAAATGACACGCAAGCATTCGGAACTTTTCCTGAAATGCTGGGAGCATAACTTGGATTGGAGCGATACCTTCCTTAAGGAATATTTCCTCTCGAAAAGCGGAGTAAAAGGATACGGATTAAGACTCGTCTTTTCCTATGCTACTAAGCAAGGCAAGAAGCTAATTAAGAAATGTCAGAATGATTACGAATGTGACATACCAGCCATGATTAAAGACGCACGAGAAGGCAAAATAAACGTTGCTCCTCTGCCAATTCGTTTCATCTACCGGCTATTGAAGCCAAACGATTATGGAAGCTAAGAGGACATGACTCCATCACTACTTCCATTTGACCTAAGAAAGAAAAACATAGGCAAACGAGGAGTAAAAATTGTTCTAACAGCTTCTGCGACAGAAATGAGTGACTTTTACAATAATCAGTTCTTTGCTTTCATGGGAGGTTTTTCGAAGGGGCCAATACCACTATGGTTTCCAAGGAAGCAGCTCTATCCACCGGTAGAAAGCAAATATGACGGAATTGCAAAATATGCACCTTACGGGCTTAGAAAAGTGGAAGCCGTCCTTCTAGAAAATGGGTTTAATGAATCGGACGTAGCCGTTGTTCACCCTTACCATCTCAACGCCTTCATTGGTTCGAATACAAAAGTTGTTGGCATATCAACCATGGACCCTTTAGGAATGGGTTACGTCAGCAAAACATATTCTTCACTAATTGGCGGTGGAGAACCCATAAACTCTATAGAATTCAGAAATCTGATGAGACATAAAAGCTTCCAAAGATACAAACCAAAGATTATCGTTGGCGGCGCAGGAGCATGGCAACTGGAATACAATAATCTAATGGAATCTTATGGAATTGATTGTGTGGTGATAGGCGAAAGTGAAACGATGGTAGCAGAGCTTTTCACTAAAGCTGCAAAGGGAGAAAGCCTCCCACCAGTAGTTCATTGCAGCACAAGTCCAGCATACGAAGAGATCCCCTCAATAAGACATGCGTCGATTCATGGGTGTGTAGAAATCTCCAGAGGCTGTGGCAGAAACTGTCAGTTTTGTACACCTACGATGCAGACAAGAAGGAACTTCCCGCTTGACAAGATTATGAAAGAAGTAGAGGTCAACGTCAAAGAGGGAGATGGGAGAATCACTCTCGGCACCGAAGACCTTTTTCTGTACGGCGCCAAAAACAATGGTTTCATCCCTAACAAGGAAGCAGTCTTAAAATTGCTTAGAAAGGTTGCGTCATATCCTGGGGTCAAAGCTATTCAACCCGCTCACATGTCATTGGCTCCGGTGGTTTACGATCCCAGTATGGTCAAGGAAGTGTCGGAAATACTGATTGAACACAGTTGGTATGGCTATCGTGGGAAGCCCATTGTAACGGCTGAAACGGGAATAGAAACTGGGAGCGCTCGTCTTATACGAAAATATATGGCGGGGAAACCGCTTCCATTCAAGCCTGAAGAATGGAGAGAACTTGTCTCCCAAGCTTTTGGAATCTTAAATGACAACAATTGGTATCCGCTTGCCACTTTGATTGTGGGGTTGCCAGATGAAACCGAAGACGACGTAATAGAGACTCTTGAGCTACTTGATGACATCAGCGAATATAACGCCTTTCTTGTCCCATTGCTCTTTGTTCCATTGGAAAAATGTCTCCTAGATGATCAATGCGGTGCGGAATTGAACACTCTTTCAGAGCTGCGATGGGAATTCCTCACAGAATGTTGGGAGTATAATGTTCATGTTTGGAAGTCATCATATTTGGAATCACGAGTTCGTAATCCTCTGCTTTACGATGCTGTTACAGAATTCTTGCTGCCATCAATCGGGTTTATCGCGGGTCTATACTATGGAGCAAAACATGGAAGAATCGTGAGAAATTCAATATGGAATATGGCAGGAGTAACTTGAAAAGATATGTTCAAAATGACTCATAGAAGAGTTATGTTGGTAAGCGCGCTTATGAGAACCCAATGCAGCAAAGATTCTCTGAAAATCCGTATGCATACGCTCCCCCATTTTTCATTTACTCAATGTCACCCTTGATACCTTGTTCTTGTTCTGCTCTGACTTTTCGACATGCCTAGTTTTCGACGCTATCGCACGAATCTGGGAATGTCAGTTTAGTGAAGTCTACCCATTCAACTGATTGAGCGGTCTTGGAAATTTGTCGTACCCTGTTTTAAGAGGGTTTTGCTTTTCGTTTCAGAACCTTATGTGCGATTTTCTCTACGTCGATTTTCAGTAGCAGTATGGTCACCAGTATGGTCAGGATTATCGAGATGACCATCAAGATTTCCTCGTTCATTAGCGGTGCCAAGAATTCCTGACCTGCCCTTCCTAGGAAGGCTCCAACTATCGTTATGGAGAGTTTACCCGTGAAAAAGGCCAAATAAAACTTGAGCGGGCTGTATTTGAGAAGGCCTAACGGTATTACCACAGGCTCGTCGGGGATAGGTGTAGCAGCTGCCACGAAAAGCGCGAGGAACGCCCAACGCTTGACTTTTGGTGCCGTAGCGTCAAAACGCTCTTTTTGCTTCTCTCTGAGGTGACCTCCAACGAAGAAACTGATCATATAATGGATGAACTTCGCTGAGGCTGAGCCGAAAGCTACGACGAAACCTATTGCAAACGGGTCGGCTTTGGTTAACAAAGCCGCGTTGGACGCTATTAGAAGGTTTGACGGACTGAAGAAGGGTATGAGATTCAAGGCGAAAGAAGTCAGCAGAATACTCAAAAATTCATACAGCACTTCCAATGCTTCGATGCCAGCTTTCATACATCTTTGGACAAGCATGCATGGGAAGGGACATATATCCTTTGAGGATTTTCAGTCTTGGGCCAGCTCCATCGTCGTGACTCACAGTGGTCAAGTTACATTTGAGGTTTTTGATTTCAGAAAAGTGCGAGAGTCTTTCCTGTCCTTGTTTTCTGCGCCACAGAAAACTGTCAATAGTCTCGTCTGGTCATTTTTTCCCTTTTGCCTTTGCCCACACCTCGGTATGTAAGCCCAGCCTTGACTGCTGCTTCTTCGTCGTAGGCGTTCCTGCAATCAATCAGGACCGGCGTGGCCAGTTTGTTCCTCAGTTTCTTCAGGTCCAAGGTGAGGTATTGCTTGTGTTTGGTGGAAAGAATTATTGCGTCCGCATCGTTGACGGCTTCGTCTAGGTCTTTGGTGAATGGCAGTTGGAAGTCTCGGACAAGTGGGTCATGAAGCACAGGGTTTGCGCCGCGCTTCTTCAGCTCCTCGTACAGCGTAGCAGACGGAGTGTTTCTCGTGTCGTCAGAGTTTTCAAGAAAAGCCACGCCTAGCACCGCTATTTTTGCGTCTTTCAGCTTCCTACCATGCTCTGCCAAGGCCTCTTCCAGCAGGTCTACAACATGTGTTGGCATTGCATCGTTGGTTTCTCTGCTGCCGACTATGACTTTTGGGAAGAACTTAAACTTGCCATAATTGTCCAAACCATACTTTAGCAGCCATGGGTCTTTTGGTAAGCAGTGTCCGCCCACTCCTCCGCTTGGGAAGTGCATGTTCCTCACGGGGTTTGAAGCTGGGTTCTTAGGGTCGTTTGGAAGCGTGTTGACCAGTTCTCGCACCTTGAAGGCGTCGACGCCGAGGCTCTCGCAAATCAGTGCTACCTCGTTGGCGAAGGCAATGTTCACGTCCCTGTACGTGTTCTCAACAACTTTTGTCACTTCAGCCGTAAGCGTATCAGTAGGGCAGAGTTCTGCCTTTACAACATGCTTATACAGCTCCAACGCGCGTTTTGTGCTTTCCTCGTCAATTCCGCCAACTATTCTTGGAAGCTCAACAATATTCCTGATCAATCGTCCAACCATCACTCTCTCGTAGCAGAAGGCGAGCGAGAAATCCTTGCCTGCCTTCATGCCCGAATTCTTCTCCAAAATAGGCTTCACAATGTTGTCTGTCGTTCCTGGGGCTACGGTCGACTCTATGACCACGAGTGTCTTCGGCCGCATGTACCTGCCAACCTGCGCAGCAACTTCCTTCAACGATGAATAATCAGGAACTCTGTTAACGTCCGTCGGCGTCTGCACGTCAATGAGCACTGCCTCGGCATCTTTACAAGCTGAAATATCCTCGACAACCTTGAACGCTTTCTTCTTCACAACACGGGCAATAAGCTCAGATAAGCCTGGCTCATCTCCGCCGATCGGGTTCTTTCCCTCATTCAGCCAGCCAATCTTCCATCCTGAACGCTTGGACCTACGTTGCACTCCAACGACTTCAAACCCTGGAACCGCAGCAAAAAGTGCGGCTATGGGTATTCCAACATACCCCATACCGACAACTACGATTTTTCTTACCATGCATCTAAGCCAAATGACGACAACTATATTTTACTTTCGCTTTCCATCAAACCGCAAAAGGCGAAGAGCTTACACAACTCCACTCAGGGTCAAGTGTGCAGTTTCCAAGGTGTTGACGCCCGGGCTGGTGTGGACAGCTTTTAATATGAAACAGTTTTTCTTTTCGCTAAAGGCGACATATCGTGGAGTATACTGCGGCAGCGTCGATAGCGATTTTTCTGGTGACCTTTTTTCTGATAGTGAAGCGGCCTAAAGGCATAGGCTTAGGTGTCTCAGCCGGGATTGGAGCTGTGGCTTCGCTTTTGCTGGGCACCGTGACGTTAAGCGACGCTGGAAAAGTGTTAGTCGACATTTGGGATGCCGCGTTGGCTTTCGTCGGTATAGTCAGCCTTTCAATCACTCTTGACGCGATGGGCTTCTTCAAATGGGCAGCCTTGAAAGTCGTAAAGCTAGCTAAGGGAAGCGGACTGAAACTCTACTTCTATATCTCCCTGCTCACGGCGGGTGTAAGCATTCTTTTCGCCAACGACAGTGCAGTTTTAATTCTGACGCCAATCGTCCTTGAAGTCGTGATGCAGCTAAAGATGGAAAAACAAAACATGTACGCCTACTTGTTCTCTGCGGGGCTAATCGCTGACACAGCGGCTATGCCGCTGATAACGAGCAACCCTGTTAACATAGTCAGTGCAGACTTTTTCAAGTACAGTTTCATTGAACACCTTGTCTTCATGGGTCCAGTCGCCGTCGTCACGATAGCAACCAGCCTGCTCGTGGTCTACCTGTTTTTCAGAAAGAACATACCAAAATCATACTCAACCACACTCGCGGACGGCTTGAACAACAGCGGTGAAATGATCACGCCTCTTCAATTAAAAACAAGCGTCATTACTCTGGTGACAATAGACATCGGCTACGTCTTAGCGTCACTGTTCAGGATCCCTGTTTCCTTAATCATCTGTTCAGGATCCCTTTTCCTCTTAACGTTCTATGCTTCAACCTTCAAGAATGCAACGGTGAAAAACCAGGGCAAGACAGTCAGGGGCATCCTGAAGCAGATCAACTGGGACATACTCATGTTCATGATCGGCATATTCCTCGTGGTCCAAGGTCTCAGGCATTCCGGCGCGATAGACTTCTTTGCCTCGGCCTTCACATGGGGGTCGGCACTGCCGTCATTTCTGTCAATACTTGTCCCCAGCCTCATCGTGACTTTCAGCGCGAGCGCCATGAACAATTGGCCGATGACAATGCTCGGCCTGCTTTCCATAAAACAGGCAATCACTGTGAACAATCTATCCTTGCACAGCAGCACTGGCCTGATCTTCTCGAACATCATTGGCAACAACCTCGGCCCACACTTCTTCCCGTTAGGCTCCTTGGCCATACTGATGTGGCTGGGCACGATGAAGCGGAAAGGCTTGACTATAAAACTCGTTGACTATCTTAAAGTCGGGTCAATTCTGTCAATCTTGGAAGTCACTGCAGCCTCACTGGTTCTCTGGGCAGAACTGGCCTTTCTCCCAGCCCTGCACATAATCACATAATTGCAGCTGAGGCCGCAGCTCCATCAACACTATGCTTCTTAGAAATGCTTTTTATACCGCTTCTCCAAGAATGAACCTGAAAGGAAAGTCATCTCATGGAATTTAGGGGAAGTCAAACTGAAAAGAACCTGCTGGCAGCTTTTGCCGGTGAGTCTCAAGCCAGAACACGTTACAGCTTCTTCGCCAGTGTAGCCAAGAAGGAAGGCTTCGAACAGATTTCGGCCATTTTCCAAGAAACGTCGGACAACGAGAAAGAGCATGCGCAACTATTCTTCAAACACCTGAAGGGCGGAGCTGTCGAAATCAAAGCTGCCTACCCTGCGGGCGTCATCGGAACTACGAAAGAAAACCTGAAGGCCGCTGCTGAAGGCGAAAAGTTCGAATGGGGAATACTGTACCCCGGTTTTGCTGAAGTTGCCGAAAAAGAAAGCTTTAAAGATGCCGCGAAGACTTTCAGAAGCGTCGCCAAAGTCGAAGCGTATCATGAAAGACGGTACTTGAAACTGTTGGCAAACGTTGAACAGGGCACAGTGTTCAAGAAAGACAAGCCAATAAAGTGGAAATGCAGGAACTGCGGCTTCGTCTACGAAGGCAATGAAGCGCCTGAAAAGTGTCCTGTGTGCGAGCATCCGAGAAGCTTCTTTGAAGTCTGGACTGAGAATTACTGAACGTGTCTCCTGAACCCTTGGCGAGCAGGCATCTTGACATTCAGCGTCTTAGCTAAGCGTTTCACTTCATTATTGCTCATCCACTCAGTCTTGAGATACTCACAAATCCGTTCGCCACTCAGACCGAGTCTTCTTGCTTCTTCAACCGCATGCTGATAGGCCTCAATCTCCGTGGGCCTTTCCACGTAGCTATATTTGTCATCGAACAATTCCTTTCCTTCCATGAACTGTCTAACATGGACTAGCTCATGGATCACGTCGAGGTAAATGTCGACGATGTCTCCGCAGTTCAGGTAGTCTGCGCTGACGATCAAGTGTCCGTCCGTGTCGCTGACGCCCATGTAGCCACGTCTTCCGGCAAACTCGACTCTCAGTTCCGAAAGTACTTTTTTTGTCTTCTCGCCAAAGATCTGTCTGACTGCTTCAACCTTCTCAAAACCCTTGAAATGCTCTGTGAACGGTTCAGTCCAAACCTTTGCGTTGCGCATTATCTCAACGTTCAGCACGGGCTCCACAGTGCTTGTCTCTCCTCTTGCTTTTGAATCGAAATAACATCGACTAGTAAAGTTTATCCTTTCGTATAAGCCTTGACATTGACACGCCGCGCGTCCCGAGGTTCAAACGAGTATGCTTCAGATAAGAACGATGTCGCCTGAGGATCTTCCGTTTTCAGTTCAGGTCACAGGTCAGATGGGATGGAACCTTGTGGAAGACGACTTCAAATTCATGATGGAACTGGAACCTGAAGGCTGCTTTATAGCTCTCGACAACAACAAAAGAATAGGCCTTGCCACCACGATCAGTTATGGCGATATAGGCTGGTTCGGGAACCTTGTAGTTAACGAAGCCTACAGAAACAAAAGCGCAGGGTCTCAACTTGTCAAACATTCGATCGAGTACTTCTCAAGAAAACACGTCAAAAGCGTCGGGTTGTACGCGTATGAGAACAGAATTCACTTCTACACCAGACTGGGTTTCAAGTACGATTCTGACTTCATGGTGATGAAAGGAAAAGGCTCCTCTTCACCGGCGAATCCAGCCGTAAGAAGAGCCCAAGAAAGCGACATAACCAAAATCGTCGAATACGACGAATCATGCTTCGGTAGCTCCAGGAAAAAGCTACTTGAACCCATCCTCATGGACAAGGACAACATCTGCTATATATTCAGCGAGGGTGGTCATGTTTCAGCGTATGCTGTGGCCAAAGTGTACCGAGGCATGGCTGAACTGGGTCCGCTTGTTTGCCCAGCGGGACGCAGCAACCTAGCACTTGACCTTCTGAAGGTGGTTCTTGACAGGTTGAACGGCGTAGAAGTCTCCATTTTCTTGCCTACAAAAGACACTATCATCATCAATATGCTTAAAGGCAGAAGATTTACTGAGGAATTCCGCGTGGCCAGAATGTTCTATGGTGTTCCCATTGTCAAGGAATGCATTCAGGCAGCAGAATCGCTGGAAAGAGGTTGAAGGGTCACATGTCACAGGACAATTGCCGCCTAATCGTCGAAGATTTTCTTAAGAACTCCTGGGACTGTGTTGAAGCCATAGCGAAGGAACTCGCTGCATTCGAGGGCAAAGGACCTGGGGCTCACCTTTACTATTTCAAGAACAGCCGCAGTGAAGACACGGCCTTCGACGGTAGCCACTTTTTCCTGCGAACTTCCGTCGAATACTCAAACCCCCAGTTGACTGTCGAAGAGGTCCAAGGTATCGTCGCAGCCCGGCTGCTGGAGGTCTGCGGAAACTATTTCCACGGTATAAGACTGCATACACCAGATGCAAAGGACATCGACACGATATGCGAGTTGCTCAAGAAGCCTCCAGAAGGAAAAATCATACCATTCCTCCTCAACACGGATGAAATTGAACCCGACAGGTACTCGATGAACCCGCTCAAAGAATCAATCGTGAACAGTGGTCAGAGCGCCTTCCCCTGTGCGCACGTTAAGACAGAGAGCCTCAGCATAGACCAGAGATTCGCACAAAAATACGGCGGTTCACTCATATGCAAGAACGAAATCGAACTCATCGACGAACACTTGCACTCGTGCAACAACAGCTACGTTGACATGGTTGACGCCGTCAAGTACGAACAGCTGGAGAACCTTTCAGCGCCGTTGAGTATGAACCTGCACGTTTACTCCATGCGCATGCCCCTCTCAATTCTGGAGAAGGAAACACCTGACGGACTGCTGCACTACATCATAAAGAAAACCCATTCGGACTACGAAACTTTCGAATGTGCCTACAGATGCATGGGCAGAAGCATGAAGAGCCTCACAACGCTTCTGACTGCGCCCCACTCCTCAAAAGGTTACGGTTCCAAACGCGCAGCTAGGGGCAGAATCTACTTTGACGGGGCTAGACTGAAAAACGTCAAGGTTAACTACTGCACGGTTCTGCTGTACCCAAACGCGGTTGACCCTGCAGACGTAAGCGTGGCCAAAGCAGATGACAGCTTCACTGTCGAGGCGGAAAAACTGATAAACTATGATTATAGGCAAACGCCATCGTCACCGCAGTTCTTCCTTTACTCTCTTGCATCGCCTGAAAACGCTGTGTTGTGGCATGGCATCGGAGCCTTCGGAGCGTCAGAACTGCTTAAAAGCTACACTACTACACGGTTGGCCTGCGCCAAGGACCTACTCGTCGGCGGCTTGAGCGCAAAATGTGGGGTGACAACGAGAATGCCCCTTCAGTTTAACCTTGTGCCTAAGCACATGTGGTTCCACCCTGTGCACCGCAACATCGACGCAAGCATAGGATGCGTAGAAGACCTAAAATTCGTGGCAGGTCTCGGAGTAAAAATGGAACATCTCTCAACTGAACAGTATATCCGCAAGTAACAGCAACCCTTTTAAGGTCAGAGCAAACATGGCTTTTCGACTATCATGTTCTTCAGACAAATCAAGTATCGAGGCGACAACTTTTCCTACATCATCGCAGACGACTCCAGCAAGGAAGCCGCCATAATAGACCCCAGCTTCAACGCAGAGGAAATCGCCAAAGTTCTCAGGTCACAAGGGTTGACTGCAGAGTACATCATCAACACTCATCAGCACACGGACCACACCGCAGGCAACGAAGACCTCAAGCAGAGATACCACGCTAAAATCGTCGCTTACAAAGAATCCAACGTCAAGAAAGACGTCAGCGTGAAAGACGGAGACACTATCAGCTTGGGCAACGTGTCGATCCATGTGATCCACACTCCAGGTCACACGCCTGACAGTATCTGCCTGCTCGTCGACGGCAAGTTGCTCACAGGAGACACGCTGTTCGTCGGCGAATGCGGAAGAACGGACCTGCCCGGCGGAAGCCCTGCGGACATGTACCACAGCCTCTTCGACAAGCTGATGAAGCTCGATGACAAGGTCGAAGTGTACCCTGGCCACGATTACGGACCAAGCCCAAAATCGACCATCGGCAAAGAGAAAAGAACAAACTATACGCTTGTAGAAAGACCACTCAGAGAATTCGCCGAGTTCATGCGAACCCCTTGAATCAGCATCAACAGAGGAAGGGTAAAGCAGCATGATGGGCTTAGTAGCGCATTTAATATGTCAATCTGCCTAGCTAGACATGGCACAGAGATTACAATGACCTCGCGGAACATGAAATGTGGATGTTGACAAGGGCGGAATGATGTCTGAAAAAACAGTCTCCTACGAAATAGAACCTGACATTCCAGTCAAGTACGTTGAGAGCTTGCTGGACTACATCTACCAAAAGTATTTGCTGCCGCAAAAGGAGAGGTTCACACGTGTCTCCAAGACCCAAACAGACGGAACCTCCTCACTTCTCTTCACCGTACAAGAACGAATCGGCACACGCATACTCGACGTTCACATTCTAGGAAGCATGCCCCTGAAAATCAACATTACCCCGACGGTCGAAACGGTCAAAGAAGGCACGATAGAAGAAGTGAAAGAAGGCATCGGAATTGCTGTGGAGCTTTTTGAAGAAGGGGTCAGAGCGAACACGCTGTATTTTGCGTGGAGGGAAGGCGAGGATATTGTTCCCGAGAAAGTGTCAGGAAAAGAAAGGAGGCCGATCAACAGGGTTCTGCTTGAAACTCAGGTTTTCCTTTCAGTCATTTTCATCAGCATCAGTCTCTTTCTCTTCATATATCTTGGGCCTCTAGCGTGGACAGTCCCCATCATCCTGCTAGCAGTTCAATTCGTCATTCTCTTTTACTCGAATAGATTGATCGAGATAGGCACAGACTGGCGCATAACCAAAGACAACCCGACTCTTCATCTGCTAGAGTACAGGCTGCCTCTACAGGAACAAGAGAGCTTCGAAAAGAATTTTCCCAAGGACAAGTTAGCCAGCATAAAGAAAGAAGTCTACGAGCAGATGATTAAACAGAGAGGAGAAATAGACTGTCAAACAACGGAGAAGATACTCAGCAAGTATGGAATCCAATGCACTTCCGAGAACATGGCTGCCAGAAAAGTGAACGTTTACGAACTTGTCGAGAAGACAGCCCGCAAATTCGGTTTTCCAATGCCGAAGATAGTGGTTTCCAACACACTAATCCCGAACGCAGCAGCTTCAGGTCCCAGCCCGCGTCGCGGCATCGTTCTCATCACGACAGGTCTGCTAGCTCAGCTTGAGGAGAACGAAATCATCAGCGTCTTAGGACACGAGTTCGGTCACATGAAAGGACACGACCCGCTCGCACTGTTCGGTTTGACAGGAGCCGAATTCTTGTTCCGTTTCTATGTTCTGTTGCCCTTTTTTCCGATCGTGTTCTCTTCCCTGCTCTTCATCGTGTACTTCTGGGCTGTCATGACGTTGATCTATTTCATAGCTAAATTCTTCGAGGCGCGAGCTGACCTAACCTCTGCCATCGTAGTGGGACAGCCGCAAGTCCTTGCAGAGGCACTTGAAAAAATCGGCTTCAAAAGACTCCTGTACGAGCGCGTGCCGTCCTACCGCATTCAGGAATGGGTAAGTCTTGACCCGCACCCTCCTATATATTTCAGAATCCACCGCCTGAGAAAACTCGGAGAAACAACGAACGTCAAGCACCCACTGTTCCAGTCAGCTAGAGAAGTGACCCGAGGTTTCCTTGACAGCCTCTAGGCCAGAGGAGCAAGCCTGCTTAGACATCGACTAGGATCTGGTCGCCCTCTGCTTTGACCTGAAAAACTGGCTCTGGTTTCTTCGCCGGTCCCTTCACAACGTTTCCTGTTTTCATGTCGAAAACTGAAACGTGGCAAGGGCAGGTTATGTTCTGGCCTTTGAGTGAGCCTTCTGAGAGCATGCAGGACATATGCGTGCAGCGGTCGCCGATAGCATAGTAGTTTCCGTCAACGTTGGCTATGACGATTTCCTTGCCGCCTGCTTCAACACCTAACGCGTTGCCTAGTCTCAAGTCTTTCACCAAGGCTACCTTCACAAAAACCATCTCCTAAGTTGCCTCCTAGCCACGATCTACCTCTTCGGCCATTGAATAAAAATCTTGTCGTTCTCTGCCATTGATCTGTAAAAGAAGCGTTTTCTCGATACTTTTCAATGGAATAAACAAGAAAAGGGCAGCAAACCTTTTTATACGAGTCTGCCATTCACGTGAGCCTGTCACAATAACCAATGCACTAATCAAAGAAGCTTTTTAAAGGCTCCTAGAAATTCGCATGGAAACTTTTGTGGCAGGAGAAATGAAACAAATGGAAATAAGAAATTTCAAGGACTTGCCTTTAAGTCCACAAGTAATGAAGAGCATCGAAGAGCTTGGGTTCACTGAACTTTTTCCGATCCAGGCTGAAGCAATGCTTCCATTGCTTGAAGGCAAGGACGTTATTGGACAAGCCCAAACAGGAACGGGCAAGACTGCGGCTTTCGGCGTTCCAATGGTCGAACGCACAAACCCAGAAGAGAGAGCAGTTCAGGGTCTAGTTCTGCTGCCTACACGCGAGCTTGCTATGCAAGTAGCAGAACAGCTTGGCCTTTTCGGCAAGTATCGAGGGATAAAAGTTCTGGCCGTTTACGGCGGAGAACCCGTTCAAAAACAGGTTCACGCGCTGGCAAGAGGGGTTCAAATTGTCGTCGGCACGCCAGGCCGAGTAATCGATTTGCTCGAAAGGGGCGCACTGAACTTTTCCCACGTGAGTGTTCTCGTACTCGACGAGGCTGACAGGATGCTTGACATGGGATTCATCGAAGACATAGAATACATACTATCACGAGTTCCAAGACAGAGACAGACAAGCCTGTTCTCAGCTACGATCGACCAGTCAGTCATGAACGTGTGTTACAGGTACCTGAAAAACCCGGAGAAGAAACTAGTGAGCAAGGACGAGATCGCGGTTACACAGATTAGCCAGTACTACATGGTTGTGAACCCCTACAGCAAGTTTGAAAGGCTCCGAGGCATACTCGACGAGAACAACGTAAAACGTGCAATCATATTCTGCAGAAGACGCACCGAAACAAGTATGGTTGCGGACAAGCTCAGGAGGAACGGCTACGACGCAAAAGCCTTACATGCCGGGTTCACGCAGCCGCAGCGTGACCAAGTGATCAACGCTTTCAGGAATGGCAGGCTAAAGTTTCTCGTAGCAACAGACGTCGCGGCACGCGGCTTGGACATTGACGGCATAACGCACATCATAAACTATGACATGCCTGAAGATGCTCTGGTATACTTCCACAGGATCGGTCGAACAGGCCGTATGGGACGTGAAGGGACAGCCATAAGCCTAGTAGGCTATGGAGAGATAGCCGAACTTGATCAGATAAAGGCACTGACGAAGACCAACATAGAGGAAATCGAGCAGAACCTCATCGTTGCACCGCATTTATAAGGGACGACGCCAGATTATTCTGGCGCGGTAGCGTTTCTTACAACATCGAAAAAGCATGGAAACAACGCTACACACAACAATCAAAGAAAAAAGGAGTGAAAGAAAATGACAGAAAACAACAAAATCGTCTTCGTTGGCAGGAAACCAGCAATGAGCTACGTTTTGGCGATCATCACCAGCCTGTCCGCTTCCAACGCTAAGGAAATCACGTTGAAAGCACGCGGCCAAGCAATCACGACAGCCGTAGACGTTGCAGAGATAACAAGAAACCGCTTCCTCAAAGACTTGAAGGTAAGCAAGATCGCCATCGGAACTGAGCAGATGCCCGCTAGAGAAGGCGAAAACAGTGCAAGAATGGTTTCTACAATGGAGATAACCCTAGCAAAAGACTAGAGAAACAACCTAAACAAAGTACCACAACGGCGAGACCCTCGCCTTTCTTTCTTTAACAATTTTTCTCAACGAGTCTTATCAGCGGTCAACCAACGTATTTGAGAATTTCAGTCAGACTTCTTACTGTTTCTACACCAGCGAGTGTGTCGCCGTTTCTGTTGACTAGCACAGGTCTTATTCCAGCTTTTTCAGCGCCTTCATAATCGTACTTCAAAGAGTCGCCCACAAAAACAGTGTCTTCAGGCCGTACACCCAGCTTTTCAAGTGCGTAACAGAATATTTCTCTGCTTGGTTTGGCTTTCCTGCAAGAGTCACATCCCACTGCCAAGTCAAAGACGTTCTTGAGGCCGAGTTTCTCGAAAATTTTCTGAATTTCCTCCTCCAGCGCGTTGGTTACGATTCCCAACTTCACTTTTCTCAGTTTCAACTTCTCCAGAGTCTCGGCAGCGTCTGGATAGACCTGCAGACCTGCATAGTCGAACCATTGTTCATTGATTCTACGGGCCAACATCTCTCGATTTTCATCTATGCCTATTCTACGCAGAAGCCGCGCGTTCCATTTGTCCCAGTATTCCATGCCCTGCTCTGCCATGTCGTTTGCGTCATGTTCTGATTGATTCTTCCTGTGTGCCTCGCGTATCTTCTCAATCGATACGTGGACTCCGTGGTCTTCAAGGATCTTATGAAAAACCTCTGCAGGCTCGACTGACTCAATAATTGTTCCGCCCAGATCAAACATAACAGCCTTGATTTTTCCCTGTTTACTCATGGAAAGGGCCTCCAAACGCGTAAACCAACACCGTGAAACATAAAAAGTTTTCAACGACCCAGATCCACATAATGGACTGTAACTCACCCACACACCGGTATCCTGATAACGGTTGCTGGTATGGTGGCCAGTCCTAGGAGCGTATGAGACGCCGGTCAGACCAAGCCTATCTGTGCAACGGAAGGAATGACCACGTCAGCGACTTTTTCAAGCTCCTCTTTTTTTGTGGACCCCGTGAGAACGCCTATGCAGGCTTTGACGTTGGCGTTTTTTCCCATGTACATGTCGGACAATGAGTCTCCGACCATGACAGTCTCTTCTGCAGTGCAGCCTGTGCGTTTCAGGGCTTCAATTATCATGTCCGATGCGGGTTTTCCGTTGACAACGTCGTCGTCTCCTACAAGAGCGTCAAATAATGAAGCAAGTCCAAGCGTTTCGAAAGAAATGTCGATGCGTCTATGTGTGTCCGTTGAGGCTACGGCCAGTTTCAATCCGTGGCCTTTCATTTGTTTCAACGTGGCTGCGACGCCTTCGAGCAGGACTGTACCGAAGGGCGGTTTCACGCGTTCGTCAGCTTCGTCGTAGGCTTTCTCGGCGCGCTTTCTCGCTTCTTCCCACGAGTAGCCCGTTAGATAGAAGGCGGCTGAAGCGATAAGAATCTCCTGTCGCCGGGGCAATGTGGCCAGCGGTCCAGCATAATCCATCTTGCCATACACAAGGTCAACGCCCACGGTTTTCTCCCACAGGTCAGCAACTTTACCTCCACCATACTTTTCAACGGTTATTCTGCGTGCTCTTGCCAAGGCAAAAAGCACTCGGTATAGGTCAACAAGCGTGCCGTCCTTGTCGAAAACAACAAGCTTGCAATCAATGGTTTTGTTTCCTGCTACAAGTTTGACCATGACCGTTGCCTCATCTGCGATGGCAAAATCCTTGGTTCCTTATGATGTCTTGCTTAGAACCTTTGCAGGCTTGCTTGTCAGTCAGTGGGCCAAGGAATCGCTGTATTGGGAGATGTCTGATTCCTGCAGGATTTCTCTTCTTTTGACGATTTCTGCAAAGTTCACAAGGCCTCCGCCGACTATTTTGAGTCTGGCGTCGATTTTCTTCTTGTTGACGGTTACTACGTTGTAAGAGTTGCAGAAGAATCCTCTGAGTTTTTCGCATGATACGCTACCCGCGTGAACGACTTGCATGTCTTCCATCTTCCATTTCCATGGTCTATGGCGGTGGCCGCAGAGTACGAGGTTTGCTTTTGACTTAGTTAGGCTTCTGAGTGCGTCGCCTGCGTCGACGACGGTTATCTGGTCTGCGCCCGTGTCGGGTACGGGTATGATGTGATGGTGTATGGCTACGATACGCGTTTTGTTCTTGTATTTTTCAAGTGTTCTCTCGAGCCACAGGTTTTGACGGTTGCCTATTTCACCGTCATCTCTGTCAGGCCTGGCTGAGCTGACCACGACTATCACTGCTTCATCGGTTTCAGTTACCTGCTTGAAGGGAAAGTACTCCTTAAAAAGGAGGTAACCTGTTGAGCGATAATCGTGGTTTCCGCTGAGGTATACAATCTTGTCTGCTTTCAATCTCTTCAGTTCTTTTTGGGCTAGTTTGAATTCAGAGATTAGGCCGTTTTCTGTCAGGTCGCCTGTGACAAGCACGATGTCTGGTCGCATATTATTGATTTCTGTGATGGCAGTTCTGAGTTTTTCACGGAGGAACATGGGTCCGCAGTGTACGTCTGAGATTTGGACGATGAGCATAATATCACAAGGACAGGGTTTATTCTCTGCTCGCTAGTATGACAATGTAGTCTGCTGTGTCAGCGCACATGTCTGAGGCTTGTTCGATGAATTCGATCAGGTCGTCGAATATTACCATGGCTCCAGCGTTCACTTGGTCTCCGTACTTCACGAACAACGCTTTGGTTTTAAGGTAGTCTTGGTCAATGTCATGCTCGATGTCCTCGACCTTTTGGGCGCCTTCTATCGCCGCGGCGGGTGTCGAGTTCAGTTTTTCTATGCACAATCGGACGGCTTGGGCGCAGTCTACGAGGAGCAAAGTCATGTGTGCAGTGTTCTCGCAGAATTCCTTCGGGAACTTCACATCGGAAAGCATTTCGAGGCATCTGGCCGCGTCTTTCACGTGGTCTGCTAGCGTATCCAGTCTTTTCACAAGATGAAGCAAGTCTTCGCGGTAATCAGCGAACAAGGCGGCCCCCTTGGATAGTTCCTTGAAAACCTCGGTTCTGAGCACATCTACTTCTTCTTCTTCCCTGAACAGGTTCTCGATCCGCTGCATTGCATCTTTCTTGTTTCCATGCAAGATGCTCTGTACGGCTTGGTTTAGAAGCGTCACAGTGTCCAAGGCTTTGGTTATCTGTTCCTGAGCCAGGTCTAGGGCCTTCGTCTTGCGCCTTTTTTCAAACCATGCATAACTTTTCTTTTCCAAAGCTTAAGTCTCCATGTACATACTTTTTCTCGTGCCCTTATTAACTTTTGAGACTCTGAATCGTGCTGGCATTCTGCCCGTCGCCTTTGCCGCAGCCTGTCTAGCAAGCGTTCTTTTCTTCTGTTTTCCAGTATGCGCGTTTTTGGCCTTTGCTTGTTTTGACGTGTTCTTTTTTGAAGATGGGGGCTTCTTTCTTGTATCTTTCCACGGCTTCTTCTAGCACTGGAAACACTTGTTGGCGGTGTGAACCGGCGACTGACACGTAGACAAGGTCCTCGCCCACTTTAAATGCTCCTAGCATATGATGTATTTGGACATCGGTGATTCCTTGTCTTTTCTTCAGGTCTTCGCAGATGCTTGCCAAGACTTGGTTTGCTTTTTCTTCGTAGGCTTGAAGCTCGAGTTTCTGTACTTTTTCGCGTTTTTCTACTTCACCACGGACGACACCGATGAATATGGCCACTGCTCCCGTCTTATCGAAGTGTGGCGTGTTTTTCACGCTTTTCATGAGGTCGTCAAGTGTGAATGCGCCTTTTTGGTGCATCCCTGCGCTACTTTTCACGCTTTTCGCACCTGTGGACAAGTAGGACTGAGCTGGTTTTATAAGGATTTACGTCTTTGGGGCACTGTCTCTAAATCGT
>Ga0315282_10005521_pt1 | contig 21510 bp, 19 predicted proteins | sample YL17G07_20_MG_FD_203693 | JGI IMG/M metagenome (GOLD analysis project Ga0315282, IMG submission 203693) | Sediment microbial communities from Yellowstone Lake, YNP, Wyoming, USA - YL17G07_20 | ecosystem: Environmental > Aquatic > Freshwater > Lake > Sediment | place: USA: Wyoming | collected... | reverse complement strand
CCTCGAACACACTTCGTACGATTCGTTCTGGAAGGCTCGCTCGATTGCTCAGTATTTCAAAAAAGTCGGACCCGCTGGCTGAAGACGTGACCGTGACCGGCCCCGTCTCCGTGCGCCTGAACGTCTCTACCACGGGCACAGACTCCGACTTCGTGGTGAAGCTGATCGATGTCTATCCAGGCGGCTACTCCAACCCAGCTCCTCCGCCGGCGGGAGGCGCGGCCGCAGCGCCGCAGCAACGTCCGGCGCCGAATGCCGTGAGGATGGGCGGTTACCAGCAGTTAGTGCGCGGCGAACCGTTCCGCGGCAAGTTCCGCAACAGCTTCGAGAAGCCGGAGCCATTCGTGCCGGGCAAGATGGCCACGATTCGGTACGCCATGCCCGACATCTGCCATACCTTCAAGAAGGGGCATCGCATCATGGTGCGGGTGCAAAGCTCCTGGTTCCCGCTCGTAGACCGCAACCCGCAGAAGTTCGTCGAGATCCCGAAAGCGAAGCACTCGGATTTCCAGAAGGCGACCGAGCGCGTGTACCATTCTTCAGCCGTAACCTTGCTGGCCGAGAAAAAGACCAAGTGATCCGCAGGGGAGGCGAATACGATGGCGAGGAATCTCGTCGTATACGGAGCGGACCCTCGAAGATCACGCTCCAATGGATGCTGACCGAAGCAAAGGCCAGCGGCCTCCGAGTCAATGCCACAATGGAGAAGCTAGTGCTCGGCGGTTCCGGCGGCAGCTTAGTTCCCCCCGATCCAGCTGCCTACCTGCACACATCTCCGAAGGGGATCTGGTGGCTTCTGGGGTTCTGGCCGAAGCTCCATTGGCAAAAGAAAAATGGCCGTTGGAAAAAGGGAGTCGTGCCGGGGCTCGGCAGGCGCCGGCATATCCCATGGGGGGCGCAACGATCCATCCTTCGGTCTACGAGCGGATGCAGAAGGCGCCCGGCTGCCGGCCGCCGAATCTTCCCGGCAAGTCCAGCAATGCCGCGCTTGAGTAATAAGGGGACAGTTCCAGTTTCCGCAGATTTCTCGAAAGGACACGAGTCGTACGGCAACATGGAACATCTGGAATGGCGCTTAGATAGTTTCTGTTTCGAAAATAGAAACGAACAGTCGGGAAGATCGGCATCGGAATCGCGGCCGCGATCGCTATCGAAGTTGTCGGCCTGCAAGACCCGATCGCGATTGCGATCCCGATGCCGATTCCGACGGCCGCCGACCACGATGGACAGCCTTTTCATGCGCTTGGGTGCGCCCCCAAGCGCACGAAAAAGCGCACGGGCTGAAGCCCGTGCCCACTTGAGATTTCTGATAGTAAGACACGGTGGGGTCGGGCTTTAGCCCGTCCAAGCAAGCTGCCGCTCCGTCCATTTTCGGAACAGATACCAGATAGGACTCCAACGAGGACCCTGAAGGGTCCAGCAGCAAAACCAGCGGCCCAAGCCCCGGGAACTGATGCGGTATAAGAAATCGGCGCTGAAAGGGCGGCGCAGCGTTCAGGGTTGGAGGAGTTGTGTCGCCCCTCCAGGGCTCGCGCCTGGGCCCGAATCAACCCAGGGCTCCAGCCAGCTTCGCGGCCTCGGCCCTGGGTCTTCCTGTCCCACGCCTTCGCCGCTTTGGAAGGCGTAGCTGGTCCACTGGCAAACCAGCTGTCACATCCCACTGGCACAATATCTAAGCGCCGGAGTTTCTGGCTACCTCTTTCACTCCCTGCACCAGGAGATCGATGTCCTTAGTGGAGACGAAAATGTGAGTGGACACCCGCACCCCGAGCGTCCCACGGTTTGCACTCCCGCTAGTTCGCACCACGATGTTATACTTCTCGCGGACCCAGTTTACGACATCCTCCGGGTTCACACCCTTGATTGAGAATGCAGTCAGGCCCGCGCTCAGGTACTCGTCCGTGTTGGTATGCAGCTTGAAGCCCGGGATATCCTGAAGACTGCTCTTCAGATAAGATGCGAGGGATTTCACGCGCCGTTCGATACGCGCTTTCCCGATGGCAGTCTGAAAATCGATCGCTTCCCCAAGACCAAAGAGCAGTGCGTCGGCACGCTGGCTGAAGGTTTCATACCGCCGTGCAGTCTTGTACGTGTCCCAGCCGCTGAATCCGATCGTGGGCCACAGCTTGTCCTGCACCTCCTTGCGGACATAGAAAAAGCCCGCTCCGGGAGGCGCTCCAAGCCACTTGTACGGGCTCGAAGCGTAGAAGTCAACACCCCAGTCATGCAGCTTGAGATCCATCATCCCGATCCCGTGAGCGCTGTCGGCAAGGATCAACAGCCCGTTCTTGTGCGCCAGGTCGCTGAGCTCTTTCAAAGGCGTAATCAACCCGGTTATGTAAATTGTGTGGGACACGGCGATGATCTTGGTCCGCGGCGTAATGGCCTTTCTGAAGGCATCGACGATCTCCTCAACGCTTTTCGGGGGTACTCCGAGCGGGACTTCCGTCACCTTGATTCCATAGCGCTTGGCCTTGAGCCGCCATGCGTTGGTCATGCTCGGGTGTTCCAGGTCGGACATGAGAACTTCATCGCCTTCCTTCATGTCCAGTCCGTTGGCCACGAAATTGAGGCCTTCAGTAGTGTTTCTGGTGATTGCCACCTCGTCAGGGGAGACATTGACGAAAGTGGCCAGCTTGCGGTGAACCTCCTCCACTTTCGCAGGAAAGTAGGTGTACAGATCGGAAGGAGTGGTCATCTGAACTTTGAAATACTCCATCATGGTGTTGTACACGGGCTGAGGGATTGGGCCCACCGTCCCGTTGTTCATCATGATGAGGTTGTTTTCCATCAGGTAATGTTTCTTGATCGCATCCCAGTAGACTCCGTCGGGCGACGGCACCCGCTGGTAAGCGTCGTTCAGTGAATTGATATTTTCATAGATGGCGCCGTTCAATTCTCTCAGGGCGTAGAACGATAAAGCGGTTCCCCCAAGCAGGCGCCCGAAAAACTGTCTTCGGTCCATGGATAACCTCCCTGGCAAACCAGCAACTGAGAATTCGGTAGGAAAGCAAAACCGCTCCAAGCCTACTACCAGAGGGACTCCGCATTCAATCTTCATGTGCAGGAGACTGTGATTCGGACAGTGGCCGCGCCAGCGGCCTACCGACTTCAGTCCGGCCTTTCAAGGCCAGGGCTTGCGTCCTGGGCTTTCCTGCCCAATCCTTGCAGGGTCCTTCCAACTCCTTATTTAGGCGGTATGCTATTGTGTCCCCGGATCTGAGCTTATTGACATATTGCCATTTATAGCGTATGGTTTCCCATATGAAGACGACACTGAACATCGATGACTTTGTGATGCAACAGCTCAAGCGTGAGGCCGCGCGGCAAAAGCGCACTATGTCCGAGCTTGTGGAAACTGCCCTCCGCCTGCTATTCCAGGCACGTAAGAGCCGCCGGGCAATTGCGCCGCTGCCGAGCTTCAAGAGCGGAGGCACGCTGGTCGACATTGCCGATCGCGAGGCGCTCTATCATGCGATGGAGGGCCGCTGATGTTTGTCGTCGACACGAACGTGCTCGTTTATGCCGCGGACAAGGATTCGCCGCATCACGAGCGATGCAGGGAGCAGCTGCAGCTTTGGCAGCGCCAGGATGCGGCCTGGTACATAACCTGGGAGATTGCCTATGAGTTCGTTCGCATCACGACCCACCCGCGTGTCATGCGGCACCCCTGGAACGGGCGTCAAGCATGGCGGTTTGTGACATTGCTGCTCGCGTCTCCAGGACTTGCCGTTCTCGTAGCGACCGAAAGGCATGCGGCCGTTGCGGCCCAGGTCTTCATCGAGATCCCGCACATCACCGGTAATCTGGTGCACGACGCGCACACTGCGATCCTCATGCGGGAGCATGGCATCCGACGGATCTACACCCGCGATACCGATTTCTATCGTTTCCCTTTTCTCGAACCACTTGATCCACTCGCCTGATGACCTGCGAGTTCAGCGGCCAGCCCGTCAGTTTTCAGCCGGCGCGCCGACCGGTGGCTTGCTGCAACGGGGCGGCGAGCGTGAAGCGGCTGCCGCGGCCGACGGCGCTTTCGATCTTCATGGTGCCGCCCAACAAGCCGAGCCGCTCGCGAATGCTGAACAAACCAAAGCTCGCCGCAGAGCGCTTCTCATGATGGACTTGCGAAGGATCGAACCCCACCCCCTCGTCCGAAACAACCACCTCCAACCGATCGTCACGGCGTCTCATTTCCAGCCGGGCTGTCTTGACCTGCGCGTGCTTGACAACATTGAAGAGCAGCTCGCGGACGGACTGGAACAGCAGGACAGAAACGTCCTCCTGGCCGGGATTGGCTTGCGCATCGACGCTGACCTTGACAGTCAAGCCATGCTGGTCCTTCATCCAACGGCTCAGCCAATCCAGAGCCGCCGCGAGGCCAGCCTCATGGAGGATGGGAGGGCTCAGCTCGGCGGTCAGCGAGCGTGAGGCGTCTATGGCTTGGTCGAGCAGCTCGTCCACATCCTTGGCTGCTCTCTGCAGCTCCCGGACCTCCGTTTGACCAAGGATGCCCAGACGGATTTTGGCTCCGACCAGAAGTTGCTGGATGTGGTCGTGCAGCACTTGTGCCAGCCGCTTGCGTTCGCGCTGCTCTGCCAGCGTCAAGTCGGACGCCAGGGCACGGAGGCGGTCGTGGCTTTCCCGCAGTGCCTTCCGCGTCCGCAAGGCCATTACGCCGAACGCCAGGTCTTCGGCCATTTCCGCCAGCACCTTGACCCGGGATTCGTCGAACGCCTCCGGCTCGGCGGCATAAATGTTCAGGGCCCCGAAGACCCGCTTGCCGTGCGTCAGCGGCAGGGCCACTGAGGACTGGAAGCCTCGGTTGAGCGCCAGCTCACGCCAAGGCGCAAGCCTGGGGTCGGCCAGGAAGTCCCGGCAGACTTGCGGACGGCCAGTCCGGATGGCGGTGCCGGTCGGGCCCCTCCCTCGCTCGTTGTCAGCCCAGCTAATCCTGGCTTGCTCCACGTATCCCGCCTCAAAGCCTGATGCGGCAACCGGGCGCACGTTTCGTTCGGCGTCGTCCTCAGCAAAACCCACCCAAGCCATCCGGTAGCCGCAGATGTCAACGGCAATCCTGCAGATCTCGGTCACCAGATTGGCCTCATCGGTTGCTCGAACTACTGCCTCGTTGCAGGCGCTGACCATGCGAAACATGCGGTTGGTCTGCACCAGCTCCGCCGTCCGCTCCTGAACCCTGTGCTCCAGTTCGTCGTGAGCCTTGCGCAAAGCCTCTTCGGCCTGCTTGTGCGTGGTAATGTCCACGCTGGCCGTAACAAGGGAATCGGAGCCAAACGGGATGTAGGTGGTCAGAAAATGCTTCTGAGTGCCGGGAAAGCAGACTTCCCTTTGCTGCGCTTTACCCGAAGCGGTCACCTCTCTGGAAACCTCGAAGAACGGCTCTATCACCTCGGGGCCGAAGAGGCTGGTGGCGCGCTTGCCCGCGAGCTCCTCCATGGTTTTGCCCAGGGCGCGGAGGCTCTCGGGATTCGCGTCGCGGATTAGCCAATCCACGATTTGTCCGCTCCGGCCGCGGACGAGTTCGTATACGATGATTGATTCTTTCAGGTTGCTGAAGAGCTGCCGGTAGTTCTGATCCGAATAGCTGGATTGGCGAAGCTGCCGCTCCAGTTCGGCCACTCGTCGCTCGAGTTGCTCGTAGCTCAGCTTCCTGCCGGCCATGCTTGGCCCTCTCCCGCGCAATGAATCAATCTGAAGAATCAACATATTAGCAGCAGCGTCTCTCAACTGGAAGCCTTGCGCGAACTACGGCCGGCCGTGTTTGTCTGAGGATTGACTTTTCGACTTCGCTCAGGCGCCGCGCCGGTGGAGCTCCTGCCGGGCAAGTTCGCGGATCGGCCCGCAATCCACTGCCGGTTCTCTCGCTCCGCCGGCCGCACTTCGGGAGACGGCGTCCGGCATCTCAGCCACGCGGTCGAGCACTTCAGCGGGCACGGCGGAAGAGGACTTCGTAAGGATCGCTGTCAGAGCCGTGGCGGCGGCTCGAACCGCCTCGAGCAGCTCCGGGTACTCGCGCAAGAGGGCGCGGTTCTGTTCGATCGCATCGGCAAGCGGTGCTGCGGCACGCGGGTCGCCGATGTCGCCAAGGGCGAGCGCTGCCTGGCGTTGAACGGAGGAATCATGATGCGAGAGCATGGGTGACAGCCCTTCGACCGCGGCTTGCCCCATGCCGGCCAAAGCTTTGCACGCCGCGCTCTGGACCGAAAGATCGTGATCCTTCAATGCCCGCAGCAGCGGGTCGATCGCGGCGGGCGAGCGCAGCATTGCGAGAGCTTCCGCTGCCTGCCGCCGGCGGTCCGCATCCTTGGAACCGAGAGCGTCGACAAGCGCCTCAACCGCCGCTTTGCCCTCGCCCGCAGCCGATGCAAAGTATCCCTTCAAGACGGCCGCCGCCGCCCGCTCCGAAGCGCTTGTCGGCGCAAACTCAAGCGAGCTCAATGCTGTTTCAGCGGCTTCGCGTACATTCTTCTTGCCTGCATCGATGATTGTTCTCAGGACAGTTCCCGCTCGCAGGCCGCCGATCTTTCTCAGGGCATCCACCACGGCCAACTGGACCGGTTCGTTGGGATCTTCGGAAATGGCGCGCAAGGCGTCGACGGCCCGGCCGCTGCCGATGTTTCCGAGCGCGACTGCGGCAGCCCGGCGCGTCTCATGATCCCGGCTGGCCAGTGTCTTGACCAGCGGATCGAGCGCCAGGCTATCGCCGATTGTCCCCAGGGCGAGGGCAGCCGCCTTGCGCACGTCGGAGCGGCTGTCGGCCAGAGTCTTGATGAGCGGCTCGACGGCCCGGGAGTCGCGCGCAAGCCCAAGGGCATGGGCAGCCCAACGGCGCGTCTCTCTCACTTCTGAGCCGAGCAGGCGCAGGAGAGAAGGGACCGCAACAGCGCCCAACGCTCCGAGAGCGCGCGCCAGCGCCTCGTATTCGACGCTTTGGGAGACCTGCTCCTCGCCCTCTTTCAGGCCCTTGGATCGTCGCGAAAGGCCGCCCAGCGAATCCGCCAGAGGCGCCACGGACGCATGGTGGCGGAGCTTTGCAAGAGCATCTATGACCGCGACGCGTACAGCCGCGCTTTCGTCATCCAATTTCCTAATGAGAGCCGGCACGGCCTTCTTCTGAGCCGATGCGCCCAGGCGCGTCGCGGCTTCTGCGCGAGTCAGGTATTTCGAGGACTTCAGCCGCTGCAGTGTCCACCAGAGCATGTCGGTTCCCTCACGCGGTGACTGCCTCGCAATTCAAGGCCGAGCTTTGCGCGGCCGGAGCATTATATAGACACACCCGCCCGCGCTTCAACCCCGGCAAAATATGGTCACGGCTCCGCTGTCCCAAGCTATGAAGCACCCTCAACCGGCTGTGCGTTCCAGGGCTCATGGGCAGCGTAGCGGTCACCATATTTAGGGGTGACCTGCAGGCGAGCTAGCCGCGCCGTCACGAAGCCTGACCCACGGCAGTTTATTCATTGCCGTATAACATGGGTGAGGGTAGGATCATAGCGTGCCGGCACTGCTGAGAGTTCGAGGGTATCGATTCCTCTTTTTCAGTATGGAAGGCCGGGAACCGGCGCACATCCACGCGGCACATGCAGAAGGCTACGCCAAGTTCTGGCTTGTGCCAGTCAGCGTGGCCGAGGTTCGAGGTTTTCGGGCGCACGAGTTGACTGAGATCCGGCAAATCGTCCTCGAAAACAAGCAATTTTTCTTGGAGAAGTGGCATGAGTACTTTGGCAGAGAAGGCTGAGGTTCTCGCCGTTGACGTGACTTGCTCAAATGACGCGCTGTCAGTCACACTCTCCGACGGACGGGTGGTGTCCGTGCCGCTCGTTTGGTTTCCTCGTCTGCACAAGGCGACGCGCAGGCAAAGGGATGAATGGGAGTTGATCGGCTCTGGGATTGGAATCCACTGGGAGGGCATCGACGAAGATATCTCCATTGCCAGCCTCCTGCACCCGGAGAACTTCATGAGGATTCCCGAAAAGCCCGTGCAGCGGACGCGCGAGAAGCCTGATGAACGAGGCGGACGTCGCGGCGCGCGCGGCTGATGAGTGAGCATTAGGCGAGCGCTGGAATGCCATATGACGTCATACCACTCGTCGCTTCGATACTCCTAGGTGCCTACTATGTCTTGCTCGGCGAGGCATCACGTCGCTCCCAGGTGGCTGTTGCTGTCACAGTTGGGACAGCTCTGCTTATCTGGTGGTGTTTCCCGCGATGGCATCTTGTCGCCACCCTGCTTCAGGTCGCCGTCGGCATCTACGTGCTCGTGTATCTGAGATTGCGCCGTTGAGCGTCCAGCCACGGCGCTCCCGAGCGCCGGAGAGCGGTTGCTCTGCTATGTGATGGACACCATCGGGGGTGAGGTGATAAGCTTTGCTCCCGCCAAGGTATTGCGAGCACACTGTGCGCCTGTAGCTCAGCTGGACTAGAGCGTCGGTCTCCGGAACCGAAGGTCGCGCGTTCGAATCGCGCCAGGCGTACCACTGCAAATCCATAAATTTCCCGCTGCAAAATAATCTGAAGGCAAAGCTGTCCGCGCGTTCGGGAACGCACAGTCAGTTGAGGATTCTCCATGGCCTGGGACAGCGAAGCCTGATGCCATACTTACACTCAACCAACCTGCCGCGGCAGCTTTAGGCCCAGGATCTTAATGAGATTAAGGTCGATAGCCTCCATCTCACGTACGGATACCGATCCAAGCCTCCGATGAATCATCCGCAATTTGATGGTACGAAGAATTCCGGTTACCAGGGAGGGGAAAAGCAGTCCGGCTTCTTTCCATCCGGCCAATGCGTGGTCGCCAAACCGAACGCGGTCGACGCTACTCGTAACCGCGGCTACGACGACCTCCTGCCGGTTCTGGCGATAGGCCCGGGAGCTAAGCACCACGGCAGGTCGACGTTTCATGCCGGACTCATCGGCAAACAAAAAGCCGACGAGCATCACATCTCCCCGCTCATAGCTGGTCATAGGCCGCATCCTTGTCATTGTCCCAGAGTGACGCAAGGACAGGATCTGCTTTCGCATTCAACGCGAGCAACTCCTCTCCGTCGGTTCCCAGATCTTCCCGCAAGCGATCCCGGAGCGCATCCAGAATGTACTGCCGGATGCTCACGTCCCGCTTAGCAGCCGCCAAACGGATACGGCGGCGCACAGCCGGGGCAACGTCCAGGCTGATTCGCGGCCGTTTGGCCTCACGTTTCATGGGCCTCGCCATGTGTCTTTACCTCCGGTCTGTGACATTGACACAGAGAGGTGATGGTGTCAATGACACCATTTCTCCAATCGGCCCTTGATGGCATTGGCATTTCAGGTCCCTGTCCCCTGCTCCAATGACACTTGAAATCGGAAATCCCTTAAAGGCCTGATTGGCTTTTAAATTCCGCACGATGGCCAAGGCCAATTGCGCGCCAGTCAGTGCCTTTCCGCGGGCAGTATCGGTAATGACCGCCACGTCCCGGATGAGCCGCTCGTAGTCAAAGAACCTGAAGAGAGGAGTCCATTCATGGGTGCGCCGACTAAGAAGGCCGGCCTACAAACTCCAGTGTTTGAATCACGGTTGTCGGACGTGAAGACGCGGCTGCCGACATGCTGTAAGATAGACACCGGAGGTTCCCCTTGCCGTTGAGGTTCGTATTGATACAGCCAGGACTAATTGAGATTACCCCGGAGGAGGGGGTAAAGGATAGCCGGCCGACCTCGTCGCTCCTGGAGCACGGAGCCTTCAGAGTGGTGATAGATACGGAACATCCCAAAGAAGATGGGACGGAGTACGTCGCTGCCTTCAAGCGGTTGGGGCTGTCGCCGGCGGATGTCAACTGCGTGATCTTCACCCATCTCCATCCGGATCACTTCGGTCACAAGAACCTTTTCCCGAATGCCACCTTTGTTTTCCACAAGGATGAGCGTCTCGGCTTTTATTTCAAGAACGACAGAAAAGTGACGCTCCAGGGTTCCGCATTATTCGATCTCAACCCTGCCGGCCTAGCTCGGCCCGAGTACGTCAGCTACGAACCTGACCTGCGCAACCTCGGCGCAGGGATCTATATTCGACACACTCCCGGCCATACGCCTGGATCGGTTATGATTTTTGCTCGCATTGGCGGACTAGTACATGCTTGGGTTGGGGATACCTTCCTCAATAAGGCGTACTTCGATGAATGGAAACCTCCCGGATCATCCTGGGACCAGGAGCGCGTGTACGAGCACATGGAGTACGTCAGAGAAAGAGCAAACGTGATCGTACCGGGGCACGGGCCGCCATTCAGCATTTCTTAGGAACTCAGCATTGTGGTTGTTTCAGCCTTGGAGGACAAAGCATGAAACAGATTGCGGAGCAAACCAGGAGCATCGTGCACGCCCTTGTATAGGCGCCGATTTTGCTATCGGCCACGAGCCTGCGGCCGGAGGCTGCGACCGGGGTTACCTTGAGCGATGCGCGGTTTAACGGTCTGACCAGAGTCGTTGTAACCACGAACGTGCAATTGACCGGAATAGCCGCCGCCCAGATCGTCATCACCAAGCCGGACGGCACAGTGGTTCCGACGGCCAAGATCACGGCGGTCGATGCGTCGACACGCACCCTGTCGGTCGGGATCGATGCTGACCAGTTCGCGCACATCAGCTCCCAAGGCACCACCATTGCTACAAAGGCTTTCGGTTCCTTCAAGGCCTCGCGGACGGTGAAGGTCCAGAAATTGGGGGAGCCTTCCGTCAACGGTCACATCATGGGCTCCAGCCAATGGACGGACGAAGGCTGGAGCACCAGCAAGACCGATCCTGCTTTTTATGATCCGGCCAGCAGTCAAGTGGGTTTGTATCGCTTCGCCGATCTGACCCCAAATAAGGATGATAAGGAGAAACCCGTCGATTGGAAGGACGGCAATATCGTCACTCCTGCGCATAGGGACAAGAACATGCTGGTGCTCTTCGTCGAGTTTCCAGACCGGCGCGCAGCGGATGCCGGCGAACCTTATAGGACCTTCCCGGCATACCTCGATTTCCTGCAAGGCGCGGTTGATTGGTATGGCGTCCTACGGCCAGTTCCGGCTTACGCTCGCTTCTCCACAGAACACAAGCCATCTGGGATGGATCATGATGAGCAAGAATGCCAGCCAATACTCATGGAATGGCCAAACCCACACGATGTTCGCTTATGTGAGGGAGGCCTGCCAGCACGCTTACGACAATTGGAACATCAAGGCCGATGATTGTGACCTGCTGCTGATCATGCCGGCCAGAGGCAAGTCGGGTCTCTTCAATGGCCCAGCCAATATCAACCGCGATCCCACCGACGGCGAACAACCCAACACCAACATCGTGGCGTATGTCGACCGGAACAATGAGCCGCGCTATATCCTGGCTTAAGGTCTCGACCGAGGGTGCAATTCCGGGGGAATTGGTTTTTGTCGTGGGCTATCCGGCGCGCGCGCAGCGGCACCAGACCTGCGCCGAGGTCAAGGAAACCTGCGAGTGGTCCTTACCGCGATCGATCCGGCTCGGGGTGGAGCAGCTCGCGATCATTGACAAGCTCACGGCGGACAACAAGGACCTGGCTCTCAAGCTCGCAGGCCGTATCCAGGTCCTCAATAACGCCTTAAGGGAGCTGGGCATAAAGTAGCACCGCACCCCAACAGATCGCCGCAAAGACCTCGCAGCGACTACCGGAGTCTTCGTGAGGTCTTTGCGGTTGGCTGCTCATCCGTGCCGACGTTTCCGCCTCAGAGGTAGTGCTTGAGGTTTTCCCGATAGAAGGCGAGAGTGCGGGCGAGGCCGTCCGACAGCGGCACTTTGGGCCTCCAGTTGAGAACCGATTGTATCCGGGTAAAGTTCGCATAGTAGCTGCCGACGTCGATCCGCTTCTGTTCGGGTGGGTAGGGACGAATCGAGTACTCGCCTCCGCCGTTTACCTTGACGAGGAGGCTCGCCAGATCCTTGAGGCTGATCACGCAGTCCCCGCCGAGATTGAAAATCTGGCTGGTGGTCTTCTCGCTTGCTGCCGCGAGAAGGAGGGCATCCACCGCATCGTCGACGTAGGTGAAGTCGCGCAGCTGATCGCCTTCCCAGACTTCGAAGGGTTTTCCTTGAACGAGGAGGCGGATCCAGGTACCGAGAAAGGTCTGGCGCGAATCTTTGATTCGCATCCGGGGTCCAATGGTATTGGTCAGACGCAGCGCGCACGCGCGGATGCCGTAGACGTTGCTGTAAAGGATGTGATACCACTCGCCCGCCATTTTGTTGATGCCGTTGACGTCCGCGGGTCGAAGCAGATGCTCTTCATCAACGGGCAGGTATTCGGGCTTTCCATAGATCTGGCGCGTGCTCGCAAAAACGATCTTGATTCCAGGGTTATGCTCTCTGCAAGCTTCGAGGATTGTTAGTTGAGCTCGGCAATTGATGTCCAGATCCGCATAAGGGTCTTGCATGGAGTCGATGTGGCTTGTCTGGCCGGCAAGATTGAAAAGAAAGTCCTGCCGCTGGACGAGGTAGTTCATGCTGAATCTATCTCTGACGTCCGAGATGTTGACGCGGACCTGATCCTGGATGCCGTCGATATTGTAAAGGCTGCCGCCGTACTCGGGCACCAGGCTGTCGACCAATGTGACCTTCGCGCCAAGTGTCACGAGCCGTCGGGCAAGGTTGGAGCCGACGAAGCCGAGGCCGCCGGTTATCAGAATCTGCTTGTCCCTGAATTGTTCATCGTCCATCGAAGAAGCGGCCTCCATGTCGATGTGCGGATCCAAAACCAATGCCTTCTGCCACAAACGAGGGCGTCCTCGCCGGAAGGGTGTCCGGGTATTTCTATCCCAAGGCAGGTCTGAGGCGCAAGCGAAAGTCGGCGAAATTGGCGAGGCTCACCCCCTTGCACCCGGCATATCTCAATGGATGGACCAAGGGATCGTTGAAAAGGATGAACATCACCGGTTTCGATCGCGTAAAAAGTTTGTTAACCAGCAGCCGAACCGAGGAAAATGCTTCGCCTGTAACATGTTGCTGGCACATTCGCCTCGTGGAATAAACCGAAACCAACTGCCGGACAGTCCCGTATTTCAGGAGTGTCGGGAGGTATGGCATGAAACTAGGCACAAAGCTGATCCTGGCATTTCTGTTGCTGGCGGTGCTCCCGCTGACCTGGATTACGCTCTATTCCTACAACTCTTCGATCACCGTGTTCCGGAAGGCGGTCGAAGCCGAGTCCGGGGGTCTAGCGGAGGGAATGCGCGGCCGGATGGATTCATTGCAGAGGGAGTTGGCTTACCGCCTGGACCGTCTTGGCACTTTCCCTTTTCCGCAACTGATGACACTCGGGGGAGAGACGGTAGACGCGCGGTCCAACCCTCTGATGGCTGAGCTGATGGCCGAGATCGGAGATGCAGCGCCGCTCGTCGACTCCATCGAGTTCAGTCCTGCCCCGGGGAGCGCCCGGCCGGCGCCAGCATCCCGTCAGGGGACTCCCTCCCCCTCGGCCCAGCGCGGACCTACGGGGATAACCTCCAAGAGCGACCTCAAAAACCTGATAATCCACCTGTCACCCGAAACGCCGGCGCCGCCCGCGGACAAGCCGGTTGGCGCAACGAAGACGTCTCAAGGCGGATTCACGATGCATCTTCGGCCGAGCGTTCCAGTGCCGCGTGCGCGAGCCGCGCAGCAACCGCCCAGTGAAGCAGAGAAGCAACAGATCGAGGCCCGACTCAAACAGATCCAGGAGTTCAAGGTGGTCCTGGAGCAGATGGGGGCTGGGCTCGACAGGCCAAGAACTGCCGGCGGACGAGGCCCGGCTGCCGCCGCGGCCCGGGGCGCGACGAACCAAGAACCCGGCATCCAACAAGTCAATCCGCTGGCCAACAATTTTGGCTCCATGGTAAGAACCGGCGGCGACACCGTCGGCACGGTGAGGGCCCGTGTGAGTTCTCCACGGCTGTTTCTAAGCGTGCTTTCCGGAGGCAGGCAGCGTCAGGGCGAAATACCCTTTGTCATTGACGCTGAGGGCAAGGTCCACACCCTCAATCCGCCGGATCAGCAGAAGTTGCAAACCCTCGGCCTCACTGAGACAGCTTCAGGATCAGCGATGAAAGCGACATCACCCGCACTGAAGGACTGGGTCGTGGCAACACGGAAAAACGAAGGATCCAACGTGACCTTTGGCATCGCCCGCCCGATCAGCGAACCTCTGCGTGAAATACGCAACACGGCAGCCCGCAATCTTGCTTTCGGGCTGGGCATCGTGGGACTGGCTTTGCTCGGGATTGTTCCCCTTTCGCACCGCATGACTCGCAACCTTGCGGCATTGACCCAGGGCGCAGAGCAACTGGCGCTCGGGAATCTCGACGCGCGCGTGCCGGTCAGGTCGCGTGACGAGATAGGCCAGTTGGCAGAGACCTTCAATCGCATGGCTCACGATCTTGCCGAAAACCAGAAGCACCTCGTGGAGCAGGAACGGCTGCGTCAGGAACTGGAGATGAGCCGAAGGATCCAGGAGGAGTTGCTGCCCAAACTACCGCTGCAGGTCGGTCCCGTTGAGGTTAAGGGTGTTTCGATTCCCGCACGAGAAGTCGGGGGCGACTTTTTCAACTACTTTCCCCTGCCGAATGGCGACCTGGCTCTTCTGGCAGGCGATGTCTCCGGCAAGGGAGTAGCCGCAGCGCTCCTGATGGCAAGCCTCCAGGCAACGCTGGAAGTCCGGCTCCCGCTGGTGGCGGACCTGGCGCAACTCGCCGCGCAACTCGACAGAGAAATAGAATCGAATACACCGCCGGAGGCTTACCTGACCCTGTTTATGGGCATCCTGGACCTCAAGGGAAAGGAGCTGCGCTACGTCAATGCCGGCCTTCCCGCGCAGTTTGCCCTCCGCGGCAGGGGCGCCATCGAGCGTCTGGAATCAACAGGACGGCCCTTGGGCCTCCTGCCGGGGGGCGAGTACATTGAGCGCCGGATCGAGCTTTCGGAAGGGGATGGGATCTTCCTCTACACCGACGGCTTGGTGGAAAACGTGGATCCGTCCGGGGGCGAGTTCGGCCAGCAAAAGCTCGAGGAACTGCTGCTGGAGGCGCGCACGGGCAGCGTCGACGAGATTCTGACGCGGCTCGAGGAGGAGATTCGGAAGCACCGCACCAAGACCGAGGCGGCCGACGATGCAACCATGCTCGTCCTCAGAATCAACTCCCAGGCCTGACGGGCATTAAGTCGGGAATTGAGCCATCACAGCAGCGAGTTGCGAGAGACTCTGGGTGAAGAACATTTCAAAGCCCAGGAGCTGATAGTCCGTCGTAACCTCAATGTGCCCGCCGGACAGCGGGAGATCTTGCGTGAAGAAACCAGCGCCCGCCGTGGGCCAGCTCAGGAGCTTGGCCACCTTCGCGCCCGGTCCCAGAGTATCAGTCAATTCAGCCCTCTCAGTGCCCGTGCTGTCAAAAACCTTCATCGTGTAGTGGATCGAGGTCCCAAATGGGTTCAGCAATGCGATCCCTGTAAGGTATTGGTCGGGGGTTCCGGACGCCACCTCATGGGCGATATGCGAAAACAGGAGCGTTTGCTTGGGCACGCTTTCGCTGGGCACCGCGGAGATCGACTGGACGCTGCCGTTGGCATACCTGAATGCGCTGAACCCGGCGATGCCGGCCTGATCGCTGTCGACAATAACATAGCCCGTGATCATGCCTCCGGAACCCAGCCCAAAGAGGCTTGAGACCGATTCGAGAAGCTGACCGTTGGCGCTCACAGTTCGACTCGCGGGCGAACCGAGAACGGAGCCGCCATTCCCGTAAGCGGTGAGGGTCAGGGTCGCAACGGAACTCGACGGATTCACGACGCCGATGAGGCTTGTGTAGCCTTCGTTCACGGCAAAGTGCGGGAAAAAGAGACGCGTATCCGTTCCTGCGGGGGCCGCGCGCAAGGCCGCGACCTCGGTTGTGTTCCCGAAGACCTCGAGGCCCGTGACGGGTCGGTCGCTTGTCACGTGGACATACCCGTCGGAGGCCGCCACAGAGTTGAAAGCAAACATGTATTGCCCTTGAGGCTTCACCGTCTGCGTAAGGGAACTGATTTGGGAGCCAGCAGAACTCATCAACGTGGCAGTTACGTTAGCCGCGTTGACTCCGGGATTAAAAACCTGGTAGGTCGCCTGGCCGGACGAATCGGACTCGTGCCGCATAAGGAAGAAGTCGGTATAAGTATCTGACGAGACGTCCACTCCATCGGCGAGATGCGTGATGGTCGGGTCGAAAATCAAGAAGAACCCCACCAGCTTTTGCAGTGAGGATGCCAGGACACCTCCGACCGTTGTCGCAGTCGGTAAGTAATTGAAAAGGTCGTAATCAAAAGCCGCGATCTGGGCTTCCGTCCCGAGGGGCCGCACGTTGGCGCTGAACGCTGTGCCGGAAGGATCGAATGCGGTAAAGGTGACTTGCGTCGCCGCACTCGTCGGAGGATTCAGCACCGCAAAGCCGGTCCTGAAAGTGTTTCCTAGGGTCGCATTGGCGCCGCTGACCAGAAGCGGGTAGTTCACCGGATAGGAAGAACCCGCCTCGATCGCGCCTATATCTACTATCCCGCTGCCAGGCGAGGCGCTGGCGCTGGCCACGCGCAGTTGCTGGTTGTAATCCAGGAGCGGAAGGTTCGACGCATCATTCGAGCCGCCGTCGATGGCCGGCGAGCCTGACGCCAAACTGAAATCATCCGTGCCGGAATTCGGGTTCGTGAACTTGGGATCGCCGCCAATCAACGAGGACTTGGCGCTGCTCGCGCTCAGCCCGGATAGATCGCCACCTGGATTCTGACTGACGATGGTGTTCCAGACAGAAAGTGTGGCGCCTGGCCTGAGCACAATGCCGCACGCCTGGTTATTGTAGATCGTGTTGTTCACCAGAGTGACCGAGCTCGATTGGTCCGCGTAGACACCATTGCGCTGAGCGGGATCCAACAACGAACTGGCACTGCTTCGGACGATGATGTTGTTGATCAGAAGCGCCACCGTCGTTCCCCGCGCCACAAAGCCGAGCCCGTTGTCCCGGATCATGTTGCCGTTAATCTGCAGGTTCTGCGCCTGGTCGCTCTGGATGCCATAGGTGGCGTTGGATTGGATGATGTTCCTCTCGATCTTGGCCGTAGGGCCCAGACTGAAGGTAGAGGCACCAGCCGTATAGATTCCGGCGCTGTCATTCGACATGAACGTGTTGCCCGTGATCGTCATCGTCCCGTCATAGAGTTCTATGCCGTCGCCAAGGGACCCGGTATTGCTCGCAAACGTGCTCTTTTCGATGGTACCGCTGCAATTCACCAGGTAGGCGCCGGGAGCGTCGTTTCCGCTGAAAGTCGAGGCGATCAGATCGACGTTGGAGTCATATTCTTCAACCCCGGCAAGTCCGTTGTTCTGGATCTTGGAATTGCTGATCGTCAAGTGTGCGCCGCCCGCGACGAGGACTCCGGATCCCGAGGATCCGGAAACAGTGGAATAGGTGATGTCGACGCCGCCGCCATAATAAACAGAAACCCCGTTGGAATAAGTGCCCGCCGTCTGGTTGGTCAGGCTGCAATGGTCGATTGTGACGGACGTTGGGAGGGACGTGGATGGTTGCAGGATGTCGATTCCCTGGGCCCCGCCGTTTATGGTAAGCCCCTGTATCAGCACGTTTCGCAGACCCACGATCTGAAGGTCCGCTGTTGCTGTAGTAGTCGTGCCGTCCAGCACCGGGGTCTGGCCCGCGGCAGCCCGAATGGTGATTCCATGTAAGGGAAGGCCCTGAGCGTTGGTGCTGATTGCGATGGACGGAAGAATAGTCGGGTCTGAAGGCAGGGGCAAGGCATAGGTTTGACTGTCTGCGATTTCAATGATGTTTCCGGGATTGGCTGTCGCCAGAGCGTCTTTCAGGCTGCTGAAGACGTTTGAGCCGGCCGCGCTCTGACTCACCGTCAGGACCCGCGATGAATCCGGAACGTAGATGCCGGCCCAGTAAGGAATCGAATAGGTCATCGATGTTTGCGCGCTTTGAACTGTGATGAACCCTTGAAATCCTCCGGTTTGAGGCGCAGTCGCCTGAATCGAGACGTTCACGTCGACGCTTGAACCCGGCCCAACCGAACCTGTGTTGCTCGTGTCCAGGCTGATTGTGGGGCCGGACACCAGCGGCTGAAGTGACAGCGAGTACTGGTCCGCACTCCCGGACACGTTGGTGATTCTGAACGTCTGCGTGAGTGAGATGCTGTCAGAGTAAGACTGCACGCCGAAGTTCAGGTTCGTCGGAGAGAAAACGGCACCGGCGGTCGCAGCGTTGCCCATATTGAGCAGGCCGTTTCCCGCCTGGACCACCGTCGCCGGAGTCGTGCCATCGGTGGTGACGTTTTGGGAGGCGGTATTGACAAGCACAGACTTGATCTGGGCCGGCGTGAAGTCCGGGAACAACTGGATTACAGCGGCCGCTGCGCCGCTTACCATCGGCGCCGAAAAGCTCGTCCCGTCGCCGACACCAAAGTGGGAGGAACTGTCGCAGCTAAGCACGGTGCCACATGCCGCTGGGACGGTGGAAGAGTAAACATTCGCTCCGACGGCCATGAGATCCGGTTTGATGCCGAAATCGGTGGATGGACCGCGCGAACTGAAGTCCAGCAAAATATCGGGTATAGTCGGGGCCGCGACTACGGTATTGCTCGCGTCGATGGATAATGTAGCCGCCGGATTGGCGGTCACGAAGGTCTTGAGCGCAAGGCCATCTGGATTCGAGACCATGACGGCAGGGGTGGTGGTCCCGCTGAGTCCGCCCATGGTAATCGGCTGTGCTCCTGACACGTTGTTATAAACGATCACCGCGCGCGCGCCCGCCCCTGCGGCACTCGTGACTTTCGCAGCGAAAGAGCAGGTGCCACGTCCGATCAGGGCGATCTTCCCGCTCAGGCTGCCGGAGGAGAGAGAAGAACAGGCCAATCCCGTCCCGTCCAGCGTGGATACATCGACCAACTGGCTTGAGGCAATGGCTGTCGAGATTGCGGGGCCGCTACCGTTCTGGTACGCGATGTTCTGAAGACCCGCCGGCACGGTGCCGGGGCCGGTGACATGGAGCTGTGGGGCAAAGGTGCGCGAATTCCAGACTGCTCCTACGGCGATCGCATCCGGGGTGGAAGCAGGCGAATCGATCGTGTGCATGTCGGGTCCTTCATTTCCCGCAGCCATGACGACGACGAGTCCCGCGGCAATGGCGTTGTTGACGTACGTCACCTCGATGCTCTCCGAGGGAGGCACGTAATCCAGGCTCCCGAAGCTGAGATTCAAGACATCCATTCCATCGGTGACGGCGTCCTCGATCGCTGCCGCTATGCCCGTTGTCAGAGCATAGTCGTTGATCCCCGGCGTCCCGAATACCTTGTAATTCCCGACAAAAGCGGCGGGTGCCATCCCGGAGATCTGAGCGAGGGGAGCACTGTACACCTTCCCAGCCGCGCAGCCGGCCACGAAGGTGCCGTGCCCGAGTTCGTCCCTGGCGTCGTTTACGCTCTGGTAGGAATAGCCATTCAGGGTGGTGACGTAGTTGCGGGCGACGATCACTTTGTGATTGGTGTAATTCTTATCTGTCGCCGTATCGTACTTGGGGAAACCGGTCGGGTATGAAGTCGGCGTCGGCGCAGTGGAGTCTGCGAACATTGCGTTGCTGATGTCGATCCCGGAATCGATGACGCCGATCTTTACTCCCAGGCCTGCGTTGGTTCGGCCCCCGACCGCGCCGAGGCTCCATAGCGATTGCGCGTTCTGTACAGTCGCCGCCGCATTGAGATTCATGCGATATCGCCGCGAGAAGTAGACCTTTTTCACCCCCGGCAATCGCCGAACCGCGAAGTATTGCTCGACGGGCACGCGCGCAAAGACGGCGTTCACCACCGTAGTTGTGGAACCCTGAACTTGCACTCCGTCGAGGGCGCGCAACCGGTCCATCATGAGTACCTGTGTGCGCGCAAGCTGAGCCCGATAAGAGACCGCCTGGACGGAATCTAACCTTAGCCGGCGCCGTCCTTGGCCCCCGACTGCCGGCAGTGCGGCTGCGCGCGCAGCCGGCTGGGCCATCACCTGTACGACCGAAGGATCGGTCAGCTCGACAATCAGCGGCAAGTCCCTGGTCCCCGGAATCGCATAGCGCAGCAAATGGTCCAGACGAGGCGCCTTATGAGCCAACGGGGTGGCAGTCTGGGTTGTTCCGTCTGCAAACACTGCCAAAGACAAAACCGCTGGGAGTGCGAACCGAATCGAGATATGGATTGTGCGGTGGCGCATGACTTCTCCCTAAAGACCTGCATTTTGAAAATTGCACTGCCGGATATTCTAGCGTGGTGCCGCGTTTTCGCCAGCCCGGACTTTCCAATGCCATTGGGTCCCTTCAAAATCGTCGCATGCCCGAACCCTACCCGGCACGCCGTTGACGCTCCAGTAATGATGCTTCACAAGCACAAACGGATCATCCTTTTACAAAAACATCACATAGATTTTACGAATTTAACAAGAAGCGCCGGCGGCCGGCTCCGGAACAGCCGAAGCTTTTTTCGTTCCCGAGAGATGGCCGAGCCGTCATATTATCTAACCTCCGCTGAGAGGGAGACGGACATGAATCAGATCGTCATCCATCAGGCGAGTCTTAGTGATGGCTTACAGATGGAACGGCAGACCGTTCCGGCTGATTCTCGAAAATTCGGTGGCAGGCATGTCTTCCCCAGTTTCGTTCTCATCCTGTCGTGTAAGATGATCTGTTTCTCCTGAAAGAGGCAACCAGCGGGAGTGCTTTGAATATGCTGCTATATGGCGTGACGATGTTCCTGAGCGCTTACCTGCTCTTCCTGGTCCAGCCTCTGATCGGCAAGTACATCCTTCCCTGGTTCGGCGGCACGCCGGCCGTCTGGACTACCTGCATGTTGTTCTTCCTGACGCTGCTCCTCGGCGGTTACAGTTACGCCCACGCGCTCGCGAGCCGCTTGCCGCTGCGCCGGCAGGCGCAGCTGCACCTTTTCCTGGCAGCCGCCACGCTCCTGTTGCTTCCGATCGTCCCTTCTCCCGCTTGGAAACCGATGGACGGGCAATCGCCGATCCTGCGCATTCTCTGTCTGCTGCTGGTGAGCATCGGCGCGCCTTATTTCATTCTCTCCTCGACCTCTCCGCTACTGCAGTCGTGGTTCAGCCGTACGCGCTCGGGAGCGTCCCCCTACCGGCTTTATTCGCTTTCGAACTTCGGTTCCCTGCTGGCGATCATCATGTATCCATTTCTGGTCGAGCCGGCATTGAGCCTGACCCGGCAGGCTGCGATCTGGTCCTGGAGTTATGCGGCGTTCGTCTTTATGTGTGTCCTGCTGTCGCTCGGAGTGCAACGAGCCTCTGAGCGCGAAACCCGCGCGCAAGGCGGCGCAGGCGGCGCGGCCCTCCACGGCGAGCCCCGACCGAACCCCGGGAGTCGCATATTGTGGCTGGCGCTTACTGCCTGCAGTTCTCTTATGCTCCTGGCCACGACCAATGAAATATGCCAGGATGTG
>Ga0315282_10005520_pt1 | contig 21512 bp, 13 predicted proteins | sample YL17G07_20_MG_FD_203693 | JGI IMG/M metagenome (GOLD analysis project Ga0315282, IMG submission 203693) | Sediment microbial communities from Yellowstone Lake, YNP, Wyoming, USA - YL17G07_20 | ecosystem: Environmental > Aquatic > Freshwater > Lake > Sediment | place: USA: Wyoming | collected... | reverse complement strand
GCTGTTGCTGATGGGCATCCAGAGCCAGGAGTGGGAGGAGATCGACCTGATGGTGCGCCAGTTTCAGGCCGCCAACATGGCGCTGAAGACCTCGGCGAAACCGGTGGTGGCGGCGCCGTTCGGCATGACGCTGGGCGGCGGCTGCGAAATTCCGCTGCACGCCGCCCGCATCCGGGCGCACGCCGAGCTGTACATGGGGTTGGTGGAGACGGGCGTGGGGCTGATCCCGGCCGCCGGCGGCTCCAAAGAGATGGCGATTCGCGCCGACGAAATGACCGGGCCGGGCGAAGACGTCTTCGAGAACATCAAGACGCTGTTCGAGCAGACGGCCCTGGCCAAGGTAACCACCAGCGCCGAGGAGGCCCGCCGCTTCCGCTTCCTCCGCCCGGCCGACTCCATCACCATGAACCGCGACCGGTTGGTGGCCGATGCCAAGGCCGTCGCCCTCCACATGGCGCGCGACGGCTACCGCCCCGTCCTGCCCCGCACCGACATTTCCGTGCCCGGCGAGTCCGGTTTGGCCTTGATCAAGCTCGGCCTGCACCTGGCGCGGGAAGGCCGGTTCATCACCGATTGCGACGCGACGGTGGCGCGCAAACTGGCTTATGTCATGTGCGGCGGCAACCTGAGCGGCTGCTCGAAGGTCAGTGAGCAGTACCTGCTGGAACTGGAGCGCGAGGCCTTCCTGAGCCTGTGCGGCGAGAAGAAGACCCAGGAGCGCATCGCCCACATGCTGAAGACGGGCAAACCGCTGCGGAACTGAAGGGCCGATTCACCACGGATGAACACGGATGAACACGGATAAACCCAACGACCCGCAAGCCAGGCGCGAGAGACGCGCCCCCAAGGACGACCATTTGCGCGTATCAAAACATCGGCCGAAATGCAGGCTGATCGACGGCTACCGCCAAATGGCTAAAGACGCGGAACACGAAGCCCAGGCGCTGGAGTGGTGCGAGGGCCTGATGCCGGACGCAGCCGATATGTAGGGCTGCACTCATTAGGATCGCCCGTACATCCGTGCGAATCTCGGGGCCGCGCCGGGCGCTCTAAGTATTGGGAGAAGGCCGCCAATGAAGGAAGCTGTTATCGTTGCTGTGGCGCGCACCGCGGTGGGGAAAGCACTCCGCGGCACGCTGCGCACCACGCGGCCCGACGACATGGCCGCGGCCGTTATCGCCGAGCTGCTGAAACGGACGCCGGGCCTGGATCCGGCCGAGATCGAAGACGTGATCCTGGGCTGCGCCATGCCGGAGGCCGAGCAGGGCATGAATGTGGCCCGCATCGCGGCACTGCGGGCCGGCCTGCCGGTCTCGACCAGCGCCATGACCATCAACCGCTTCTGCTCCTCGGGGCTGCAAGCCATCGCCCTGGCCTCGGAGCGGATCATGGCCGGCTTCGGTGAGGTAATCCTGGCGGGTGGCACCGAGTCCATGAGCCTGGTGCCCATGGGCGGCCGCCGGCCCTCCCCTAATCCCACCCTGATGGAAACCTACCCCGACGCCTACCTTTCCATGGGCCTCACGGCGGAGCGCATGGGGCCGAAATACGGCGTTACGCGCGAGATGGCCGACTGCTTCGCTTACGAAAGCCACCGCAAGGCGCTGGCAGCCATCGAGCAGGGCCGCTTCCAAGACGAGGTCCTGCCGCTCGAGGTGCAGATGGTCGAGCCGGGCAACAACGGCAAGCCCAAGGTGACAAAACTGACGTTCGCGGTGGACGAATGCCCCCGCGCCGATACGACCCTGGAGGCGCTGGCCAAGCTGAAGCCGGCTTTCCATGCCCACGGCACGGTGACCGCCGGCAACGCCTCGCAGATGAGCGACGGGGCGGCCGGCGCGGTGGTGATGTCGGTCGAGCGGGCCCGCGCGCTCGGCCTGCCGCCGCTGGCGCGCTTCGTCGCTTTCGCCACCGCCGGCGTTCCCCCGGAGGACATGGGCATCGGTCCGGCCTTCGCCATCCCCAAGGCCCTCAGGCTGGCTGGCCTGACGCTGGACCAGATCGGAGTGATGGAGCTGAACGAGGCCTTCGCCGTGCAGGCGCTCGCCGTCATCCGCAAGGCGGAGCTGGATCCGGCGAAGGTCAACGTGAACGGCGGTGCCGTGGCCCTGGGGCATCCGCTGGGCTGCACCGGCGCCAAGCTGACGGCCACCATCATTCATGAGATGAAGCGGCGCAACGCCCGCTACGGGATGGTGACCATGTGTATTGGCGGCGGCATGGGCGCCGCCGGCATCTTCGAAAGGTGTTAGGTGTCAGGTTCTAGGAGCTAGGTTCTTAACACCTAGAACCTAACGCCTAACACCTGCTGGAGAAGCGATGGCGACACAGACAACGCCGTACCCGGCCGTCCAGGGCGGCAGCTTCCTGATTGAGGACCGCCGGCCGGAAGAGATTTTCACGCCCGAGGATTTCAGCGACGAGCACCGGCAGATCGCGCGGACCGCCGACCAGTTTTTTGCCAACGAGGTGGCGCCCAACGCCGAGCGCCTCGAGCAGAAGGATTACGCGCTCACCCGGGAATTGCTGCGCAAGGCGGCCGAGGTGGGCTTGACCTCCATCGACATTCCCGAGCGCTTCGGGGGCATGGAGCTGGACATGGCGTCGTCGGCCATCGTGGCCGAGCACCTGGCGAACAACGGCTCGTTTGCCGCCTCCTTCGGCGCGCACGCCGGCATCGGCACCGCGCCGATCCTTTTTTTCGGCAGCGAGGAACAGAAGGCGAGATACCTGCCCAAGCTGGCGAGCGCCGAGCTGATCAGCTCCTATGCGCTCACCGAGTCCCACGCCGGCAGCGACGCGCTGGCGGCACGCGCCCGCGCCGAGCTGACGCCCGACGGCAGGCACTACCTGCTGAACGGCGAGAAGATGTGGATCACCAACGGCGGCTTCGCCGACCTCTACATCGTGTTCGCCAAGGTCAATGGCGAGAAATTCACCGCCTTCATCGTCGAGAAAGCCTTCGGCGGCGTCGCACCGGGCGCCGAAGAGAGGAAGATGGGTCTGGACGGCAGTTCCACCACGCCGCTGATCCTCAATGATTGCAGGGTGCCGGTTGAGAACGTGCTCCACGAGGTCGGCCGGGGGCACATCGTGGCTTTCAACGTGCTGAACATGGGCCGGCTGAAGCTGGGCGCGGTGTGCGTGGGCGCCTGCAAGGGACTGCTGCAACAGGCCGCCCGGTACGCCAAAGAGCGCAAAGCGTTCGGCAAGCCGATCGCCGAATTCGGCCTGATCCAGCAGAAGCTGGCGCAGATGGCCGTCCGCACTTTTGCCGCCGAGGGCATCCTGTACCGCACTACGGGCATGATCGACGCCGTTTACGAGCGCGACCGCGAGACGGCCGACGCCGGGCGGAAGGCGCTGGAGGAGTTCGCCGTCGAGTGCGCCATCAACAAGGTGTACGGCAGCGAAGCGCTCTTCTTCGTGGCCGACGAGGCGGTGCAAATCTACGGCGGCTACGGCTACCACCGCGACTACCCGCCGGAGCGCGCCTTCCGCGACTGCCGCATCAACCGCATCTTCGAGGGCACCAACGAGATCAACCGCCTGCTGGTTGCCGGCATGCTGATGAAGCGCGCCATGTCGGGGCATCTCGCGCTGATCCCCGCCGCCCAGCGGTTGATGAACGAAGCGCTCTCCGGACCGGCCGCGGACGCCGATGCCGTGGGTAACATCAAGAAGATAGTGCTGTTGGCCGCCGGCGTGGCTTTCCAGAAGCACATGCAGGCGCTGGCCGACCAGCAGGAAGTAGTGGCCGCCATCTCCAACATCGTCATGGAGGCTTTCACAGCCGAAACCGCGCAGTTGCGGACGCGGAAGATGGGCCACCCCCAGGCCGAAGACATGACGGCGGTGCTGCTCTACGAGGCGGTGGGCCGCGCCGAAGCCGAGGCCAAAACGGTGTTGGCGGCCTGCGCCGAGGGCGACGCGCTGCGCACCCAGCTCGCCCTGCTGCGCCGCTTCACCCGCATGGAGCCGATCGACGTAGTGGCCGCGCGCCGGCGCATCGCGCAGCGTCTTCTGGACGCCGGCAGGTACCTGGTTTAGTTCACCACAAAGACACCAAGAGCACGAAGGTCCACAAAGATTCGCCCTTTGTGACCCTTTGTGTTCTTTGTGTCTTTGTGGTTAATCTGTTTTCCATGCGCTCTCCGGCGCCAGCTCGCCAGGTCAGCGGCCGCGTGGTGCTGGCCGTGGGCCTACCCGGCTCGGGAAAGTCCACCTGGTTCGCCCGCCGCGGCCTTCACCCGCTCTCCACCGACCTGCTGCGCCTGCTGCTTCTGGACGACGAGAACGACCAGTCGCAGCAAAAGCACGTGTTCGGCGCGCTTTACGGGTTTTTACGGAGGCGTCTGGCGATAGGCCGCCGCCTCACCTGGGTCGATGCCACCAACCTGGAACCGTCGCAGCGCCGCAATTTCCTGCGCCTCGCTGAAGAACTGGGTTACTGCGTCGATGCCATCTACTTCGATGTGCCACTGGAAGTCTGCCTGGAGAGGAATGCCGCGCGGAACCGGTGCGTGCCGCTGGAAGTGATGCGCGATTTCGCCCGCCGTCTGCGCCCGCCGGATTATTCCGAAGGCTTCCGCAAGATTTTCGTGGTCCAGCCCAACGGCCGCCTTCGTCGCCTCGCCAGAGAGCGACCAACCACTTCGAATTGAACCACCAAGGCACAAAGACACCAAGGCTTGGTGCCTTGGTGTCTTGGTGGTGAATCTCCGCTTAGAAGCTCAGCTTCAGCACGAACTGGATCTGGCGCGGGCGCCGCGAACTGGTCGGCTGCAGGAACAAGGGGTTGATCTGGGCGCCGGTGGCGTCGAAGCGCGCCGTCGTGTCCAAACCAGAGTACTGCGTGTGGTTCGGGAAGTTAAAGAACTCGCCGCGGAACTCGAGCGCGCGGGGGTTCTTTTCGGAAAACCGGAAGCGGCGCGTCACGCGCATGTCCCAGTTGTTGATGCCGGGACGGCGCAGGATGCCGGTGCCGGCGTTGCCCCAGTAGATCTGCTCTATGGTGCCAGACGGTCGCGGCATTGCCGGCCGGGCGAAATTGGTTCCGCCCAACCACAGCATGCGAGCGCCGTTGGTACTGTTAGGCTCGCTGCTCGTGCCCGTGAAATTCATGCCATCGACGGTGGAGAAAGTGGGCATGTAGGCCTGCCCGCGCGAGAACATCGTCGTGCCGTTGAATTCCCATCCGTCCACCGGCCGCCGCAGCCAGCGGTTGGTCGGCAGCCAGCGACTCGGCGCCCTCCACGTGTAGTTCATGGTGAAGACGTGGTCGCGGTCGATACTCAGGCGGCCGTAGTTGCGGTCCCGTGGGGCGAAGAATGGGCTGACCTGCGTGGTATCGCTGCCCGCCGTGCCCAGCGTCTTGGCGAAAGTGTAGGCCGTGCGCACGTACAGGCCCATGCCCAGCCGGGTCGTGAAAGAGGTCTGCAGGGAGTTATAGCTGGAGGTACTGCCGAACTCGTACTCCAGGATGTTCCCGTACCCGCGGTAGGGGCGCAGGAAATTGTCGCTATAGACCGCGTTGTTGTTGGTCGGATCGCGGTTCTCGGGGTGCAGATTCTGGAGTTGCGCGCCGACCGGCACCGGGTTGATGTTGCGCTGCCAGAGCAGATGCCGGGCGACGTTACCTACATAGGCCACCTCGAACCATGTGGTGCGGTTGGGGGCATGCTGGATGCCGAAGGTGTATTGATAGTTGGTCGGCAACCGGCCCTCGCCGTACAGCGAATGGCTGATGGTGGATGGGGCCAGCACGCCGCTGCCGACGGTGGCCGCGAAATCATCGAAGGTCGTGTAATAGACCGTCGGGCTGTAGACCCCCGGCGGGTTGGTCAGCATGTTCATCGTGGGGTTGCCCTGAATACGGTCGAAGAAGATGCCGGCGCCGCCACGGATGGAGGTCTTGTTCTTGCCGAACGGGTCGTAAGCGAAACCGAAGCGGGGGCCGATGCTGAGGCCGGGGACCGTATACAGCGATTTCGGGAAACCCTGGGTCCCGCCCGACACCATGCCGATGGCCGGGTCGCCCGACCCTGGTGCGAACGTGCCAAGGAATCCCAGGTTCATGGGTGCCCCGGTCACCGGGTTGATGGCCACGCGCGTACCCGCGGCATTGCGGCCGGAATTGACCAGCAGCGGCGCGCGCGCCAGGCTATAGAGTCCCTGGACGAAGGCCGACGTTCCCCCGCGGATCTCGGCCTGCGGCAGGTTGTGGTAGAAGCGTATGCCGTAGTCGAGGGTCAGTCCCCGTCTCACCTTCCAGTTGTCTTGCACGTACCACTCCAGGTTGGTAAAACGATACAGCCCATAGGGCAGGTTGGTCGCTTCCTGGTAGCTGGTCATGATGCCCATCAGCGCGCTGGCAAAACCATAGCGCGTGCGCAGCGGGTTGTTGCTGTCGTCACTGAAACTGATGGCGCCACGGATCGCCGTGCCCTGGATTTGGTCCTTGCGCGTCCGCTCGATGTACACCCCGGTGCTGAGCATGTGCGTACCGTGGCTCTTGCGGAGGTTCTCGGTGATGTTGAAGATGTGGTTGACGTTCTTGTACGGGAATGAGTTGCTGATCGTGGGGTTGACGGCGTTGGGCACGGCGCCGAAGGCGGTGATGTTCGGGATCCAGCCGGCCTGGTTTAGCGCCGGGCGCCACTGCGACAGCGCGATCCCCAACGTTCCCTTTTTCATTTTTTCCGGGTCGTCCGGGAAAGAGGTCAGCCGGTTCATGCTGTAGCCCAGGATCAACTGGTTGGTGAACGAAGTGCCGATGGCCCGGGTGAGGCCAATCACCAGCCCGCGGCCCGGTTGCTTAAAGGTGAGCGCCCCCAGACCATCGTAATTGACGCTACCGTAAATCCAGCACGGGCCGCAGGACTGGCCGGAGGGGGTGGCCCAGGGCACGTGCTGCGCGTCGCTGTTGTTGGTGTAGCGCACGTAGGTGAACCAGCGCGGCGTGGGATTGAAGTCGATCCGGATCATGTCGCTCCGCTTCGGGTAGGCGCCGCTGACCGAGGCAACGTAGTTCCATTGGTTGACGCGGCTGGGAACGTCCACAAAATTCGGCTTGGGGAACATGTTCAGAATCGCCTGGCCCACCTTGTTCTGCCGCGCCGCGGGGACGATATTGCCGGGGAAGCAGTTGGTCCGATTCGTTGCGCTGCAATTCATCGTCAACAGCGGGTCCTGGATGGGGATCAAGGTGCCATTGACGTCGTAGGTCTGGCTGAAGTCACCCACGCGCTCCAGCAGGTTCGGCACCCGCACGGTTTGTGTCCCGTAGTTCATTTTCTGGCGGGTCAATTCCTGTGAGAAGAAGAAGAACAGCCGGGAGTGCTTGCGGTCCTTGGGAATCACCGGGCCGCCCAGCGACCAGGCGCCAATGTTGTAGCGGTAGGGCGGCTTTCTGACGCCGTTGCGATTGTTGAGCCAGTCGTTGGCGTTCATGCTCTCGTGGCGATAGGCCCAGGAACCGCTCCCGTGATACTGCTGCGTGCCGCCACGGGTGGTCACGATAATGGTGCCGCCGACGGCCCGGCCGTACTCGGCCTGATAGGCGCTGGTCAGCACCTTCACTTCCAGGATCATGTCGAGGGTCGGCGCCGTGTGCGTGGTGCCGTTCGAGCCGGTGTCCATGTTGGTCACGCCGTCCACCGTCATGTTCTTCTGGTTGTCGCGCGCACCGTTGATGAAGATGCTGCGAATGCCGTCGGGGCCGGGCGCCTCGCGGCCATCCTGTTCGTCCACGACTCCCGGCAGCAGGCGCAGCATGTCGAGGAAGTCACGCCCACGAATGGCGGTTTGATCGATTTGCTCGCCGGTCACCAGGCCCGATTTTTCGCCGCTGCCCAGGTCGACCGGCGCGGCATTGGCCTCGACGGTTACCACCTCGGCCAGATTGCCGAGTTGCATGGCGATGTCACCAAGCGTGCGGATCTGCCCTGCCGACAGGCGTATATCCTCCTGCCGATAGGTTTTGAAGCCCCGCAATTCCACGCTAACCGAGTAGGTGCCGGCCGGCAGGTCGGAAAAGACGAAGTATCCCTCCGCGTTGCTCTGCATGACGCGTGTCGTGCCGGTATCGGTTTTCGTCAAGGTCACGGTAGCGCCCGGAATGACCGCGCCGGACGAGTCACGCACCGTGCCGCTCAGTGTTGCTGAAACACTCTGCCCCGCCACGGGCAGAGCCAAAACTGTCGTGAGAAACAGCAGGCAAACAAGGATCGACCGCTTCATTGCCCACCTCCGTGGTGTGGTTCTATATCACATTTGGGGTCCAGGGGCAATTGGAGTGTTTTGGGTATTTTTTGAGCGTCAGCCAGGCCGATGCCGCCGGCACAACACTACTCCGGCAGCCTCCATAAACGGCCGCCTATGGAGCGCTGGTCCCGCCCTGCGGGACCGGCCCCCGGTCTTGCATTCGCAGTTCTGTTGGTTCCGTCCCGCCCTGCGGGATGGTCTGCGTGAATCTGCGTCCCATTTCCCTTTGAAACAGCATTGACGGGGCACGACCGAAACGGTAACATCGGCCGCACATTTTGGCAGTTTCGGGTCTGGGTTGCGGAGTCTGGACGGGATTCGAAACTCAGTTCCCACGGGTTTGGGGTGAGCGACATGGGGTGGCTGCACTTTTCATTGGGGAATTCTCTATCTATCCCGCTTCGCCGCTGCTTGTGGCTGTTGGTGTGCCTGGCGCTGGCAGGAGCGGCGGCGGCGCAGCAGGGCGCGCCGGCGAAAACCGTCCTACGGGTGGACAACGACGAGGTGGCCATCCTGCGGGACAGCTACGGCGTTCCGCACGTGTTCGCCTCGACGCCGCGGGGCCTCTTCTACGGGGACGGTTACGCGGTGGCCGAGGACCGGTTGTGGCAACTGGAGCAGTACCGGCGCGACGCGCAAGGGAAGCTGGCCGAGATCCAGGGCCGCGAGGCCCTTGCGCGCGACCGCGAGGTGCGCCTCTATGGGTACACCGCGGCTGAACTGCGCGCCATGTCCGCGGGCCTGTCGCCCGAGGAACGGCTCATCTTCGAAGCCTACCGCGACGGCGTCAATGCCTATATCGAACAAGCCATTGCCAAAGACGCTCTGCCGGAAGGCTTCCGCAAGGCGGGCATCAAACCCGCTCCCTGGCAGGTGGAGGATTCCATCTCTATAGGCGTGATGATGTCCACGCGCTTCGGATCGGGCGGCGGCGGCGAAATCCGCAACCTGAGAATCTTCAACGCCCTCAAGGCCAAATTCGGCGAGCCGGAAGCGCGCAAGATCTTCGACGATTTCTTCTGGATCAACGACCCCAAGTCGCCCACCTCCATCACCGAGGAGGATATGAAAAGGCCGCCGACGGCCGGGGGCGGCGGCCGGCCGGGCGGCCGGCGCCCGCTCACCGAGCGAGACATGCTCGGCGACGAGTTCAGCGACCCCATTCTGGCCGATGCCCAGGCGGCTTCTGAGATGCGCGAGACGCTGCGCTACGCCGAAGCCCACCGCCTCCCGACCAAGCTGGGCAGCTACGCCTGGGTGATCGCGCCGCGGCGCTCGGTCAGCGGGAACCCGTTGCTGGTGGGCGGCCCGCAAATGGGCTGGATGACCCCTCAGATCGCGCACGAAGTGCACCTGGGCGGCGCCGGCTTCAACGTGATCGGCATGGGCTTTGGCGGCGTGCCCGGCGTCCTGATCGGCCACAACGCCGACCTAGCCTGGACCACCACCTCCGGGGTGGCCGACATGACCGACATCTTCGTCGAGAAACTCGACCCCAAGAATAAGAAGCGCTACCGCTTCAAGGGCCAGATGCGCGACATGGACTGCCGCACCGAGACCATCGCGGTGCGGGGCGGCGAGCCGGCCGCCGTGGAAGTATGCCGCACGGTGCACGGGCCGGTGCTGGAGTGGGACGAGAAGGCCGGGGTAGCTTACAGCCGCGCCGTTTCCTATCGCGGCCATGAGCTCGATACGCTGCGCGCGACGCTGGGCTTCAACCGCGCCAAAACGGTTCAGGAATTCGCGCGCTACGTCAGGCTCATCTGGCCCTCGCACAACTGGCTGGCCGCCGACCGGCAGGGCAACATCGGCTACTGGCACGGCGGCAAGCCGCCGCTGCGGCCGCCCGGCCAGGACCCGCGCTTCCCGCTGCCCGGCACCGGCGAGGCGGAATGGCAGGGCGTGCAAGCCTTCGAGAACATGCCGCAGGTGATCAACCCGTCGCGCGGCTACGTCGCCAACTGGAACAACAAGCCGGCGCCCTGGACCGACAACCAGGACACGCCGGCCTGGGGCGAGATCTTCCGCATCCATCGCATTCAGCGCCTGATCGAGGCGCGGCCCAAGCTCGCCGTCGAGCACCTGCGCCAGATCATCGCCGACATCGGCCTGAACGACCAAAACGCCGACTATCTGAAGCCCCACATCCTGGAGGCCATCGGGCGCTCCCGGACGGAGGACGCCGAACTGCTGCGCGCCGCCGAATACCTGCGCGCCTGGGACAACCACGGGGAAGACGAAAGCGTCGGCAAGTCAATCTTCGATGCCTGGATGACGGCCATCCGGGTGGTGTTGTTCAAGGAGGAGTTCGGGGAAGTCTTGGACCCGTCGGTGTTCGGCCAATTGCTGCAGCCCAGCCTGGTGCTGCACCTGCTGGAGGGCGAGAAGTCGGGTGTTCCGCCGCGCCACGATTACCTGAAGGGCCGCACGCACGATGACGTGGTGCTGGACGCGCTGCGGCAGGCGGTCGCCGCGCTGCAGCGCAAGTCGCCGGAGATGAACGCCTGGGGGTATCAGGCGCCCATGAACAACCGGTTCAAGCCCTTGCCGCCGGTGCCGGAAACCAACCGCGGAACCTACATCCAGATTGTCGAGCTGTCCACGCCGGTGCGGGGCAGCAGCATCCTCCCGCCCGGCCAGAGCGAGGACCCGCGCTCGCCGCACTTCAGCGACCAGTTGCCGCTGTCTTCCTGGTGGCGCTTCAAGCCCATGGTGACCGACCGCAGTCAATTGGCGACCAGTGACAAATGAGTGCGGAATGCGGAGTGCGGAATGCGGACTGCGGAGTAAGGAGCGGGGAGTGCCAGGGGCGGGACTAAGAGAAAGAACCAAGTCATTCAGGACGGCGCGGCGTAATCGGGCCTGATTCCACTTCTGGCGGGACAGTTCGTTCGCGGCCTATCCGGCGCTGGTCCGCGACCGCCTGTTCTGGCTCACCTCCATTGACCGCACGCGGCGGCGGGGCGTGGACGAGATCAGTCCCAACAACCCCGACCTGACGGCCTTTGCCGGCTTGAAAAAAGAGCCGTTCGACATCCTGCTGCAGACGCACAAGCTGGACTGGAACGCCGGGCAACGCCAGCGCATGAACCTGCGCTACTCGCGCCACGGAAACGCGGCCCGCGCCGGCGGCGGCCCGCGCGCCTTCCAGTTCGCGCTGCGCTTCAGTTTTTGAGAATCGCGAAAACAGCGGCGACCCCGCTGGGCGGGGTCGCCGCTGCATGATTCATGGTTTCCGGGGGCCGCGCAGCGGCCCCCGGTCGGTTACGGCACCAGCGGTGCGCCCATCATCACGGACGCGATGGCGTAGGTAAAGAAGCCCTGGGTCAGGCCGCTGGCCTTGATCGCCGAGATACCGGTCGGGCCCGGAGCGAACGAAACGCTGAGCATGGTGCCGAAATCGCCGCTGCTGACCGGCAATTGCCCGAGCACATCGGCGCCCATCGTCCCTCTTCCGGCCGGGCAGGGAAACGTGCAGAATGCCATGCCCACCAACTGCTGAGGATCGTTGAACGACATCAGTGTCTCGATCACCTGGCCGTTGGGGTCCGGACAGGCCCAGGTGACGGTGAAGCCCGCCGACTGCTTGATCTGCCCGTTCAGCAGGCCAAAATCAGTGATGTTGAACAGCGGGCTGGGGACGCTCAACGCGCTGGTGAACGCCCCGACATCGGCGCCGCCCGAACCGCTCAGCGTCCAGGCCCCGGGTTGCAGAGCGTTCTGGGACAGGACGTCGCCATAGACGCCCACCGTTTTCGGAGTGAACGTCTTGTTTACGCCGCCCGGCCCGGTCAGTGTCAACGTGCCGGCGTTCAGCGGCTTGTCGGTGGCCACGCCCATGTCGGGAATGCTGCTCGAGGTCCCCTTGAACAACCACACCGTGCAGCCCCCGTTCGCCGGCGGGTAGAGCGCCAATGAGGAAGGCACGCGCGCTTCATACTTGCTGAAGGTGGCGCCGAACGAATCGGATACCACGGCTCCGAGGCCGGGCAGGCCGGGCAGGCCGCCGGGCAACCCCGGGATGCTCGGAAGGGACATCTGCACGCTGCTCTTGACCAGGCTGGCCGCGCCGATCGAGCCGCCCAGCGTCATTCCGGTGGCGCCGCTGCCGGCCACGGCGTTGCAATCCACCCGGTTGTTAGTTACGGCGACCGTCACCGTGTTGCTGACGGTGCCTGCGAAGGTGACGTTAATGGGCAGGTAGCAGCCTTCCGGCGTGCTGGCCGGGACCACGGCATTGATCTGATACAAGCCCACGAAGCCCGGCGCCAGACCGGAATACTGAACGGTGGCTTGCCGTCCGCCGATCATCACCGTGGGCGACACCAGCGTCGTCTGGGTGGCTGCGCCGGCTGCTGCTCCGTCGGCTGGAGGATTGCTCACCCTGCCGAAACCAGTCCCGTAAATGGTGATGATGCCGCCGGGGTTGATGGAGCTTGCCGGAGTATTGCCGGCATACGCCTGCCGCTCCGGAACATAGTTCAGCACGGCCCCCGAGCCGCGCCCGTCCGATGTCTGCGAGAACAGGCCCGGGGAGCTGTCCTGGATGGTGACATTGACCGCAGTGCTGGTGCCGGCCGCGGTGGTCACCGTCAGTTGCGCTGTTCCAGTCGCGACATTCCAAGGAACCTGTGCGTTGATCTGTCCCGCCGAGACGAAAAACATTGGCGCCGCAGCCCCGCCGATCCGGACCGTGGTGCCGCCCAGCGAGGTCGCAAGCGGCAGGCTGCCTTGCACCACGGTGGCAGTCGCCAGGTTGCTGCCGAAAATCGAAACGATCGCGCCGGCTGAGACACCGCCGCCGGTGGCGTTGGCGGGCCGGAAGCTAGCCCCGTTCACCACTCCGCCTTGCGGCACCAGAGGCGCCTGAGCCATCGCGCTCATTGCTACCAGAAGTATCGAGCAAACCACAATTGAGACGAATAGACGCATTTTCTCTCCTCTTCTTCTCCAGTACAGCCCAATGTGTGAGGTGCTAAACAATCATTCGTACGGCATCAGCGGTCCCGCCAAGCGGGACCGCCGCCATGGGTCTCTTAACAACTCCTGTGGGAGCTACTATCTATGGTAGGCCGCTTTTGCCTGAAGCGTCAACCGACAGACGATGGATTCATTGGCTCGTTCCCGGTCGCGCGGGCCAGGGTCCGGGGATCGGTCAGTTGTCCATGAATCAATCGTCGGCGGACCAACCCGCTACTGCACCATCTGGGCGCCGCTCAAGGTGCTCCTGATAACCACGCCGAAAGCGCCCTGGGTCAGGCCGGTGGCCTTGATAGCGGGAATCTTGCCGGGGTTTGGAGTGTAGACGGCAATGATGTTAGCGGCCGACTGACCGCTCAGGGGCAACTGCTTGAGGACATCGGCGCTGACCTGGCCGGTCCCATTGCCGCACAAAAACGAGCAGAACGCCATACCTACAAGCTGGGTAGCGAGGTTGTAGGAAGCCACCTCGACGCCCACCTGGTCGCCGGTGTCAGGGCAGGTCCAGGTGATGTTCAGCGGCGACGCCTGGCTGAATACCCCGCTGACCGTGCCGAAGTCCCGCACGCTGAACAACGGGCTGGGGAGGGTCTGAGTGACGGAGAACGGGCCAACATCCGAACCACCCGATCCGGTCAGCGTCCAGACGGCGCCTGCTTGGATAAAATTACTCTGCTGAAAATCCCAGGCATACTCGCCGGCTTGCTTTGTCCCCAATTCCTGGCTGTATCCCGCGCGCGAGAGCGCCAGCGTGCCCGCGTTCAGCCCCACGTCGGTCGTCACGCTCATGTCGGTGGGGGCGCTGTCGGACTTGAACAGCCAGATGTTGCAGCCGCCGCCCACCGGCGGGAAGAGCACCAGGGAGGTGGGAACGCGCGTCTGGTAACGCCGGAAGAAAGCGTCGAGGCGGTCGTTGGGCTGGGGAAACAGCAGGGGGTTAACCACGGGAGTTTGCATGGTTATCTTGGAGAACGCGGCATAGCCGAACGAACCGCCGATGAACAACCCCGTGGAGCCGCTGGTGGCCACGCTGCAGTTCACGCGGTTGTTGGTCACGCCGATAGTGACGGTGTTGCTCACATTGCTTCCGAAGGCCACGGTGACCGGCAGGTAGCAGCCCTCGGGCGTGCCGGTGGGGATGACGGCATTGATCTGATAGAGGCCGACAAAACCCGGCGCCAGCCCGGAGTACTGGACCGTTGCCGAGCGCCCGCCGATGGTGACCACGGGCGTGATGATGCTGGTCTGGGTGGTGGCGCCGGCCGCCACGCCATCGGCCGGGGGGTTCGTTACGCGGCCGAAACCGGTCCCGTAAATGGTGACGATGCCGCCGGGGTTGATGGTGGCGCCGGGCGTGTTGATGGCGTAGACCTTCTGTTCCGGCACGTAATTGAGCACGGCGCCGGGGCCACGGCCGTCCGAGGTCTGTGAAAACAGGCCGGGAGCGCTGTCCTGAACGGTGACATTGGTCGGTATGCTGCTTCCGCCCACGGCGGCCACCGTCACGGTGCTGGTTCCAGCAGCGACGGCCCACGGCACCTGCGCGTTGATCTGGCCCGGCGAGACGAAGAACAGCGGCGCCACGATGCCGCCGATCCTCACGTTTGTCTGGCCCAGCGTCGTGGGAAGCGGCAGGCTGGTGGCCGCCACGGTGGCCTCGGACAGGTTGCTGCCGAAGATCGAGACGATGGAACCGGCGGCCACGCCCCCGCCGGACGTGTTGGCCGGGCGGAAGCTGGCGCCGTTCACCACTCCGCCTTGCGGCACGATCGGAACCTGTGCCGCGGCGCCGGCGGCAAACAATACCAGCGAGCAAATCACAAACAGCACCAATCCACGCATATGGCCTCCTATCGCCACAGCCCAGGCTTGCGCACAACTATCGTAGGCCCGTCGGCCGCTCAACGTCAAGGAGACCATCTATGAGGCCCGCGCCGCTGTCCAGCACCCACTGGCGGCGGCAGACTTGCGGTCACTGTCCCCCGCTGGCGAGCTTCAGGTAGAGCGCCGCCGGGCCCGGAAAAGGCGTGGTGAATGTGCGGACGCCTCCACCTTGAACTGGTTTCCCCGGCACGGTGGCATCGGCGTTGATGTTCAGCCACTCCACTGCAAACGCACCCTCCGCGCCCTTCAGGTTGACGGTGAATACGCCGCGGACGCCGGGCTGAAACACCAGGTACTCCGAGCCGGGCTTGGCCAGGCAATATCTCACCGAAGCCAGCTCATTGTGCGGCGTCATCTCGGCGAGGTTCATTTTCTCGGCATACCGCCGCGTTTGTCCCATCGCCACCCGGGCGGAGTCCTGCCAGATGGGCGACGGTGATAGCTCCTCCATGAACAGCACGTTCAAGCCGCGGCAGAAACTCTTCCATACCCAGATATTGTCGCCGCAGGTATGCCCGCACAGGTGGTCGGTGTCGTTGACGATTACCTTGCCGCTGACGTTGGCCGGCGGATTCTCCAGGTAGCTCTCCGCCGCTTCGCCGGGATTCGGTGAGACCCAGTCTGCCGGACTGTCGAACAACGCGCGGTTCGTGCCTCCCCGGTACTGGAACGTCATGCCCATGGGATGCTGCTTCGGTTTGTGGGATTCATACTCCTTCACGAACCTGATGACCTGGTATTGCCAGTCGGTGGAGTAGGGGCCGGCTTCGTTGCAGACTTCGTAGAGCACGTTGTCCACATCGTTGACGGCGTCGATGACCCCGCGGAGGTAAGCCTCTTGCAAGGCGAGCACCTGCTTGCCCATGAGCGTGGGCACGAGCGCATAGAACTCCAGGCCACGACCGTCCCCGTCGGCATCGGCATCGATCCCATTCACGTTGTTGGCAGCGTTGAAGGGATGATAGGTCCAGGCGTCCAGGAACTGGACCGCCCAGCCTTCAAAAAGCATGACCGAGGCGTACATGCCCCGCTCGCCGGCCGCCTTGACGCGCGCCCGCAAGCGCTCGAAGTACTCCGGATCGAAACGGGCCAGGTCGAATTTGGGCTTTCCGTCCTTGGCCAGCCCGGGACCGCTGCGCGGCCAGGGATGTGGCCGGGCATGTTTGACTCCCGGCGGCTCGGTGTCGGTCCATTGAGGCACTTCCCATCTCCACAACCGGAAAAAATTGTGGTTGTAGCGCTGGAGAAAGTCCAGGTAGCGCTGGAAATCGGACACCGGCGGAGGATCGCCGGGCTCCGCGCGGTGCCCGGAGTCCTGGAAATTGCCCCAATTATGGCTTCCGGCGAGATAGATGGCCTTGCCCGAGCCATCGGTAAAGTAGCGCGGATTGGATGGAAGGATGCGCAGCGGCCCGCGCGCCGGCTCAGGCTGGCCCGCCGCGCCGGCCGCCAGCCCAAACAATAGCAACAAGCAGCCGGCAAGAGACTTTTTCTTGGCAAGCATGCCGCCGACTTTATCACTCAACCGGTGCCCCGAGCCGCAGTGAAATCAGGGGCCGCAGTGCGGCTGGACTACACGCCGCATCAAACCCCGATCTGCGGTTGCTATTCCGGCGCCCGGCAACCGATAATCACCGTTCCCAATCCGATGAAACGCGACTTCTATCTGGACCTGGCCCGCGCCGGACTGCGGATGCCGATCGGCGCCGATCTCATCCTTCATCGGCATCCGGACGCCAAGGAGATCATCCTGGACGGCCGGCGCCTGGGCGCGGTGATTGAGGAGACGGCGCGCGAGTTCCACACGCCCCTGGCGGTTGCGCTGATGGATCTGCGCCTGGAGAAAGCCGACGCGCTGCGGCTGCTGGGCGTTGCCGAACCACAAGTCGATTCGTTCCAGTTCGACCAGGCGCCAGCGGACGCGGATCTGGAGTGTCTCCGGGGAGCCGCGGAGGACGATTTCGCCCCCGCCAATCGAGCGCACATCGAATCGGTCCGGCACGTCGCGGAGGGCGGCAGGTTCGTGCCGGTGGGCATGGCCATCGGCCCCTTTTCGCTGATGAGCAAGCTCCTGAAGGACCCCATCACACCCGTGGCCATGGCCGGCACGGGCTTGACGGCCGAGGACGATCCCGGCGTGCGCCTGGCCGAGCGATGCCTGGCGCTCGCCGAACTGGCCGTGCAGCGGTCCGTGAAAGCCCAGATCCGGGCCGGCGCGAAAGCCATGCTGATCTGCGAGCCGGCCGCCAATGTGATGTTCCTGTCTCCCAAGCAGGTGCAGGCGGGCTCGGATATTTTGGAGCGCTTCGTCATGGCGCCCCACCTGCGCCTCAACGCCCTGCTGCAGGCGGCCGGCGTGGACCTGGTCTTCCACGATTGCGGCAAGCTTTCCACCTTCATGGTGCAGGAATTCGCCGGGCGGCTTCGCCCGGTCATCCTGAGCCTGGGCAGTTCGCGACGCCTGTGGGAAGACGCGGCCGTCGTGCCCAAGGACGTTGTTTTGTTCGGAAACCTGCCGACAAAGAATTTTTACTCCGACGCGGTGGTGCCGGTGGAGAAGGTCGAGGAACTGACACTCGATCTGATGGCCAGGATGTGCCAGGCCGGACACCCGCACATCGTGGGCTCCGAGTGCGATGTGCTTGATGTGCCGGAAGCGGCCGAAACCATCTGGAGCAAGGTGCGGGTGATGCTGACCTGCGGCCGGGGCCCTGCGTAGGGCCGGGCTTCAGCCGGGCCGCCGGGCGGCCTGGGTGCTCGGTGGCGGCGAGTTCTCGATTGGTTTCTTCCTGGGCAGAGATGACGCCGGGGCGGGTGGGTGGATACGCGCCTCCCTGTTGCTCCACCGGTTTCCGCCGAGCCGCGCCAACACGTTGGTCACTGGCCGAAGCAACAGAGAGGCGTTCTTGAGGGAGCGTTACCCCTCACTCTTCATTGTGCAAGCTCCGTGCCAATTCCGCGCTTTGCCAAATTCTGTCGGATGAATAAGCCGGCGGACGGGCGGCGGGCCCAGGGCGCGGCATTCCGCGCCTGCGCCGTGTCGTTCCGACACAGGTGATGGCCCGCGGCCGGTGCGTGTATAATCCCTGCTTCCCGCGGTACGTTTTCCCCGGAACAACGGAGCGCGCCATGGCTGTCTTATTGTGGCTGGTGCTGGCCCTTTCCGGCACGGAGGCAGGAGTCGTGCTGACGCCGGTGGCCAACCTGTATTCGGCGCCCACCGAGGACGCCGACGTCGTCACCCAGGCGATTTACGGAACCCCTGTCACGCTGGTGGAGAAGAAAGAAGGTTGGGCCAAGGTCACGATGCCGGACGAGTATGCCGGCTGGATCCCGCTGGGTTCCATCGAGGTGCAGGCGGAAAGCGAGCGCCGGTACGCCTGCTGCGGGCGCGTGGCGCAGGTGGAGAGCCTGTTTGCCAACGTCTACCGCGAGCCCGAAGTGACCAGACACCAGCCCCTGGTCACCGTCCCCTTCGAGACGCGCCTGGAAGTGGTCGCCGAACCGGAGCGGGAGGAAGGGCGCTGGCTGCAAGTGCGGCTGCCCGACGGCCGGCCGGGATGGATTCAGCGGGGCGACATTACACTGGAGCCGCGGCAGCTCTCCATCAAGCAGACCATCGAGCTGGCGCGCCGCTTCCTGGGCCTGCCGTATTTTTGGGGCGGCACCTCCACGTTCGGCTACGACTGCTCCGGATTCGTGCAGATGCTGTACCGGCGGCAGGGGGTGCTGATGCCGCGCGACGCCGCGCTCCAATCGCGCTGGCCGAGGCTGCAGCCGGTGCCCTTCAACAAGCTGCGCCCCGGCGACCTGCTCTATTTCGGCCGGTCCCCGGAGAAGATCACGCACACCGGCATGTACATCGGCCACGGCCAGTTCATCAATGCCACGACCTACCAGCACCCGGTGGTCCAGATCAGCCGGCTGAAGGAGCCGCGTTGGACTAAGCTTCTGGTAGCGGCGCGGCGGCTGCGGGAGCGCCCGCCGGCTGTGGCCGCAAGATAGAATGGGACGCAGATAAACGCAGATACACGCAGATCTGCAAACTTCCAATCCGCGTTTATCTGCGTCCCATTTTTCAAGGAGATTGGACAATGAACCGGCGACACTGGCTGAAGAGCGCCGCGGCGGCCACCGCGGCCGTTGCTGCGGGCCGCCCGGCGGCGGGCGCCCCCACAGGCACGACGATTGAGACGCGCATCGTCCGGCTGAACCTGCGGCACACCTGGACCACGGTGATGTCGTCGAGCGAGTACCGGGATACGCTGCACCTCAGCTTCACGCGCGACGGCGTCACGGGCCACGGGGAAGGGGCGCCGATCGTCCGCTACAAGGAAAGCGCGGAAACGGCGCGCCAGGCGGTCGAATCCCTGCGCGGCTATCTGGCGACGGCCGACCCCTGGCAGTTCTCCAAGGTGATGGCCGAAGTGTTCCGGCGGATCAAGGGCGAATACGCGGCCAAGGCCGCCATCGATATCGCGCTGATGGACTGGGTGGGGCAGAAGCTGGGTGTGCCGCTGTACCGCTACCTCGGCCTGGATCGCCGCGATGCGCCCCTCACCACCTTCTCCATCGGCATCGACACGCCTGAGACCACCCGCAAGAAACTGGAGGAGGCCGAAGCGTTCCCGGTGCTGAAGATCAAGGTGGGCCTGGATTCCGACGAGGCCACCATGGAAACGGTGCGCCGCTTCACCCGCAAGCCGCTGCGGGTGGACGCCAACGAAGGGTGGAAGACCAAGGAAGAGGCGGTCCGCAAGATCAACTGGCTGGAGTCGCAGGGCGTGGAGTTCGTCGAGCAGCCCATGCCCGCGGCCATGATCGAGGAGACGCGCTGGGTGCGGGCCCGCGTGCACCTGCCCATCATCGCCGACGAAGCGTGCCTGCAAGCCGCCGATATACCCAAGCTGGCCACCGCCTATGACGGCGTGAACGTCAAGCTGGACAAAGCGGGCGGCATGCTCGAAGCCTACCGCATGATCCAGATTGCCAAAGCGCTGGGGCTGAAGACCATGCTCGGCTGCATGATCTCCAGTTCGGTATCGGTGACGGCGGCGGCGCATCTGTCACCGCTGGTCGATTACGCCGATCTGGATGGCAATCTCCTGATCGCCAACGACCCGTGGAGCGGCGTTCTGACCGAGAAAGGCAAACTCATCCTTTCCGACCGCCCGGGCCTGGGGCTGAAGAAGCGGCTGTAGACCGTAGTGCGGAATGCGGAGTGCGGAATGTTCTCACTCCGCATTCCGCACTCAAAAGAACTTCGGGGCCAGCGCCGCGGCCTGCGACCGCAGCAAATCCCAGGCGGTGCGGACGTGCTCCTCGGTGGTCCGCAGGTTTCCGACCGCAAGCCGAATCGTGAATTTACCGCCCAGCTTGGTGTGAGACAAAAACACCCTACCGCTGGCGTTGACGGCCTCAAGCAGAGCGGAATTGAAGGCATCCAGGTGGGCATGCTCCGGGGCAACGCCGGCCGGGCGGGCCCGGAAGCAGACCACGGAGAATGGCGAGGGAGCGAGGCGCTCGAAGTTGGGGTCCCCATCCACCCAGGCGGCGAACCGCTGGGCCAGAAGGATGTGGTGGCGCAGGCGGTCGCGCAGGCCTTCCTGGCCGAAGTAGCGCAGCACGAACCAGAACTTGAGGGCGCGGAAGCGCCGCCCAAGCTGCACGCCGTAATCCATGAAATTGCGGGCGCGGGCGTCTTCCGGCGTCCGCAGGTATTCAGGCACCAGGCTGAAGGCGGCGCGCAGCGTTTCGGGATGCCGGCAATAGAAGGCGCTGAAGTCGAAGGGCGTGAACAGCCATTTGTGGGGGTTCATCACCAGCGAGTCGGCGCGCTCGCAGCCGGCCAGGATGTGGCGGAATTCGGGCAGCACGGCGGCGGCCCCGGCATAGGCGGCATCGACGTGCAGCCACATCTTCTCGGCGGCGCAGACCTCGGCGATGGCCGGAACCGGGTCCACGCTGGTGGTGGAGGTGGTGCCGACCGTGGCCACGGCGCAGAACGGCAGCCAGCCGCCCGCCCGGTCCTGCCGCACGGCGGCGGCCAGCGCCGCCGGATCCATGCAGAATTCGCTGTCGGCGGGGATCTTGCGCACACCCTGCTGGCCGACACCCAGCACGATGGCCGCTTTTTCGATCGACGAATGAGCCTGTTCGGAGGTGTAAAGGCGGAGGCGCGGCCCGCCGGCCATGCCCTCTTCCCGCAGCCCCAGGTTCAGCGCCTCGCGGGCCGCGGCGATGGCGCACAGGCTGCTGACCGAGGCCGTGTCCATCACCACGCCGAAGAACTGCTCCGGCAGGCCCATCATTTTTCGCAGCCAGCCCATCACCACTTCTTCCAGCTCGGTGGCCGCCGGCCCCGTGCGCCACAGCATGGCGTT
>Ga0315282_10005519_pt1 | contig 21512 bp, 18 predicted proteins | sample YL17G07_20_MG_FD_203693 | JGI IMG/M metagenome (GOLD analysis project Ga0315282, IMG submission 203693) | Sediment microbial communities from Yellowstone Lake, YNP, Wyoming, USA - YL17G07_20 | ecosystem: Environmental > Aquatic > Freshwater > Lake > Sediment | place: USA: Wyoming | collected... | reverse complement strand
GCCGACGCTAGCTGCATTGCCACAGCCAAACTAGCCAAGGCAAAAGCCGTTTTTGCAAGAGAAGAAAAAGAAATCGTGAGGGAGATGAAGCGAAAACCCTTTGAAGTAGAAATAGTTTTACTTGAAAAATGACAGACCCGCATTGATACGATCGCCTCCCAGCTTCAACTCTTCCTTAAGCACCCCTTAAACAGAGCGCGCGCAAGGCAGAAGCCAACATCGTTGAGAACGAGTACAACACAACCGACAACACTCATTAACGGAACACTCTACATCAAAATTCTAGGCGACATAAACGGCGACGGCAGCGTCAACTTCGACGATTTGGTTCTACTCAACCAAGCATTCGGCTCCACAGCGTCAGACCCCATCCCACCCTGGAACCCAAACGCCAACCTAAACAAAGACAACAAAATAGACATACTCGACCTCTACCTACTAAGCAAAAACTACGGCAAAACAATCTAAAAAGACGGTACACTAAGCAGAATGCATTAACCAACCAAGTAATAAAAAAGCGGAGAATAGTCTAGACTTCCAAGATACCAATTCCAAATAGAAGATACTTCGACTCGCTTTAAATATCTCGGTGGAAATAACATAAGTGAGGATAGACTGTGAAAATTCCCATCGCCAAACCGGACATCGGAAAAGAAGAAACTCGAGCCGTCATGGAAACAATGCAAAGCGGATGGGTCACCCAAGGCAGAAAAGTTGAAGAATTCGAAAAATCTTTCGCAGAATATTGTGGGGTCAAATATGGTGTTGCAGTAAACAGCGGAACCGCCGCACTTCACATCGCATTGGCTTCAATAGGCATTAAAGAAGGAGACGAAGTTATCACAACGCCGCTTTCCTGCGTAGCCACAACAAACCCCATACTTTACCTCAATGCAAAACCCATTTTCGTAGACGTAGATCCTCAAACTTTGAACATTGACCCCGCATTAATCGAAAAGAAGATTACAAAGAAAACAACGGCGATACTTCCTGTACATCTTTTTGGGCATACGGTCAATTTAGACCCTTTAATAGAGATAGCTGAAAAGCACGGCTTGTACGTGATTGAGGATGCAGCTCAAGCCCACGGAGCAAAATACAAAGGGAAAAAAGTGGGCTCGTTTGGGCATGTTTCTTGTTTCAGCTTTTACGCCGACAAACTCATCACGACAGTGGAGGGAGGCATTGCATTAACGAATGACGGGGAATTGGCTGAAAAAATGCGTTTGCTACGCAGTTTCGGAATGAGCGAGCGTGAGAAGTTCTTTCATCCGATTTTGGGTTACAACTATAAGATTTCGGATATTCACGCTGCAATAGGCTTGGTGCAATTACGAAAACTTGATCACTATATTGAGAAGAGACGCAGCAACATTAACTACCTAAAAAAACGCCTAACTCATTCAGATTTGAAACTGCCCGTTGAGCTTGATTACGCCTTTAATGTTTACTACGTTTTTAACATTCTTGCAAAGAAGGGAAAAGAAAAAATCGTGGAGCATTTGGAGCGCGAAGGAATCGAAACTAGACCGCTATTATCGTTTATTCCTGAGCAACCACCCTACAGAAAATATCGATATAATCTCAAAGAGTTGCAAGTGGCTAGGGACGCGCATCAAAAAGGATTCTATGTTTCAAACTCTCCCATGTTAACTGAAAACGAGCTTGAGTATTTGGCGTCATCCTTAATCAAATCTGTCGGCGATGTTAAAAAATGAAATCACAGAAGATGCATTTGCCAAGTCCTTTTTCTGCTCTAAAAGGGAACAGGATAAATCTATTTTATATTCTGGCTTTTGCTCCTCTTACAGTGATCTTCTTTTATAGCCCCTTTAGCGCAGTAATTCCACTCTATGGATTTTTAATTCTCCTAATAAAGCAACAAAAAATAGTTGTCTTAAAGGAAGCAAATCTCGTTCAAAAGATTTTGGGTTTGATTATTGTGGTAGGTAGTTTTGTCGTTTATTACGCAGTTGTTTTGATTTATCCTAAAGCAGCCTTTTATGGACCAGCAAACTACGTTGTGTATCTTCTTGGGCTTTTCTTGCTTTTCTTCAAGTTTTCTACTCTAAAGGAGGCGTTTGCGCCTCTGTTTCTTATAGTTGCTGCCTCTTCAAGCGAATTCCTATCTGCATGGTTGAAACCCTTTCTTTCACCGTTTGCCAATGACTTTGCTCACATCATTGTGACTGTTTTGAGGGCGCTTGGATTAAACGCTAGCATTTACTATTTAGGCGGTACTCCCGTCGTATCTCTCTCGTCCCTTTCAGGGAAGGTGGTTGCTGGTGCCTTCGTTTACGAGTGTATCGGCGTTTACAGCCTGTTAGTTTTTTCCATCATCCTTGTCGTTATATTGTTTGAGGACCCAAGTGGCTTAAAAGTGAAAGTTGCTTATTCAATTGCTGGGCTTTTAGGCACGTTTGCCATAAACATCTTCAGAGTGACAATGATTTTCATAACAGACTATTTTTATGGAGCAGAAGCAGGCGCCACAATCCATTACATTATAGGATACGCTCTATTTTCCACGTGGCTAGTATGCTTTTTCTACATTTATTCAAAACGACAAATCATTCAGACAAAGATCATGTATCGTTGGAAGAAATAGAAGAAATAAGCCATTATGAGGCGTCAATATACCACTGAGTCCTCAAAGACTGCGATCAACCTAGAAAAATATTCTATAGGATTTGGGAAGTAACCTTTAATAGAAGTCTTTTCATATAGTTTATGGAGAATGAGATCTCCTTCAGAGTAAACCAAAGTGAGAGGAAGGGAGGGTAGTCGCTTTGACGACTAGGCAAGATCTTGTCAAGGTCAAATCGAGAGCTTTGAGGATGAGAGTGTGGTTCAGAGCATTGTCTAGGGTTGAGCGAGCAATCATAGATTTGACAATTAAATATGTAGAGAAAGTTCGAAGCAGCGTACTCGCAGGGATGATTTCAACAATAATCGGCAAGATCTTGCAGTCTCTTGAAGAAGGCTTTGTTGTGAGAGCAGAGAAGGTTGGGCGCAAGATTGTTGAAGAACTCTGCGCGATTGGTGAAAGATGGGGAAACAAGGCGTGCTCCACTTGGGAATGCGATAGGTGTTTCATCATATTTCTCGGGGTCAGTGCGCTTAACACATAGATAATATAGAAAACTGGAGAGAGACTGTAGAATGATTGTAGCAGGCATCCCAGCCTACAACGAGGAAAAAACCATAGCCAAAGTTGTCTTGCTTGCACAAAAATATGTGGATGTTGTCGTTGTCTGCGACGATGGATCGGGAGACTTGACGGCGGATATAGCGCAGAAACTGGGCGCTATTGTGATAAGGCATGGAAAAAATCTGGGGTACGGCGCTTCAATTCAGACGCTTTTTGAAAAAGCTAAGACGTTAAACGCTGATTTGTTGTTGACTTTGGATGCTGATGGGCAACATGATGCTAAAGAGATACCTAAGCTTATACAGCCATTACTAGAAAGCAAAGCAGATATTGTTGTCGGCTCTAGGTTCTTAGGTCAAAGCGGTAGCATGCCTCTTTACCGACGTTTTGGAGTTAAAGTTCTCACGAAGATGACAAACGGCTCTAGACAAAAAGGTTCACTCACAGATGCGCAATGTGGCTTTAGAGCCTACAATCGAAAAGCTATGGAAAGCCTGACCCTTGAAGAATCCGGAATGGGTGTAAGTGCTGAAGTTTTGTTAAAGGCTAGAAACCTCGGTTTAGTGGCGACCGAGGTTCCGGTTGAAGTGCAGTACAAAGAGTTAGAAACCTCAACTCATAATCCATTGAAACATGGATTGGGTGTTATATCTACTATTGTTAGATTGGTTGTGGAAGAAAGACCCTTAGTATATTTAGGTATGCCAGGCGCAGCGCTTCTTCTCGTCGGCATATTCTTCGGATTATGGGCGCTTCAAATATACGCGATGTATAGTTATGTTGCTACCAATGTTGCCCTGGCTGCTCTCGCCTTCACAATGCTCGGAATCTTCTGCATATTCACGGCCATCACACTCTATGCGATTTTGAGAGCCATTAAAAGAGAACGAGCAACAAGTAACAGCGGGCAATAATTGAGAACGCAACTTAAGATTCGGGATACCTTAAGGGTTTGCTCAATATCGTAACTGTAGACCTTGAAGAATGGTACCATCCTGAGTACGTAAAAAACAGGATGTTGCCCTGTAAAGAGGAGCGCATACAAAAAAGTCTAAAAACAACTTTAGACCTTCTGGGTAGACGCAATCTCCAAGCCACGTTTTTTGTAGTGGGCGAGTTAGCTGAAAAACATCCAGAAATCATAGAAAACATAAAGGAGAACAGCCACGAAATTGCTTTTCATGGCTACCATCATGAGCCATTATGGAATCTTGACGCCAATACGCTACGCACTGAAATTCAAAGATTCAATTCTCTTATTGGGGAAAAATGCAGTGGATTTCGTGCGCCTTCTTTCTCCTTAAGTAACAAAACCAAGTGGGCGCTGAAAGTATTAGAGAACTCTGGATACCAATATGATTCGAGTCTTTTCCCAGCAAAAACCCCATTATATGGAGTTTGGAACGCTCCCACAAAACCATACAAACCCTCACATGAAAATATTACTAAAAATGATGAAAGCACCAGATTGTGGGAGTTTCCGTTGCTTGTTTACAAGTTGAAAGGCATCAGAGTACCAGTTGCTGGAGGGTTTTACATGCGATTTTTCTCGGTAAACTTAATCGCAAAAGCCATAAAGAAACTAAACAAACAAGGCTTCCCTGCAGTTATCTTCTTCCACAACTGGGAGCTTGATTCAGAGACGCCTCGACTCAAACTGGGATTGTACAGATACTTTGTGACATACCACAAACTAAAAGAGACATCAAAGAAATTGGAAAACCTATTGTCCAAATTTCAATTTACAAGCATCAAAGAATATATGATGAACTACATTGCTTGATCAATTATTGCCTTTTTGGGTCAATGATTAATAAGCCGCACCCATTGTAGAGTTCAATTAGACACTGGAAGAGAACAAAAGAACATCAAAGGAAAGGCAAGGTTTGGAAGAGCCTGAGGACGTAAACTGGAAAGAGCTCATGGAATACTATCATTTCAAAGGAAGAATTGGTAGCCTTAGACTGAAGCTTCGTTTATTTAGGTCTTGGCTTTTGCAATACCTAGCATCGATTTCTCCCTCTTCCGGTCTAACAGTTGTTCTGCAGAGAGCACGTGGAGTGAAAATTGGAAAACATGTTTTCATAGGTCCAAACCAGCTTATCGATCTCGTTTATCCGCATCTTGTGACAATTGAGGATTATGTAAGCATGGGGTACGGCATGATTTTTGCGCATTCAAACCCAACTTGTTCAAAGGTGATCAAGAAGTTTTACTACCCAAGAAAAGTGGCGCCGGTTCGTCTGAAACGAGGTGCTTGGCTAGGCGCCGGGGTGGTCGTGCTTCTAGGTGTTACAATAGGTGAAAACAGTGTAGTCGGAGCCTACAGTTTGGTAACTAAAGACGTTCAACCATACACCGTTGTTGCAGGGAACCCAGCTACTATAAAGAAAGAACTCAAGCCTATTAGAAAGACTACCCAATGAACGTTCTACTTGTTGCTGAATACTACTTCGCCAACCCAGGCTTTGTACGGATATCAAGAGAACTAGCAAGAAGAGGGCACCGCGTAAGCGTTGCAACATCGTTGCGAACAGTGGACAGAAAGCCCAACGATGCTGATGTCGAAATCTTTGAAGTCAAACCCTTGGTGACAATATACAAAATTCCCCACACATTGTCGTTTCCTGTTTTGCAAATTAGCCAGATAATCAGGGAAAAAAATATTGATGTTATACATGCCCCTAATGATCATTCGACTAATGTGGCGGCTGCCGTCTTGATTGCCAAAGCCCTGCGTCGACCATTCGTCTATACGCTTCAAGGCATAACTACCAGGATAGGGAATCTCTTAGTAGACTCGATAGTGGGACTTTACGATCTTACAGTTGAGCGCTGGATAGCAGGCGAGGCTCAAAAGGTTATTCTGCTCTCGGAAAGCTTGATCCCACCAGCAGTAAACGGACTGAAAATTGATCCCAAAAAGATTGTGGTCATCCCATCGGGTGTGGACAGCCAATTCTTTGATCCTGACTTGTCTGAAGTCAGAGAAAAGGCGTCTAGACTCAAGGATCAGTTCGACCTTGACAATGAAATCGTCATTGGCTACGTTGGTCGTTTATTCAAGGCAAAGGGTTTGGCATATCTCTTTTCAGCACTGAAAGAGATACAAGACAAACACTCGAATATCGCAATCTTAATTGTGGGTGACGGTGCTCAGAGGAACGAGTTGGAGACGATGGCTAGAGAGCTGAAAGTTAGAACAATATTTGCTGGGTGGCAGCGTAACGTTGCACCTTTCTATTATCTGATGGATATTTTTGTGTTGCCATCATTGTTCGAAGGGTTACCAAACGTTATTCTAGAAGCCATGGCCATGAAGAATGCTGTGGTTGCGACAAATGTTGGTGGAAATCCAGACGTTTTGTCAAACGGAAAGAACGGCTTTCTTGTCCCAGTTCGCAATGTTCCAGAATTAGCGTTAGCATTGGAGAAGCTGATTGCTGACGAGAATCTGAGAGCTCAAATGGGCACTATCAATAGGCAAAAGATTGAAGAACATTTCTTGTGGAGAAAAACCACGGATAAGGTTGAAAAGGTTTACAGCGAGTGCATAGGGTCGTGAAACTAAAACTTGCGCAAATAGTGGTTGATACTATCTTAACACTATTGAACCCATGCTTAATTTTTGATTATGTTGACTCTGAGAAAGGTGAAACGTTAGAGAATCTCCCTAATGTCAGGGACATATCAGACCTTCGGCACCAAAAGCCACACCGAATGACTTTTCACAAATCACATACTCATCTGTTAACGCGTGGTTCGTTCAAATGAGAATAGCGTATATTGCACATTATTTTTCTCCATCTGAAGATGCTGCAGCAATAGTCGATCAAACGATCGTACAAGGGCTGGTCAACAGAGGGCATGAACTACTCGTGTTTTGCCCACAGACTTATAGTAAATATACTCCTCTGCGTATGTTACATGATGAAAACCAAGACTACCCTTTCGAAGTATACCACTCGTTTCGTACGCCACTGCCCTTAAGCATCATAGTTCCCCACATCTTTAATGCCTTAAAAGCGTTAAAGCATCGATTTGACCTCGTAATCACTCAACAACACTCGTTTCACCTTGCCTCGTATACCGCTCTTCTCTCAAAAACACTAGGAAAACCTTGGGTAGTGAAAGTTCACGACATGATTTTCGATCCAACTCTCCCATTATCCGTTTCTGAAAAAGCTTTCATTAATTCATGCTACCGACTGTTCGTGAGAGCATCTTATGGATTGTTTCTAAGGGTTGGAAAAAAAGCGGATAAATTGTTAGTGTTAACAAGAGAATTGCAAAACCTTCTTCAAGCATACGGGTATCGTCCAGATGAAGTTGCTGTGAGTCCAAATGGCGTAGATACCAAACTTTTCTCGCCGCCCGTTTCGAAAGGTAGTTGTTTACATAAAAAGACGCTTCTATACGTTGGAAGCATGATGCCAGAAGATGGACTGCAGTATTTGGTAAGAGCCTTTTCCCTCCTTGATCAAGAAAAAGAGTTAAGCCTAACATTAATTGGAGACGGCCCAGAACGATTGAAACTTATAGAGCTTGCAAAAAAACTAAATTTAGAACAAAAAGTAACTTTTTATGGACATGTTCCGTATAAATTAGTCCCCGAGTTCATTAAAGAGTCGTACATAGGCATTGGGCCTCTTCGCTTGTCGCCAATCAACTACTATACCATACCGACCAAGATCCTGGAGTATTTCGCCTGTGGAAAGCCAGTGGTATCCTCGCCTGTTTCCAAAGACATTTTGACAGATGAATATACAGGTTTTGTTACAAAAGATGTCTCTCCAAGAAACATTGCAGAAAAGTTGTCTATTATGATTGACGATGAAAGACTAACCCACAACATGGGAAAAAACGCAAGACAACTTGTTGTCGAAAGGTTTGACTGGGAAAGGATCATTGATCAAATCGACAAGGAAATACGAAACCTTGAACCACACAAGTTCAGCTGAGACTTTGGGTGTCAGGAACTGGCATTTTTGATGTCCGTTATGCATGCGCAACAAAAAAATAGTAGGTTAATCTTAACATGTTTAAGAGAAATGATGGACCGTGGAGCGTACAGATTTAATTAAGCATATCTTTTTGGCGTTTGCGGGGTTGATCGTTTTTCTGTGGGCACTGTATTTAATGATTACTCCGTTAAAATTTGCGCTAGGTTTTACACTATTTATCATTACCTTCGTCGTTGGTGAATTGTTACTGTCTGGAAATCGGGACATGCAGAACACTAGAAGGCATCTCAAGTTCTTTAGGTTTGCTCAACAAATTCCGGCTGAACTCGTTATTCTGGTCGCGTTCGTCAGTTCCTTGGTGATAATACTCTTAGTGCCAGCAGTTGAGGGAGAGATTTTCGTTGAATGGGCTACTTTGGAATTGCCTATTGCTGTTCGATTAATTGCGGCTTTTGGTTTGAACTTCTTTCCGGGTTATTTTATTTTGGCGATTGTAGGAGCACCAGAACTTGGTAAACTGCCCAAACTGATAACCTCATATATTTTAAGTTTATTCCTTTTGTCGGTCACGGGATTCGTATGCGCCTATGTTAGGGGCATTGTTGACGAATTGTTTTTTCAGACTTTCTTCGCTATGTGTGTCGCAATAATAGCTGTGCATTTATTTAGTCGTTTTTTTCAATGGAAACGTGCGCGCAGATTAGAAAACCCCGAAACGTTGGTATCTCCTTCCTTAGGTTCCAGAAATATGCTTCCAGTTTTGCTTGTGTCTTTAGCTGTGATTTTCATGGGCATATGGCTTTGGTGGATGTATTCTCGTATAGGATTCTTTATAGGAGCACCAGGCTTCGACTCGTGGGGCCTGCATGGTTACGCTCAAACCTTCCTTGACTACAAAGCCTTCGCCTGGCTCCAAGATCCTTGGTGGTTCATTTTGTACCTAGCAACTTTTATCTATATATCTGGTGCTCCTTCGGTCAATGCCTATATGGCACTTTACCCGTTGATCATTCTTCCTGTGTTGGCGTTTTACCTTATGGCTTCAAACTTCTTCAAAGATAAAAGAATAGCATCGATAGCTACCTTAAGCTACGCGATTTTTTCTGGACCGGCATGGCTCTACGCTCTGTATTTGAGGGATTTTAGTGCAGTTATTAGTTACGATAATTGGACAACGATTATTTACGAAGCTGGAGAGAAGTTTCTTGTTCAGGGATGGTATCCTGCCTTCTTGGTGTCGTTCACAGAACAGACTCTGGCCTATGCGTTTCTATGGTTCATGGTTTACGCGAGTTGGCGATTGGATTTAAGCCGCAAATTCAACTTCTTTCTTCTGAGCATAACAGTAGCATTGAGCTACCTGATACATGGCATAGATCCGATAATCTTTGCGTTGTTCTTATTCGCCTTTCTGCTTTCATGCATGTTTACTCAAAACATTGAAGGAAAAAAAAGAGTTAGAATATCCGCTTTGTCGATTTTGGTTGCGCTTGCAATTGTAGGTCTAGTTGATCTTTCTTTGACTTCTCAGTATGATTACTTTAACAGTATTAATGGTTCATGGGCTCGAATGCGTATGGCTCCTGGTACTGAATTTGGTATTAGATCTGCTCTTAGATGGTATTATTTCAACAGTCCAAGCTTCTATCTTCTCGCCTTTTCGTCCGTGTTAATTATTGCATTGACCTATGGCAACTTTGTTGAAAAAAAGTTGATACTATTAACCAGATTTGCTACTTCGGTGAAAAGGGTTCTCGCAGAGGTGATAATGTGGCTGTACGCACTGTCGTTGATTGTTTTTGTTACGCTCTTTCGTTACATTACGTTGACGACAACAATCTTTGGGCCGGTCCCTTGGTATTTTTACCTTGCGGTAGGGGGGGTCCCCTTTTTTCTTGGGGTTGTCGGAATAGCTATTGTTTTGCTTAAATGGAATGAGGTAGAAGTCAAAATCAGAAATACCATAGTCTTTTGTGCTTTATCTCTGGTCTTACTCTTTATCCTAGGGCAGGTTGTGTCGTTTGTGAACGAGAAGTTCTTTTATACTGGTTTTTGGGAAAGCCGCGTTCTTGATTACGTTCGCCCCATAATGAGTCTGCTGATGGCGTATGCTCTTGTAGCCCTTTTCAACCGTGTACGTGTGAAAGCGCTCCTTAGCGTGAAACATCTTACGAGGGTCGGCATTGCTTCGCTTTTGACGTCACTTATTGTATTTAGTAGCGTATCTTCAACGTTAATCAGCGGGGATCTTGCCCCGCGCGCATTTTTTTGGGCCAGCTTAACCCGGGAGGAAGTTGAGGCCTTGAGATATCTACATTATTCATTGCCGCCAGGTTCAAAAGTCGCCTATCTAGCCCGCAATACAGGTGATTACATTAATGCTTTTGCAAACGATAAATGGACTCCTGACCCGGACCAATGGCTAGGTCTGTTCTACAATTCTCCAAGCAATATCATTTCCGCTGTTCGTCAAGCGGATATTAAGTTTCTCTACTTAAACCATGTGCGCGATCTGCAGGATCTGAAAAGGAACCTATTCGTCCAACAACTCATTAAAGTGCTTCCGGTAGTGTTCAATAATTCTGAAGTGACAATATACTCTATTCCACCTCTGCAATATCCTTCACGGATGGCTACCCTTCGCTTGGTTTCTCCTAATGAAACGGAAGGCTTCATGTATGATGCTTACGTTTTGTGGTCTCTGTCTCTCATGATGAGCGAATACTCATACGGGATGATCTCAAATGTTTCGGATCCAGTCAATCTGGATGGTGCACAGAGCGTTATAATGCCTTATGATCCTCTTGAAAAAGATGCGGAGCAATTGTTGGAATGGGTTTCTAATGGTGGTCATTTAATACTATCAGACACCAACCCGTATGGCGTGTTTTCTAAATCGATCGGCTTGATATCCACGGTTTCACTTGTAAATTGTGATTCCACTGAAAATTGGAGCATTCTTTATCGTCCTGAACTTGACAAAATCCTCATTGAAAACGCTGTTAAGATTGAAGGCAATGCAAGTTTGAGATTAAGGAATAATCAATCTGACTGGGAAGAGTGGATATACAACCCACCTACACCTTGGAACCTAAGTGGATATGAATACTTGGGCATATGGGTTTATGGCACTGGCTTGGGACCTAGATGGTTATTGTATCTCACTGATTCAAACGGTAATGAAAATTACTTCGAATATGACCTAAACTTTACTGGATGGAAGTTACATCTTATTCCTATTAAGCAATACTATGGCGGTTTGAATTTATCCTCTATAGAGAAACTCAGAATAGTTACTGGTAAGGACCTGCCCGTAAACATACTTATCGATGATATATTTGTGTTGGAAGAAAGCGAACGCTCTATCGTTAGGGCTAATGGTATTCAAGGGACAATAAGTATCGATTTGCCCATTGTTGAAGTTGAAGACTTGAGTCCAAGCGCTGGTGCAATGGTTATTGCAAACTACACTCTTGATGGCGTACCAGTCGCTCCATTTGCCATTCAAAAGGATTTGGGCAGTGGAAGAGTGACCTACCTTAACGCTAATTTACTCTATCAGTCAATTCTCTCTGGTGGCATTGGTTTTACCTATGAAGTGCTTGTGAAGACTCTGGAAATAACCGGTGTTGAAGGGCCATCATCGAAAAAGATCCCATAAATAGACTTTGCACACTTTACATCAGGGGTTTTCCTTCCATCCGCACTCAGATGAAAGATAACCAATTCTTCAGTCCTTCTTCAGTTGATGGAAGCTCAGAAATACGTTCATAAAAGTTCTGTCTCAAGTGGAAATGCATCATCAAAAACCTATTGCCAATCAGAAGTTGGATGGAAACAAAAAGATGATAAAAGCGTTCTTATATGTGTCATCGTGATGTTTTTTCCATGGAAAGAAAAAAAGTAATGAACAAATGGGAGAAAACTTGGAAGAATTCCAAAGGAGATTTTAATGTATTAGCAAGAACATACCTCAATTTTGTTAAATCTCATATCGAAAAAATTCTTGAAGACATACCAAAAAAATCCAACTCAATTGATGTGGGTTGTGGGACTGGTAGAACTATGCAATGGTTAAAAGAGTTCGGTTTTAATCCGATTGGGATAGACTGTTCAAAATCAGCTGTAAACCGGTGCAAGAGCCTCGGTTTAGATGTTCTTTTGATGGATGCATACAAAACAACGTTTAAAGATAGAGAGTTTGACCTTGTTTTTTCTGCAGGGGTAATAGAGCATTTCAAAGACTTTCAACCTATTGTCGATGAGATGTGTAGGATAAGCAAAAAATACATTTTGTTGGTTCAACCAAATCGATCATCGTTGTATAGAAAATTAGCGAATATCTACTATCTCTTTATTCCAGAGAAAGGACCACCCGAACTAGACTATGAGCTTGAAGACTTTCTTGAATCATTATCAAGAAATGGGTTTTATCTGAGTAAGTTTTCTATCACTCCGCTGGACGGGTGTTGGGTGTTGTTATTCAAGAGGATGAAAAGTGAAGGTATTGCTAGTCAATCCACAATTCAAAGGAAAATGCATTCATAGTACTAGGTGGGATGGTCTAACGACCTCACGGAGTTATTGGTATCCAATATTTTTGGCATATACTACTGGATTGTTAGAAAAACATGGTCATATATGCAAACTCATCGATGCCGAAGCAGATAACATTAGCGATAATCAATTGTTCAACATAGCGAAAGAGTTCAAGCCTGATTTTACTGTTGTGCACGCGCGGTGTGTACTCTCCCTATCGGAATATTGCAGAAATGGGGAAAAAGCTTTTTTAGCACTATACACTTTGAAAAAGTGATATTAATGAAGATATTGAAGAGTTCCATTCTGGTTCCGTCAATCTCTGTCAGCGCAGGTATCATTGCCTATTTGATTCTTTCGGGAACATTCTTCCCAAGCTTCAACCCCCTCAAAGGTATAGCGGAAGCAACTGGCCATGGCTCCTTTAGATATGTGGTAAACATGCTTAACTATGAAACTAGTGAAGTTAGTTATAATATGGAGGATATGTACAACTCAACGCATCTTTATGATTTCAGCGATAGAGGACATTTTGGCAGAAAGGATGGACTGGAATCGGAAATTGGCTTGTATGGGCGGTCCCTGCAATGGCAAAATGGCCAGATCATAGGCGAAGACCTTGACATCGTTGATATGAGCTTTACTTTGGAAGCTTGGATATACCCCACAAGTAACGATTCGCTAGCTCTTGCTGGATGTGAAACTATCTACCCCTTTATTCTCAAGGCGCAAAATGGATCAATGCAATACCAATATTCTGGTGGCCCATCCGTCCTCTACAGCAACCAATCGGTGGAGCTCAACACTTGGACTCATGTAGCACTGGTTTACGACGCTGTTTCTGGCATTGCAAAATGGTATCTAAACGGATCGGAACAAGGTATAAACCCAGTCGGTCAAGGCATAGACTGGGATGGGCGGTGGGCAATTGGGCGCATGAGACCTGACTACACCTCATTCGAGTGGAGGGGCAAAATTGATGAGTTCAGAATCTATAAAGGCAGAGTCCTTACACAAGATAAAATACAAGAGGACATGAGGACGAGCATAGCGCACAAACTAATATTGACCGGGTTAACACCAAACTCTGACGTGGCTCAATTATGGTACCCAGACGGAGAGTTTGCGCAAGCTCACATGTTACAGCAGACTGCAGATGAACAGGGGCAAGTAGAATTCTCCGTGTACTCCTTCAGTGGCCGCACTGAACACTACATGGGTATACTCAAAGTATTGCGCTCAGGGCAAGTATACTCCTCTTCACTGCTGCAGTTTTCGTGGGAAGATATCTACTTTTTCTCCATCCAGGTCACTTTAACTGAAACGCAGATCGCCATTTTGATAGCACTTGCAATAGCAATAGTGCCTTCAACCTTCATGATGATTCGTCGTTACATTTACCAGCGCCGTGCGAAGAAACTTACAACACGATAAAAACACTACATGGCTGTACGTACTAGTATACAAGTTTACATGAGACAATTGTATTGGGAGATTTCCCAGCTAGAATGAGATAATGAGGCAATTTTCACGCGTGACAAGAAGTCAGCTTACTGTTAAATACTGGGCTTTTCTACAAAGTAACCGACATCCTTAAGAAGCCTAAAAAAGCGTACTTTTTTTGTTATTAAGAGGCTTAGATCGTTGAAGAAAAAAGTATGCTGCGTCAGTCCTGTATCGATTCATACTTGCCGCTTTATGGAAGCCTTCAGTCAGAGAGGATATGACATTTCATTTATCACCGACTCTTCTGCTTGGATTGCCCCCCAAACTAACCAGTTCCCTGTCCATGTTTTACCGAATTTAACATGGACAAATTCTCCGTTGCTTCTTGCTCCGAATATTTTAACAATAATGAAGCTTTTGAAAAAAATTCAACCTGATCTTGTGCATCTTTACGTCCAGCATTATTACAGTATACCCATAATTCTGAGCGGTTTTCCGTATATACTATCGTCATGGGGAAATGAGGTATTGAAAATACCTCGCGATAATTCCATTTTGAAGACTCTAGCCAGATTTGCGGCAACTAATGCGCATAAGATAACTGTCGACGCAAGATGCATAAAGAAGACTTGGATTGAGGTTGGGATTCCTGAAGAAAAAATAGAGGTTATCTTCTTCGGGGTTGATATTAGCGTATTTAATCCCAATGTTGATGGGCAAGGCGTTCGAAAACGATTAGAATTCGGAGAAGACGACATCGTGGTTATAAGTACCAGGGCATTCTACGAAGACCCCCCTTATAATGTGGAGTGCTTAATAAGAGCAATTCCACTGATTCTGAAAAAGCATAGAAACATTAAATTCATAATCAAGGGCGCAGGTCCCCTGGAGAATTACTTGAAAAGTTTAGCCAAAGAATTAAACGTTTCCGGGTATGCCCGTTTCGTTGGTTTAGTGCCGCATCATGAAGTTGCCCAATACCTTACTGCTGCAGATATTTACGTTTCTACATGCCTCATAGACACCACTTCCGTCTCTCTGCTTGAAGCAATGGCCTGTGGGCTGCCTCCCATAGTTACTGACATAGTTGGAAACAGAGAATGGATAGAAAACGGAGTAAACGGCTTTTTGTTTCCACCCGGAAATCCCAAGGCGTTGGCAGAAAAAGTAATAGAACTCGCAGAGAATAAGCCTTTAAGAAAACGTTTCGGAGAGAGGTGTGTTCAGATAGTAGAACAAAAGGCAACGTGGAAAGAGTCTCTGACAAAGATGGAAGCTGTCTACAAATCGTTGCTATGAAAGAAAAGAAATATATAGTAAACTAACGCGCAACTTTAAACATGATTCAGGCATATACTAGGCGGAACCTGGAATAACCTTTTTCCAACGTTACTAGCACATTAAGGATAGTCTAGTGATGTAATAATGAAAACCAGTTATGGATTCGACAAAATAGAACAACGGATAACCCACGATGAAAGAATGCTTTTCACACTGGGCTCTTACATTGTCGTTATAATAATTCTCATAAATCTGAGTGAGTTTCAATCTCCAATGCTCGGCCTTCCAGCATCCACCATATATTTCTTGATAAACGGGATTTTTTTGGGGCACGCCTTTTTCAAGAAAGAAGATGCCTTTTTCAGGCTAATATTCGGGACTCTACTGCTTATTATGCTCCTAGGATTCATTGGCTTGCTCGCCATAATCATCTACAACCTCGATGTCACAAGATTCACTTTAGTTCTCTTCATCACAGCCACACTTTCTTCTCTGATAAATAGAAGGATGAAAAGCAAGAATGCCACATAGCAAACAACAGTTCACCAAGCTTCTACGGGTTGGCGAGCTGCTTTACTTACTTCTAGTTGGCCTCTCGTTCTCCTTACTCTTTCTATCTCGTACCGATGAAGCCCACACGGTGTGGGAAGTTCTAAATACTGCGTTCATACCTACGCTATTTGCTGCCACCTCGCTTCTACTTGCAATCTTGCTGGCTTCTGAGAAAGTAAACTACAAATTACTGTTCATAATTGTTCACTCAATTCTAATGCATTCCTTCTTTTCTGTAGTCTTTCCCGCAGGTGACCTTAGCGGACAACAAATGTATTTAGGCAGAATCAGACTTGTGTATGACAGCGTTATTTTTCATGGGTGGCCTTCGAACCCACTAGAGACGGTTCAGTCACAAATCTATGCATGGTTTAATGGAATAAATTTCCAGGCTGCGCTGAGCGTGGTTTTTGCTCGGATGTTTAGCATGGATTTTCTCGCGGTTCATCTGTTTCTTGTGCCAGTTTTGTGGGGAATCTTCACACCAATCCCTGCGTATTTGATTACTTACACTTTTACTCAAAACGAGAAAGCTGCAGTTCTCGCAAGTCTACTTCTCTCCGCTTTCCCGTATGCAACCTATTTTGGAGCAATTTCAGTGCCCAACAGTTTGGGATACATCTTTTTCTTTTACTCATTATACTTTATGCTGAAGAACCTAGATTCCAACGATTCCAAAACCACATTTTTAATATTAGCCTTCTCTTTCTTTTCCCTTCTCTCACACTATTTAACTGGAATCATGTCTTTCTCTCTTCTATTCCTAGCCCTAACATTCAAGTCATACAAAGCCGAAAAATCTTCACCCACAACTGCAAAAATCTCATTGGTAACTTCCTTTATTCTCTCCGCCAGTCTTTTGCCGCTATCTCTTATTTACTTAAGGTTTTTCCGCCCCGTCACCCAAACGGTTTTCACTTTAGATAAATTTTATGAATTGCCCCCTGAAGAAATTGTCGGACTAACCTTAATAGGAGAACTCACATACGCTTTTGACCTTAAAACCATACTTCTCATTATCATAGGACCAACGCTTGCGCTTCTCTGGATGACATACCAACTGTATCGTTTTAAAAGAAATCCCACAGCCAACCATCAGACATCCCTCTATTTCCTTTTTGCAGCATTTCTAATAATGTTAATCGACTACAGAATCCTAAAACTCTTCATGGAAGGACTGCCCCTCAACGAAGAAAGACTCTGGGTGTTCCGAGACTTCATCGCCGCTCCCTTCGTGGCACTCGCAGTTTATTCAGTCGTTTCATCACTCAGGAACTTTCTAAGAGCAAAATCTCCTTCAACCATAACCGTAGCGGGTCTGAAGAAGTCGCCGAAGAGTATCGTCCTCCGGGGTCTAAGTCTACTACTTGCATTAAACATCCTAATCCCTTTGCTCCTAGGAGGATGGATAATTTTTTCGCTGAGCGCTGCTTACCCACAAGTGGCTCCTTTACAAACAACAGGGTACGAGCTGGAGGCAGTAAGATATATCGAAGAGAATACACGAGAAAAATACGTTGTTATTGGTGATATTTGGACTATTTTTGCAGGAGAAGTGATCGTAGGAATCAGCAACCCAAGAGCCTACTACTTCGATGAATATAATAAAACTGGACACGACCTATTTGTCAACATGAGACAAAATCCTTCTCCACAATGGATGCTCTTAGCCATGAACTACACCGACACATCAGTTGCCTTCTTCATTGTAACAGAACCAAGACTTGGCGCGGAAGAATTCAACAGTGTTGTCTCACGCGGACTCCAGAATGAACAATTAACAGTGGCTGGTGTTTTCGGCGCTGGAAAACTGTACGTTTTCAGCTATAGAAAAGGATAAAGTGTATAAATCTTGGCATCATTTAAAGCGGGTAACGAAAAGTTACGACGCATGCGACTTCGGGCTGAATTTCAATGGTTAATAAAGTGTTAGTTACGGGAGGAGCAGGCTTCATTGGAAGCATGCTTGTGCGTAAGCTTCTAGGCATGAATTACCACGTCACCGTTCTCGACGACCTGAGCACAGGTCTCAAAGAAAATCTGCCTAAAAACAGCAAACTGAATCTAATTGAGGGTGATGTGCAAGATTTTAGGCTTGTTTCCAAGGCAATTCGCGGTCATCCCTATGTTATTCATTTGGCTGCGCAAGCCTTCATACCCTTCAGTTATCAGATGCCTTTGCAAGTGGCGGAAGTAAACGCCATAGGAAGCATCAACATACTAAAAGCATGCAAAGACAGGAAAGTCAAACGGCTCGTGCACATAAGCAGCAGCGAAGTCTATGGACCAGCCCAATACGTGCCCATGAACGAGAAACATCCCATAGCGCCATACAGCACCTATTCGGTGGCTAAGCTCGCCGCTGACCTCTGGGCACAAACATTCTTTTGGGAACACAAACTACCCGTCGTAATACTGCGCCCCTTCAACACATTCGGTCCACGAGAAAGCCTACCATACTTCATACCAGAAATGATACGACAATGCATAAAAGAACCAATCATCAAAGTGGGCAACCTCGAAACAAGCCGAGACTTCACATACATAGAAGACACCACAGACGCCATGATTAAAGCCCTTGAAACAGAAAACATTGAAGGCGAAATCATAAACATCGGAACAGGCCAAACACACAAAATGAAAGACATCTTGAAACTCATTAAGAAAGAAACCAATGCTGAAAAGAAACGGGTAGTGCTCGACAAAAGCCGACTTCGACCCAGAGACGTTGAAACACTAATCACAGACAACGCCAAAGCAAGAAAGATTCTAGGATGGACACCAACAACAACATTCGAAGAAGGAATCCGAAAAACCATCAAATGGTACAAGGATAACGGGCAAACCTGGGGTTACGAAAAACACGGGTGGAAATGGCGCTATTAAAGCTTGACTTGACATGAGGGGAAGGCTTTGCATCCTTTTCTTTGTTTTTTATTGAAGTGTCTTATGCTTTAGAATCTTGGCTATCTTTTTGGCAGCTGTTCCATCCCCGTAAGGCGAGGTTTTTGGCAATTCATGTCTTTCATTTAAAGTCTTTTCCATCATAGCCAGAATATTCTGTTTTTCTACACCTACCACTTTTGCGAAACCAGCCTCCACAGCTTCAGGTCGCTCACTAGATAACCTAATCACCAAGACAGGTTTCCTTATAACTGGAGCCGTGGCTTCTTCTTGTATTCCACCAGAATCGGTGATTACTATTTCACAGTTTTTCATGAGCACGAGAAAGTCAAAATACCCCAACGGCGGCAACAGCTGAACGTTTTCAGCCCTAGAAATCTTACTCCACATTTTCTGTTGACGCAACCGTTTTTTGCTCCTCGGATGAATCGGGTAAACCACAGGGACAGGAGCCTCAGCAAAAGCTGCAACAAAGTTTTGGAGCACAGTTGGGTCGTCTACGTTTTCAGCTCGATGCGCAGTAACCAATGCAAACCGCTTAAACCGAATCTTGTCCATGATACTTGATTTTCTCTCAGCGAGAGGAAGGTGCTGTATCACCGCGTCGATGACAGTGTTTCCAGTCACGTAAATGTTGCCCCATACGCTTTCCTTCTCTAAATTTTTTCTCGCAATTTCTGTTGGCGCAAACAAATATTTGGATAAGTGGTCTACTAAGCGACGGTTATATTCTTCTGGCATGCGCAAGTCGAAGCTTCGAAGTCCAGCTTCCACGTGACCAACTGAAACGTTGAGTTTTACAGCGGCAAGAGCAGAAGCCAACACACCGTTGGTGTCACCCTCAACCAACACGATTTCAGGCTTCACCTTCTTTACAACACGTTCAACAATAGCAAGGATTCTACCCGTCTGCAACCCAGGTGAGTAAGCCTTCACCTTAAAACCATAATCAGGCGAAGGCAACCCAAGCTCCTCAATAAACTGCTGCGACATATTATAATCATAATGTTGCCCACAATGAACAAAAAGAAAAGGTAAATCCATCTCCTTAAAAGCTCGAACAACAGGCGCCATCTTAACAATCTCTGGCCTCGTACCCACAACAATCATGTATTTATCCATAAGCTTTGGCAAGGAATGTTCCTCATGCGTTTTGACAATTAACTCTACAATCTAAATTATAAGAATTCTCAGTTGGCATCCATAGATTAGGACTAGAAGCATCTCTAACAAGGTTTGCGTTTAAGCTTTTTTCAGAATAATTGGAGAATTAAGGTTGTATTGGTTGCGTGATGAACACTTCAAATGTGTCGCTTCCATGGAAAGCATTGTCATGGGGCAGTTTTCCCGTCACTTCTACTTTTACCTCTTGTTTGACATGAGGTGACATATGTAGAACCGTGAGTTCAAATATGTTTAACACTAGCTCTCTTTCTATCTTGAGTACAAGCGTGTCCTCTTCAATATCGCTTCTTACAAATGGAACTTCTTGCAAATCAATCGTTATTACAATTGAAGAAATGTTAATATTGTGCACATTGTACTCTTCGGAAAGAAGTTTAATAGATACGGTCATATACTTGCCGTAACCCTCGGCTTTCCAGAGCAACGTCTCAGGAGTAATATTCACCTTCGCTTTGATGTCGTTTGCCCTAATATCACTAGTCACCAGTTGAATCCCAACAATCACAGAAAACGCAAGAACCAATGCCATTAAAACTGTGTGCTTACGCATTTTCACTCACCTCTCCCTATATCCTTCATTTCTCTCTCTGATATTTCTTACTCTGCGATGCTTATTTAAGGATTCTAAGAATATTTATGTTACTGGTCAAAAGTTCTAGAAGTAAATTCTCTTTTTTAAGACTTATTTCAAGACTGTAAGTGAATCGCGTATAAATGCGGTTCTGGTTCCTCCTCTCTTGTGGCACACTCAATACTCTTCTTCAAATTTTCAGCAGACATCAACAACAACTCCTCAGAAATAACCTGCTCAACATCACCCGCTTCCCCACCTCCACCTTCAACCATCACCAGCACACTCACTCCAAAAATGCAAGCTTCCTCGCTAATCTCAACAATAATGTAAATAAGGAAAACACCTTACATTTAGAATTAACCTAGCAAAGGAAAACCACTACGGCGAGAGATAAGTGAAAGTAAAACCTTTTCAACCAATGGAACGGCCAATCACAGCAACCAAAACACCCAAAACCCTATAAATCCCATCAACCCTCCAAAAGCCACTCCTCACCAAACAACCCACCTAACAAATCACATAGAAATCACCTACAACCCCAGAGCGTTCTACTTCTCCCATGCAGACCCACGCGCAGTATCATTGTTCATCGAAATGAAGAACAACCCATCAAACGAAACTCTAATAGAAGCCATGAAAACAAATAACGCCACAGTTGCCTACTTCATCATAGAAAAACCAAGACTAGGCACAGAAACCTACAACCACATAATCCAACAAGCCCAACAAAACAACATCTCAACATACAAAATCTTCTACTATCCTGAAGGAGAAGAAAAACTCCGCATCTTCTACTATCAAAAGTCCTCGACGATTAAGCCATAGACAAAACAACCTAAAAAATGCCTTCAGGCATCTGCACTTATCGTACCAACGTTGAGAAAGTTTAAAATTAGTAAGGAATGGATTTTATAAT
>Ga0315282_10005518_pt1 | contig 21513 bp, 22 predicted proteins | sample YL17G07_20_MG_FD_203693 | JGI IMG/M metagenome (GOLD analysis project Ga0315282, IMG submission 203693) | Sediment microbial communities from Yellowstone Lake, YNP, Wyoming, USA - YL17G07_20 | ecosystem: Environmental > Aquatic > Freshwater > Lake > Sediment | place: USA: Wyoming | collected... | reverse complement strand
CCACCTCGAACCCCCTTCTTTCGATGCCTTCGTAGATGAACTCCCAGATCCCGGTGGACTCGAGCACGAACTTCGCCTGCTCGAATCCGCTCAGGAATTCATCCAGTCCCTCCGGCGTGGAAGGGAATCTGCCATTCGACAGCACCCTTCCGCTTTCGTCCATCACGTATGCCTGACAAAACTCTTTATGCACGTCCAGTCCTACGTATCTCACGGTCTTCCGCCTCTTTCGTTTTGTTGCTATCACGAAATTGGCGGGGGACCTCTTCTAACATCCCGTCCTCTTCCATTCTTTTACTTTCAAAGTGCTAACGGTCTACAGTTTCAAAAATCCTATTTCAAATCCACTTCGATGTGTGGGTCCTAAGTCTGGCGATGATTCCAAGGCGCTCTTCACGAGTGATTCTCAGGAGAGCCTGTCCGTCCTTCTCGAGCTGGTCTCTCAAGATTAACTCCTCGTCCCTAGCTGCCTTTTCTTCCTCAGTGACCACTCGACCTTCTGGTCCATATACTGGAGTCTCTGGCAGATAGGACACTAATCGCAAACGCCGCTCCCATTTTTCTAAGAATGAATCCAACAATGGAGCTAGCTTATTGCCTGCCAGGTGCCACTTCGAACGCAATAAGCCGAGTTGTTCAACATTCAGAACTCCCCTTTGTATGGATCTCTCCAAATTCAGAATGGGATTGTACAATTCCTCCAACTGACGGACCAGGAACTCTACCTTCGCTTCTTTGATTTTGTATCTGTATGTCAGGATCGACACCACCACTGCAACCGCTCCAAAAGCCAATGATATAGCACCGAACCAGACAGATTCGTCCATCTCCAAAACCCCTATTATCCATTTGCGATGTAGCCTAAATACATTCCCTAATATAACACTTCGAAGACAAAGCTCACTGGTTAGGCATGAGTTCTTGTTCGATCTTCTGGATTCTTTCCCTGATTAATGGGTTGGCGATGAGAGTGTTCCAGTCTATCAGATTCTCCCTTTCTATATAGTCCTCATATTTATGCAGACCTACAAGGAACGGAACGTATCTCATGTAGTTTCTTCTCCAATCCAGATTCATTTTGAAGCACCTATGCTGATCAATAGGAACTACAACATATGTCTGAGTCTTCGAGAACTGGTATCCAATCACGGGTCCAGATCTCAATCCATCTCTTATGCTGATCCTCTGAGTAATGAGTCTGTCCCTATTCATTATGAGTGCACACCTAAACATATCCAGCAAATTCGACTCGGGAGGAATCTGACCATTCAGGCTAGTAGGGAGGTTAAGCGCCTTTAGGAATTCTGCATCAAAGACACAATACTTCTCATTCCAGTTATAGCGTCGATCTGCCTTTTTGAACGCCTTGTTAAGATTCTTTGCCATGTCCTCAATCCTCACATCCATCTCCCAAACTCTCTCAGGAGTCTTGGCGGTGTCCGTTATATGGGCGTTCATTCTTCCATCCCTGCTGTACATCTGGAGATGAACGTTGCGTCCCTTCTTCTTAACGTAAAGAATCACTCCACTTGTTGTCTCAGTTATCCCATAAGTGACTAGATTGAGCTCATCAGCGCTCAATTTTACTTCCGACTTTGGTCTTGGCATACTCTCTCACTGGACACTACGGATCGCACTGGCTATGTGTCCATCTCTTTCGCCACTATTTGACGCACCTAACGGGCTGCCGAGAAAGCATCCTTGCCTTCTGTGTAGGTAACTCTGCCGTCCACCCTTCTCTCCATGAACCTCATGTTTTCCTTATTGCAGGAGGTCCACGTCTTGCAGAGTGGGCAGCGAACGCGATTCCCAATCAATGTAGACGTGAAAAACGTTTCTGCAGTTCCAAATCCAATCGGGGAATCTATCCATCTATTGCAGTTCAGGCACCTGATTTGGCAAGCTGTTCTTGCAGTCACGGAATCACTCTTAGATTCTTAGCCAACTACGAGCATAAGTCTTTTCGACACTTCTCCGAAAGTGTCTTGATGCGTTCGAAGATTGTCGTCTTTTCCGCCGAACCCGCGTTCCAACCGTTCTCGAGCTGCGATCTTGCCCCTTTTCCCTAAATACTTCCTCGGGTCGCGGTCACTTTCCCTCTGAGAATATGACACAATAATGGCAGAAGCCGAAGACGCATCGGGACGCGGTGAGGTTCGGGTTATAGTATCCAGATTAAATCGTAATCCCATTGTCATGTGCGCATCTAACGATATCCATTGAAGGCCTCCTCCTTCTTCTTTTTTCGATGATTTTTGGTGCTAACACCTAATGCTCTTGTGCCAGCTTGGTGATTCTCAATTCTTTTACGGCGATATCGTTGATTTCAACAATTAGTGAGGATATTTTCTCTAATCCCTTGTCGAATTCTTCTATACCTAATGAATCGTCCCTGATTGCTCCTGCCTGTTTAACGATTTCAAGTATGCACTCTTCAATTCTTCGATTCTCGACGATAAGTCTCATGTTACGAATTTGACCAAGTAGATTGAAAATGTGCTGGTCCGCCCTCATATCAGCGGCATCAAACGCTGACCGAGCCATCTTTTTGTATAATTCGGCCAATTCAACTTTGCTCTTAGATAAATGAATCAATTCGTCAGATCCCCTGGCTTGCACAGGGTATTCTTTCGATCCATACCTCATTGTATAGGCCTCGAGTTTGCCATTTAGATTCGAGATTCGTGCATTAAGCTTGAATTCCTCCTTATCAAGATCCCCAATTCCTAAAGGCTTCAGCATGGCATTCAATTCGTCATAATGTTTATTCAGGCTTTCGTCATTTACTAGAGGGCTCCCATAGTTGGCGAACTTGAAGAAAATCAATGAATCGTTCAACGCAGAGAGTTCATTTTGAAGGTCTTTAAAAATATCATACTGTTCCCACCACACTCTCTCTATTAAAGCGAATTTCCTTTGAAATCTAACGTTGAACCAGTATGCTAAGGAAGCAACTATTAGTGCTACTATTGATGATGTGATGAATGTAAGAATTATCGTTTCGGAATCTACCATTGGGACTGAATCCACATATCTTTACTTAAATGCACATCACGACTCAGACCTACCTGCAGATGAACATCAGGCAGAGGTCGAAGACCTATCGGGATGCGGTGAGGTTCGGGCTATGGAATCCAGACTGGCACGATTACTTGGGCCCCTTTTCCTAACTACCTTTGCATCGTCGTTCCATGCAAGTATTACATTTATTTGTAAGATCCAGACAATCCTGGCAGCGATTCATACACTTAATTGGCACCCAAATATCTCGCCACTTGTTATAATTGCCAATCAAATGTTGTGGAACGAATTTCTCAATTCTTGAAATTGGACATAGATGAACAGTTGTCTGATCGATAACACGACCCTTATCCTCGAAAAATGCATACCAGACATTTAATCCCATGCTTCTTTCGAAATTCCGCATTTTATCAAGTCTTTCGTGTTCTTCTCCAAATGCGGGTTCTCGGGGAGGAAACCCATAATCTTCTTTCACATACCCAGGCACCTTTGTTTTGACTTCAACAAAAATGGGGGCTACATCGGAGATATTGACCAAAAAATCCGGTCTCTTCTCCTTATTGATGAATAATTCCGATGATAGTGTTTCAAGCCCTTGGTGAATGTAAAGAAATTCATAGTGCCATTTTTCACAGAGTCTTGCGAAGGCATGTTCTCCGATCTTACCTTTCTCCTCCCCACTCGGCATGACAGTTATCATGCCTTTTACAATAATAATAGTTGTTGAAGTCTCTCTAATTCTCTATTTATCTAATTCATCATCATTCTATTACTTCTACTGGACAATCATATCTGTCTCAATTAGAAACGAATTAAGAAATTAGAATCTCCCTGTCCAGTCAAGGACGGTACCCCCTATGTCAAATTGAGCATGGAAGTAAAAGGAAAATAAAGGATTTCAAACCTCATCCCAATCCTCTATTGACTAGGATCGCCCTTCCCCAATCGACCCTTCTGCAAATGCCTTTGGTTTCAATCCCTTCTCGTATTGCTCCCTCAGTTACAGTTCAATCATCGCTTTGGCTTTGTTCTTAACCTCGGTGATTTGAGGTTTGTATCGCGCCGAATTAATTCTTTTCATGGTCAGTCTCTTGATGTACCTTCAATGCCACGGCCAGATTACCGATTGCGATTTGACCTAGAGAGGTGGCCACTCCCGGATCTCACCGAATCGTCTGACTATCTCATATTCGAGCCATATGTATTTTTCATGGAACGCTGTGCGAATTTCCTCAAGTTTCATCGCAAGTTCCATTAGGTCTGATTGACCTCGTAGAGCAAGAAAGGGATTTCTCTCATCCTGGGAAAGAAGAAAATCAATTGTCTCGGCCTCACCAGGCGTGAACTCTAATGCATATCGACCATAATCAGCGTGGTCTCTGACCTGTCCAATGAGGAATCGATAGAGACCTCGAATCTTCTCAGCCTCAAGTATACCAATAGTGGAATATTGCCACTCGCTCTTTTCCTCTATTCGTTTAATGCTTCTCCCAGCGGATTCTTTGAACAAGTCTAGCGTTGTCTCATATTCCACTTGGAGACTGTGAATGGCCTTCATGCTATCAACGATGTCTGGGCCAATGTACCTCATATCTTCGACAACTTCCTTCCCAAGCTTCTCCAAGGGGTTTATCAAGGACTCGACCGGATACTTGCCGCCCTCGAATCTCATGGGTCTTGGTCCAGAAGGGGCGGTCGGAAGATATGCTGATTTGTATTGAAGAAACCTACCTCTTGCCCGGGACTCCCTTTCTCGCATGTGTGATGCGATAGTATCTCTTTTCTCTTTCAATTCCGTTATCTTATCGTCAAACTTATCCAGCTTGCTTTGAGCTATCTGTCGGATTATTGCAAGAGAGATTATTGCTGAGATTGGGGCAATTATATATTCGGGCTTGGCAATGAAAGCGGTAATCGCTGTCGCGCCAAAGCCTATTTCAATATACCAGAATGATTTGAGAAATGCCAGGATTATTTCTTGAGAGGATTCATTTTTCTTCACGTTCTTTGAAAGGGTCATCAGCTCGTCGTGAACTTCGGTGAGTGGTTTGTTCCACACTGACGTACAAAAACAACTTTCCAATAGAAGAACTATATGGACCTTCCCCATCTGCCGTCAGAACCGTTGGAAGTGCCAGTTGTGATCCGGGCGGATTTGAACTTGGCCAATCCAGATATATGCCATTCCAATTCAATTGAGTGGTAGATGAAAGCCAGTCCTTTGAAGGGTGAACCTCTCTCATTTTCCTTCCATGTGGACCAACGGCTGGGAGACGAATCGAAGGCGTGAAATCAAAGCAGGTTATTACCCGTCTATGGGGAAGATTGGGTATGGGAAAGGGGCCAGTTATGCGTTGGAATCAAAGCGGCCGAATGTTTCATAAGAATCTAACGTTACTTGTATTGCTAGAGGGGATGCGCTGAGAAGACCTGCGAGCGTCATGTACAGCACGGAGCTCGGAACTCTGTATGATTTTGACTCAGCCATGATGCTTGCTAAACCTTGGGGAACAGCCTTGGAAGGCAAAGTCAACTTGATCTTTACATCTCCGCCCTTTCCATTGAACAGAAGAAAATCGTATGGTAACAAGATCGGTAGAGAGTACGTTGACTGGCTCTCATCTTTTGCTCCATTGTTTAGAAGACTATTGTCCGATGATGGCTCACTGGTCGTTGAGTTAGGGAATGCATGGCAACCCGGAGAGCCGGTCATGTCTACCTTGAGTATCGAGGCCTTGCTAGAATTGAAGAAGAAAGGAGAATTCCATCTGTGCCAGGAGTTCATCTGGAATAATCCAGCAAGACTCCCATCTCCAGCTCAGTGGGTCAATGTGGAACGTATCCGTGTTAAGGACTCATTCACGAGGCTTTGGTGGCTATCAAAAACCACCAGACCCAAGGCGAACAACAGGAGAATCCTGAGACGATACAGTAAGGATATGCAAAAGCTGCTAAGGACGAAGAAATACAATCCTGGGAAAAGACCTTCTGAGCATGCAATAGGAGCGACCAGTTTTTTCAGAGACAACACTGGGTCGATTCCATCGAACGTCATTTCTATATCCAACACAAGGTCATTGGACGATTATCTCAAATACTGCAAGGAAAACGACATTCTCAAGCACCCCGCTAGAATGCCAATAGAATTGGCTAGTTTTTTCATTAGTTTTCTAACAGAACCAGGGGACCTAGTTCTTGATCCGTTTGCAGGAAGCAATGTGACAGGATACACCGCTGAGATGCTAGGGAGGAGATGGGTGTCGATTGAGATCAATGAAACATTCGCCAAATCATCGATGTCCAGATTCACGGGTCTTCCAGCTGGACATAATATAGCATTCCTTGCGAAGAGACTCAGAGGGGATGCATTTGACCACTAAGGAGAGAGCAAATTGGTGTCTTCGACGACTCTCCCTGAAAGATGAATACAATACTGAAGATGACGATGTCGTAGAATCATTTTATACTCCATGTTTCAGAGTTTCAAAACGTTATGATAGAGCTGTTGGCTATTTTCGAGCGAACATCTACCGTGAGCTTGGTGAGAATCTTCTTGACTTTGCTCTGAATGGTGGAAAGACCCGCATTGTGTGTTCTCCAGACATCCCTGAGCCCGATGAGATGGCCGCTAGGGAGGGCTATGAGCTAAGGGGAAAGCGAAATATCGTTGAATTTGGTCAAGACCTAGTAGAAGTAATGAAAGCTATGGAGGAAGACCCAGAAGAGGCCGATTGTCTGAGTATGCTCAGACTTCTGATTGAGGATAAATCGCTTGATCTATTCATTGCTTTGAGACCTCACGGAATATACCATAGAAAGACTGGTCTTTTTGGAGATGCCGACTCGAACTATGTGACCTTTTCTGGCTCTTCAAATGAAACAAATAACGCTGTAGCCACTGCTGAAGACTGGGGCAACGACGAAGCATTCGATGTATTTAGGAGCTGGGGAGATGCCTACGAATCGAAGAAAGCCAGGAACAAGCAACAATACTTGGAACAGTTATTTGCGGGTGGCACTGCCAACTCGAAGGTCAGATCCTTGAATGAAGTAGAAAGAGGTATCCTTGAGAAATTCAGACTACACAGGACTCTTGAGGGTTGCAGACCTGGTGCAAGTAAAAGGTCGAGAAAAAGCAAGAAGGCGCAAGCGACAAGACCATATTATTATCAACAATTGGCCATAGATGCATGGAAGAACGCAGGTCATGTGGGCATACTATCTATGGCCACAGGGACTGGGAAGACACTAACAGCGCTTTTTGCAATCGAGGCCACTCTAACTGAGGGGACGCCTGTCCTCATAGTGGTACCGAGCAATATACTCCTCGACCAGTGGCTGCAAGCTGTAATGGAGGTATATCCAGAGGCGCCAGTACTCCTTGGTGGAGCCGGGCATCATTGGTGGTCAGAGAGCAATAAGCGTATGTTTGTTGCCGATTTGAAGAAACCAAGGTTATTGCTTGCAACTATGCAAACGGCATCTTCAGAGGATTTCCTGGCTTTTTTCAGTCAAGCTAAGTCTCCAGCCTTAGTAGCAGATGAAGTACATAGGCTTGGAGCTCCCGTGAATCGTAGAATCCTGAGCATCGATTTCTCACAGAGGCTTGGACTTTCAGCGACTCCAGAACGCCTTTTTGATCCCGAAGGCAATGAGGCATTATCAAGAGCTTTCGGAGAAGTTCCTGTGTTCAATCTGCCCATTGAAGCCAATGTCCGTCTATCTTCAAACGATACCAATGAAGTACCCATACTGGGTACTTTCCTTTGTCGTTATTACTATTACTTTGAGACAGTGGATCTGAACTCGGAGGAGCTTGAAGAATGGAATGAGATCACTGAAGAAATTCGTAGGTTCATCGTACGAAATAAATCCAGTCAGGAGGGGTCAATCAAACCTCTGGACGAGAAACTGACACTTCTTTTGGTAAGACGAGCAAGAATTGCCAAGAATGCATCGGGGAAAATAGATGTGGCGACGAAAGTAATCAAGGAGAAATACCCTGCTAATGGTCGTTGGATAATCTATTGCGACAATGAAGAACAACTCAATAAGGTAGATGCGAAACTGCGCATAGATTTCCCACATTTTACAGTACTGAGGTATCATTCAAAGATGCCCATGAAACAAAGAAACCTTGTTCTTGACGCATTCGAGAAGAATCCAGGTATAATTGTGAGCATTAGATGTCTTGACGAAGGTGTCGATATTCCAAATGCGGATGGCGCATTAATTCTTGCCTCATCGACGAATCCAAGAGAGTATATCCAGAGGAGAGGAAGAGTACTGAGGCAAGCCAAGAAGAAACGATTTGCTGTAATTGTAGATACTATTGTGCAGCCATCTCCGGACGTAAGAGAAGACGAGATTCCGTTGTCAATTGTGAGGAGTGAACTGGCTAGGGCCTGGGAATTTGCCAACCATGCAGAGAACAGTGAGATAACTCACGATTTATGGAAGCTATGCACAAAGTTCAATGTAAACATCGAGAATGACCGTATCATAGGAATGGAAGAAGACTATGAGGAGGAATGACGGTGGGGTTTGAGGATTTGTATGGAATTCTGAAGAGCGTGAATGAAAAGCAAGAAAAACCAATCAGCGAAGAGACTCTTAGGCAGATTCTTGCCCTTGTTATGAAGAATCCGCTTCCAGATGATAGAGGAACTGCTCAAGAGCAGATCTATGATGTCCTGAGGAGGAAACTCAGGCTGGAGGTCGATGATGATAATTGAGAAGATCAGGATTCACAACTTCGGACCATTCTATGGTGCTCAAGAAATTGCTTTCGGGAGTGGCGGTGAAGGCGTTCACGTGATTAGGGGAAACAACGGACAGGGCAAGACCTCAATTCAACGAGCAATACTCTGGTGTTTGTATGGGGAGGTAAGGGATAGAAAAGGTAACCCGGTCAAGCCTACGTCGCTCCTGAATAGGACAGCCTATAGCGATGATACTTACGATTTCAATGTGGCACTTTTCCTCAAGCATGACAACAAGAACATGTCAATAATGAGGAAGATGTCTGCGTCGGCTCACAAGGACAAGAAGTATTCAGAGGGGATGGAACTTCAGGTGGTCAGGGATGGAGAGGTTCTACCTGATGGTGAGAATGAGATCCAGCGACTACTTCCTCGAGAGGTATCGAGATTTTTCTTCTTCGATGGTGAAATGCTCAGAGACTACGAGGAACTACTCGAAGAGGATGCCCCTTCGACTAAAGTGTTGAGAGATTCGATTGAGCAGATTCTGGGAATCCCAATCCTGAGGACGGCCAAAATGGATTTGGAGGAAGTTAGGCACAAGGTCGAGTTGGAAAGGGGTCGAATGATAAGAAAGCTTGGTGGGAAAGAATATGATGACTTGGCCAACGACATCCTCGAGGTACAGGAGGGCATAAAGACATCGGAACAGAGAATCAAGGGTTTGGAGAAGGAAATTGAGAGTTCAGATATCCAGATTGCCGAAGAAAAGAGAAAACTCAATTCCATAAGGTTCGTCCAGGAACTTACAAACAAAAGAACCCTTCTGGAGACCACTATCGCGAGCCTTGGGCAACAAAGGGATGGACTAGTCAAAAGCCGAAAGGAGCTTGTTTCGGGGCTTTATAAGAAGGTGCTTGTTCCAGTGGCAGAGAATCTTACGTCTGTTCTTGATAAGAAACACAGAGAAACAATGCAGAAGTACGATGAGAAAAGAAAGCTTGAGGGAATTGCTGAGCAACTCAGACAAGGGATACAAGGAAGCGTATGCAAGACTTGTGGGACGGTCCTAAATGAAAAGAATCTCAACAATTTCAAAGTGCAACTGCAAGAGACTGAACAGACGATTAGGGAACTGACTCAAGTCCCCGAACCTAATCTGGAATTCTACCACGATACCGAGATTCTAAAGAAGATTATTGCAGAAGGGACTGATAGAACGGAGTTTAAGAAACTCGATGATGAGATCTCAAGAATTGACTACGAAATCGCCTCCCGGAACTCCAAGCTTAGCGAGATATCTGAGAAGTTAGTAGGGTTAGATGTTGAAGAGCCGCGAAATCTCGAGATTTCGATACAGAGAATCGGAAAAGAACAGGGCAGGTTGAAAGGACTGAAAGAGAAAGAAGAAGAGGATCTTAGCGGACTATATGAAGTCAAATCCGACCTTGAGCAGAAGATAAGGAACATTCCCAAAAAGGAGCTAAGACAGCTTGAGGCATTAATAACAGAGATTTCGCGAATATCTAAAGTCTTCAATGATGCAATATCTGAATACCGGGAGCAAAAGAAATCCGAGGTGGAGGCAGAAGCCACTAAGATATTCAATAGACTGAAATCAAAGTCTGAGTTCACTGGCCTTGAGATTAATGACAGGTATGGTCTCAGCATCACTACAAGCATTGGAGTTGTATTGGACAGAGCCGAGTGGAGGTCAGCGGGAGAAGAGCAAATCGTGGCCTTATCTCTCATTGGGGCGCTTAACGAGTGTTCAGGAGCAAAGGCTCCAGTGTTTATGGATACACCTTTCGGAAGGCTTGACCTCACACACAGTAAGAGAGTGATGGAGTTTCTGCCAAGCTTGTCGGATCAAGTCGTGCTTCTTGTTACAGACAAGGAACTGAGATTGGGCGAGGAGACTGCCCTCATTGGTAAGATTAAAACAGATTTGACAGTAGAACATAAAGGGGAGGAAGAAGGTTCCATTATCAAGAAGACAAAGCTAGCAGAGGTGGCATAATGAGTTTGGTCGCTTTTGGAGACGCTCGTACATTTTCCGCGACTGAGACAGCAAAGAAGATGATGAAAGAGCTTGATGCAAAGGACTACTTCAAAGACATCAGACACATGTGGATGCTCGGAGCAGCTTTGGGTATTTCTACTGGAAATACCTACGATGAGGGGAAAAGAGAGACATTTGAAAACGTGAACAGCCTTGACCCAGAAGGTGTCTTAGGGGCGATAATGCTGGGGTTGTATCCAGACCTCACGCCAAAAGAACGAGTTTCAAAACTCGTTGGACACGCCGAATGGGGCATACGTGAGCTTCATAAGAGAGAAAAGAACGGCACGCTGAACTTCTCAGAGCTTGCAATTGATTGATTATTCTACAGAATCCGCTGCAAAGCAGAACGTGCTTTGACCTCAGGGATTCTGCCTTGCCCCGAGTGTGGATATCCGAATCGAATCACGCATGATTGCATCTTGTGAAGACCGACGGCAAGTGCTCAAAATGCCAGAATGAGGTCGTGTTCACTACAGACAGACCATTAAGAATCCTGTCCCGGAGATGACGAGCCGCCTCCTGATGGACCACGGGCTCGCAAGGCTGACAGCCTTCGAATGCAGGTCTACCGGACGAATCAGCTTGAAACGGTGATCATCATGACGGACGGCGTTAGTGGGACAGTCTCTTGAGCACTATTTCGTCATCAATCTAGGGAGAGCATAACGCGAAAAAAAGTTGACTAATCAAGGCTTAGCTTACGCTATAGCCAGCTCCGCGAATCTCCGAGAGGATTCCTCTGATTCTGCTGTCGTCTTGTTTGGAGATGTGCAATCCAATTGCCTTTGCCAAATCCAAACGGTCCTTCGGAATTACGACAATGTTTTCAGGCAGCATTCCATAATCAGGATGTTCAACGATCTCGTTTGCGAATATCATGGATCCTCTTGGACATCTGCCGCTCAAGTACTCTATTTTCGGCGTGATTATGTAGCCCCGAGGCAAAGGAACAATCCGTTCAATCAGTTCGCCCGCAACAACGATTCCACCCTCCACTGAGAAGTCCATGAGCACCCCTCCCTGTATCCTTTCATTAGCATATATGCCACCTGAACTCAACAAGATGCGCCATCCGGCAATCCCTATGAAGGTACGCAGTCCTGCAAGATAGTCTGCGTTCTTCAGGAAACACTCAAGAAGATCCGTCATCTGATAGGGCTTCAGCACCAGATAGTATCTATAGGGTTCCTGCATTGTGAGAGCACTCTCTGCCAACAGATACCGTTCTTCTTTTGTTGCCAAGTTGTAGGCAAACCAGCTGGCAAATCCTTCGCAAAGGTTCAAGTCCAGCAACTCGCGAACCTGTACGAGCTTAGCCGGATCGAAATTACCGAACATGTAATGGTGTCCTGCTTCATGCAATAGGACGGCGTTGAACAAAAGTTTCTCAGTCATCCCAGTCTCAACCTCTGGTACACGACTCCGCAACTTCAAAGTCTCATTTCGAATCAACTCTGGACAGATTACGATATTGCTCTCGAAGGAATGAAGTGTCAGATTCCTGTCCACATGCACGTCCTCATACGGGCAGATCCAGAAGGCTGGGGACATTTCTAGACAAGTCCCTTTCAGCCTAATAAGGAAATCAACGATTTCGTTCGTTTGGGAATCTTTCAGAGATTGATAAGATTGTCCGCTCGGAACCTTACCTCTTCTCATGGATTCCGTCGCCCACCAGACGGTTGAGTATTCGCGGGCATCTGCAAGCAGAATCTTGGATATCGGATTGAGGACAACGAAAGTACGACCTCTCTCATCAGTCACATTTGGTCCGAGCCGTGCGTAGAGGTCGTGTGTCCATTTGAGATACTTTGGCTTGACTTTCCCGACTGTAGCCACCATCATGCAGGCTGATTCTCCAAGTTAGCGGTAATCGCTAAAACAATCATTCCTAATCTAGCTTGCCACTTTCTCAAGAAGGACGTATAAGCCAATACTCGCTATGAACACTAGTGGAAACCGATCTCGACCCTCGCTTCACGATAGCTGAATCCTCTCTTGGACCACTTGAGGAATCAAGAAAATCTCTCAAGAAGAACCTACAGGCTCAACGAACACACAGAGAATATGGTCTAGTTATAGTGAAATCGGCTCCGCATGTGATGTCACCTTTTCTATCCGCACTGGCCTCGGGTTCAGTCATATGTGGGCCCATAGACCTTCCCAATGGAATCGAGAATCGAGGCGACAGGGATCCGTTGTCTCGCCTGGTGCTCCGGATATCCTTCGATATCCTTGAAGTCCACGTCGACCTCGATTGAAACGTAGTGTGACAGACTTTCCGTTGTGAATGTGCGGTTCAGCATTTTCTTCTGGCCAGGCATCATTGAGGGGAGAGTCCATCTCTCAATCTCGGTGGGTTCGCCACTTGCAACTGTCGTAAACAGAATCACGTTGATATCTCTCGCTGGTGACTTCCCAACGTTCATCAAATGAGGTGACAAGGAGCTAAGGCTAGACGGTTCGAGGGATGCGAATATCTGTGGCTTTCTTTCCACTTTGAACTTCTCCTGTTCAAATTCGAAAACGCTCTTCTGGAGATTCAGGAGATTTCTGTTTGCAACAACAAGTTTCCACGTAGTCCATGCGTAAATAGTAGTTGCGACCGCCAAGACAGCCGTAAAAACGACGAGTCCCAGGTCTGTCAGTTCAGACATCCCCACGTATCCTCCACTCTACACTCCCCCGGTACTCGTGATGCACAGTTCCACCTCCGTGACGATCTCACGAACATCCGTCTCTCAACTATCAGGTCGACGATCTTCTCCGGAGTGAGGACGAAACGCTTCACGAAAAACCTCCTGCCAGGTAATTCCTGGTTATTCCACTCAAACCTTAACAGGTTTTCGGTGAGGTGGACGAAACGATGCCGCAAATCGAATTCAGGAATCCCCTAATCCCCTCCTATGATGACCACAACAGTAATCTACGAAGGAGAAGAATGATACCAAGAAGGTGGGGAATTGTCGAGTATTGGAACGAGTACTCGTGCAGCTCGAACAGAAATCGCCCAGGAGCTGATAACGACTCTGACGACCCAGGGGTTCTATGCAAAATGTCCATGCTGTGGTTCGCCGATACCTCTGAAGCGCGCAAGCCTGTTCGTTCGCGATGCATTTACTCCTAAGACTGGGGAGCTTTATCAGATGAAGCTGAAGTATCTGGACGATCTGAGAACTGAACTCAAGAGGCAACTAGAGTCCATCCCGGCAAAATCGAAAACCGGCGCGCAAGCTGTAAACGTAGGTCTGATCCTGGAACGACTCGCACCGTGCCTCGCAGGATTCCCCTTCAACAGGAATGACTGTCGATCCATCTTCGACCCGATAGACTATGTCGTCTTCGAAGGCCTTAGCAAGGAGAATCTGGTGAACAAGATCTTCTTCGTGGACATCAAGACGGGTAACTCCCGTCTCAAACCGATCCAGCGCGATATACGTAATCTCGTCGAGAACGGCCATGTCTCCTGGAAGACATACAAACCTGGGGGTGAATGAGTGAAAGCAAGCATGCTGGGCTTCTTCGCCATCCAACGTGAGGTCTTCGGGGTCTGCCCCCAATGTAACGAGTTCTTTCGTCTCAGCGATTGCAGAATCTACCAGAAGAAGCGCCCCGTTCTTGACTGGCTGGAAAAGCTGGACCTAGACCAGAAGAATATCGACAAAGAATATGAGGAATTGGAGGAGATGAAAGAGGAGATACAGGAGCGTGGTCGGCAGGAAGGCCGAAAAATAGCAGAACATAAGGTCAAAAAGATCGACTGCGTTTTCGCCCCACATGATCTGAACCCCGATGATGCCAAAGTGATATTCCACCCGATAGACTTCATCGTGTTCTCGGGCATGAAGGGAATTGGACAGGTCCATGACATAACCCTTTTTGACAGGGTGACGCAGATCGCCAGGCAGCGGAGTATTCAGGAGAGCATCGAGCGGGCAGTGGACAGGGAGAGCTGCGAGTGGAGGACCCTACGCGTTGATGAGGAGGGCAGGGTCAACGAGGAACGAAGATAGGCTCAGCGCCAGTCTTTCCAGCGGACAGGAGAGAGATTCGAACATAGAATTTGTGACATGCCCGGCAGTGATCGAATGCCGCGAGATCGTGCCTAGCGCCTCGACGGTCCCGGGCCCGCCTGTGCTCGAACCGAAACGACGGAATGACTAGGCGGATACTCATGACGTTTGGTCAAATTATCAGACGTGATTCGTTGGCGATGCTACCGATTAGGTGGGACATGAAACGAACTAGCAGATCGCGATAGACCTCGGGATTGTCGGTGACTGCGAGGAGCGCGGTAGGAGGTGCCTGGATTGCCATCGTCCCAGGCGATTGAGAGTCCCCAGGAGACAAATAACGTTCAAGAGCGAGGGGCACTGCTACTCTCAGAAATCAATTCGATATCAGTTAGAGTCCATTTCTTATATTCTCTATCTTCAACCTCGTTATATTCCGAGCGCACAACAAAGGTCGCGCGGCTATGTCTCTTCTTGTCGAGATTCTCATCAATACATGGTTTGGCTATAGTGCCAGTAACGCCTTCTGACAGTTTTCCTTCTATCTTGCGACCTTCATCGGTCAGGAAGTGAAACAACCTGGTATCGAAGAGACATCCAGTCAGGTACCCTGTCTCGACAATTGTCTCCTCTGGCATCTCTTCAACATCCGTAATCGCTTCGAATATCTTCTCTGCATCTGCGGTGTTGATCTTCACCGGAGAGAATTTCTCCTTTCCCATCGAATCGTAGAGCGTCATGCTGGTCTTCCCAACCTTTAGCGCCTTCACCAGCCTCTTGTATTTGTAAAATGTCCTTGGACCCACATCTGTTCTCATTTTCTTCATGGAGATTTTCTCGCTGCCGCACCTTATTATCCCATTCAGGTTGGCAAGAGCTTGCTCATATATTGAATCATCCAGGAACTGGAGTTCCGGTCCACCCACAATCACCCTAAACGAACCTGGAGCGGTTGTGACGAGGACCATCTCGGATCTCCTTCTCACATCATCTGAAATCTTGTTTCCCGCGTGCACTCCCCTGATACGCTTGTTCACCAGCGATGTGACCGTATCCTGCAGTGCTGAGAGTATTTCTCCCGCGACGCCGAGTGACATCGAAGTACCATGAACTGATTCGCCCTCGAACAGAATATCAAACGTATGGAATAGTGATTCCTTCCTCGCCACATATAATTCTTTCAGCAGTTCCTGCTGTCTGTGTTTGAGGCCCTCAAGACTAAGCTTGAGTGCATCATCTTCCTGATGGATCTCCATCAGGGACTCGTTTTCTGCAATCAGACCTGTGAGCTCCGCCAATTCCTCCTTAATCGACCTCGTTGGCCTCTTTCTCTCCGCTAGAGTCATAGGTCCTTCACCTCCAATGCAATTGTCGCCAGATGCGCATTATCCCTGAGATTGAATTCTATAAAGCCTTTGGGGTGGCCTTGGCGATCATGTCCGAACCACTTGTTCCAATATTCCTCGCTTCTTCGAGTAAAAGAAAACCTGTCATCTGATTCAGGATAGATAGGCACTACATACGAATGACACAGGAACCTCTTCAAAATGTCTTTCGTCATGCGCTTGAGATATTCCGGATCATTCTTCACCCTGGCTTTCAATCCATCAACAAAGGTTACAAGATCCAAATCCTTCGGGTCCACCTTCTTGGTAATGTAGCTACCGTTGACCCATTGACTTAGATGGAACTCTTCAGAAATCTGAACGCTAGATAGTCGCAGAAATCCTTCAAAAATCGTTTTCCTTGTTAAGGAGCTGGCAAAGCCATCGACATATCGGGCCTTAAACTCCCTCAGAGGAGGCCGGTAGACACCCTCGGGCAACGTCCCATTTTCATTGTATTCTGGGAGACTACTCAATTACCTTTCCCTCCTTTCAGTATCCCCTCGATCTCCTTCAGCTTCTCCGCCACCTGTCTCCCTCTTCCCCATCGATAAACTAAGAATACAGACTCACAAGAGCACTTATCGTTTTCGCTGAAATGAAAAGAACCCCCCAGCGTCTTGTCACAAAGTACTTCTCTTCAATAGCGAATCCAATTGTGTGGTTGATTGTGGAAACAGATCTTGCAGTCACCATAGTTGGAGTATTCGTGGCCTCGGGCTTGACCACGATTGGATTCATATGGGGTGACGTTCAGAAATCCAGAAAGCCGCCGAGAGAAAGGAAGTTTGGTGGCACCTTCTTGATTGTCGTGTCGGTCCTTGCAGCTATGTGCCTAGTGTTCGTGGTTTCTTCATCGACGGAATTGTGGTCGTTCTTGGTTCCCCTCTTCCTATTCATATCTGGAGCGATACTTGGTTTGTGGCCGAGGAAGCCTTTTAGGCCTGCAGCAGGAACTCTCAAGGATTTTCCTGACGATTTCTCATCCAATCACTTTTGAGAGTATCGAGCGAAAATTCAAGCCTCACATTGACTAATGATTCCCAAAATTCCTGTTGGGGAAGGAAAGACTTGGAGAACACTTCGCAGATGGTCAGTTTCCACGGATCCAAATTCGCCGCGGACGTCGTCAGAGCCATTCTAGTAAAGTTAAGAGGTAACCTCGACTGTCAGGATGGGACCCGGAAGTGCCCAGCGGTCATGATGATGCATAAGGTCCTCGGAGAACTCGATGCGGCCTCAATCATCGAGACCCAGGAAGAGCTAGGCATCGCGGATTTCAACGAGGAATGCAAGCAGTGTCCTCTACAGAATCAGTCTGATTATCAAGGACTTCTTCGATTTGAAGGAGCAGCTTGGCAACCTTCACGCCTTTCGGCGTGAGCTCGAGATCTTTGTAGGGGCAAAGAGAGTCCTCCTGGCGTTCTCCGTGCTACGCTTCAACTTTCTACTACTGATTCTCTGCACAATCCGTGAAAACTCCCTTCACGCAGCGACCCGTGACATGAACAAAGTGATTTCCCAATTGTCATAGGGTGGACTTGCCTGGATTCGAACTCGACAAATCAAGATGTTTATGATGCAGCCGAACAAAAAAGCCTCTTCTGCATTCCACTTTGGCTCAGCTTCCGCCATACAGAACCAATACCTCTGAGAGGCCTCGGATTCTTTGCACAACCTCTGTCATCATTTTTTCAATACCCCTGCCGCAGGGATGCAACTGGTCAACAGGAGGAAGAGAATTGCATTATACTAGTCAAGCCTGGTCGACTTCCATGATATTCATTTCTGCCATGGAGATGTTGGTGCCTCTAATTTCCCGAGAATGTCAATAGCGACCGTGCCATATGCCCCCTCTTGTGGTTCTGCCGCTTGCGCGAGAGCACATACGTAGCCATCCTTTGCTTCCGGATTGGTGGTTATCAACTCGCCTCGGAAGGGGTTCCATTCCCAAGAAGAACCTCACCCAGGCGTGAGGTCGGTCGGCGATCGACGCCGTTTTTTGACTTTCAAACCTCGTCTCCTCCCGAGCCTTCTAACATCGGATTCTTGGAGTCCATCCACAAGTCCGCAGTCGTGGTGCATGCATATCTGCACGATGCTGAGGTATATCTCCTCCTTCATCTCCTGATCGTCGATAGCGATCGGCTCTCCGCAGGAGTAGCAAGTCACGTAGACTGCATACCGTTCCTTTGCCTTTCTATATCCATTCCAAAACGCGTCATTGTAGTTTCTCTCTTCGACCTCGAGCGCCTCCCGGAAGAACTGCCCGATAGACTTGTTCTGCTTCGCAAGAGTCTCTTTCAAGAGGTCGTAGTCCTTTCTTGAGACTCTGAACGAGACAACGGGATGCCGATCATCATAGCGCTTCTTCGCAGGCGACCTTCCCTTTTCCATGGTTTTCCCTCCTCGTGAATGGAACATCTCCCAGCAGTTCTGTAGGCAAACGACGTCTGTTAACGATGTCCGGAACGACCGCACGGCCGAATGTACACGCATCTGCCGGGCGGAGTAGACCTTCTGTATACAGGAAGGGCCTAAAGACCTCAAATTCGGGCCGATTTTGGGCTCTCCGTCCCTTCTCAAGCATCCCTTCGCAAGACAATCGTCGAGGACAATTCACTTGCTTAAGATCCTTCTCGAACGTCATTCGCACTCCCCCTCCCTCTGTAAGTCGACTCGAGCTCCAAGGTCATCCCCTCGATCCTCACGGTGCCCCTTAGCACCACGGACACCTCCCAATCCCTCCCGATCAATCTGCGACCCGGGTTAGACCAAAGATCCTCTAGAAGCGCGAGGAAGGCTCCGTCTTTGAGCTTTCTTACGAATTCCTTGGCTTCGACCTTCTCCTTTTCCTTGACTTGGTCAGTCCTGTTCAGAAAGCCGATTAAGGCATGTCCGGAGTTCCCCAGCAGCACTCGGAGAGCGAAGAGGTCCTGGCTGTCGGCAATCATCGCAATATCCTTCTCGAGCCTCATCTTCTTGTTCAGATAGCTCGTTAGCTCCTGGTCTATCACAGACCTGCCGAAGGCCGTCGAAGCGACGGTGGCAAGTACTCCGGGTCCGTTCAGCTTGTAGATCCTGTCCAGCGTGTCCAGCGTCGGGATTATCCTGTAGTGTGGTGTTTTCTGCTTTTTCTTAGGAGTCTCCCTCAGCTCCGATTGCAGCACCCCCTTCCGCTCCAGTCTCCTCAATGCAGCCAGTATTCCGGGCTTGGTCGTCTCGTAGGAGTGCTCCGGGTCGAGGCTCTGGACTTTCGGCTGCATTCTCCATATATCTGCCCCGTAGGCGTACTTGTTGCCGCTCTCCGCCAAGGCGACGAGGACCTTGACGTCGTTCAGGAAGGCCGTCGCCCGTTTGTCTCTCGAAGATGCTCCGCTCTTCACCGCATCATAGGAGTGCTCTTCCTTTGTGTTGGGTGCCGTTGTCATTTTCATCAGAGATCTCTATATACGAGGTTAGTATTAAGGATTTTCTCTAAATAAGTCTCTACACATTATTTTATATGGATTCGGTCATATTGCGGCCGTGAACCGACTCGCTGCTGATGTCCAGACGTTTATATATTAGCATGATGCTAATCCTGATTGTCAGGCCGGACTCCCGATGAACACGAGCTCGCTGAAGGGGGGAGGCCTGGCTATACCAAAAGGGAGGTGAAAGCAGATGGTCACAAGAGATGTAGGAAAGCTCCTGGCAGAGCTGGAAGAGTTGCTCGTCGATCTTGGATGTCCAGAGGACAAAGTATGCGAACTTATCAACGATCTGGAAGCAAAGATTGATGACATGGAATGCCAGAACGGAGATGACGCCTCCGGGGAGTGAGCGCAAAAGGCGTCGCGGCCTCCTTTTTCGGTCGCGACGTCACCTTCCTTAGAGATCGTATGCGACCTCCTGGATCGGGAGATTCGATGAGGTGTGTGGGGTTTGGTTTGAGAAAAAAGAAATCGAAATGAATGAGGATCTAAATGTCTGAAGCACGAAGCTGGCTAAGTAAGAGACGATCATACGAAAGATTGAGGATGAAGCGCTCCCATAAGGTCTTCAGGGAGAGGATACCAGGGAGACCTGGACAACTCGCCCGTGATGCCGTTCTGAACTCCCATGTGATAGTCGGATGGAAGCGGGCGAAGAAGGGCATCAGAAGCTCCGGAAGAAGGCGCAGCATAAGGAGGCCTGGCACAATGGGCAGATATCCCTGCGTGTGTGCCTACCGGAGATACCTGAAGGGAGCAAGAGCGAGGTTGCTAGACTCAACGATCCGTGAAAGGGAACGTAAGCTGCACTTCCTCTCCAATCTGATCAACCGGTTGAAGAAGGCAGGTAAGATCAGCACGGCGAACCCCACAGGGTTCACGCAGGACGACATCCTTGAGATCTTCCTCGCGTTGAAGGATCGGAATCTGGCCTGTTCAACTCTCAGGAAACACGTGATCCTGCTGAAGCTCGTGGCCAGAGAATGCGGGAACAGGAGGGTCGATGAGATGCTTGAGAGGGGAAAAATCGTCATAGGAAATACCAGGCAGGAGCCGTTCTCCCTTTCTAAGGAGGATCTCGAGAACCTGATGAAGGCCTGCGAGCAAGTCGGAGGATGGCGCGGTGACGCATGCCGCTTCATCATCGCCATGCTCACCTTCCTGAGGTTGAGGCCAGGAGAGCTGAGGACAGCCTCCATCGGAGACCTGGACATGAATAAGTGGACCTTCCTCGTCGCGAACCCGAAGGGCAAGGGGAGATATGCCGAAGTCAAGAGGCTGCCGATCCCGGACATCCTAAGGCCTTTCGTCCTCGACTATCTCAGGGCAAGAGAGAGCATGCTTCGGGCAAAGGGAATCGAGCACGCGACCCCGCTGATTCCAGCCTTGTCGAATAAGGGAGTCACTAACTACGTCCAGCAGTCGTTCGGAAGCCTGAAGAAGGAGATCGTCAGAGCGTCAGGCATTTCCTTCAAGTGGAAGGACTTCCGCCCGACCGGCGGCCAGCTGGCTCTAGACGCAGGCGTCCCGATCGATCAGGTATCTCAGAGCATGAGGCACGCATCGACAGTGACGACAGAGCGGTACTACTGCCGCACTCGAGCTGAATCCGCCTTCGCTCATGTCAATGAAGCATACAATCGCATCTTCGTGCATGAGCCAGCTATCGGTGCAGAAAACGATTGAATTGAATTCAAAAAATAATTGTCTGGATGAGAGCATGAGTGGGCTCACCCGGATTCGAACCGGGGAACTTCGCCGTTCCGACCCCGAACGGGGGATGTCAGGGCGACGTCATAACCACTAGACCATGAGCCCAGCTGGATTTGCAGGATATGTGTTAGTTCTCTA
>Ga0315282_10005517_pt1 | contig 21513 bp, 18 predicted proteins | sample YL17G07_20_MG_FD_203693 | JGI IMG/M metagenome (GOLD analysis project Ga0315282, IMG submission 203693) | Sediment microbial communities from Yellowstone Lake, YNP, Wyoming, USA - YL17G07_20 | ecosystem: Environmental > Aquatic > Freshwater > Lake > Sediment | place: USA: Wyoming | collected... | reverse complement strand
CTGCACCCCTATCCGAACGTGCGCTTCGACGCCAGACATCCGAGGCAAGAGCCGTGTGCGGTAGTTCCGCTCGCACGGATCTGTGCGGGGGGCGCCGGGTAACCGGCGTTCCTACCGCGACAGGCAGGCCCACATCTTCGCCGCGCTTGACAAATGCAACAGATCTGTTAAGGGTTGGTCGAGAGCATCAAGAAGGACCTCGGCCTGAAATAGGGAGATCGATCCATGACCAAATACCCGGTTGTCCTGAGCCGCGATACCAATGGGACGATTCTGGTTTCGCTCCCCGATGTTCCTGAAGCGCACACATTCGGGGAGGACGAGAGCGAGGCGCTCGCTCGCGCTGTTGACGCCCTGGAAACGGCGCTGAGCATGTACATTGAGCACCGGAGGGAGGTGCCGAAACCGTCGCCCATCAAGAGGCGGGCCAAGTACATAGTACTTCCCGCGTTGACCGAGGCAAAGGTGGCCCTCTATCAGGCCATGCGCCAGGCAGGTATTAAGAAAGCCGAGCTGGCACGGCGCCTGGGCTGGCACATGCCGCAGGTCGATCGCCTGCTTGACCTGAAGCATGCTTCGCGTCTCGATCAACTCGAGGCTGCCTTCGCGGCATTGAACAAGCGTCTGTCTGTTTCAGTCCAGGACGCTGCATGATGTCCGAGGCGGAAATAGCGGCGATGCGACGTGTTCATCCGTGGTCAATCATTTCCCCAGGAGCAGCTTGGCAACGGTTTGAAGCTGCATGTTCGAGGTGCCTTCGTAGATGGAGCCGATCTTGGAATCGCTCCACAGCTTCTCGACCGGGTAATCTTTGGTAAAGCCGTAGCCGCCGAAGATTTCGACGGCCAGCGAGCTGACGCGCTCGGCCACCTGCGAGGCGAACAGCTTGGCCATGGCCGCTTCCTTGACGAAGGGCCGGCCGGAGTCTTTCAGGCGGGCAGCGTTGTAAGTCATGTTGCGGGCCGCTTCCACAGATAAACGCGGATTTATCCGATCTGCGTTTTTCTGCGTTCATCTGCGTCCCATTCACCTTCCTGCGGTAAACTGCGCGGATGAATCGGCGAACGCTTCTCAAAGCATTCTCGGCAGGGACCATTGGTGCGGCGGCGCAATGGCCGGCGGGGGCCCAGGCGGCGCTGCGCGGCCTGCCGCCTTTGACCATCCGCGACGTGCGGGTGATCCTGACGGCCCCCAACGGAATCCGGCTGGTGGTCGTGAAGGTGGAAACCAGCGAGCCGGGCCTTTATGGCCTGGGCTGCGCAACGTTCACGCAGCGCGCCTTCGCCGTGGCCACGGCCGTGCAGGAATACCTGCGCCCGTTCCTCATCGGCAAGGACGCCGGGCGGATCGAGGACGTCTGGCAGTCTTCCTTTGTCAGCTCTTACTGGCGAAACGGCCCGGTCCTGAACAACGCCATGAGCGGCGTGGATATGGCGCTGTGGGACATCCAGGGCAAACGGGCCAACATGCCGGTCTACCAGTTGCTGGGCGGCAAGTGCCGCGAGTCGGCCGATCTGTACGCTCATGCCTCGGGGCGCGATTTCCAGGAGGTGGCTGACAACGTTCGGAAGTGGATGGAACAGGGCTATCGCTACGTGCGGGCGCAGGTGGCGGTGCCCGGGCAATCCACGTATGGCGCTCGCGGCGCCGGCGCAACTCCCTCCCAGCCGGGCCAGAGCGCGCGGCCGCGGGCGGCCTGGGAGCCGGCCGCCTATGTGCGCCTGGCGCCCAAGCTGTTCGAATTCCTGCGCACCAAGCTGGGAGACGAAGTGGAACTGCTTCACGACGTGCACGAGCGGGTGACGCTGCCGCAGGCCGTCCGGCTCTGCAAGGACCTCGAGCCTTACCGGCTGTTCTTTCTGGAAGACCCGCTGCCGCCCGAGGAGGTCGATCATTTCCGGATTATTCGCCAGCAGTGCAGCACGCCGCTGGCCATGGGCGAGCTGTTCAACAACCCCCACGAGTTTGTTCCGCTGATCTCGAACCGGTTGATCGATTTCATCCGCATTCACATCTCGCAGATCGGCGGGCTAAGCCCGGCCCGCAAGGTGGCGGCGCTCGGCGACTATTTCGGCGTGCGCACGGCCTGGCACGGCCCGGGCGACGTTTCGCCGGTGGGGCATGCCGCCAACCTGGCGCTCGACCTGGCCTGCTACAACTTCGGCATCCAGGAATGCACCGGGTTCGGCGCCAATACCCGCGAGGTGTTCACCGGCTGCCCGGAAATCCGGGAGGGCGCGATGTGGGCCGGCGATGCCCCCGGCCTGGGCGTGGATCTGGACGAGAAGCTGGCGGCAAAATTTCCGGCGCCGCCGGTGCGCGGCGATGACGGCTGGGGCTCCACCCGCCGCCGCGACGGCACCATCATCCGCCCGTGAGCGTGCTACATTTTGCCATTGAAATGGTGTCGTTTTGAAGCTAGAATGATTGCACGAGAGGCCAAAGGGGGAACGCATGGCGAGCTTAACGATAAGGAATATACCGGAAGACATCCTGGGCCCATTGCGGCAGGCCGCCGAAGAGGAGAGGCGGTCCATCAACTCACAAGCTCTATACTGGCTGGAAGATACCGCGCAACGGTGGCAGAGCCACGCTGGAATCGGCCAATGGTTCGAGGGAATCCGTGAAGGCCGGGAGGAGATTGCCCGCAGACATGGCGTCGGCAGCGATAGCGCCAAGATCATTCGCCGGATGAGGGATGAGCGAACCGCACAGCTAGCCGGCGATCGAAAGGGCAGGCGTGCGAAGACTGGAACGCGAAGTCGTAGTTGACAGCAGCGTGCTAGTGAAGTTCTTTGTGGAAGAGCCGGACAGCGGCAAGGCAGATGCTCTTTTCCGGCACTGTGAAGCGGGATTCATAAGGTTTGTGTGCCCGGACTTGGTCTTCCCTGAGTGCGTGAACGTCCTCTGGAAAAAAGTCCAGGGGAGTGAGTTGTCGGAGCCGGAAGCGGAAGAGCGGATCTCCAAACTGCTGGCCCTCTCGCCGGACACAGCCGAGAATGCGGCGATCGAGCGCATCTTCCCCGGTCCCTTTACACGGCCCAGTCCCCGGGCATCTCCGGTGCGGTTCTCATCTTCCTTACGGTCGCCCCGGGTTGGCGGCCGACCCTTGACATCCATCTTCGGCATCGTCCCGGTCGAGCGGCTGTTGCCGGACGCTTTTCGTATCGCCTGTGAGGTCGGTCACCCGGTCTACGACGCGGTTTTTCTGGCACTGGCGGAGCGCCGGCAAGCCCACCTTGTAACCGCAGACGCGAAATTCTACCGAAAGATCAAGCCGAAGCACCCGCGCATCCTGCTCCTCAGTGAGTTGCGGCCGTGACCAATCACTGCGCATGTTGCGTGGCAGCTTCAAGCGGGAATCAGAACGTCTTTGACCAGATGGAGACGAATCATGCTGGGTCTTTCCGTGTCATCAAAGTGGCACCGCACGGCGTCTTGTGCCATGGACTTCAGTTCTTCGATGGTCTGGCCGCCGGTGAAGATAGGATGCCCCAGGGCGCGGGCTTCGTAGCCGCCGTCGGGCGATTCCTCCACCGCAAAAATGATCTCGCTTTCTGGCATCGGCTGCCTCGTTCCTATTATACAGCGCCCCGCGTATATAATCAGGAAGACTCCTCTTCAGCGCCCGAGCCATGGATTTCAAACTCGTCAGCGACTACCGGCCACGGGGCGACCAGGGCCAGGCCATCGAACAGCTTGTGCGGGGCGTCCTGGACGGCGAGCAGCACCAGGTGCTGCTGGGCGTCACCGGCTCCGGCAAAACCTACACCATGGCCCGGGTCGCCGAGCAGGCCAACCGGCCGACGCTGGTGATGGCCCACAACAAGACGCTGGCCGCGCAGCTCTACCACGAGTTCAGGGCCTTTTTTCCGCACCACGCCGTCGAGTACTTCGTCAGCTATTACGATTATTACCAGCCGGAAGCCTACCTGCCCGCCAGCGACACCTACATCGAGAAGGAAGCGACTATCAACGACGAGCTGGACAAGCTGCGCCTTTCGGCCACGCGCTCGCTGTTCGAGCGGCGCGATTGCCTGATCGTGGCCAGCGTCTCCTGCATCTACGGCCTGGGCTCCCCGGAGGCCTATTACGGCATGCTGGTGATGCTGGAAAAGGGCCAGAAGATCGGGCGCTCCGAGATCCTGAAGCGGCTGGTCGAGATCCAGTACCAGCGGAACGACGCCAACTTCGAGCGCGGCACGTTCCGGGTCCGCGGCGACGTCATCGAGCTCTACCCCACCTACGACGATTACGCCTACCGCATCGAGTTGTGGGGCGACGAGGTGGAAAGTCTCTCGCAGATCGATCCGCTGCTGGGGCAGGTGCGCCAGACCTACCTGCGCCTGCCCATCTATCCCAAGACCCACTACGTGATGGACGTCGAGACGCGCAACAAGGCGCTCAAGAGCATCGAGGCCGAACTGGAGTGGTGGAAGCCGGAGTTGGAGAAGGCCGGCAAGCTGGTGGAGGCCCAGCGCGTCTATCAGCGGACCATGTTCGACCTGGAGATGATCCGCGAGATCGGCTATTGCCACGGCATCGAGAACTACTCGCGGCACTTCTCGGGCCGGCTGCCGGGCGAGGCCCCGCCCACCCTGCTCGATTACCTGCCGCGCGACTCGCTGATGTTCATCGACGAGAGCCACCAGACCGTCCCCCAGCTTCACGGCATGTACCATGGCGACCGCTCGCGCAAGGAGGTGCTGGTCAACTTCGGCTTTCGGCTGCCGTCGGCGCTGGATAACCGCCCGCTGACCTTCGAGGAATTCGAGCACCGCGTCAACCAGGTGATCTACGTCTCGGCCACGCCCGGACCTTATGAACTGACGCGCAGCGCCGGAGTGGTGGTGGAGCAGGTCATCCGGCCCACTGGGTTGGTTGATCCCCAGGTCGAAGTGCGGCCGGTCAAGGGCCAGGTGGACGACCTGCTGGGCGAGATCCGGGCGCGCACCGAGTGCGGCCAGCGCGTCCTGGTCACCACCCTGACCAAGCGCATGGCCGAGGACCTGGCCGAGTACTACTCTGAGCTGGGGGTGCGCTGCCGCTACCTGCACTCGGAGATCGAGACCCTGGAGCGCGTGAAGCTGCTGCGCGACCTGCGCCGCGGCGAGTTCGACGTGCTGATCGGCATCAACCTGCTGCGCGAGGGGCTGGACCTGCCGGAGGTTTCCCTGGTGGCCATCCTGGACGCCGACAAGGAAGGGTTTCTGCGCTCGCAGGGCTCGCTGATCCAGACCATCGGCCGCGCCGCCCGCCATCTGGACGGCAAGGCGCTGCTGTACGCCGACGTGATGACCGACTCCATGCGCAGGGCCATTGACGAAACCGACCGCCGCCGCGCCAAGCAGACCGCCTTCAACCTGGAGAACAACATCACGCCCCAGTCCATCATCAAGCCCATTGACATGAGCCTGGTGGCCACGGCCGAAGCCGACTATGTGACCGTGCCGCTGGAGCCGGCCGAGGCGGAAGTGACCACGCTGGAGCAGCGCGACGCCCTCATCGCCGACCTGGAAGCGCGGATGAAGGAGGCGGCGCGCAACTTCGAGTTCGAAAAGGCCGCCCAGTTCCGCGACCGCATCCGCGCCCTCAAGAACAAGGAACTGTTTGCGGTCACCGAATAGACGGGTTCACCACAAAGACACAAAGGCACAAAGGCACGAAGAAGAGGCTTCTTTGTGTCTTTGTGCCTTTGTGTTAAATTCCACGCTCAAATGAAAAATTTCCTGCTGTTATTGGCTGTCTGCTTGCTTCTGGTCTCTTGCTTGCCCGCCCAGGAGCGCGAGGACCGCACCGTGCTGAGCTGGGAGCAGATGCGGGCCATCATCAACGAGGCTTCGGGCGAGCGCGCCATGCACCACGTGCTGGAGATGGTGCCGTACCCGCGGGTCCGGCCGCGCTCGGAGTGGGAGACGCGCTTCCGCGAGAGCGAAGTGATGGCGCGGTTCGCCAAAGAATACGGCTTCAGCAGCGTCGAGGTGGAAACGTTTCCCTCCGCGCAATCGTGGTTTGCCACCCAGGGCGAGCTGTGGATCGTCAAGCCGGAGAGCAGCAAGCTCTATGACATCTACGACGTCGCCGTGTCGCTTTGCTCGGGGAGCCAGTCGGGCGACGTCACCGCGGAACTGGTGGACCTGGGCGTGGGCTCGAGCCCCGCCGATTATGCCGGTAAGGACGTGAAGGGCAAGATCGTGCTTGGTTCCGCTGGCGCCTCGTTGCTGCAGCGCCTGGCGGTGGCCGAACGGGGCGCGGTTGGCGTGGTCAGCTACTCGAGTATTGGCAACCGCGACAGCTTCCCCGACCAGGTGCTCACCCAGAGCATCTCCGGCCGCGGCGGCCAGCAGCAGGATAAACCGCAGGGATTCGGCTGGTCGATTTCCTTGCGGCAGGGCAGGGAACTGGCCGCTCGGTTGGCGCGCGGCGACAAGATCACGCTGCGCTCCGTGGTCAAGACGGATAGCGCGCCGGGCCGCATGGAAGTCGTCCACGCCACTATCCCCGGCGACGGCTCCACCACCCAGGAAGTGATGGTGTCGGCTCACCTCTATGAGGGCTACATCAAGCAGGGCGCCAACGACGACAATTCCGGTTGCGCCGTCACGCTGGAAATGGGCCGCGCCCTCATCCGGCTGGTGAAGGAAGGCAAGCTGCCGCCGGTGAAGCGCACCATTCATTTCCTGTGGGTGCCGGAAATCAGCGGCACGATGGCCTGGCTGCGCGCCCACGAGGACGTCAGGAAGCGGCTGATCGCCGACCTCAACTTCGACATGGAAGGGCTGGGGCTGCGCATGGGTCTCAGCTCCTGGGTGCTGCACCGCACGCCGGACACGGTGCCCACGTTCCTGAACGACGTCGCCGCCAGCATCCTGGAGTTCGTCGCCAACACCAACCGCGAGCGGGTGAACTACCGGCATCATGGGTACGCCTTCAGCCTGCCGGTGCTGGCGCCCAACGGCAGCCGGGATCCGTTCTACGTCAACATCGTCAAGTACTACGGGGCGAGCGACCACATGATTTACTTGCGGCAGGGCATTCCCGCGGCCATGTTCGTCACCTGGCCGGACCCCTGGTATCACTCCTCGCAGGACACTCCCGACAAGCTCGATTCCACGCAGTTCAAGCGGGCGGCGGTGGTCGGAACGGCGGCGATGAGCGTGCTGGCCTCGGCCGGCGACGAAATGGCCGCGCGGGTGGCGGCGGAATCGCTTGCCCGGGGCACCGAGCGGATGGGCCAGGCGCAGCGGAGGGGCCTCGGCTACCTGGCCGACATGGACGTGCCGAGCTTGCGTGAGGTGGCGCGCGAAGCCCAGGTGGCCATCCGCCACCAGGCCGGCGTCGAGAAAGTCGTGGTGCGCTCCGCCGCCGTTCTGTTCGCCAATCCCGAAGAGGCCGGCAAGAAGCTGGTAGGTTTTGAAACGCTGATTGACCAGCGTGCCGCGGCGCTCGAAAACGAAGCGGCGGCCTTCTACCGCCTGCGTGCCGAGCAGCAGAAGGCACAACCGGCGGAGTTGGCGCTCACCGATGCCGAGAAGCAGGCGGCGCGCACGCTGGTCGAGCAGTCCGCGGACCAGGCTGCGGGCGGCGGCTTCGGCCGTTTCCGCGGCTCAGAGCAGGCCTTGGAGAAGCTCTCGCCCGATGATCGCAAGTTCGTCCAGGCCTCGCGCGGTAAGCTGCCTTCCCATATGTCCGAAGAGCTAGGCGTGCTGCTCGGGCGCAAGATGACGGTGCTCGAAATCCGCGACTTCCTTTCGGGCGAATACGAGCCGCTGCCGCTGGCCGACCTCGTCAACTATCTGGAGGGCCAGGAAAAGCTTGGGCAACTCAAGCTTACGACTCAGCCCGAGCCGGCCAAGGAAGGGCCCAAGCCCGCGCCCAAGAAGTGGTGAAGCCGGTGTCAAATGCCAAGTGCCGGGTGTCAGGGGCCAGGCCACAGCCGCGCCCGAGGAGGCGAAACCGGGCCGCCGCGCCGGCCATCGAAACTGTTAACCCGAAGTCGGGTTAACGGGGAGTGGGGTTCTTTCTGACAGGAGCACTTCTATGGGGCGTCGAACCGCATTCGCTTTCGGGGCGGCCGCCGGCGTGCTTGTCCTGGCGGCTTGCGCCCTGACGGCTTCGGCGGCCGAATCCGCCGAAATCCCGCCGGGCACCCACGTTCTGCTGCGCATGTCGAACTCCATCACCACCAGGACCGCGCAGAACGGCGACTACGTCTACCTGCGGACGGCCAGCCCGATCAGCGTCGGCGGGCGCACGGTGGTGCCGGTGGGCAGCTATGTGCAGGGGATCGTGTCCCACGTCAGGCGCAGTGGGCGCGTGTCCGGCAGGGCCGAACTGGGCATCCGGCTGGAGACGGTGACTCTGCCGCGCGGTGAAGTCCTGAAATTCTCTCCGCGCCTCAGCTCGGTGGACTCGAACCGGACCGACCAGAAGGTTGACCGCAGCGAGAGCGCCATCAAGCAGGGTGGAAGCAAAGGCCGCGATACCGGCCAGGTGGTGATTTATGCCGGGCGCGGCGCGGCCATTGGCGGCATTGCCGACCGAAGCTGGAAGGGGGCCGGCATCGGCGCCGGAATCGGCAGCGCCGTGGGCTTGGCCACCGTGCTCGTCACGCGGGGCAGGGAAGTCGAATTGCGCCAGGGTAGCGGCCTGGACGTGGTTTTCGACCGCCCGCTGCTGCTGCAGTAGCCAGCGGCACAACTTAGCACTCCGCACTCTACACTTCTCTTGCGCCTTGCAGCAGGCCGGGCAGGTCTTTGATCCCCAGGCCCGGGCCGCTCGGCACCGTCATCTTGCCGTCCTGCACCGTGATCGGCGGATCGAACCAGTTGCCATACTTCTCCGTGCCCAGCTTGTATTCCTGGTAGCGCCCGATGTCGGGCACGCAGGAGGCGAAGTGCAGCATGTAGACGAAGCCGAGGCCGCCGGAGATGTGAACGGTGGTGGGCATCTTGGCAAGCTGCGCCATCCGCGCCACGCGGATGGACCGGATCATCCCGCCGTAGTAGTGCAGGTCCGGCTGCACAATATCGACGCCCCGGTTGGCGACCATCCACCGGAAGCGCCAGTCGCTGTACTCCTGCTCGCCGCCCGCCACCGGAATGGTCAGCGCGTCGGCCACCGCCTTGGTGTCCTCCAGGTGGTCGAAGGGGCACGGCTCCTCGAAGTAGACGGCCTTGATCTGCTCCAGCATGCGCCCCACCTTGATGGCCTGCGGCGGATCGTAGGAGCTGTTGGAGTCGGCGTGGATATCGATGGCATCGCCGAATGTCTTGCGGACCAGCGGAATCAGCGTTTCGGTGCGGCCGGGCATGGCATCGGCGTTGCGGCTCATGCGTCCGCCGACGCGGAACTTCAGCGCCCTGGCGCCCGACTGCTGCACCAGCTTCTGCAGGTACTCGACTTCCTGTTGGGGAGTGGTGTCGCGTCGGCCGCTGGCCACGTAGATGGCGATCTCTCGCCGCACGATGCCCCCCAGCAGCGCGCCCAGGGGCTGGCGCGCGATCCGCCCCAGCAGGTCCAGGATGGCGAACTCCACCCAGGCCTGCGGGCTCCACAGCGCCAGCCCATACAGCTTGTAGTTGTCCTGAAAGCGGTACAGCTCCCACAGCAGGTTCTCCAGGTCGCGCGCATCCTTGCCGATGAAGAACGGAATGACGAGCTGCTTGAAAATTTTGTCCAGGTAGTCAGCCCGCGGCGGGTTGGGGAACGAAACGCCTTCGGCCCCGTCCCGGGAGCGCACCTGGACCAGGTATTGCTTGTCCTTTCTCAGGAGCTTGATGGATTCGATGATGACCGGCGACTTGAGCGCGTCGAGCTTGAGCACCGCCGCCGCTGCCGCCCGGTCCAGGTCCTGCAGACTTGGGCCGCCGGGCGCGGGCGTGCCCGCTTTGCGCTGTGCCGCGCCCGCCGGCGCCAGCCCGATGGTTCCCGCGCCAATTCCGCCTGCCAGCAAACTCCGCCGGTTGATTCGCATCGTTCTCTCCTTTCGCCAGCCGTTTACTGTACACCAGGAACGGCGAGAACGGGCTTCCCGCGGACGTAGAATTGTATGTTCGCACCACAGAGCCGCAGCGCGGCATGGCCGCCAGCAAAAAGCGCCGCAACAGAGCCGCGAGCGTCAGCGAGCGGGTGCCCCGCAAGGGCCGACGCGGTGAAGCGCAAGCACCCGCTCGCTGACGCTCGCGGCTCTGTTGCGAACGGCAAGTCTGTGTCTGCGTGGTGGAATGACGGCCAATCGGGTTTTCTATGCCTGAAACATGGGTGATTTCGCTGGGCGGAAACGTCATTACCCGCGAGGATGAGCCCGGCCGCATCTCCGATCAGTTCATGCACACGGCCGAGATCCTCGACGGCTTCCTTCACGCTTTCCGGCAGAACTACCGCCTGGTGCTGACGCACGGCAACGGCCCGCAGATGGGGAACATCCTGATTCGCGTCGAAGAGGGAGAGCGGCGCGTGCCGCCGCTGCCGCTGGACACCTGCGTGGCTGATTCGCAGGGCGGCATGGGCTACATGATCCAGCGCCTGGCCGATCAGCTCTTCCGGCGCGAGGGGATCAAGCGCGACATTGCCACGCTGATCACGCAGGTGATCGTGGACGAGACCGACCCTGACTTCCGCAACCCCACCAAGCCCATCGGCTCTTTCTACAGCGCCGCCGACGTGGAGCTGATCCGGCGCGAGAAGCCGCACTGGATCGTGAAAGAAATCGAGCCCGGCCGGTTCCGGCGCGTGGTGCCGTCGCCGCGGCCGCTCGACGTGGTGGAGAAGGACGCCATCGCCTGCCTGCTTGACGCCGGGTTCGTGGTCATCGCCTGCGGAGGAGGCGGCATCGCCGTGGCCTGGGAGCAGAGCCGCCTGGCCGGCCTGGAAGCCGTCGTGGACAAGGACCTGGCTTCGGGGCTTCTGGCGCGGCAACTCAAGGCCCAGCGCCTGATCATCATCACTACCGTTCACCAGGTCGCGCTGAGTTACAGGAAGCCGGGCCAGCGCTGGCTGAGTTCGATGAGCGCCGGCGAAGCTCGCCGCTACCTTGCCGCGGGTGAATTCCCGCCGGGTTCCATGGGACCGAAGATCACGGCGGGCATCGAGTTCGTCGAAGCCGGCGGCGCCGAGTGCCTGATTACTTCGCCTGACCGGGTGCGGGAAGCGCTGGCCGGTCGCGACGGAACCCGCATCATTGCAGGTTGAGGATTGCGGAAGTCGGGTGGGGAGTCAGGGGCCGGAAGTCAGGCGCCGCTGAGGCAAAACAGCCGCTACATGGCCCCGGCTCGTTTTTTCACAGCAGAAAAAGGAGGTTGGTTGCGGGGGGTGGATTTGAACCACCGACCTTTGGGTTATGAGCCCAACGAGCTACCAGACTGCTCCACCCCGCAGAACCATACTAGCAGCGGACCGCGCCACTGGCAAGAAAATAGCTTTGGGGCGGGAGACCCATCTCCGGGCTTGCCCCCGGAGGGCAGGCACCGTACAATCATGCTGGCAGTTGGGAGGCATTATGAGTGAAGCGGCCGCTGCGGTAAGCGCCCTGCGCGTGCGCGACTACATGAGCAGCAACCCGGAAACGCTGGCGCCGGAGGACCGGCTGCTGGATGCCGAATTGCTAATCCGCCGGGCCGGGGTGCGGCACATTCCCGTGGTCAGCGGAAGCACGCTGGTCGGGCTGCTGTCGGAGCGCGACGTGCGCCGCTATGCGCCGTCGATCCTGGACAGCACCCCGGAGCAATACAACCGCATCTTCGAACAGACGCTCATCGACAGGGTGATGACCCGCGACGTGGGCACCACCACCCCCGACACGCCGCTGGCCGAAGCCGCCTCACTGATGTACTCGCAACGCTGCGGATGCCTGCCGGTGATGGAGGGCGGGGCGCTGGTGGGGATCCTCACGCGGCGCGACGTCCTACGGTTCGCCGTGGAAGTGCTGAGCGGAAATCGGTAAGAAGTCCAAAGTCCGAAGTTCCAGGTCCAAAGTCCATGGCTCCGAGCTGTGAGACCTTGGATCCTGGACTCTGGACTTTGGACTTTGTTATTTGATGAACACCGTCACCGGGTTGGCCCGGCTGCCGCCCGTGGTCAGCACCAGCGGCTGTTCGCCGGTCGGAGCGTTGGCCGGCACCCTCACGTTCACCTGCCACAGACCCACGAACCAGGGCGCCAGCCCGGAAAACTCGACGCGAGCGCTCACTCCGCCGATGGTAATCACCGGCAGGTACTGGTCCACCGTAACGGCCAGCGGCTCGGCGTGCGGCGCGGCCTTGCCGGTGATGCCCGCCGGACTGGTGGTTCCCAAACCGGTTCCGTACAACATGATCACCGTGTCGCGGCTGGCGGGGTTAGCGGCGCTGTTTGCGCTGTAGTCCGGGTGCAGCGCGGCCGCCGGCCCCGTTCCCGTCGTCTGCGCGGTGAACAGGCCGGGCGAAACCGGCTGAATGGCCACCATCACCGACGCCGACGGCTTCCCGTTCAGGTACACCACCAACTGCGCGGAAGTTTTGCCGGCCAGCTCGAAAGGAACCTGGACGTTGAGCTGGTCGTAGGTGGCCGCGTCGTGCCTGAGGAAGAACAGCGGGGCCGCGACGCCGTCGAAGGTCACGCGCGTGCCGTTGGCGGTGGTCTGCAGCACATCGCTGTTGGGAACGAAGCCGGGCTGCGCGCCGGTCACCGGCGCCGTTGTGAGATTGGTGCCGAAGATGGAAGCGATGGCGCCGGGGGCCAGCGCCGCAACGCCGCTGTTGAAGCTGGCGCCGTTGACCGCACCGTTGGTGGGAACCACCGGAGTCGGCCCTTCCACCGCGGTGGCGGTGAAGGTGATCGCCGGCAGTGTGTAACCGCTGCCATCGACCACGATGGTGGCGGTGGCGTTCTGCGTGCCGGCGGTGGGGCCCAGGGTCCAGGTGGCGCTGACCTTTCCGCTGGAGTCGCTTACCGGCGATGCGGCCGTGATCGTCCCGCCGCCAACCGTGACCGCCCACTTCACCTGCACACCCGGGATGGGTACCCAGTTGGTGAGGCTGCCACTGACGAAGGAGCATAGCTGCTGCGGGCAGGAGCCCAAGTCAATGGTCAGCGGCTGGGGCAGCGGGACGCCGGTGGCGCCCGTCTGCCCATTGCCGCCAAGGATTGTTTGGCCGCTGGCATCTGGCCGCATACCGGGCAAGGCGCTGTTGACGTCCGTGCCGCCGCCGGCCAGGAAGGAAACGCTGCTGTAACCGGACGCCGATGCGGTGACCACATTCGGGCCGGCATTGGGCCCCAGCTTCAGTTGGGTGGATGCCAGGCCGCTCGAGTCGGTGACGCCGCTGGCGGCGGAAACCGAGCCGCCCCCGAACGTCACCGTGAACGTCACGGCGACGCCGGAGATCGGCAGGCCCGCTTCGCTCTGCGCCCGCACCACCAGTGGGTTGGCCAGCGTCGAGCCCGGCGTGCCGAACTGCAGGTTGCCCGACTGCTGCACCAGAAACCTCGATGCGGCAGCGATGCTGAACTCGCTCGGCAGGTAAGCGATCTCTTGGCCGGTCACCACCGTGACGGGGTAGCTGGTGCTTTCCGGGTTCCTGAGGACGGTCACGGTGGCGGTCAGCGACGTGGTGCTGTTGACCGTAATGGAATCCACCGCGACGTCGCCGGAGCCGAACCCCATGGTCGTGACGCCCTGCGCGAATTGGGTGCCGGAGCCGGTGACGGTGACGGTGACGGTCTGGCCGGCGCTGCCCGACGCCGGCGACAGAGCGATCGAAGCCGGCGTCACCGCATCGTAAGTGAACTTGGGAGGCGTGGCCAGGAAGTCGGAGTTTTGGCTATCGGGGTTGCCCACCACCACGGAGGCGGCGCGGCCGCCGGCGCCTTGCGGCGCGGTGACCACCAGGCTGGTGGAGGAAGCGGAGACCACGCTGGCCGGCATGCCGTCAAAAAACACCACCGGGCTGGAATCGAAGTTCCTGCCCGTGATCGTCACCCGGGTGCCGGCGGGTCCGCCGGCTGGTGAAATCGAGGTCGCTGCGGGCGCGGCGCCCGCCACCACCCGCACCTGGCCGGGCGAGAAATAGATCTCCGAGCCGTTGTTGACGATGAGGGTGCTTGGCCCCAGGGCGGCCGAGGAACTTGCGGTCACCGTGTACCGGATGGCGCTGTTGAACACGCCGCTGGCGGATTCCGACCTGACCGTTCCGGGCACGGCCAGGCCGGCGCTGGTGAAGCCCACGCTGAGGCCGGACGCGTTCAACCCGCGGCCGTAGGTGTAGGCGATGGCCTGGCCGCCGCGCGGCAGCCACAACTGTCCGATGCTGGGCGGGTCGGTGGGCGCGCTCAAGGTAATGTTGGCTTCCAGGTTCGTACTGCGAGCGGCGAGCGTCAGGGCGGGAGCCGAAGCTGTCTGGCCCGCCGTCACGGGGAAGGTCGCCGCCTGGGCCGCGTCCTTGACTGCGGCGCCACCGGCTCCCAGGAACGCCGCCGCCACGCTGACGTTGATGGACACGATCTTGTCGTTCAGGTACTTGCAGACGATCAGGTCGTCCGGATCGCCCGGGTTGTCGGCGGCGCTGCTGGGGCCGTCGCCGAGCATCAGCGGCTGTGCCATCAGCCGATAGGTGCCGGGAGGCAAGCCGCGTATGGTGAACGAGCCGTCGGGATTGCTGTTAGCGCCCACCACCGCCGTATCGCTGTAGGCGGTGACCGCTACCAGCGCCGCCGGACCCCGCGCGTCGCTCACCTTTCCGGAAATGGATCCGGTGCTGGAAAGGAAGGCCTGGGTAGGATACAGCGTGGAAATGGAAGCCGCGTCGTCCACCGTCAAGGGATTGATGCGGCCGGCCAGCGCCGTTTGCACCATCACGGCGTTCACCACGGTGTGGTGCAGGCCCAGGCTATGTCCCATCTCGTGGACCAGGACCTGCGCGAACTTGTCCAGGTCGGTCTGCCGCATATCCGTCGGCAGGTTCACGTACGACAGCGTAATGGGGATAAACGAGGATGTCTCCGAGACGACGACCGTGAGAGAGCCGCCGCTCGCGGCCACTCCCGGGGGCACTTCGCTACTAAAGCGAACCACCCCCACCGGATTCGCACCGGCCTTCGTGCCCGTCAGCTTGGTATAGCCGCCGAAATTGACGCGCAGCGCGGAGGTCCCGGAAAGCCGCACGCTGTCCCAGACGGTCGTGGCCGCGTTGATCTGGCTCATCAGCGCTTCCATCGAATAGCCGGAGGCCATGGCCTGTGGTTGCTGGTCATTCAGGTAGAAGGTGATGGTCGAGTTGCGAAGTGCCGAAAGATCCAGGCGGGCGGATACCAACGCGCTGCCGTCGTTCTTATACCGGCCGAAGGAGTGATAGGCCGGCAGCAGCGACGCCGATACCAAAAGCAAGATCACGACGAGAGCGAGGCGGGCGCGTGTCATTGGCGGCTCCCTCCCGCGCGCTTCAGCGTGGCCGCGCGCTGCAGTTCAACAGCCACCTGGCTGCGAAACGAGGTCAGGGAAAACACCAGCGGACTGACCTCGGCGCCGTGCGCATGGGTCGGCGGCTCCAGCATGGGCTCGTCCGCGGCGCTCTGGCGCAAGGTGACCACTCCGGTCTGCGTGTCACGCCGGACCCGGAACCGCCCCTGCGTGTAGCCGATGACTTGGTGCCGGCCGCTCCGACTGGTCCAAACAAACAGCACGGCCTGCTCGCCGACCGTGAATTGCGGGACGCCGCTCGATTCGGTAATGAAGTTGCCCACCCGGCCGCCGGGCTCGGTGATGGTGACCCGCAGGCCCAGGTTGCCCTTGTAATACTCCTGCGCGTCGAAGACGTTCTGGGTCACGATCTCGCCGTCGGCGGTGCGCACGGATTTGACCTCGATGCAGCGGCCCAGCAGGATCGCGGACGACTGTTCCGTCATTTCCGCGAACGTCAAATGAATCAGTACGCTGGCGGAAGCGGGCGGCGAAGCCGCGCCGGCCGCCAGCAGCAGCAGCAGCAACAGCAGCACACTGGCTCTTTTTTTCATATCTCCTTGTGCGATGGGCGTGGGACGCCGACACCCCCTTCTTGATCTTCGTCCACTTTCCCGTTCTTCTTGAACGTCGTCTGATGACCCTGGGAACGGCAACACCCGTCCTTCCGCTTCCATGCCAAAAACTGCCTTGGTAGCTGGCCGCAAAGCAATTTATCACGGTTCTCTTTTGTACTCCAGCGGTTTGGGAGACTCCAATACTGATTGGCGGCTGACGGCCGTCGGCTCAAATCTTCTTCCAGGCCTGGGTCCTCGGCCAACAGCCCATTACGAGGCACGCAGTTCGGCGGGCTTGCCGATGGGTTTGCCCAAGCCGAGGTAGAAAAGTCCCCCGGAGAGGTTCAGCAGAATACAGACGGCGGTGAATAGGGAGAACAAATTGGCGCCCTCCGGGCTGCCGGCTATGCGGAACAGGGAGAGAAAAGCCACATGTCCGACGCCCAGTCCGACCGGCGCGATCGGGACCATTGTTACCAACAGCCCGAGCGGGACGAAGACGCAGTAGTCCGCCAGGCGGACCGACGAGACTCCCAGCGCGCCTCCCAGAACCACGAAACTGAGCACGACCAGGGTATGGTTGACCAGGGATATGCCCAGCATCTTGGCCTGGAGCTTGCCGGTGCAGCAATAGTAGTGGAGCTCGGAATGGGATGAGTCCAGGGCATGCAGCAGGCGCAAGCGGGCCGCCAGTGAGCGGAGGAATTGCGGCGGGCGGGGAACAAGCCGGAGCAGCAGCACCGCGGCGATGCAGGCGACGGTGATCAGCACCACCAGGGTGCGCAAAGCCGCAAGCCGCAAATCATCGTGTGCCTCGCCCGGCCGCCCAAAAACGTAGCCCACTCCCAGCCCGCCCGAGCAGACTATGAACAGCGAGACGATGCCCACGAACCGATCGACTATCAGGCTCATGAACACCTTGGAGCGGGAGGCGGCGTTGTTGCGGACCAGGTACAGGCCCCGAACGATGTCCTCGCTGAAATAGCCGGGCACCGCCAGGTTGAAGAACTTGCCGATCATCAGGTAGCGGAAGGCCTGCCAGTAGGGGGCCGGAATGGCCCGGTCCCGCAGCACCACACTCCATCGGTAACCCTGGCCCATGTAAGACACCGTCATCATCGCCGCCACCAGCAGGAACAATAGCGGGTGGCTGGTCAGGGCGGCCTTCAACTGCCCAGGCTGGATCTCCCCGCGGCGGAGAAGGATGACGATGATGAGGGCGGCCAACGCAACCTTGGCGATGCCCAGCAGCACCGCACCGGTGCGGCGCCGCTCTTCATCCGGGGCGGGGCCACCGTTTCCACTGAGCAGGTCAGCGCTCATAGGGCTCAGGCAGAGGGGACGGAAGAGCGACCGGCGCGGCCACGGCCAAAACCGCAAGTCTATCCAAACGGGCAAACCCCGACAACAGATGTTTCTCGGCCCGCCGTTGCCCCGGAGAAATCACGCCGCGGCTCGGATGGCGGTCTGAAGACCGCCGCTACACATTCTCTCCCGGCCCAGTCGGCGCCGGGCGTATGGAGACGCTGCGGGCCGGCGAGTTGGCGGGCGCTATTTCTTGAGGCCGACTTTCAGAACGTTCTTGTCCATCCGAAAGGCGAGCTTGTCTTCGCGGGCTAACCACCCAATGGCCCAATCCACTGAAGAATCCTTTGCGCCGATGGCTTTCTTCAGAGCACTGATGCTCATTTCACCCTGGTGGTCCAACGCTCTCCAGACCTTGCCGGCAATCGTTCCGATCTTATCAGTGAGCATGGGCTGTCGCTCCTACGGGGTTGATTATAGCCGATTTGAAGCCTGCGATGGACGCTCCTACATTCAGTGGCGGCTGCGGGATCGACGCCGCTGAGCGGTCTTTCGGGCCGCGGTGGTTTTGCGGGCTGCCGGGCGCTTGCGGGATGGCGCTTTGCGGGAAGGGCGCTTCTTCTTGGGGGCCGGTTTCTTCGATACCGATGCCTTCTTGGGGGCCGGTTTCTTCGATGCCACTGCCTTCTTGGGGGCCGCCGGCTTGGGCCGTGCCGCGGGGCTGGCCGGCCGCGGCGCCGGCTTCTCGGCAGCCGCCAGAAGCGCTTGGATGACCGCTACAACGGCCGCCGCGCCCTCGCCCGAGTGCGATGGAAGCGGCTCCGGCGGGAATCCCTGCAGCAAGGCCCCGAGCGCCGCGGGAGTGCGCGCCTGCACGGCGGCGGCGGTGCGCGCGAACTGATCGTCGTACATGCGGCGGCCGGGCACGAAGATGGTCGGGGACCCGGTCAACGCCGCTTCATGGTACAAGTTGTAGCCCCCGCCGCCCATCACCAGCTCGTGCCCGGCCATCTGGTCCACGGCCGGATAAAATTCCGCCGGGCGCGCCACGCGCAGGGTCTTGCCCTGCCGGACCGCTGCTTCCTGGGCTGCCTGGATGAACGGCTCGCTGCCTTCGCCCCAGTCCACGAACAGCCAGCCGGCCCGTTGCGTGACCGGGGGTAGTTCGCGCGTCTCACGGATGGTTACCGGCGGCACATCCACGGTCTGCTGGCTCAGGGTCTGTGGAGGAAGGGCATCGGCCAGGCGCACTACCAGCCGGTAAAAGCGGCCAACGAAGGCCGTCACATTGAACTGCCGCAGATAGGCCGGGTTCAAGTAGCGCTGGATCAGGATGGTTGGAATATCGAGGGAAGGCACCAGGTCGGCCATCTCGCCCATGATCCCGCGCGCAAAGGTGTCCACAACCAGCGCCCGCGGCCCAGCCCGATCGAGGATGCGCTTCAAGGCCCCCGCGTCGGGCCCGGGAATCTCGCGGACACTAATGCCTTCCTTGCGGGCCAGCGGGGCAAACGGAGAATAGGAAAGCAACAAGGCCGGGCGCCCAGTCCGCTTCCGCCACTGCCGCAGGATGGCTATGCCGCGGGTGAGATGGCCAAGGCCGCCCCCTGGCGCATAGTAGATCAACGGGGGATTGGCCTCGGCGCGCTTCTTGGTCGCTCTCAAATGACTCCTTGACTGCCGACCACCCCGCTGGCAGTCTAGCCTAAAGCGCCCGCCGATTGAAACAAAATTCGACGGTTATGATTGATTGGGAAGGTACCCTCCTGAGGGCTCTGGGGTGGTTACCTGGCGGATTCATCCAGGCGGAAGGCGCCCAGGCGCAGGCACCACCCCAGCGCCAGGCCCAGGCCGAAGCCCAGCGCGATATTGCCCAGCGCCAGGCAGGCGCCGGCGGTCAGCAGCATAACGAAGGCGTCGGCGCGCCGGTTCTGGTCGCGGGTGACCAGGGCCAGCTCGATCCCGCTGAACCCCAGCATCACCCCCAGCACACTCTCCGGGAAGACGCGGCAGAAATTCATGAGCGAGGCGCCAAACAGCACCGCGATAACCAGTTTCGCGGTTCCCAGGAAGAGGATCGAGCCGTTGGTGCGGGCGCCGAAGCGGTACTGCCCGGCCAGGCCGCCGGCCCCATGGCACATGGGCATCCCGCCGAACCAGCCCGACACCGGGTTCATCAGCCCGACCGACACGGCGACTCTGCGCGGCCCCGCCGGCCATCGGCCAGTCCGCGCCGCGGCGTCCGGGGAAGGCAATTGCCGGCCCATCACCCCATTCTATTCGACGTTCAATTTCCAAGGTTCAACGTTTGCGGCGTTAGACGTTGAACCTTGAACCTTGAACGATACAATGAGGCTGTGGATCCGGTGGAACTCCGCGACGTTTCGCGCACCTATGCGGTGGACGGCCGGCGGATCGAAGCCGTTCGGAACGTGACGGCCTCGTTCGCGGCCGGAAGTTTCACCGCCGTGGTGGGCCGCAGCGGCTGCGGCAAGAGCACGCTGCTGAACCTGGCCGGGGCCATGGACCGGCCGACGCGGGGCGAAGTGCGCCTGCTGGGGAAACCCACCACCGCGCTTTCCGACCCGGCCCTCACCCAGTTGCGCCGCCGCCGCGTCGGGTTCGTTTTCCAGTTCTTCAACCTGCTGCCCACGCTCACTGTTTTCGAAAATGTCGAGCTGCCGCTGTTGCTCGACGGGCAGCGGGACTGCGCCTGGCAGGCGCGGGAGATGCTGGTCCAGGTTGACGTGTGGGGCAGGGCGGGCGATTACCCGCACCGGCTTTCCGGCGGCGAGATGCAGCGCGTGGCCATTGCCCGCGCCCTGGTGCAGCAGCCCGCCATCCTGATTGCCGACGAGCCGACCGGCAATCTCGACAGCGCCAATGCTCAGACCATCCTGAAGCTGCTGGCCCGCGCCGCGGGAGCCATGGGGGCCGCGGTGATCATGGCCACGCACAGCCGCGAGGCGGCCGCCTTCGCCGACCGCGTGCTTCGGATGCGCGACGGAGAAATCGTTGAGGGGTCCAACGGTTCGACGGTCTAAAGGTCCAAAGGTCTTCCCGGCGCTGACCCTTGGACCCTTCGACCTTTGGACCCTTGGACTCTTGGATCGATGAAGCTGTTCTACACATTCATCGTCCGGCCGCTCTGGAGCGACAAGCTGCGCACGCTGCTCAGCGTGACGGCGGTGGCGCTGGGAATCGCGGCGGTGGTGGCCATCCGATTGGCCAACCGCAGCGCCATCGCGTCGTTCCAGGAATCGGTCACGCAAATCACCGGGCGCGCAAATCTCAGCATTGCCGGCCTGGCGCCGTTCGGCGAGGAACTGCTGCCCCGGGCCTATGAGGCGTTCGCCGGGCGGCAGTCGGAAATCGAGCTGTCGCCGGTGGTTGAAGGCGTGGCTGTGGAGGCCGAATCGCGCGAGGCGCTGGACGTGCTGGCGGTCGACCTGGCCACCGACCGGGCGGTGCGCGACACCGCCGTCGAGGGCCTCCGCTCGGTGCGCGACATGCTTCTGCTGCTGACTGACCCCGGTTCGCTGCTGGGCGGGCGCGGCTTCGCCGCGCGCCACCGGCTGCGGCCGGGCAGCGTGGTTTCGCTCATCGTCAACGACCGGCGGCGGGCCTTCCGCGTACGCGGCATTCTGAGCGAAACCGGCCCGGGCGCCGCGCTGGCCGGCAACATCGCGGTCATGGACATTGCCGCCGGCCAGCTTCTGTTCGGGCGGATGGGGCGGCTGGACCGCATCGACCTGGTCGTCCCTGCCGAGCAACTCGACGACGCGCGCCGCCGGCTGGTGCCGCTGCTGCCGCCCGGGGTCAAGCTCGAGCGGCCCCAGGCGCGCGGCGAGCAAGTCGAGAAGATGTTGCGCGCCTTCCGGCTGAACCTTTCCGCGCTCAGCCTGGTGTCGCTGATTGTCGGCGCCTTTCTCATTTACAACACGGTGGCCGTTTCCGTGGTGCGTCGGCGGCCGGAAGTGGGCGCGCTACGGGCTGTCGGTGCGACCCGCGGCCGCGTCATCCGGCTGTTTCTGGCGGAGGCTGTTCTGCTGGGCCTGGCCGGCTCGGCGCTGGGAATTGGCCTGGGCCGGCTGCTGGCCAACCAGGCGCTGGCCTTGGTGGCCGGCACGGTCAACAGCTTGTGGTTCCCGCTGGTTCCTTCGCCGGTCCATCTCGATTGGCGGCTGGCGGCGGTGGCGCTGGCCATTGGGGCTG
>Ga0315282_10005516_pt1 | contig 21517 bp, 18 predicted proteins | sample YL17G07_20_MG_FD_203693 | JGI IMG/M metagenome (GOLD analysis project Ga0315282, IMG submission 203693) | Sediment microbial communities from Yellowstone Lake, YNP, Wyoming, USA - YL17G07_20 | ecosystem: Environmental > Aquatic > Freshwater > Lake > Sediment | place: USA: Wyoming | collected... | reverse complement strand
GCCTATAAAAATATTCTTGAAAAAAATCCTGAGGCAATACCTATTCGGGAAAAACTCGGCGAAATTTATCTACAAAAAAATATGTGGGATGAGGCCGTTGAGCAATATCAGGCACTTTTGAGAATGGGGCTGAACGTTTATCCACAATTAGGGTATTTATATGGACAGAAAAAGAATTACGATAGTGCATTAAATATGTTCCAGCGGGCGTTAGAAATAAATCCTGATTCTTCCGAAATTCACAGAAATTTGTCTATTGTCTATTTATATAAAGGTGATAGAAAACGAGCGATTGATGAGATAAAGAAAGCCATCGAGATTGCCCCGGGGAAAGAAGAATACCAAAATATCTTAAAGAGTATAGAAAAATAAGACATCAAATATTAAAGGTCTCTGGTTATTGACAATATTCCTGTGGCTAGTGTGCTTGACAGACCGAACTTTTTTATGTTATATTTGTGTATTAGCACTCGGCTATTAAGAGTGCTAATTTTGAGGTAAGCGATGGATATAGATCGTTTTGGGGAGCGAAAGGAGAAAATCCTGCAGGTGGTAATCAACCATTATGTGAGGACAGCCAGACCTGTGGCTTCTCGGATGATTGTTAGGGATTATGATTTTCCTTTCAGTTCTGCCACTGTTCGGAATGTCCTTGCAGACCTAGAAAAGGAGGGATATTTGACTCATCCGTATACTTCGGCAGGTCGAATTCCCACAGATAATGGTTACCGTTTTTATGTAGATCGCCTGATGGGGGTGCAACAGTTGACTAGGGAAGAGGAAAGGCGAATCGAAAGGGAGTATCAGGCTAAGAGAAGAGAACTGGAAGAGGTCATGCGACAGACGAGCAAAATGTTGTCTCTTATCTCTCACCATGCTGGCTTTATATTGACTCCTACGCTGGATGGAAGTTTCCTTAAGCATATTGAGTTCGTGCCGTTAGGAGAGAAGAGAATATTGGCTGTTCTTGTTACTCGGGCCGGATTGATTAGACATAAGACTATCCAGCTCAACTATGAGTTGAAAGGGAGTCAACTGTATAAAATTTCAAAGTTATTAAACGAGAAACTATCTGGTTTGCCGTTATCACAGGTGAAAGAAGCGATGAATAGGATAATCGAACAGGAATCTAACCAATACCTTAATCTACTGCAAGCTGCAAAGGTTTTGATAGGTCAAGCTTTCGCTTCTGAAGAGTCTGAGATATATCTGGAAGGTTCGGCTAATATTCTGGCCTCTGTTAAAGAAGATTCATATGATTACTCAGGGGTGAGGTCTATTTTCTGGGCTTTAGAAGAGAAAAGGATTATTCTCGATATTGTGAGAAGGCTTGTCAAAAGTGATGGTGTAAAAGTATTAATTGGAAGGGAGAATTTATATCCCGAAATGAAAGATTTCAGTGTAGTGAGTTCTACCTATAATTTTGGAAATAAGGTAGTGGGTGCACTGGGAATAATCGGGCCTAAAAGAATGGAGTATCCAAAGATGGTAGCTTTAGTTGATTTCATAGCCAAAGTTGTTAATAATTTATTGAACTCGGAAGGAGGATAAATATTTAATGAAAGAAGAGAAACCCACAGAACCAGTACTAGATGTTCGTTTGGAAAATAAACTAAGCGAACTGGAGATATTGAGACAGTCGTTTGAAGAGAAGAAGAAATTGGCTGATAGCTACTACGACCAGCTTTTGAGGCTTAAGGCGGAGTTCGACAACTATCGAAAGAGGATCGAAAAAGAGAAAGAAGAGTTGATTAAGTTTGGTAAAGAAGAACTGGTAGTTAAGCTACTCGACATACTGGATAGCTTGGACCTCGCTTTGACTTCAATTAAGGATGAAAAGAATGAACATAAATCGATTAGAGAAGGAGTAGAGTTAATCCACAAACAGTTTAGAGAAGTACTGGAAAAAGAGGGGGTAAAGAAGCTGGAGGTTCAGGGAGAGAAGTTTGACCCGAATTTACATTATGCGGTTGAGTATCAAGAATCGGATAAGCATAAGGATAACGAGATATTAGAGGAAATACGTCCTGGTTACCTTCTCTACGAGAGAGTCATAAGGCCTGCAATGGTAGTAGTAGCCAAGGCTAAAAAACAGAATAGTTCGTAGTTAGTAGTTCGTAGTTTATAATTCATAATTCATAATTAATAATTAATAAACGCCCAATGGTCAAACTTTCGTTTGACACTCCAGGAAACAAGAAGCAGACTTAATTCTAAAGGAGGTTATTAAAAATGGCAAAGATAATAGGCATTGATCTGGGAACTTCCAATTCGGCAGCGGCAGTTATAATTGGAGGAAAACCAACAATTATTCCTAGTGCCGAGGGGACTACATTGGGGGGTAAGGCTTTCCCTTCCTTTGTTGCTTTCACAAAAGATGGACAACGACTTGTGGGAGAGCCTGCTCGGAGACAAGCAGTCTCCAATCCAGAAGGGACAGTTTATGCGGCAAAAAGAAAGATGGGCACTGACCATAAGTACAAGATTTTCGGAAAGGAGTATACCCCCCAAGAGATATCGGCCTTCATCCTTCAGAAGATAAGAGAGGATGCAGAAGCATTTCTCGGCGAAAAAATAGAGAAGGCCATAGTTACCTGCCCTGCGTACTTCAATGACAATCAAAGACAGGCTACAAAGGATGCGGGTAGAATTGCAGGATTAGATGTGGAGAGGATTATTAATGAACCAACAGCAGCCTCTTTAGCTTATGGATTAGACAAGGCGGGGAAGGAACAGAAGATTATGGTGTTCGACTTTGGAGGAGGAACACTCGACGTTACAATTCTGGAGATGTTCTTTGATAAGGCAAAAGAGACTAGTGGCTTTGAAGTGAAGGCAACTGCTGGAGATACTCAACTTGGCGGTACCGACATGGATAATACTATAATTGACTATTTAGCAGAAGAATTTAAGAAAGATACTGGTATAGATGTGAGGAACGACAAAATGGCCTTTCACAGGCTAAGGGAAGCAGCGGAGAAGGCGAAGATTGAGCTTTCTACTACGCTTACCACGGAAATTAATCTTCCCTTCATTACTGCCGATGCTTCTGGCCCTAAACACATGATAAAGAGTCTAAGCAGAGCTAAATTAGAAGAACTGGTTACTCCCACTGTGGAAAGGTGCCGACACTCAGTGGAACAGTCCCTCGAAGATGCCAAGCTGAGTCCTGATGAGATTGACCGCATAATTCTGGTGGGAGGACCCACAAGGATGCCCATTGTTCAGCACTTTGTGGAGAAGCTCATCGGGAAAAAAGTAGAAAGAGGGATTGACCCTATGGAATGCGTGGCTATGGGCGCTGCTATCCAGGCTGGCGTTATTACTGGAGAAGTTAAGGAAGTCCTCCTCTTAGATGTAACGCCACTTTCTCTGGGAATAGAAACACTGGGAGGGATATTCACAAAATTGATTGAGAGGAACACTACCATTCCTACCAGGAGAAGCCAAATCTTCTCCACAGCGGCAGATAACCAGACAGCAGTAGACATCCACGTTTTGCAGGGAGAGCGTCCAATGGCTGTGGATAATACTGAACTGGGGACATTTCAGCTTGTAGGTATACCCCTTGCTCCTCGCGGAGTACCACAGATTGAGGTAACTTTTGACATAGACGTAAATGGGATCCTTCATGTAACTGCAAAAGACCTCGGAACAGGGAAAGAACAGAGTATGAAGATTACGGCTCCCATGAAGCTTTCTGAAGAGAAGATAGATAAGATGGTTAAGGAAGCTGAGAAATTTGCTAGCGATGATAAGAAGCGAAAAGAGGAAGCTGAGCTGAGAAATCAAGTTGATACGCTGGTTTATTCCACAGAGAAGTCATTGAAGGAGTATGGAGATAAAGTCTCTAAAGAAGAGAGAGAAAAAATAGAGAAAGCCCTGAAAGAGGCAAAGGAAGCTTTGGCAGGAAAGGACCTGGAGAAGATAAAAGAGACTCAGGAAGACCTAACTAAGGCTTCCCATAGATTGGCTGAGGAGGTCTATAAAGAGGCGGCGAAAAAGAGGGAGGCAAAGCCGGAAGAAGAAAAAGAGACAAAAACAAAGGAAGAAAAGAAGAAAGAAGATGTAATTGAGGCTGAATACGAAGAAAAAGACGAGGGTGAAAACAAATAGTTCGTAGTTCGTAGTTCATAGTTCGTAGAACAAGAAAGGTACAGACAGATTGAGTGTGTGGGAGAGGAATTTGGCTAAGAGGGATTACTATGAGGTCTTGGGCATAGACAGAGATGCTTCTCTGGATGAGATAAAGAGGGCATATCGGAGTTTGGCCCTTCAGTACCATCCTGATAGAGTTCCCCCAGACAAGAAGAAGGAGGCAGAGGAGAAGTTTAAAGAAATATCGGAGGCATATGCCGTCCTTTCTGATGCAAACAAGAGAGCCCAGTACGACCAGTTCGGTCATGCTGGAATCGATGCGTCTTACACTTATGAAGATATTTTCCGTGGGGCAGATTTTACTGGCTTTGAAGATATTTTTCGCGGTTTCGGCTTTGGAGATTCAATATTTGGCGACCTTTTCGATTTCTTTGGGACAGGGAGGGGCAGGAGAAAAAGAGCAACAAGAGGCGCAGATCTCGAATATGTTCAAAGCGTAACCCTTGAAGAGGCAGCCACAGGGACAGAGAAAGAGATTGAGATCTTCCATACGGTCGCCTGTTCCAAATGTGGAGGAACTGGTGCCAAGCCGGGAACGGGAAGGAAGACTTGTCCCCAGTGTCAGGGTACAGGACAGGTCAGTTATGCCCGCGGAGGATTCTTTACTTTCAGTTTTTCTCAGACCTGTAGTCGCTGTGGCGGCTCGGGTGAAGTTATCGAGACGCCCTGTCTGGTATGTAATGGCAGAGGAAAAGTTAAAAAGAGTTCTTCTATTTCTTTAAAAATTCCTCCGGGAGTGGATACTGGAACAAGCATAAGGGTGCGGGGAAAAGGCGAGGCAGGAGAACTCGGGGGCCCCAGTGGAGATCTCTATGTGGTAATCCAGGTAAAGCCCCATAGGATATTTAAGCGTGAAGGAGATGACCTCTATACAGAGGTTCCCATAACTTTTGGCACAGCTTGCCTCGGTGGCGAGATTGAAGTTCCCACGCTAAGAAGTAGTGTAAAGATGCATGTTCCTCCAGGCACACCCACGGGTAGAGTATTTAAGCTCAGGGGAAAAGGGATGCCCAGCCTTCAGGGGAGAGGTCAGGGCGATGGGTATGTGAGAGTGATTATCCAGGTGCCGACCAAACTTACCTCTCAAGAGAAGAAATTGCTGGAAGAATTCCGACGTCTGGAACACGAAGGCAATAAGGGAATTTTTAAAAAAATGTTCGGGCAATAAATGTCCGAGACTTATAAAGCTTGAAGTTTCAAACTTTATGACTTTCTAAAGGGGTGTTTAACAATGCCCCATTTTTTTGTATCACCAAAAGATATAAAAGGCAATGAAGTTTTGATTAGAGGCGGTGAAGCGAAGCATATTGTAACTGTTCTCAGAAAGATGAAAGGGGATGAGATAGATATATTTGATGGGTATGGGAATGAATTTAGAGTTAGAATTTTAGAGATAGATAGGTCTGGAGGGCTTCCCATAATAAAAGCAAATATAATTACCCAAAAAAGAAGGGAAACAGAGCCGAAACTCAAGATAACACTGTTCCAGTCGATCCCTAAAGGGAACAGGATAGATTTCATTATTCAGAAGTCTACGGAGATTGGCGTTTCAGAAATAGTGCCCATAACTACTGAAAGAACAATAGTAAAACTCGATTGTAAGAGAATGAAAGAGAGAGCCCTTCGCTGGCAGAAGATTGCGCAGGAAGCGGCAAAACAATCGAGGAGAAACTCCATACCCAAAGTGGCTCCTGTCTTAGATTTCTCTCACGCATTGAAAGAATTTTCAGAGAGGAAGCCCCAGATGGGCATAATCGCCTGGGAAATGGAAGAGAAGAACCGCTTAAGAGAGGTGCTGAGAAGTAGTGTAGGATGCGGAATTTTCCATTTCCGTCTGGCTATATTTATTGGTCCTGAAGGTGGTTTTACTCCAGAGGAAGTGGAAAAGGCAAGGAGAGTGGGAGTCGTCCCTGTCAGTTTGGGCTCCAGGATACTCCGCACTGAAACCGCAGGACTGGTTGTTGCCACGGCAGCCCTTTACGAATCAAAAGACATTGGCTGATTCTGGCAAAGCCTTTCCCAAATAGTGGGAGCTGTAGGGGTTCGATTTATCGAACCTCGATTGGTAAATCGGGGCTCAATGAATTGAGCCCCTACATAAAACGGACAATTTTGGACTTTAACCTGGAAAGATAAAGTTTCCCGCTATTCAGGAAAACCTTAAATTTAAAGTATTTTATTAAGTTTTAAAATATATAGAGATTTGTTAGGTTTTAGAAAAATTTTTAAAGTAATTTGTTAACTTTGATTAATACGTTTCGATAAGGAGAAAAGGATGATAAAACTTCAAAAGGAGCCTAAATTGAAAAGTCCCTATATGGTTGCAGCATGGCCTGGCATGGGGAATGTGGCATTAAGAGCAGTCACTTATCTAAGGGAAAAGTTAAGAGCAGAGGAATTCGCAGAGATTGAACCTGCCGGATTCTTCCACCCTGTGGGTGCCTCTATCAAAGGTAATATCATAGAGATACCGAAATTCCCAAAAAGCAAGTTCTACTACTGGGTAGATAACAGGTCTCTCCATGACTTGGTAATCTTTTTGGGCGAAGCTCAACCGTCCGTGGAAAAAGAGTATGAATTTGCTTGTGAAATTTTGCATTTGGTAGGAAAGTTTGGGGTAGAGAGAGTCTATACTTTTGCGGCTATGCCTTCTGTTATGGAACATACCCACGAGCCCAAAGTTTGGGGAGTCGTAACTCATACTTCCCTGGCAAAGAATTTAGCAGATTACGGAGTTTCTTTGATGAACGAGGGTCAAATCAGCGGTATGAATGGGTTATTGTTAGCAGTGGCAAAAGAGAAGGGATTTCAGGGTATCTGCTTGTTAGGTGAGCTTCCCTACTATACTATTCAGATAGAGAATCCTAAATCCTCTAAGGCAGTTCTGGAGGTCCTGTGTAAGATGCTGGGAATGGAAGTAGACAGCTCGGAACTCGACTACCAGGCGAAGCAAATAGAGGAGGAGATTGAGAAATTTGTCGATTACTTTAAGCTTCCTGGACAACATGAGCCAAGGAAACCAATAAGCGACGAGGAGATTAAAAAGATAAAAGAGAGCCTTGATGCTCACACCAAGATTCCAGATTCTGCTAAGGAGAAGATTGAAAGGCTCTTTGGGGAAGCGAAAAAAGACCTCTCCAAGGCAAGAGAATTAAAAGCAGAACTGGATAGATGGGACATATATAGGGAATATGAGGATAAGTTCCTCGACCTTTTCAGAAAAGGCCACCAATAATTATAAATTACAGATTTCAGATTTCAAATTTCTAATTTCTAATTACGGGTATAAAACCCTACGCGACCAAAACCATTACTGCATGGCTGGGTAAAAATGGGAAGTAAGAGTGTGGCAACATATACTGTGGGATGTAAGGTTAACCAGTATGAGACAGCCCTTATTGAAGAAGGGTTGAAGGAGGAAGGGTTTAAGATAGTTCCATTTTCTCAAACTGCCGATTATTATCTGATTAACACTTGCACCGTCACGCTGAGGACTGACCAGAAGTGCCGCCAGTATATCCGTTCTGCTCTGAGAAGAAACCGAATGGCAAAAATAGTTGTTACGGGCTGTTACGCTGAGAGGGATCCCGATGAGTTAAAAAAAATTTCTTCCCAATGTCAGGTCTTTGATAACTACCAAAAGAAGGATATTGCAAAATATTTAGCAAAGGAAGTTTTTGGAATAGAAGAGACCAGAGAATCTGCCGACAAGTGTGCTTTGATAAGCAGGTTTCCTGGCCACGCCCGCGCCTTTGTAAAGATTCAAGACGGCTGTAACAATTTCTGTTCCTACTGCATCGTTCCCTATGTGCGAAAGGAGGTCTCATCCAGACCTGTAGATGAGGTGTTAAGCGAAGCCAAAAGGCTCTTAGATTCCGGATATAAAGAGATTGTTCTTTGCGGCATCAATTTGGGAAATTATCATGAACTCATTCCTCTTCTGGAGAAGCTCAACTCTTTACAGGGGCTTCAGAGAATAAGAATTAGTTCAATTGAACCTTTGCATATTAACGGAGAATTTATTGGAGCAATGAAATCTCTTTCCAAAATGTGCCACCATCTCCATATTCCTCTTCAGAGTGGCGATGACTATATCTTGAAGCTGATGAATCGGAAGTATACGACCCAGGATTATCAAGAGGTTATAGAAATGGTGCGCAAGAGTATCCCTGATGTGGGGATTTCCACCGATTTGATTGTGGGATTTCCTGGTGAAACAGGGAGAAGATTTTGCAATACTTATGACTTTGTGAAGAAAAAGGGTTTCTCTAAAATTCACATATTCAGGTTCTCTCCTAGGCCGGGGACTCTGGCGAGTAGATTGCCTGGTAGGGTCTCTGCTTCTGAAGTGAGATGGCGCAGCAGGATGCTCGATAGTTTAGAAAAAGAGCTAAGAGAAAAATTTTATCGGCAGTATTTGAATAAGGAGCTAGTGGTTCTCTTTGAAAGAAAGGCGCGGGAAAAAAGGGAGAACGGAACAGCCTTCTATTCTGGTTTCTCCAGTAACTACATCAGAGTCGTCGCCCCGGCAAGCGAGGATGAGTTGAATAGATTGATTTCTGTCAGGATTAGCGGTGTAACTTGCAGATTTGCCACAGGAGAGATTCTACATTGAGGGAAGATATAAGGAACTTTTCCATCATTGCGCATATAGACCATGGAAAGTCTACTCTTGCCGATAGGATTTTAGAGCTTACCAAGGCTGTAAGTGCAAGGGAGATGAGAGACCAGGTTCTGGACGATATGGAGCTTGAGAGGGAAAAGGGAATTACCATAAAAGCAAAAGCGATCAGACTGGATTATGTTGCCAGTGATGGTAAGAAATATATTCTGAATCTAATCGATACTCCGGGACATGTCGATTTCACATATGAAGTGGCACGGAGTCTTGCTGCCTGTGAAGGGACTCTTCTCCTTGTTGATGCTTGCCAGGGAGTTGAGGCGCAGACGTTAGCAAATGTTTATCTTGCTCAGGAAAATAATTTAAGAATTATTCCTGTGGTAAACAAAATCGATTTACCAAATGCAGATAGAGAGAACGTAAAGCGGCAAATTATGGAGATTATAAATGTTAAGGAGAGGGATATTCTTGAGACAAGCGCTAAGTTAGGAATAGGCATTAAAGAGGTGCTGGAGGCGATTGTTCGCCAAATCCCTCCTCCCGCAGGCTCTCCTGATGCCCCACTTTCCGCACTGGTCTTCGACTCGGTCTTCGACCCTTATCGGGGGGCAGTTATCTATGTAAGAGTATTCGATGGCACCCTAAGACCGGGAATGAAAATAGAAATGTTGTCCACAGGAAAAGTTTTCGAAGTTACTGAACTTGGCGTATTCCATTTAAAGATGGTATCTGCCCCAAGCTTGGAGGCTGGCGAAGTTGGGTATCTGGTTGCAGGTATAAAAGATATACATAACGTGAAAATTGGAGATACAATCACCATTCCATCTATGCCAAAAGCAAAGCCTTATGTCAGGTTAAAGGAGGTGAAGCCTTTTGTCTTTTGTGGGCTTTACCCTGTTGATAGTGGAGATTATGAACATATGAAGAAAGCTCTGGAGAGGCTCGGGCTGAACGATGCCTCATTTGAGTACCAGGCAGAGGAGTCAGTGCTTGGTTATGGCTTTCGCTGTGGATTCTTGGGGCTTCTTCACATGGATATAATTAAAGAGCGCCTGGAGAGAGAATATAACCTGAACCTCGTTATCACTGCTCCCAATGTGGTCTACCGGATAAGGAAGGTTAAGGGAGGAAAGAAAAAGAGAAAGGCTTCGGAAAAGGAAGAAGGTGAGATAATCTATATAAACAATCCAGCCGACCTTCCGCCAGAAAACGAGATCGCGGAGATTGCCGAACCCTTCGTCAGGGTAACTATTATTTTGCCCAGCGAATTTCTGGGAGGAGTAATGAAACTTATGGAAAAGAGAAGGGCGAGATTTATTTCAATGAGATATATAAATCCTCAAAGAATAGTTTTGACTTACGAATTGCCCCTTGCAGAAATGATAGCGGGTTTCTATGACAGGTTGAAGTCGGTAAGCCATGGATTTGCTTCTCTCGATTATCAGCACATCGGCTATAAACCACAGGATCTCGTGAAATTGGTAATGCTCGTAAATTATGAACCTATTGAGGCCCTTTCTGTAATTCTTCCTCGGGAAAAGGCATATTATCGAGCACAGAAGATTGCCAGCGAGTTAAAGGAAGTAATTCCCAGACAGCAGTTTCCCGTGCCGATTCAGGCCAAAATCGAAAATAGAATCGTTGCTCGAGAAACTATTAAAGCTTTCCGCAAGGATGTAATTGCTAAGCTATACGGCGGAGATGTTACCAGAAAGAGGAAACTTCTGGAGAAACAGAAGGAGGGCAAGAAAAAAATGAAAAGGCTAGGGAAAGTCGACTTTCCCCAGGAAGCCTTTCTAACATTCCTGAAATTTAACGAAGAGGAGTAAGAAATGGTAACACTTTTGTATTATCTGACTACCGGAATAACAGTTGGAGCCATACTTTTTATTTTCTTTAAGTTACCCGAAATGCAAACCGAGCTCAAAATGGTAATCGTTGCCGGGATTTTAGGCGTCGAGGCTTTATTCCTTAGCTGGATTACCAGGAGGGCAAAGGAGAAGCTCGCTAAGAAAGTTAATATGGCGAGGGAGTGGGTGAACACTGGGCTTGTGGCAGTGGCATTGGCATGGGTAATAATGTCTTTCATTATTCAGGCATTTAAGATACCCTCTGGTTCTATGATGAATACATTCATGGTTGGCGACCACATTTTTGTAGCTAAATTTATTTACGGAACCCATATCCCTTTCAGTAAGAAGTACTTTTGGCCACTTCGGGAACCAAAACGGGGAGATATAGTCGTCTTTCAGTTTCCCCTTGACCCCAGAAAGGATTTCATTAAGAGATGTATTGGCATCCCAAGTGATACGGTTGAGATAAAAGATAAGAAAGTCTACATTAATGGTAAATTACAAGAAGAAACAAATGCTGTTTATACAGACGAAAAAGTTTATCCCAATTCCGTGCATTTGCCTATCATGTACAGGAACCGTGACAATCTTGGGCCCATTGTTGTTCCGGAAAATTCCTACTTTATGATGGGTGACAACCGCGACAATAGTTATGATAGCCGTTTCTGGGGACCCTTAGAGAGAGGGCATATTAAAGGGAAAGCACTTTTCTTATATTGGCCACCAAAGAGAATCAGGATAATCAGGTAAATTTGGTATGGAGAAATACAGTTTAGCAATTGCTCCTGCAAGATATGTGCAGGGTGAAAACGTGCTATATACCCAAGAGAAGATAATGTCCGATTTTGGACATAGAGCATTCTTGATTGGTGAGGAGTTCATCTTAAAGAAATTTAACCGCCAAATAAGCTATTTGCTTGGTAAAGGAGAAGTTGTATCAGAGCCATTTAATGGAGAATGTTGCAATACAGAAATTAAAAGGTATCTTAAAGTACAAGAAAAAGGTAAAGCCGATTTTGTTGTTGGAATCGGTGGGGGTAAAGTTCTCGATACCGCCAAGGCTGTTTCCCACTATGCCCAGTTACCTGTTATTACTATTCCCACAAGTGCTGCTACCTGTGCTGCTTGGACGGCGCTTTCTGCAATTTATACTCAAGATGGGAGGGTGAGAGGATACCTGATTTTGGATAGATGTCCTGAGGTGGTCTTAGTTGATACTCAAATTATGGCGAATGCGCCGGTAAGGTATCTCGTGGCAGGTATGGCTGACGGATTGGCAAAGTATTATGAGACAATGGCATATACCCGGGGTAAGACATCAAGCCTAACAGTGGGAATGGCAATAAAGGCAGCCCAGTCAATTTACAATGCTGTGTTTGAAGTTGGTCTCACTGCAGCGAGGGACAATGTGAAGAAAAAATTAACACCGGCTCTTACGAGGATAATTGAGTCGAATATTATGCTGGCCGGCTTGGTCGGGGGGATTGGTGGAGAGGGCTGTCGGGCAGCAGCAATCCATGCTCTTAATAATGGCTTCACGCAAATTAGTCAAACACACGATTATCTTCATGGTGAAGTAGTGGCGTTCTGTAGCCTTGTGCAGTTGCTCCTGGAAGGGAAGATGAAAGAGTTAGAGAGACTCGGTAGTATATTTCAAAAGTTGAGACTCCCGAGAACTCTGAAAGATATTGGACTGGAAAGCGTTCCTTCCCATTTTGAAAAAAGAAGAATAAGTCATACATCGAAGGAACTTTTGGAGAAAGTGGTTAAATATGCTTGCTCTCCACAGGAGACAATGAGAAATCTCCCCAAGAAAGTATCTGACAAGGTGTTATATAATGCCATACTGGAAGTCGACCGATTAGGCCAGAAATGATTTTCTAAAAAATATTCCTGACAGAAATGGTCGGGATCTCCTCAGGAGCAGCAACTTATGCAACTCTGGAAGTTGCTAAACGCCCCCAGAACAAGGACAAGCTGATTGTGGTTATTCTGCCAGATTTGGGCGAGCGCTACTTGAGTACACCCCTTTTCCATGAAAAGGGCTCTCCCTAAAAGCAAATCATTGTAGGCACAGATTCAATCTGTGCAAACTTTTTTAGAACATCCTTCTCGGGAGAAACGGGTTCAATAAATTGAACCCCTACCTGTATTCTTGTCTTGCAATCTAATTACCTCTGTGGTATAATTTCTGAAACATTCCAGTTTTTCTTAATACAGGATGAGAATGGAAAAAAGATTGCAAGACAGGAAAATGAGTCTCATAGACCATCTGGAAGAACTGAGGAAAAGATTCATCATTTGCATAGTTACGGTTCTGGCGTGTTCAATCTTCAGTTACTTCTATTCTGATAAGATTCTCGCCATTTTGAAAAGGCCTTTTCCCCATTCCTTAGTCTTCATATCCCCCCAGGAACCATTTGTCATAACCCTTAAGATTGCTCTTTTTGGTGGGATTATAATTGCTTTGCCGATGATAATCTATCAGGCCTGGCAATTTGTATCCTTAGCTTTAAAAGAGAAAGAAAAAAGATATTTACTCTTCTACGGTCCATTTTCCCTACTTCTTTTCCTGAGCGGGGCGAGCTTTGCTTACTTTGTGGCTATTCCGGTAGGTTTAAGATTTTTGCTGAGTTTCGGTGGTAGTTCTTTGGAACCCATGATTTCGGTAAGCAAATACCTATCTTTCATTACTGTAACGATTCTTACATTTGGTATTGTCTTTGAGTTACCACTGGTGTCCCTGTTTCTGGTCAGGATAGGCATAATTAGTCCTCAGTTTTTAGCGAAGAATAGGAAGGTCGCTATTATAGCCATTTTTGTTTTAGCTGCCATCCTTACTCCGTCGATCGATGCATTCACTCAAATTCTCTTGGCGGTACCTCTTGTGATTCTCTATGAAGTGAGCATTTGGCTTGCAAAATGGTCACTGTTCAGAGAGGCGAAAGAAAAGTTATAGAAAACTTAAGATAGAAGGGGGTATTGTGAGCATGAAGTGGTATTCTTATAGAAGAAAATTATCCAGGAGAGAATTTTTCAAAATATGTGCTTTTAGCGGCGTTGCTCTTGCGTCGGCTCCTTTGCTCGTTGATATTCTGAAAGCTGCTGTCCCCAGCCCAAGAAGCGGCGAGAAAGGTTTTATCTCCAAGAGAGAGGCGATGTTTTACAAGACTCTGGATGAGGAGACAATCCAGTGTCAGCTCTGTCCCAGGAGATGCACCCTTTCCGAAGGAATGAGGGGGTTTTGTCGGGCCAGGGAGCCGCACGAAGGTAAACATTATTCAATGGTATATGGTAATCCCTGTGCTGTTCATATTGACCCCATCGAAAAGAAACCCCTTTTTCACTTCTTGCCTCAAACAACTGCCTTCTCAATTGCCACGGCTGGCTGTAATTTGCGATGTAAATTCTGCCAGAACTGGCAAATTTCACAGTTTCCTCCTGAGGAGACAGAGAATTATGCTTTGCCTCCAGAAGAGGTGGTAAATTTCGCTATCAAATATGACTGTCCTACAATAGCTTACACATATTCAGAGCCTTCCATATTCTATGAATATATGTACGACACAGCTGTAATTGCCAGGGAGAGAGGTGTGAAGAATATGTACCACTCCAATGGATATCTAAACCCTGAACCCTTAAAGGAACTTTGCAAATATCTTGATGGAGCGAACATAGACCTAAAAGGGTTTACTGAGAAATTTTACGGGGAGATTTGTGAAGCAACCCTTAAGCCGGTTTTGAATACCCTTAAGACATTGAAAGAAGAAGGAGTGCATCTTGAGATTACCAACTTAATTGTCCCGCCTTATAATGATGATATGGAAGAGATAAAAGAGATGTGCCTGTGGATTCGCGATAATTTGGGAAAGGAAGTGCCTCTCCATTTCTCGAAGTTCTATCCGCTTTATAAGTTAAAGAATCTTTCGCCAACCCCTGTAGAGACATTGGAGAAAGCGAGAGAGGTTGCCCTGAAAGTGGGGCTGCATTATGTATATATAGGAAATGTGCCTGGTCACCCTGGTGAGAACACTTATTGTCCTAAAGACGGAAAACTCCTTATTGAAAGGAGGGGCTACGAAATTCTTGAGAATAACGTCGTTGATGGAAAATGTAAATTTTGTGGCAGGCCAATTCCAGGTGTATGGCCTGATGAAAAGGTCAGGAAAAAGACAGAACTCCCCTCACGAAAAGTGTCCGAATACTTAGGATAGCGAGAAGTGAAAAAGTTCCTTATTTTTGGCTTGATTCTCATAGGCTTTACCTCTATGGCCGTCCAGATTGTCTTGATGAGGGAGTTAATGGTTGTCTTTTATGGCAACGAGCTTTCCCTGGGCATTACTCTCGGGGGGTGGCTCTTCTGGGTAGCTATGGGAAGCTGGGGAATTGGCAGGTTCTTTGTTGAACGAATCAGATACAAACTCGCCTTTTTTGCTTTTGCAGAGCTCCTTTTAGCCTTATTCCTTCCCTTAACTATTTTTGCTGCCAATGCCATACCTATCATCCTCAAGGCCTCACCCGGAGAAATCATCGGGCTCTTTCCCATGATCTATTCGAGTATGGCTATTCTGGCTCCCACTTGCCTCCTTTTAGGGTTTCTGTTCGTTCTGGGATGTCGGCTTTACTCGCCCAAAAGTGGGGAGGGGGCAGAACAGATTGGCTATGTCTACGTTCTCGAGGCAATAGGTGCTACATCCGGTGGACTTTTATCCAGCCTTCTTTTGATTCGGCTATTGCCGCCACTCCATATTATGCTGGGAATAGGTCTCCTTAATCTGGGAGTTGCATTTTCCTTAGCGTGGTTCTTGGAGGAAAGGAAGTCTCTTCTCATTCTTCCAACTTCTATATTAATTTTGGTGAGCTTGAGCCTTTTTGCTTTTGGAAAAGCCGGGGACCTGTCTCAGGCTTCTCTGGACTTGCGGTGGAGAACTTACCATCCATTGACCTCTCGAAATTCTATATACGGAAATCTTACTGTTATCCAGAAGGATAACGCCTACAGTTTCTTTAACAATGGACTTTACAACTTTACTGTTCCAGATGAGTTTACCAGTGAGAGAATCGCCCATTTTGCACTTCTGGAGCATCCGGAACCAAAAAAGGTTCTACTTATCGGTGGAGGGGTAAGTGGAGTTTTGCAGGAAATTCTCAAACATCCTGTAGAGAAGGTCGACTACCTCGAATTGGACCCTTTGATGGTTACCCTGGCAAGAGAATACCTCTCTTCCTCAAAAGAGTATGCCCTGAATGATGAGCGAGTGGAAGTTAAGAATATAGATGGTCGACTATTCGTTAGGCGAACCTCTAATAAGTACGACCTTATCATTGTCGATCTTCCCGAGCCATTTACCGCCCAGATAAATAGATTTTATACTGTTGAATTTTTTAAAGCCACAGAAAGAATCCTGAGAGATAATGGAATACTTTTTTTTGGAATTACTTCCTCACCAGATTACATCGGTGAAGAGCAGCGGAATCTTCTGGTCTCGCTTAACGAATCCTTAAAGAGAGTCTTCGCTGAAGTGAAAGTTATTCCCGGAGACACCAATTACTTTTTGGGCTGTAAAAGCAAAGGGATTCTTACTCTCGATTATAAGAGACTTATGGAAAGGTTAAGTGAAAGAAAAGTAAAAGCAAAATATGTTCGAGAATACTATTTGGCGAGTGAGTTATCGGATGAAAGGATTGACTATTTGGAAGGGAAACTTATCGCTTTACCAAAGATTATGCTCAATTACGACTTTCGTCCGATATCTTACTATTACGATATGGTGCTCTGGAGCACACAGTTCAAGTCCACTCTGGCAAAAATCTTTAAGAGAATTTCCCCCAATGTAATCTATATTACTGCCATCCTAATCTATTGCGCCATTCTTTTACCTATCTGGTTGAGAAGGTCAGTCGATGAAGTTCGACCTATAGCCATTCTCACGGCTGTGGCAACCACAGGCTTTGCTGGAATAACATTCCAGGTTATAACTCTGCTCTCTTTCCAAATTATCTACGGTTATGTTTACTATAAATTGAGCATAATTCTTACCTCCTTTATGATTGGGCTAATTTTTGGCAGCTGGTGGGCCACCAAAATTATCGAAAAGGGTCGGGGCAATTTTCTTAATTTCATAGAAGCTCAGATTTGCATATGTATTTATCCCTTGATTCTCCCTTTCGTATTTTTAGGTTTTGCTGGCTCATCAGGAAAATTTAGTACATATCTGGGTTCAAATATTATCCTGCCTTTCCTTCCCATAATGGCTGGTTTCATTGGTGGTTTGCAATTTCCGCTGGCCAATAAATTATATCTCCAGTCCAGGCGAGGCTTGGTGCGGGCAGCGGGGATTACTTATGGTCTTGACCTTTTAGGTTCCTGCCTGGGTGCTTTTTTAGTGAGCGTTTTTCTCCTGCCGATTCTGGGAATTCCAGCGGTCTGTTTGTTGGTGGCGCTTTTGAATCTGGTAAGCTTGGTCCTTCTTTTAAGAGGGGCTGGGAGCAGATCGAGGGTATTCCTATGAGTGATATTTTTGAAAAAAAATTTTCCAGAAGAGACTTCTTGAAAATGGTATCTCTCCTCGGGAGCACTGTTTTTCTTGGCAACTTTTTTCCTTTAAGGCAGAAGTTAAAAGGGAAGACGAAAATGGATTCGGTTATCTCAGTTGGTATGGCCAGAGGTGATTCGGCAGCCGATTCAGTTCGCCGGGCTATAAGGTTAGCTGGGGGTTTAGACTTCATCAAATCCGGGCAATCTGTCCTGATTAAGCCAAACGTTAATTCCGATGACCCCCATCCTGGGACAACCAATCCAGAGGTAGTCTTCGAGGTTGTGAAGATGGTTAGAGAAAGGGGCGCCAAAAGAATAATTGTTGCCGACCGTTCAAATCCCTGGTGGGATACTTTAAAAGCGATGAAGAAAGTAGGAATATATGAAGCAGCTGTTCAAGGAGGCGCGGAGGTAGTCGTGTTCGGCAAAGGAGATTATGTGAAAGTTAATCCAGAAAATTCCTACCATTGGCCCCAGGGGTTCTACCTACCCGATTTAGTCAGACAGGTAGACCACGTCATTAGCCTGCCAGTAGCAAAAACTCATATTATTGCTGACTTCACTATGGGCGTAAAGAATTGGGTAGGTTTGCTACCCCCTTCTGATAGAAAGTATCTTCATTCTAAAGAAAGAGAAAAAGACTGTTTTGGGAGTATGATAAGCGAGATTCATTTGGGAAGGAAGCCCTCGTTTCTGGTGATGGATGCCACAAAGGTGTTTGTTTCAGGTGGACCTTCTCACGGAGATTTAGCTCGGCCCGGTTTGGTCATTGCCTCCTCTGATTTAGTGGCTAATGATGTTACTGGACTTGCCTTACTTAAGACACTGGGTACCATTGAGGAAATCCAGAAGAAGAGTGTCTGGGACCAACCCCAAATCAAAAGAGCAGTTGAGTTGGGTCTGGGCGTAAAAGGTCCTGCTGAAATTATTCTCAGGACATATAATATTCCTGAAGAAGAAAAGATTCGAAAGCAATTGATAGAGTAAAAAAGTAAGCTATGTGTTTTAGCACATAGAGGAGCCAGATTATACTCTACAGGAGTTAGGAGTAGCGAAGCGAGGCTTCGCAACTATTAACGCAGAGCTTTGCTCTGCTACTCCAACTTCCGCTTTAGCGGAAGAAAATTTATACTTGACAAGATTAGTCAGATTTGTTAGATTATTTCAAAATATAAAATAGTTAAAAAATCAGATATGTAATATCCACTTCCAAAAAAGAAGTACAAGGGAGAAAAAGTTATGTTGTTATCTACTAAGGGAGAATATGGAGTAAGGTGCATACTCGACCTGGCACTCCGCTATGGACAGGGACCGATTTCTATCCGAGACATATCTAAGAGAGAAGGAATTTCCAAGAATTACATTGGACAGCTATTTGTCCGTCTTCGGCATGCCAAGCTAATTAAGAGCGTCCGTGGTCCGAAGGGAGGCTATCTGCTAAGCTCCCAGCCGAGAGGGATTAAAGTTGGTGACATTGTCCGGGCTCTGGAAGGTCCGATAGCGGCGGCATATTGTGTCCAGCCGCAAAATTCGAAAGATTTATGTAAGCGCATCTCTACCTGTGTTCCTTATATCTTATGGAAGAGACTAACCAACAAGATAAACGAAGTGCTGGACAGCGCCACATTGGAAGACTTATGTAGAGAGGGTATGAAACTTTCAAAGCACAGATTGGTCCATCCCCTTCCCTTTGAAATTTGAAATCTGAAATCTGAAATCTGAAATCTGAAATTTGTAATTAGGTCTTTTACGGAAGGAGCAGAAGATGGCAACTCAACAATATAGCCAGAAAGTAATGGAACATTTTATGCATCCCAGAAATGTGGGAGAGATCGAAAATCCTGATGGAGTCGGCCATGTAGGCAATCCCATATGTGGAGATATCATGGAACTTTATATTAAGGTTAAGGACAATATAATCGTTGATGCCAAGTTTAAGACCTTCGGTTGTGGGGCTGCTATTGCCACAAGCTCTATGGTTACTGAATTGGTTAAAGGGAAAACTATTGAACAGGCGCTTAAGATATCGAATAAGACTGTGGCTGAAGCGCTGGAAGGTTTACCTCCGATAAAGATGCATTGCTCAATGCTGGCTGAGGATGCCCTAAAAATGGCGATAGAGGACTATCTGAAAAAAAGAAGTAGAGGAGAAACACGATTACCGTAGGGGTTCGATTTATCGAACCCTTAAAAACGGGCTCAATAAATTGAGCCCCTACATTGTTTTTCGGCTAGGTTAGATAGAGGCTCTTCGCAAACTATCTTTTAAATTAAGGAAGAATAGGAATAAAAGTTATATGTTTAAAACTATTATCGAGGATGTACGAACAGTATTTGAAAAGGATCCGGCAGCAAAGAACGTTACTGAGGTATTACTATGCTATCCCGGGCTCCACGCTTTGTGGTTTCATCGAATTGCCCATTTCTTCTATAAGAGGAAAGAGTATGTGATGGCCCGTTTAATTTCTCACATTAGTCGCTGGATCACGGGAATCGAGATTCATCCGGGAGCAACTATCGGAAAAAAGTTTTTCATTGACCACGGGATGGGCGTAGTAATCGGAGAGACTGCAGAGATTGGAGACAATTGTCTCCTTTATCAGGGTGTAGTGTTAGGAGGAACAAGCCTGGAGAAAAAGAAGCGCCACCCCACCCTGGGAAATAATGTAGTTGTCGGTACAGGAGCTACATTGTTGGGAGCAATCAAAGTTGGAGACAATGCCCGTATCGGAGCCGGGTCAGTGGTCCTAAGCGATGTTCCCCCCGGAGCCACTGTGGTGGGAATACCTGGAAGGATTGGTCTGGGTTTCAGCGGGAAAGAGATACAAGCGCTGGAACACTCTAAACTTCCAGACCCGGTGGCCGATGCTATTCGTCTTGTTTTGAGAGGACAGGACTTGTTGGAGAAGAGGCTAAGTAAATTAGAGAGTTTGGAAGGCGTCACTGGTGAGATAGATAAATATGTTGAGAAGAAAAAGAAAGAAATAAAAAAAGAATTTACTGAGGAAAGAGAGAGAAGAAAGAATGAGTCTTAAAGTGGCAGATAACGTCTTAGAATTGATTGGTTCCACCCCAATGATTAAGCTAAATCATATTGCAGTTGCCCGTAGTGCTCATATCTTGGCAAAACTTGAATTAGCAAATCCTGGAGGGAGCGTTAAGGATAGAATCGCACTTTCTATGGTGGAAGAGGCGGAAAAGAATGGCTATTTAAAAAGAGGAAAAACCATTGTTGAGCCCACAAGCGGGAATACGGGGATTGGTTTGGCGTTGGTAGCTGTAGTGAAAGGATACGAGCTTATTCTGGTAATGCCGGACAATATGAGCCTCGAACGGAGACAACTATTTCAGGCATATGGAGCAAAAATCGTTCTCACCCAAGGAAGTCAAGGCATGCTTGGAGCAGTAAGGAAGGCTGAGGAATTGGTCAGGGGAAACCGAGATTATTTCATGCCTCAGCAGTTCAATAATCCTGCCAATCCCCATATCCATTATAGGACCACGGGCGAGGAAATCTGGAGGCAAACCAGGGGGAAAATAGATGCTTTTGTAGCGGGGGTAGGAACAGGAGGGACATTAACTGGCGTGGGGAGATTGTTGAAAAGGAAGAAGCCCGGAATAAAAATTATTGCAGTGGAACCTAAGGACTGCTCAGTATTATCAGGAGGCAAGCCCGGTCCACATAAAATTCAAGGGATTGGAGCAGGATTTATCCCAGAAGTTATGGATGTAGACCTTTTGGATGGTATAGTTAAAGTTAATGAGGAAGATGCAAAGAGAATGGCTAAGAGATTGGCGAGGGAGGAAGGGTTACTTGTGGGAATCTCCTCTGGAGCCAATGTTTGGGTATCTTTGCAGGTTGCCAAGAAGTTGGGTAAAGGTAAGACAGTGGTTACTGTCCTAGCTGATACTGGAGAGAGATATCTAAGCACAGACCTTTTTAGGTAAAAAGACGGATTTGGTAGTATAGGGCTTTATGCCCGTAATTGGGATGAAGGGATAGTTTTCGGAGTCGCTCGGTTAGAACCTCGCTCTAATTCCGCCAGCGCTGGGGTGAAACCTGGCGGAATTGAAGCTCCTACAAATATCCCTTCATCCCCGGGGAAATAGAGGTGGGGATAGTTTTCGGAGTCGCTCGGTTAGAACCTCGCTCTAATTCCGCCAGCGCTCCTGCCAAACCTGGCGGAATTGAAGCTCCTGTAACTATCCCTTCATCCCTTGGGAAATAGAGGTGGGGATAGTTTTCGGAGTCGCTCGGTTAGAACCTCGCTCTAATTCCGCCAGCGCTGGGGTGAAACCTGGCGGAATTGAAGCTCCTGCAAATATCCCTTCATCCCTGGGGCAAAA